>ENA-OQIL01000841-OQIL01000841.1-human-gut-metagenome-genome-assembly--contig:-NODE-841-length-10184-cov-2.771005_pt1 | contig 10184 bp, 5 predicted proteins | sample MGYA00242583_ERZ504748 | MGnify/ENA primary metagenome ERZ504748 (study PRJEB26092, sample SAMD00036191) | human gut metagenome | host: Homo sapiens | study: EMG produced TPA metagenomics assembly of...
CAGCTGTCGTCCATCTCGCGGATCTCGCCGAAGGGCACCAGGCCAGCTTCACCAGGGCCTGGAAGCCGTTGCAGATGCCCAGGCATCAGGCCGTCCCGGTTCTTCAGCAGGTCGTGGATGGCGTCAGTAAGGGCGGGAGAGCGCAGGAAGGAGGCAATGAACTTGCCGGAGCCATCCGGCTCGTCGCCGCCGGAGAAGCCGCCGGGCAGCACCACCATCTGAGCGGAGCGGATGGCCTGCTCCAGGGCCTGGGCAGACTCAGACAGCAGGCTGGTGGACAGGTTGCGCACCACAATGATCTCCGGGTCAATACCGCCCGCAGGCAGGCCTTGGCGGTGTCGTACTCACAGTTGGTACCGGGGAAGACAGGGATGACCGCCTTAGGCCGGGCCACCTTGTGCTTGCACACGGCGATGGACCGCTTGTCCCAGGAGATGGCCTTCACCTCTTCGGAGGAACCCGCCTTGGTGGGATAGACGCTCTCCAGCACGCCGTCGTTGAGCTTCTGGAGCTCGTCAATGGACACCGCCTCGCCGGGCAGAGCCACGAAGGGAGCCTCGTTGGTCTCGCCGATGCGGACGGCGCAGGGATCGTTGATATCCTCAGACAGCTCGGCCACAATGGCACCCACCATGGGGGGCATACCAGTCCACGTCCTCCATACCGGCCTGGAAACCAATGCGGTTGCCGAAGGACATCTTCATCACCGCCTCTGCCAGGCCGTTCTCCATCGCCCAGGCGGCCTTCACCTTGCCCGCCTCACACAGGGCGTGGAAGGCTTCCCAGGCGCTCTTGGTGTCCTCAGAGCGGAACAGGTACACCGGGTGATCGGCGGCCTTGAACTCGGGAGACAGGACCTGCTGGCCCTGGATGGGAGCGATGGCGAAGGAGATGAGGGTGGGGGGGCACGTCCTTGTCCAGGAAGGGAGCCGGACATGGGAGTCCTTACCGCCGATGGCGGCGGCACCCAGCTCCAGCTGAGCGTCCAGAGCACCCAGCAGGGCGGAGAAGGGCTTGGCCCCAGCCGCTGAGGCTCATCCCGCAGCTTCTCGAAGAACTCCTGCAGGGTGAGGTAGGCCTTCTTATAGTCGGCGCCGGCGGCCACGATCTTGGCCATGGAGGTATATACGGAATTGTGGGCGCCCGCGTAGGGGTCCACAGACAGCTGATCCGGGTCACAGCCCCAGGCCATCACGCTGGCCTGGTCAGTCTCCTGGCCGGGCTCCACCGGGAACAGGGCGGCCATGGCCTGGGCTGGGGTGCGCTGGGTCTTGCCGCCGAAGGGCATCAGGACAGAGCTTGCGCCGATGGAGCCGTCGAAGCGCTCGGTAAGGCCGCGGCGGGAGGCGCTCTTCAGGCTGGCGGCCATCTCCTTCAGGGAGTGGACGGAGGACTGGGCCAGGGCGGTGCGGTCCTTCTTGTCCACGTGGAGGGTGGCGTGCTTCACGGCGCCGTTGGTGTTCAGGAACTCACGGCTGAGGTCGGCGATCTTCTGTCCCTTCCAGTGCATGACCATCCGGGGGCTCTCGGTGACCACGGCCACCTGATAGGCCTCCAGGTTCTCGCTCTGGGCGGCGGCGATGAACTTCTCCGCGATCCTCAGGGCGACAACCACCGCCATACGCTCCTGGCTCTCAGAGATGGCCAGCTCGGTGCCGTCCAGGCCCTCGTACTTCTTGCGCACGGCGTCCAGGTCAATCTCCAGGCCGTCAGCCAGCTCGCCGATGGCCACGGACACACCGCCCGCACCGAAGTCGTTGCAGCGCTTGATGAGACGGGTCACCTCGCCGTTGCGGAACAGGCGCTGGATCTTCCGCTCCTCGGGGGCATTGCCCTTCTGGACCTCGGAGGCCATGGTGGTCAGGGACTTCATGTTGTGGCTCTTGGAGGAGCCGGTGGCGCCGCCGATGCCGTCACGGCCGGTGCGGCCGCCCAGGAGGATCACCACGTCGCCGGGGGCGGGCACCTCACGGCGGACATGGTCGGCAGGAGCCGCGCCTACCACCGCGCCGCACTCCAGGCGCTTGGCGATGTAACCCTCGTGGTAGACCTCAGCCACGTGGCCGGTGGCCAGGCCGATCTGGTTGCCGTAGGAGGAGTAGCCCGCCGCGGCGGTCTGGGCGATCTTCCGCTGGGGCAGCTTGCCCTCCAGGGTCTGCTCCACCGGGGTGCGGGGGTCGCCGCAGCCAGTGAGGCGCATGGCCTGGTGGACGTATACCCGGCCGGAGAGGGGGTCGCGGATGCACCCGCCGATGCAGGTGGCCGCGCCGCCGAAGGGCTCGATCTCGGTGGGGTGGTTGTGGGTCTCGTTCTTGAACATGAGCAGCCAGTCCTGCTCCTTCCCGTCCACCTGGGCGGGCACGTGGATGGAGCAGGCGTTGATCTCCTCGCTCTCGTCCAGCTCGGGGAGCAGGCCACGCTTTTTCAGGGTCTTGGCGCCCAGGGTGGCGATGTCCATGAGGGTCTGGGGCCGCTTGGCGGCCTTCTCCGCGCCGTAGACCTCCACCCGGGCGGACAGGTACCGCTCATAGGCGGCCTTTACGTTGTCATCGGCGATCTCCACCTCGTCCAGATGGGTGGAGAAGGTGGTGTGGCGGCAGTGATCCGACCAGTAGGTGTCCACCACCCGCACCTCGGTGAGGGTGGGATCGCGGCCCTCCTCGTCCCGGAAGTAGGCCTGGAGGAAGGCGAGATCGGCCAGATCCATGGCCAGGGCGTACTGGGCCAGCACGCTCTCCAGACCCGCGCGGTCCAGGGCGGTGAAGCCATCCAGCACGGGCACGGCGGCGGGAACGGGGTAGTCCTGGCGGAGGGTGGCGGGCTTGTCCAGCGCCGCCTCCCGGCTCTCCACCGGGTTGATGAGGTAGCCCCGGGCCTTGGCCGCCTCCGGGGTGGTGAGGGCCCCCTCCAGCACGTAGACGGTGGCGGCGCGGACGGTGGGGCGCTCCCCGCCGTGCATCATCTGGATGCACTGGGCGCAGGAGTCGGCCCGCTGGTCGTACTGGCCGGGCAGGGCCTCCACCGCGAGCAGGGTGTGCTCCCCCTCCGGGGCGGGCATGACCTCATCCCACAGGGCGTCCACCTGCGGCTCAGAGAGCACGGTGGTGCGGGCGGCGGCATAGACCGCCGCGTCCACCCCCTCCACGTCGTAGCGGCGCAGCACCCGCACGCCGGTCAGCCCCGTCAGGCCCAGGGTGTGGCGCAGCTCTCCAAACAGATGCTCCGCCTCCACGGCAAAGCCGGGCTTCTTCTCCACATAACAGCGAAATACGTTCCCCATACTCTCTTTCTCTCCCTTATGTGATCTTCCAGTCGGAAAATTGATGGAATATGTTTTGCTGGGTGGGCGTCAGCCCGTCGATCCGGCTCCACTGGGTCAAAACGGACCAGTTCTTGAAGCAGATGACCGCGAAGGGGGGCTGCCCGGCCAGATATTCATAGAGCTGCCGGGCCGGCTCCGTCCGCCACTGGCCCACGGCGGCCCGGAAGGCGCTGAGGCGGTTCAGCGCCTCGGCGTCGCTGTACTTGCCGTAGTTGAGGGCGCCGCCGGGGGTCAGGAAGGCGGTGAGATCAAAGTCGGCGGTGAGCCGCACCTCCCCCAGGTACAGGTCGAAGTTCCCCGCGCTCAGGGCCTGAAGGTAATCGTCCCAGGCCAGGGCCCGCAGCTCCACCTCCAGGCCGGCGTCGGTCAGGTTGGCGGCCAGCGTCTCCGCCGCGGCCAGCCGGTCGGCGTTGTTGTTTGGGGCCACAAAGGTGAGCGCCAGCGGCCGCCCCTCCTTCTGCCATACCCCGTCGGCTCTGGTATAGCCGGCAGCGGTGAGGAGCGGCTCCATGGCCTGGGGGGCGTAGTCCAGCGTCTGGGCCAGCGCCTCGTCGTAGAGGGGGCTGGCGGGGGAGACAGGAAGGGCGGCGGGCTGGGCGTGGCGGGAGAACTGGGCGGTGGATACGGCGGCCCGGTCAAAGCCCCGCAGCAGGGCCTGCCGCACCTGGGCGCTCCGGCAGGGGCCGTCGGCCGTGTTGAAGCCCACGTACAGCATGGTGCTGGTGGGGTAGTCCACCGCAGCAAAGGAACCAGAAAAACCCAGGGCATTGGTGCCCGTCAGGTCGGTGGAGACCAGGGCAATGTCCCGGGTATCAAAGGCATGGATCAGATCGTCCGCCTCCTGAATGGCCCGCAGGGGAATGGTGTCCCGGGGCAGGGCCTTGCCCTGCCACCAGTCGGAGCGGGCTTCCAGCGCGAGGTTCTCCCCCGTGCCGGCGAGCACGTAGGGCCCCGTACCCAGGGGGACGCCTCCCGTCTCCTTGACGATGGGGATGTCCAGCAGGGCGGGCAGAGCACCGTTAGCGCGGCTCAGGGTGACGGTCACCATGCCGTTGGCGGCGGCGATGTCCGTCACGCCGGCGAAGCGGGCGGAGTAGAGGGGGCTGGTGCGGGTCAGGTTGAGGGAGACCGCGATCTCCGCGGCCGTCAGGGGGCTGCCGTCGGAGAAGGTCACCCCGCTGCGGGGGATAAAGGACCACTGGAGGCCGTCGGCCGACACGGAGGCGGAGGCGCAGAGCGCCTCCTGGGGCTGAAACTGCCCGTTCAGGGCAAACAGCCCCTCATACAGCAGGCCCCCCAGGGCCAGGTTGGTGCGGTTGGAGCCGGTAATGGGGTGGAACCCGGCCTCCGGGTAGCAGGCCAAGGCGAACTCGGCCGCCTCTGGAGAGGGGGAGACGCTGGGCGTGGGGTGGTGTGGCTCCGCTCGGCGCCGGCCCACAGGCGGCCAGACCCAGGCACAGGGCTGCCGTCAGCAGGGCGGCTAGAATGTTTCGCAAACGGCTCGGCCTCCTTCCTAAAGGCGCGTCGATTTTCTGCGGAAAATCTCTGCCGCTGCGCGGCAGGATATGCGCCTGCGGCGCGATACCCCCTCCGCTCTCCGAGGGAATGTTGGATTGGCGTACAACGGCAATGGAGCATCCATATTTTATAGCTGCTTATCTCACAGTGTTTTTCCCCCGCCCTACGGGGAAACGAAATTGAAAAATCAGTCTTTCCGGGAATTCATGTTCCGGAAAGACACCCCGACCCGCGCCACAGGGCGCGAAACCGGGGGTATCGAGCCAAGCCGCCGGCGTTTTCGCCGCACGCAGGCTCGTATCTAGGGGTCGGAAGCGCCGGTGGCGCTTCCGATGAAGTCCAGACGGAGTCTCCTCAGACGCCATTGGATGCCCCCTAGACGATTGCGATCATCGCCGCCTGGCTCCCCCGCTCCCCGTGGGTGTAGCGGTGGGACCAGTACTTCTCCGGCAGGCAGCAGGTACAGTCGGCGGAGACAGCGATGTGTTCGGGGTCCAGCCCGGCGTTCTCCAGCCGCTTGGCGTTGAGGCCCTTGAGATCCACGTGGAACTTGCCGGTGGGCAGCACCTCGATGGAGGACAGGGCGGCGGCCCCCATGGCCTCAGTCATGGCGTTGGGCACGTCCTCGTGGGTCTCGAAGCAGCACTTGGAGATGCCGGGGCCGACGGCGGCCAGGATGTCCAGCCGGTCGCAGCCGTAGCAGTCCACCATGCGCTCCACCGCCTTGGCGGCGATGCCCAGGGCGGTGCCCCGCCAGCCGGCGTGGACCGCCCCCACCACCCGGCGCACCGGGTCATAGAGCAGGATGGGCAGGCAGTCGGCGGAGTAGACCGCCAGCGTCACACCGGGGATGTCGGTGACAAGGCCATCCGCCTGCCAGGGCTCCGGCTCGTCCAGGCCGATGCCCAGATCCGCCGCGGTGACGGTGCGCACCGTGTCGCCGTGAACCTGGCTGGCGCAGACAATGTTCCCCATGTCCGCCCCAATGGCGGCGCAGAAGCGGCGGTAGTTCTCCCGTACCCGGTCGGGAGCGTCGCCCCGGTTCATGCCCAGGTTGAGGGTGGCGTAGATCCCCTCCGATACCCCGCCCAGGCGGGTGGAGAAGCCGTGTGCCACACCGCCGGCGGCCTCAAAGCCGTCGGCGGTGAGATACACCAGGCCATTTTTGTTGTGCTCGATGATATTCATGGATTTCCTCCATCTGGAAATCGAAATCGGTTTTTCCGGAAACTCGCGTTTCGAAAAACACCTCGCCCCGCGCCGCGGGCACGAAGCCGGAGGTATCAAAACCGCTGTGCCGCAAAGCGGCACGGCGGTTTTGTATCTAGGGGCCGGAGGCGCTTCCGGTCAAACGCCAGCGAAGCCACATTCCGCTTTTGGATACCCCATAGACTGCTTTTACTCGTCCTCGTGCATGCCGCAGCACTTCTTGTACTTCTTGCCGCTGCCACAGGGACAGGGGTCGTTGCGGCCCACCTTCTGGCCCTTCTTGACGGGCTGCTTCTTAACGGTGCCGTCGCTGCCCGCGCTCTCGCCGGTGACCTTGGCCACCCGCTCCCGCTTGACGGTGGTGGCGCCCACCTGGACCCGGGCCAGGAAGATGCGGCGGATGGTCTCGGCCTGGATGGCGGCGATCATGCTTTCAAACATCTCGTAGCCTTCCTTTTTATAGGCCACCACCGGGTCGTTCTGGCCGTAAGCCCGCAGGCCGATGCCCTGGCGCAGCTCCTGCATGGCGTCGATGTTGTCCATCCAGTACTCGTCCACCACCCGGAGCATCATCACCCGCTCCAGCTCGCGCATGAGGGGCTCGCCCAGCTCGGCCTCCTTGCGGGCGTAGATGTCGCTGGCCCGCTCCTGGAGCAGGTCGGTGAGGGCCTGGGCGTCGTACTGCTGGAGCTCCTCGTCGGTAAACTTGAACTCGTCGGGCCGCAGGAACAGGCCGCGGAACTGGGCGCACACCTCCCGCCAGTTCTCGGCGTCCATGTGCTTGAGCTCGCCCATGTGGGCCTGCACCTCGGTGGAAATCACGGTGGAGAGCATGGCCTGAACGGACTCCTTCAGGTTCTCCCCGTCCAGCACCTTGCGGCGCTGCTCGTAGATGACCTTACGCTGGGTGTTCATCACGTCGTCGTACTCCAGCACGGTCTTACGGGTCTGGAAGTTGCGGGACTCCACCTGCTTCTGGGCGTTCTCAATGGCGTTGGAGAGGATCTTCGCGTCAATGGGGGTGTCCTCGTCCACGCCCAGCTTCTCCATCATGCCCATGACCCGCTCGGAGCCGAACAGGCGCATGATGTCGTCCTCCAGGGACAGGTAGAAGCGGCTCTCGCCCGGGTCGCCCTGACGGCCGGCACGGCCGCGCAGCTGGTTGTCGATGCGGCGGGACTCGTGGCGCTCGGTGCCCAGGATGAACAGGCCGCCCGCGGCCCGCACCTGGTCGGCCTCCGCCTTGATCTCGTCCTTGTATTTGGCCTCCGCCTCGGCGAACATCTTCCGGGCGTTGAGGATCTCCTCGTTGTCGGTGTCGGCGTAGCCGGTGGACTCGGCGATCAGCTCGTCGGAGAGCCCGGCCTTGCGCAGCTCGGCCTTGGCCAGGTACTCGGCGTTGCCGCCCAGCATGATATCGGTGCCGCGGCCGGCCATGTTGGTGGCCACGGTGACCGCGCCCAGCTTGCCGGCCTGGGCGACGATCTCGGCCTCCTTCTCGTGGAACTTGGCGTTGAGCACGTTGTGCTTGATGCCCCGCTTCTTGAGCATGGCGGAGAGCTCCTCCGACTTCTCGATGGAGATGGTGCCCACCAGCACGGGCTGGCCCTTCTTGTGGCACTCCTCAATCTGGTTGACAATGGCGCGGAACTTGCCTGCCTCGGTCTTGTAAACCACGTCGGGGTGATCCACGCGCTGCACCGGCTTGTTGGTGGGGATCTCCACGATATCCAGGGAGTAGATGGTGCCGAACTCCTCCTCCTCGGTCATGGCGGTGCCGGTCATGCCGGAGAGCTTGCCGTACAGGCGGAAGTAGTTCTGGAAGGTGATGGTGGCCAGGGTCTTGGACTCCCGGGCCACGGTGACGCCCTCCTTGGCCTCGATGGCCTGGTGCAGGCCCTCGGAGTACCGGCGGCCGTACATGAGGCGGCCGGTGAACTCGTCCACGATGATGACCTCGCCGTCCTTCACCACGTAGTCGATGTCCCGGCGCATCAGGCCCCGGGCCCGGATGGCCTGGTTGATGTGGTGGGACAGGGTGGTGTTTTCCGGATCGGCCAGGTTGGCCACCTGGAACTGCTGCTCGGCCTTGGCGATGCCCCGGGCGGTGAGGGTGACGGTGCGGGCCTTCTCGTCCACCACGTAGTCGGCGTCCAGATCGGGGTCCTCCTCCTCCTTGGTGTCCACGCTGGCCACCCGCTGGCCCTTGAGCTTGGCCACAAAGGCGTCCACTACGGTGTAGAGCTGGGTGGACTTGTCCCCCTGACCGGAGATAATGAGGGGGGTGCGGGCCTCGTCGATGAGGATGGAGTCCACCTCGTCCACGATGGCGAAGGCGTGGCCCCGCTGCACCATCTCGGTGGCGTAGATGGCCATGTTGTCCCGCAGGTAGTCGAAGCCGAACTCGTTGTTGGTGCCGTAGGTGATGTCGGCGGCGTAGGAGGCCTTGCGGTCCTTGGGCTGGATGTCGTGGATCACCAGGCCCACGGTGAGGCCCAGGAAGCGGTAGACCTTGCCCATCCACTCGCTGTCGCGCTTGGCCAGGTAGTCGTTGACGGTGACGATGTGCACGCCCTCTCCCGCCAGGGCGTTGAGGTAGGCGGGCAGGGTGGCCACCAGGGTCTTGCCCTCGCCGGTCTTCATCTCGGCGATGCGGCCCTGGTGGAGGATGATGCCGCCGATGAGCTGCACCCGGTAGGGCTTCATGCCCAGCACGCGCCAGGCCGCCTCCCGGCAGGCGGCGAAGGCCTCGGGCAGGATGTCGTCCAGACTCTCGCCATTGGCGATGCGCTGCTTGAATTCGGGGGTCTTGGCCTTGAGCTGCTCGTCGGTGAGCTTGGAGTACTCCCCGTCCAGGGCTTCAATCTTGTCCACGATGGGTTTGATGGCGCGGAGCTCCTTCTCGGAGCTGGTGCCAAAGAGCTTTTTCAACAGTCCCATGCGTCTTGTTCACCTTTCTTGTTCCTGTCCCCGGCGCCTCGGCTCCCAGGACTTGGATGCTAATTCAGTTTCCTAGTATATCATATCCCATGTCAATAAAAAAGGGGAAATTATGAACAAACCCAGCGTTTTGCGGTTTTCCTTCGCGCCTGCGGCGCCAGCACGCAGGGGGCGTAGATGAGGGCACCGGGCCCATAGTTGTTGTCCAGGCCGCCGCGCCTCCCGCTGTGATTCGTCCATTATACCAAAAAAAATACGGAGGTTACAAATTGCTTTTTTCCATTTACGGCCCGGCAGGCAGATGGTACAATAATGTTGTTCCCATCACCCAGTGTAAAGGAGCGTAATATGAAAAAACGGATTGTGCTGTCCGGCCTGTTGGCCGCGGCGCTGACCCTGTCCCTGACGGCCTGCGGCGGGGACAAGATGCCGGAGGAGACCCCGGTGCCCACCCCCATCCAGACATCCACGCCGGTGCCCACCCCCACTCCCACGCCGGCGCCTGCCGCTCCCAAGTGGGGGGATCAGGTCTTTGCCAAGACCTTTACCTCCGGCGACGGCGCCACGGTGCTCACCGCCTCGTTCACCCTCCCGCTGATACAGAATACCGACGCCTGCCCCGCCGGGGCGGCCATCAACGGGTGGTACAAGGCCGAGGGGGCCAGCCGGATGCTGGAGGCAGAGGAGGCCTATGAGATGGCGGTGGCCGACTACGACGTGTCCAAGGCGGCGGGGTTCCCCTTCTACCCTACCACCCAGGAGATGACCTACCAGATCGCCTACGCCGACGAGAAGGTGATCAGCGTCTGCCGGGACCTGTATGTGTCCAGCGAGGGGGAGGCCCACCCCGCCGTCTTTCTGCTCAGTGAGCAGTTTGACGCCGTGACGGGGGAAAAGCTGGACTTCACCGACTTCTTCACCGACGCCGACGCCGTACGGGCGCGGGTGGTGGACGCCCTGTTGGACCAGCGGAGCGAGCTGGCCGCGGCGGTGGAGCAGGGGACGCTCACCCGGGACGCCATCACCGCCGCGGTGCAGGTGGACAACTTTTACTGCACGGCGGAGGGGTATGTGTTCTTGGCTCCAGGGCGGCGCCCTGCCCGCCATGAACAGCCCGCTCTCTGCGGTGCTGACCTATGACGCCATGAAGGACGTGAGTGCGGATGGATAACGGCAAGCCACGGGAGGGCAGCTC
>ENA-OQIL01000842-OQIL01000842.1-human-gut-metagenome-genome-assembly--contig:-NODE-842-length-10181-cov-2.592998_pt1 | contig 10181 bp, 11 predicted proteins | sample MGYA00242583_ERZ504748 | MGnify/ENA primary metagenome ERZ504748 (study PRJEB26092, sample SAMD00036191) | human gut metagenome | host: Homo sapiens | study: EMG produced TPA metagenomics assembly of...
CGATGTTGGCGGCGGCGTCCTCGCTGTCGATCTCATAGAGCACGCTGTCCTGTTCCACCATATCGCCCTCCTCAAAGTTCCGCAGAGAGGACCTCGCCTTCGATCAGGGTGGTCACAGTATAGGAATTTGGCGGGCTGGAGGGTACCGCTGCCGGTAAGAGAGTTGGTAATGGTCCGTGGGGCGACCTTTTCCTCTGTGTAGGTGATTTGCCGCCGCTGAAGGCCCTTTTGCTCAGCAGGAATTTTTCCGGCGAAGGCCAGGATCAGAAGGAGAGCCACAATTGAGGGAGCGACCACCGCTTTCCCGTGCTTGGGGCGCGAGGGAGACGGTGTGTTCGCTTTTTCGTTTGCTCTCCCTGCACTTGGTCGTCGGACTTTGGTTTCACTAAGGTCATATGCGAGAAACTCCTTTTCGTGCCGCACTTAAGTTCTGGAGTGATACGGCAGATGATATCTGATGATAACACCGTTTGCTGAATAGACACTGAAAATACGCGGGAAAGTGCTGCGGATCTTTCTGCTTTTTCAGCTTCGATTCAGTATTTTTGTGTAGTATAATATCAAAAAGGAATACCGCATCCCATCGGAGGCTGTTATGAAAGTACTAATAATTGAGGATGAAAAACTGCTGGCGGACTCCATCCAGTCGGTTTTAGAGCGCAAGGGCTTTGAGGTGGAGTGTGTCTACGACGGTGAGACCGGGGCTGAGTATGCGGAGCTGGGGATCTACGACCTGCTGATCCTGGATGTGATGATGCCAAAAATGAACGGCTGTCAGGTGGCCCGGGAGGTGCGGGCCAAGCGCTGCGGCACCCCTATCCTGATGCTCACCGCCCGCTCAGAATTGGAAGACCGCATCGAGGGGCTCAATGCCGGGGCTGACTATTATCTGACCAAGCCCTTCGATATCCGGGAGCTGCTGGCCTGCATCAATGCCCTGCTCCGACGGCAGGGGCCCCAGGTGGATCAGGTGACCCTGGGAAATACCGCTCTGGATCTGGGAGCCTGCACCCTGATCTGCGGAGAAAAGCGGGTCCAGCTCTCTGCCCGAGAATTTGACGTGATGCGCATTCTCCTGCGCTCCCAGAGCACCATCCTCTCAAAGGAAGTAATCCTGGCCCGGGTGTGGGGATATGACTCCGATGCGGTGGAGAATCATGTGGAGGTCTATGTGGGCTTTCTCCGAAAAAAGCTGCACAGCATCGGTTCCAATATCCGCATCGAGGCAGTCCGGCGGCTGGGCTATCGTTCTGGAGGTGGATGAGGAATGCTGAAACGTCTGCGCCTTCAATTTGTCGCGGTTCATCATGGTGATCGTCACCATCATGTTGTGTACGGTCTTGGAATGCTCTATTTTTTTACACGGAGCAGCCTGGAGCAGGAAAGCTTTGCCATGATGCGCGCCGTTCCGGTAGGTATCATGGCCCCTGATCGTCCGCTTGCCCCCTTTGCACGCCCGGGTGAACAACCGGAGCAGGTCCGTCTGCCCTTTTTTGTGGTGCAGGAGGCGGAGGACGGAACACTGACTGCTGCCGGTGTGGGATATTATGACCTGTCTCCTGGAGAAGCCTTTGACCAAACTTTTTTGCAGGAACTGATCCAGGAGGTGGAGCGGGTGAACCGCCCATCCGGGGAGTTGAAGCAGTATCATCTGCGTTTTCTGCGAGTAGACGCTCCGTTTGGACAGAGTGTGATTTTTGCAGATACCACCAGTGAGCAGTCCACCTTAAACAATCTGGTCAAGAACTGCATCCTCATCGGCGTGCTCTGCTTTTTTGCTTTTCTGGGGATCAGCATCAAACTGGCCGCCTGGACAGTGAAACCGGTGGAGTGGGCTTGGCAGCAGCAGCGCCAGTTTGTCTCCGACGCCTCCCACGAGCTGAAGACGCCCCTTACCGTCATCATGACCAATGCGGAGCTGCTGCAAAGCGAAGAAAATGACCGGGACAGCCAGGTGCGGTTTTCTGCCAACATTCTCACCATGTCCCGGCAGATGCGGGCCCTGGTGGAGCAAATGCTGGAGCTGGCCCGGGCGGACAGCGGCCAGGGAAAGGCGGACCTGAGGCCGGTGGATCTGAGCACTTTGGCAGCGGACGCTCTGCTGCCTTTCGATCCGGTGTTTTCGAGCAGGGGTTGATGCTGTCAAGCCAACTCGCCGAGGGGATCAACGTCAACGGGGATGCCGGCCGGCTCAAAGAGGTGCTGGATATCCTGCTGGACAATGCCCGGAAATATACCGAGCCGCCAGGGACTGTGAACGTCCGTCTGGAGCGATGGGGGTACCACCGCTGCCGGCTGACTGTAAGCAATCCCGGCCCGCCTCTCTCGGCGGCGGAGCAGAAGGATATTTTCAAGCGCTTCTATCGGACAGATCCAGCCCGGAGCCGGGACGGCAGCTTCGGTCTGGGCCTCTCCATCGCCCAGCGCATCACAGAGGAGCACCACGGGCGCATCTGGGTGGAGAGCAGCGGTGGATACAATCGCTTCACCGTGGAACTTCCGGCCCGGTGACCAAACAGACAAAAATGCTAGTAGAATAAGGCCTTAGTATGGTGTACTACGGTATTAGGAGAAAATACTCCCCCTAATAGCCTGGGGTTATTTCTAAAGATAAGTTATCTGTTTCGCATAGAAGCAGATAACTTACAGTTGCATTATAAAATTTTTTTGTGTAGCCTTACATTGTTGCGCTATAATAATCGGCAGGAAATATCCTACCATGTGAGAAATATGAAGTGAGCGCAAGATCTTGAGTAACGGTTCCGTGACCTCATTTTGACCACAAACGATGCAGTAAACCCTGATAATCTATATAATATATACAGATATAGCGTTTATCAGATTGCAACAGACACTGTATATAGTAGAAGCCATATGCCCGCCATCGAGTGGGAATGAGGCTGTATATAAAACTCAGAGCACTACCAGTTTGTTTGAACACGAACCTATCAGTGTAGAGATACGTCAGAGAAACATACTTGTGCAGTTTTTCCACAGTACTGGCAGGCCGGAAAAAGCAGTAAGCCTTTTCAGACTTACTGCTTTTTCCGGCCTACTTGAACTCTCCGGCCATTTATCCCTTTGATTATGTAGAACAGAATTTTCCCAGACAAGCGAGCGGATGACGCTTTACGCGCGGCTTTCCCCATCTTTGCGGGAGGATGTCATGCACAAAATTGAAGTTACCAGAATTTTTTCTTTTTCATGGTCCAGAGGCAAATCATCACGATTACCAAGCTGATCACGATTACCGCAGGATAGCCATATTTCCACGACAACTCCGGCATATTGGAAAAGTTCATCCCATACCAGCCAGCTACTAAGGTCAGGGGCAGAAAAATAGTGGTGACGATGGTGAGAATTTTCATGATCCGGTTCTGCCGTATATCGATCTCCGCCTGAAATAGCTCTCGAATCTGCAGCCCATACTCCCGGAGAATCTGCGCCTCGTTTTTCAGCCGCGCGATCCGCTTCTCTACCATGTGGAACTGGCGTGTTTCTATGTCAGTAAAGAATTCATTTTCGTTTTCCTCAAACTCGCAGACCATATCCTCCAGCTGCGTATAGTAGCGGCTCCAGCTTGTCAGTTCTTTTCGGAGCGCAGTCATCTGGTAATTGAAATTGTCCAGAACTCCCTCCAATACCTCTTCTTCCAGCTCCGACAGCTTCTCTTCCAGCTCTTGAAGATGGTGCATATCCTTTGCAATCAGTATTTCAAGAAACCCCATAGAGCAATCCGCCAATATGGTCAGTGAGTTGAGGATTTTCTTCTCTGATCCGCTGAAACATCCTATGTGCAACTCCAGCGTCATCGCATATAATAATTTGATCCTTCGTCAGCAGATAGCCGAAAGAAATGGGGCGCCGGTCCTTGGTATGGCGGGGCGTGACAATGGTGCCGCAAAGATAGGTCCGGTGTGCTTCTGCTTTGCAGACACGCGCATCTCTCGCAAGCGGCGTATGGCACAGTATATTCTCCAGCCCCGGTAGGCACGGTCCTTGCTCCAGCTCTTCAGAGGTCAGCAGCGTCAAAATACGGCCGTTAAAACCCTGAGAATTGGTCGCTTGTTCATCGGACGCAGAGAGAGCAGACTGATACATAAACAGGCCTCCTAAAAGCGAATTCTTCGATGCCATTTTAACACATTCTTCGGATATGACAACCGATCTTTCTCTCGCTGTGCCCTTATCCTGAGTCATGATTGGACTAAGAAAACGGAGATTTTACAAAATTGGCTATGTAACGCAGTCTTTTCCTGTTTTCCAGATACGCGCTTGGCGGATGAAGTTTTATGCCGGCAGAGAAACGATCACCGACAGGGACGCTCCGCTGCTCTCTGCCCGGATTTTTCCCCTGTGGGCCAGCACGATGCCCTTGGCAATGGACAGACCCAGGCCGTAACTGCCGGTCTGACTGCTGCGGGACTGATCGCCCCGGTAAAAGCGGTCAAAGAGGCGCCCCAGCGTCTCCCGCTCCATGGGGTGAGCAATCGTATTGGAGACCGAAAGGCGGATCATGCGCCCCTCTTTTTTGCAGTGCGATCTCCACTTCCCCCATCTTCCGGGGTATATTTTAGGGCATTGTCCAACAGAATGGACAGCAGCTGCCGGATAGCTTTTTGCATCTCCGGTATAGGAGAGCATGGGGGGGGTATGGACAGCGTGAGCCGCTTCCCCTGCGCCTTTGCCAGCCCCTGAAAGGATTGAGCCATCTCCTCTGTCAGGTCGGAGAGGGGAAACTCGATGGGCTGGATGGGCGGCGTTTCCTCCTCCATGCGGGAGAGAAAGATGAGATCCTGGGTCAGCCCGGTCAGCCTCCGGACCTGACAGCGGATGTCCTGCAGCCACTCGTTGCCCTCCAGCTCCGGCTCCACCAGATCCAGATCCGCGCCGATGATGGTCAGAGGCGTCTTTAATTCATGTCCGGCGTCGGTGATGAACCGGCGCTGTTTTTCATAGCTCTCTGCCACCGGGCGAACGATCCGCTTGGACAGGATCAGCAGAAGCAGAAAGACAGCCAGCAGCCCCGCCAGCGCCACCAGGACGCTGGCAATCAAGGTCGTCCGGAAATTGGAGAGGCTTCGCCCGCAGTCCACGAAGATGAAGCGGGTACCTTCCGCTTCTGCCGCGCGGATATAGCGGTAGTCCCCCTGGAATCCGCTGGCGCTTCCGCTGGACCATACCGCCTGCGCCATCTCGCCGGCGCTCTGATCATCCACGGCGGCGATCTGCCCCGTGTCGCTCTGGAGGACCTGCCCTTTTTCATTCAAAAGGACAGAAAAAAAGCGGGATTCAAATGGGGTCTCCGGAGAGATCCCATGGCCCAAGACCGGAATTGGCCCAGGCTTTCCCCCCCGGTCGTCCGGTGGTGTCTGCTGAGGGAATACGCCCCGGTTTTCGCTGAGCAGCGCCAGGATGCGGTCCGCATCCCGGACCACTTTTTGATAGCTCATGGCGTTGACCCCGCCCAGGATCACCAGCAGCACCAGGGCCAGAGACAGCATGGAGGCGGTGATGAATTTCACCCGCAGCTTCTGGATCATGTCCGCACCTCCAGCGAGTATCCGAGGTTGCGGCTGGCCCGGATCTCCACATCCGCCTGCAGAGCGGTGAGTTTTTTCCGTAGATAGGAGATGTAGACCCACACCACCGATACCTCCACCTCGCTGTCATAGCCCCAGATTCGCTCCAGAAACCGCTCCGCGGGGATGATCTGCCGGGGATTGCGCAGGAACAGCTCCATCATCTGATACTCTTTGTTGGCCAGCCGGGGTGGACAGCTCAAAGGTGGTCTGCTCCAAAGAGAGATTTCCGAAGGTCAGCTGGCTGCTGAGCTGGACGCTCTGCCGTGTAATGGCCCGGAGCCTTGCCAGCAGCTCCTCCGTGGCAAAGGGTTTGGTCAGGTAGTCGTTGGCCCCGGAGTCCAAGCCCAGCACCTTGTCCTCCACCTCACCTCTGGCGGTGAGCATCAGAACCGGGATGGAGTTCCCCTGCTGACGCAGGCGGCGCAGCACCTCCATCCCATCCATCTTAGGCATCATGATGTCCAAAATCAGGGCATCGTAGTTCCCACTCTCCAGATAATCCAGCGCCTCATGCCCGTCATAGACCGCATCCACCGCGTAGTGGCTCCGCTCCAGCGAGCGGTCACCGCACGGGAAAGGGATCGCTCATCCTCCGCCAGTAAAATGCGCACACCGCATCCCTCCTTTTTGTTCTGACGGTATTTTGCCGGATTTACCTTAAATAGAATTAAAAGATAGCACGGTCATGGCTCGTTGTCAGCAAAAAAGTTTTTGATTTTTTAAGTTCAGTTATGGTTTGGATTTTACACTGGCTTTACCATCCCAACACAAGGAGGATCTCACCATGAAAAAAGAGACTGTCTTTCAGCGCTATGAATTCAAATATCTGCTGACACGGGGGCAGCAGGCCCGGCTGCTCTCCGCCGCCGGAGCTCGTTTGCGTCCCGACGAATACAGCCACAGCTCTATCCGCAATCTCTATCTGGACACTCCGGATTTCCGGCTCATCCGCCGGAGCCTGGAAAAGCCCGTCTACAAGGAAAAGCTGCGTCTGCGCAGCTATGGCCGGGCGGACCGGGAACACCCCGTTTTTATGGAGCTGAAGAAAAAGTACCGCTCCATCGTCTATAAGCGGCGGCTCACCCTGCCCTATGGCCGGGCGCTGGACTGTCTGACCGGGGACTGTCCATGGCCGGAGACCCAGATCGGCAGAGAGATAGGCTACGCCATGGACTTCTATCCGGATCTGGAGCCACGGGTGTTCCTCTCCTACGAGCGGGACTCCTGGTATGCGCCGGAGAGCGGTCTGCGCATCACCTTCGACGACGCCATCCGCTTTCGGACAGCAGACCTGACGCTGGACTCCGACCTGTGGGGCACAGCCCTGCTGAGGCCGGATCAGGTTCTGATGGAGTTAAAGGCTCCTGGGGCCATCCCCCTCTGGATGGTCCGCCTGCTGACAGAGATGGGACTCTATAAGACGTCCTTCTCCAAGTATGGAACGGCCTATCAAATTTTACTGGAACAGGAATACAAAGGAGGAAAACGGTATGCCTGATACGCTTTTTCAAGGGATCTTTGATACGCAGCTGACGGCGGTGATCGCCCCAGAGCAGTTTCTTTTGTGCGTGGGGGCGTCTCTGGTCATTGGCCTGGTCCTGTGCGCCATGATGCTGTGGCGCACCCGCCCCAGCACCGGCTTTGCCGTCACCCTGGCTACCCTGCCGGCGGTGGTGTGCGTGGTCATTATGATGGTCAACGGCAATGTAGGGGCCGGCGTAGCGGTGGCGGGGGCCTTCAGCCTGGTGCGCTTCCGCTCTGCCCCTGGCTCCGCCCGGGAGATCGGGGCCATCTTCGCCGCCATGGGGGCGGGGCTGATGGCGGGCATGGGCTATCTGGGCTATGCCGCGCTCTTTGCCCTGATCCTGGGCGGGATCACCATGGCTTACCACGCCCTGGGCTTTGGCGGCGGAAACGCAGCCCTGCGCTGCCGCACCCTGCACATCACCATTCCGGAGGATCTGGACTACACCGGCGTCTTTGACCCGATTTTGGCACAGTATGCCACCAAGTCTGAGTTGAAACAGGTCAAGACCACCAACATGGGCAGTCTCTTCAAGCTGACCTACGACCTGACCCTCCGGGATGGAGGGCAGGAGAAGGCCTTGATCGACACCCTGCGCCAGCGCAATGGAAATCTGGAGATCTCCCTGTGCCAGCAGGAGACCGGACCGGCCGGACTATGAACAGGAGGAACGATATGAAACGAATCGCTATGCCACTGCTGAGCATTTCGTTGCTGCTCAGTGGCTGCCAGAACACAGACGCCGCTTCTTCCAGCAGCACCCCCGCATCGGCTGACACAGAGCCGGTGTCTGTCATTGATACATCGGCCTTGTTCAGCGACCGGGATCTGGACGGCAGCTATGATGAGAGCGCCGCCATCCCCATCCAGCTGACGGGAGAGACCGCTGCCTGCGCTTCCGACGCTGTCTCCATTGACGGCGCCCGGATTACCCTGCTGGACGAGGGGACCTATCTGGTGTCCGGTACCCTGACAGACGGACAGATCGTGGTGGATGCCGATGATACGGACAAGGTCCAGATCGTCCTGGCCGGCGCAGATATCACCTGCACGGACTCCGCCGCCATCTATTCCAAAAACGCCGACAAGGTGTTCCTCACTCTGGCAGATGGGACGGAAAATACCCTGATCAACGGCGGCAGCTATGCCGACATTGATGAGAACAACATCGATTCCGTGGTGTTCTCCAAACCGACCTGACCCTCAACGGCTCCGGCAGTCTGACCATTGACGCCCAGGCAGGCCACGGGGTGGTGTCCAAGGACGAGCTGACCATCACCGGCGGCAGCTACACCGTTACCGCCGCCGGGCACGGCATGGCAGGCAAGGACAGCCTAGCTGTGGCGGGGGGCACATTTACCATCACCTCCGGTAAGGACGGTCTCCACGCTGAAAACGCCGATGACTCCTCTCTGGGATTTTTGTATGTGGCGGATGGCGAATTTACCATTGCCGCCCAGGGAGACGCCGTCAGCGCCAGCGGGGCGCTTCAGGCGGACGGCGGGACCTTTGACCTGACCACCGGGGAGGGCAGCGCCTCCGTCACCATGTCCACTGGGGACAGCTTTGGCCCCGGCGGCATGGGAGAAGGTCCGGGCGGTTAGAACGGGGCGCGGCCCCACGGCGGCCCATCCGTCGAGAGCGGGACGCCGCCTGAGCGGCCGGACAGCGGTGACAATGGTCAATCTCCGGAGTTCCCCACCCAGCCGGCAGGCGAGGAACCGGCTTTTGACGCAGAAACAGTGGAAGTGACAGACACCGCGGAGGACACCGTCAGCCAAAAGGGTGTGAAGGCGGAAGGTACCTTGACCATCAACGGCGGGACCTGGACCATGGACACCGTGGACGACTGCATTCACAGCGGCGGCGCTCTGGTCGTCACCGGCGGGACCTTCACTCTTTCCAGCGGAGACGACGCCGTCCACTCCGATGACGCAGTGACCATTCGAGCCGGAGAATTTTCCATCCCCTACTGCTATGAGGGCGTCGAGGGTCTGTCCGTCACCGTGGAGGACGGGACCTTTGAGATCACCGCTTACGATGACGGCTTCAACGCCGCCGGCGGCGCGGACAGCTCCGGCTTCGGCGGCAGAGGAGACCCATTTGCCGCCAGCGCGGACAGCTTTATCACCATCAACGGCGGGACCATCACCATCGTGGCGAATGGGGACTGCCTGGACTCCAACGGGGACCTCACCATCAACAGCGGGACGCTGGACCTCACCTGCAATGGAAACGGAAACACCGCGCTGGATTGCAGCGGCAGCTATACCAACAACGGCGGGTCGGTGACCACCAACGACGGCTCCGAGTCCAATCCCGGCGGAATGGGCGGCGGACGGCCTGGCGGGAAACAGGCTCCTTCCGCCCCGGAAGTGCCCGTTTCCTGAGCGGGATCTGTCTGGAATAGATGGCTTCCCATAAAGCAGCTCCGCCATCAAACACATCTTTCTTATTTTTTGCAGAGTCTCGTTGGAAATTCCCAACGAGACTCTGCTGTCGTTTCACGGATTGACTGATTTTTACCGTATCGCGTCCTTCATGGTTTTGACATACGCACCGATGCAGCCAGGGGCATCATTCCCGTGCTGTTCCAGCAGCTTGACGATGGCAGAGCCGACGATCACGCCATCGGCGAGCTCTGCCATCCGCTTGGCCTGTTCCGGCGTGGAGATTCCAAAGCCGATGGCGGCTGGGATATGGGTGTTCTGCCGCACAGTCTCCATCATGGAGGCCAGATCCGTTTTGATCTCGCTTCTGGCTCCGGTGACGCCCAGGGAGGACACCACATAGAGAAACCCATCCGCCTCTCTGGCGATCATGGCGATTCGGTCCTTGGAGGTAGGTGCGATGAGGGAGATCAGCTCCACCCCGTACCGCCTGCAAACCGGCAGGAATTCCTCCTTCTCCTCAAAGGGCAGATCGGGGAGGATCAGTCCGTCAATCCCCGTCTCCCGGCAGGCGGAGAAAAAAGCGCTCCGCTCCATAGGAGAACACCACATTGGCGTAAGGTCATAAAAAACCAGAGGTATCGTTACATCCCGGCGCAGGTCCTGCACCAAGTCCGAAGA
>ENA-OQIL01000843-OQIL01000843.1-human-gut-metagenome-genome-assembly--contig:-NODE-843-length-10178-cov-3.826883_pt1 | contig 10178 bp, 15 predicted proteins | sample MGYA00242583_ERZ504748 | MGnify/ENA primary metagenome ERZ504748 (study PRJEB26092, sample SAMD00036191) | human gut metagenome | host: Homo sapiens | study: EMG produced TPA metagenomics assembly of...
ATCTCATAAGCTTCAAGGGGGCTTCCTTTTGTGCTTTAGAGGGTGGAGGATCACCACATAATAACTATTGAAAAACCCGTTGCACTTTTCAATGAAGATAATGATCACAGATGTTGCTTACAATACTTCGAAAATACATAAAGGTTAGATGTGCACCCACCATTTTCCCGAAACCTCGCTTGCTTTTCTACTCGGCCCTGACGAACAAGTTCGGTCAGGGCCCGCTTTATTGTAGAGCGGGAAAGTCTCAGATCCTTTGCCATGGTGCCAATGGCGTACCAGCTCTCGCCATCCTTGTTTGCCCGGTCATGGAGGTACACCAGCACCAGCTTGGCCCTGGCGCTCAGCTCTAAGTCGCCGTAAATCTCGCTAAAATAGCTCATGGTATGGTTTTCTCCTTTTTCGGCGTACGGTAGTTGTTCTGGCGGGCAGACGCAGGAAATGCCCGGTATATAACATCGGTCAATTCTGCCTTGCTGGCGTAGTAGACCTTTCGAGCGGCCTGCTGGGATACCTGGTAGGGCTCCCCAAAGGTAATCCCCCACTCCAGGAACAGCCGCAGGCGGGTCTGCATGGGGTGTGTGCCTGTTTTCATGACGATGAAGTGCCCCTTGGGGATGGACTTGAGTTCATCCGGGGTCATGAGGGGGCGCTCTATCATCTGGAGGCTCTGGCTGGTATCGTCCTTCCCCCTGGAGATGGAGCCGCTCATCACGGTGCGGCTGCCCAGGGCCTTGGACAGCACCTCGGCGGTCTGGCTGTTTGGGGCAAAGCCTCCGAAGATGGTGTCTTGCACATTGTCCATGATGATCTCCGCCCCTTCCTTGCCGTAGTTTTTTCTCAATTTGGGCAATGCTTTGGATGATAGGTACCAGGGTCAGCCGCCTGGAGCGGCCGGCGGAAAACAGAGGCAGGATGTCGAAGGCGGGCATGGTGCCCAGCTCGTCACAGAAGAATACCACCCGGTTGGGCAGCTTCCCGTCGTGCTCATCCGCCACGGAGAACAACTCCCGGCTCAGGGTCTGGATCATCAGCCCAGCCATGAAATTTTTCGTGGCATCTTCCTCTGGTAAAATCAGGAATATTGCAGATCTCTTCGAGGCAAAGCTCTCGGCGTCTATGGCGCTATCGAAGCAGAGCACCTGCTCCAGCTCCGAGTCCAGGAAGGTGTTGAGCCGGGAGAGCACGGTGGACATGACGGAGGCCATGGACTGCTCGGCGGCGGTAAGGGCGGAGCCGGAGAACCATTTGGCCTTGTGCTCCTCCGGCAGGCGGTCCATGAGGAGCTGGAACTCGTTCTTGCCCGGAAGGATGCTGGGGGCTATCAGTTCCTGCACCAGCTTGAACACGGACACGATGTGCCGCCGCTCCCGCAGCTCACCATGGATCCTTTTGGGCGGCAAATATTCCGCCAGTAAGAGGGTCACAGCAGTAAGCACGCCCTCAGCTGCATCATAAAAATATTGATTTTGTGCGAAGTTCTCCCCGTCTGGGTTGATGATAGTCTTTGAGAGAATCTTAGCATACTTCTCCGCCTTGGCCCGGGCAGCCAGGTTGGTGGGATCTTTCCGGCAGACATCCATGTAGTGGTTGATCAGGGTGAGCAGGTTGTAGCCGTCGGAGCGGGTGGGGTTCCGAAGATCCACCACCGCCACCTGGTAGCCATAGCAGTCCCGGGCAATGGCCCCATAGTTCCGGGCCAGATCACCCTTGGTGTCACTGGCAAAGAAGCTCATGCCGCTGGCGCAGGCATATTCCAGGTTGGGATACAGGAAGAAGGCGGTCTTGCCCACGCCGGAGGCGCCGATCATGAGGCAGTGAATGTCGTCCGAATCCACCAGGGCCGTGAGCTGCCCTTTCTTTCCGGTACAGCCCAACACCAGCCCCTGTGCGCTCGGGAGGCGTTCTCCTTTCCGCCACAGCGCAGGCTGGAAGGGGACGGAGCGGAAGGTCTTCTTGATTTCCCCTGGTGTGGCCCAGCGGGCGGTTCCGTGCTGGCCGTCACCCACGGTTTTGCTCTTGATGCTGTCCAGGCTGCCCCGGCCGGAAAAGGTGGTAATGGCGGCCAGGGCGCCGAATACCACCGCCAGCAGGAGGATCAGCATCCAGGTGTCGTTGTTCACAGCGGCCATCTCCCTTCTTGTTGTTAGTTCTCTGTATTTAGATTACCTTCCAGTGTGACCTTCTGGGCGGTCCAAAATGAACCGGCCCCCGGTTCAGCGGCAGGGCGTACCATCCCCCTGGCGGGCGGTGCGCCTCTGCGGCCTACATACTCTGCCCTATGGTCATGGCAGTGCCGACCATGGCCGGCCCCTGCACCAGGTCGTCGTTCCAGTCCTTATGCACAGGGAGCAGGATGCCGCTGTGGTATCCTGCCCCCTGTAACTCTTCCTCGAGGCGCTTGGCCGCCGTCTGTCCCGGCTCGTCGTGATCCAAGCAGAGCACCACATCCCGGAGGCAGGTGTTCTGCTCCAGCATCCAATGTATGGCTTGGCCGCCGGTACCGCACAGGGCCACATAGCTGTGCTCCTGCCATCTGTCCGGGTACAGCGTGAGGAAACTCAGCAGATCAATCGGGGCCTCAAACACATAGAGCAGGCCGTCCTGTCCCACGTGGTGGAAGCTGTACTGGGGTCTGCTGCCCTCCACATTGACCTTGAAGGATTTGCCCTGGCTGTTTGTGCTCCGCTTATGGGCGTGCCGGGGAACGCCCTGCTCGTCTGTCCCCACAAAGACACAGTTGTGATATTGGGCGTCCTCGTACAGCAGTCCGGCCCGGACAAAGTGGGTGACCACCTCCCGGCTGATGTGCCGCTGCTTCATCAGGTAGGCGTACACACGGCGCATATCGGTGTGGGGCGGCGGCAGGGCGAAGGGCCTGGGCGGCTCCTCCCGCTTTGGCTGCGCGGCGGGATATGCCTCCCCCAACTCTTTTCCCAGCAGGAGCTTCATGGCCTCCTGATAGGTTGTCCCGTAGTAGTGCTGGACAAAGCTGACCGCATGGCCGCCCTGCCGGGCAATATGGTCGTACCATTCGTTGCCCCGGACGGTGATATGGTGCACCCTGGCCAGCCGGGACTCCCGCCCGGCGCGGAGCAGTTTCTCCCCCCGCTGCCGCAGGAATTCCTCCAGATCAACGGAGTTGGCCCGCTCCTTCTGTTCATCGGTAAAATGGATATAGGTTCCCATGCTGGCTCACCTCGAATCAAACGGTTGACTTTTGTTTATACTCTGTATATACTATCTTTGAAAGGCAGGTGTCGTTCATGTACGCGACGATCCAAAAATGGGGCAACAGCCAGGGCCTGCGGATCCCCAAGGCCCTCCTGGACGCAGTTGGTCTGAAAGAACACGACCGGGTGGAACTGGTGCAGATGGATGATGGTATCAATATCCGGCGTGCCTCTGCCATCCCGCACCGCACCCTGGAGGAACGCCTCACCGCATTCTACGGAAAGCCCATTGACCAGATCGACCGAATTGAGGCCGAAGAGCTGGATTGGGGGAAGGCGGAGGGCTCTGAGGCATGGTGACGATTTTTGAACAGGGTGATATCGTCTATCTGGGACTTTGGATCCCCAGTCCGGCCATGAGCAGAATGGCCGCCGTCCTGCCTTGGGTGATCAGCAACAACTTGTTCAACCGGGTCAGCAGCCTGACCATGGTTTGCCCCATCACCCACACAGACCGGGGCCACCCGTTCCACCTCCGGCTGGATGAGCGTACCAGGACGGACGGGGTCATCCTGTGTGATCAGGCCCGGATGCTGGATCTGAACAGCCGCCATGCCTCCTTTGTGGAGCGTGCTCCGGAGGATATCTCCTCAGAGGCGGTAGATATGGTCATAGGATTTCTGGAGCCGAAGTAGCGGAAGAAACCACGGAGGACTACCAGTTCAATGGCAGTCCCCCATCTTATCTTTGAGAATGCTGGGGGATTTCCTCATGGTCATCGGCCTTGTGTCCCAGGGCCATACGCTTCTCCCGGAGCATCCGGCGCCGCTTCCGGTCGATGTGCAGGCCAGTCTGGATGGCATCGGAGGCGGACTGCTCCCGGAAGATGCGGCCCATGCTGTGGAACAGCTGGAGGACACATCGGGCGGTATCCGCATGGGATACCGCCCGATGTGTCTGTGTACGCTGATGGTGCGCGGCCTCCTGCTGTGGGTGATGTGCCCCATACGGCAGGCCCGATTGTGCAGGCGGTGTGCCCGACGGTGTGGGCATGTGTACTATCTCATCTGCTGTGGGATGCTCACCCCGCCCCAGCTGAAGCACCTCCCGGACGACCATGTTGCGCACGGCCTTGAACTCTTTCTGTTTGGAAAGAAGCAGGCGCTCCGGCAGTTGTTCTGAGTAGGTACGGCACACCTCTTCCCGCATCTGGTTCCACAGGTCATAGGCGGCAGCTACCCGTTCCTCCTTTGCCAGTTCATCCACGATTGCGTCCACCAGTGCCTTGGCTGTGGGCGGCAGGTAGCCGTACACCGTTTTGCCTTTGGTGTTCTGCAAGCGACGGGATAGTTCCAGAATCGGCTGCTCCAGGTTTTCATTTTGGAGCTGGCCGGTCTCCATCTGCGCAATCAGCTCTGCCATGGTGCGCTCCGCATCCCGGCCCAGGGCGTCCCGGTATTCGGTTTTCTGTTCGTAGATGTGGAGCAGATCCTGTCGGAAGATCCGTCGGCCGAAGGCGGACTTCACCTGCTGGATACCCTGCCTGGTGAGGTAGCCCTCCTTGGGATCGGAGGAGAACACCACCATGTGGATATGGACGCTGTCCTCCTTGCGGTGGAAGGCGGCGTACCAGCGCAGGTGCTCCAGCGGGATTTTGTACCCCCTGGCGATCTCCGGCGCACAGGCGCACACCAGGTGCCGCCAGCTGTCCGCGTCATTGTAGCCCAGCCGCTCCGCGTCCTCCCGGCGGATGGCCACCACCGGCGTCCACACGCTTCCGGTGTGCTCCGCCACCTCCCGGACGGCCTGGGAGAGGTTGCGCACCTTGCCCCCGGCGCACCACAGACCGTGCTCACCGTCCAGCTGTACGCCGGGGCGGTGGGACACGTAGTCCAGGTAGTTCTCCATCCGGCTCATGGGCTCCGCAAAGTCCTCCTGCACCTGGCGAATGAAGGCGTTTGCGTTCCCCTGCGTGGGTGCATTGCGGTAGTCCTCGTACTCCAGCAGCTCGTCCGCGCCGTGGAAGTCCCGCAGCAGACGTTGGATATAAGCCTGCTGCTTTTTTTGTTGCAGGCTGTTCATCTGTGCTCACCCCTGAGCACCTCCACGCCGGGACGGGTGGCGATGTAGCGGGTTCGGTTGGACAGCTTGGCCGCATCTCTGCCGCCCTTCAGGTAGGGGGACATGAAGCGGATGTGGCTCATCCGTCAGGGTAGACCTGTCGCTGGAGATCCAGCGCGTCGTCAAAGCTGATCTTCCCATTGGTGCGCAGCACCTCGTCCACTGCAAAGGCCCGCAGCTCCCGGCGGTTTACCGGATCAGCGCGGAAGTGGGCGGCCACGGTGTGACCCATCATGTTCACCTCCACGCACAGCTTGAACAACAAGGTGCGCAGCCGGTTTTCGTTGTCCGCCAATGTACCCCGCAGGGTGTCCACCAGGGCGCGGGAGAGGTACTCCGAGGTGTCCTCCGTGGCCAGGTAGCCCATGTAGAACCGCAGGGCCTTTTCGGCAAACTCCCCGCGGCTTTTGCAGTTGTCCTCCTCCAGCCAGCCGTCCATCCGGCGGACGATGCCCGGCTTGAGCCAGAGGGTGATTTTCAGCCTGTTTTCCTCGTCCATGCTTCCTCCTCGTTCGCCACGGCGGTGCAAAAGGGCCTCAAGCCCCTACAACACCGTGCTTTTTCAAACGTACCACCGCTCCAAACCCCGGAACGGGCCTTTACCGACGGCGGTACCTGAACCTGGGAAAAGCCCCGCACTGCGGGGCTTTGTGGCCGGAGCGCCGGGGTTCACCACGGCGGTTCTTTATCCTAGTACTAAAATCGAACGCCCCAAATCAGGGCGACACCGGCCCCAACGGGGCGGTTTTCGGCCAGGCGGAGCCCTGCCCTCTCTTCGCCTGAAACCGGCACACAGGGCGCGCACGGGGCTCTGGGCAGGCAACCAGCCGGGCACCCCTGAACCATACAGCCCATCCTTCCCGCAGATGGTTACGAACTGCCTGTCCAGCCGCAGGCTTCCAGGGCGGCGAAATACGCATAGGTCTGCGGAGTTGCTGCCTTGAGCCGTTCCATTTCCGACTTGTCGTCCGAATTCCGAATCCAAAAGGAGAAGTAGTCCGCAAAGTATTCCTGGCTGTTGGTCACAGCATAGTCCCGCAAAACGGTGCGCGCGGACTCCTGCTCCGCACAATAGAGCGCGTCATGCTCTGGCGGAAAGCCGAGCTCCCAGGCGAGGAAATGCCCAAACTCATGGATTACAGAGACGCTTGCTGATACATAGATCCGCTTCTCTGCATAGACGGTAAGCCCGCCATAGTCCGTACCGCGCCGCTCACTGTAGGCTTGCATGTATGCGGGCGCCACATGAAATTCCCATCCCGCCGCGCAGAAGGCTTGCAGGATAGGAGCCGGTACCCGGTTTATCTCCAAAAGAAAACGGTTGAGATCGGCTGAGGACTCAGCCTGGATATCCAGCTCATTGAGCAGCGGAGGGGTGGCAACCTCAAGCGTTTGGGTCAGGAGGGTGTGCAGCAGCACCGCAGCATCTCCACGGGTCATTTCTTCGGATGGGGACGCTCCCTCCGGACATAGCTCCAGCGCTCGGCCAACGCGCAGCGCATTTTCCAGGGGCGACATTGGTGCATCTCCATAAAGCGTGGAATCGTATACCGGCAATCCAAACGCACGAAAGGCGCTGAGCAGCAGGTTTCCACGGCAGAGCACCGTCTCAGGCGACAAGACCTCCCGCACATCCAGCCACCCCTTTTGATAGCACTGCTGGATACAGAACTCGGCTTGCTTATCCGACGGGTAGCTGTCCAGGCCGCTTCCGTCCAACGCTCTGAACAGCAGAACCGCCCATTCGCTTACTGTAACAGGCCGCTCCGGACAGTAGCAATGATTCCCTGCTCCCCTCGTAATCCCGTGCTCCACCAGGTAGGCTACGCTTTCACCATACACAGAATCCGCCGGCACATCAGCGAACCGGCCTGATGCAGCGGCCGGGAGGGCCATACAGCGGAAGGCCAAAAGGAGCGCAAGAGCGAATCCACACAATCGCTTCACATTCATTATGCCGCACTCCTTACCCATTATTGCGCGGAGCCGCTGCCGTCCAGCGGCTCCGCGCTCTGCTGCCGGGCAGTTTTGGCAGCTGTCCGTCTGGGGCGCGGCCGGTTTGGACGGCACTTGGCATCCAGATAGGCCCGGGTCTCCGCCGGGACGTAGGTCTCGTACAGCTCCTCCAACGCACGCTGGAGCTCTACCTGAGGTGTGCGTTTGTTCTTGGCGGCAAGAAAATACCGGAGCGCGTCCAGCCGCTCCGGTTCCATGCTCACCGTCAGTTCTGTTTTTTCCATAAGGTTCACCTCCATCATTAGTCATTCAGCCTGCTTTAAAGCTGCCAGCCGCCTGCTTCCATCTGGGAGAAAAACGCAAAGGTCTCCAGCGTCAGGCGCTCCATCTGCGCCGCCTTTTCTGTATCATCGTAGTTGGTCACGTAATAAGAAAAATAATCCGCGAAGTATTCCCGGCAGCTTGTCCCTGCGTAGGCCCGCAAAAAGGCGGAGGCCGCCCCGGCCTCCGCCTCGTAAAAGAAGCAGCTCTCAGATGGGACTCCCAGGACGCTGTCCAGAAAGTGCCCGAACTCATGGAGGGTGCCCTTGCACAGCATGGCCGCCCACTGCTGGACAGTAATTGGCTCGTTCATTTCACTTGTGGTTATAGCCAGCGCCGGCGTCCGCAGAAGAAATATCAGTGTCAACGCCAGCAGGCTGCAGTACAACCGCCTACATTGTGTAGAATTCAATATGGATCTTCCTCTCTACCTCATCGGGCTGGAATACCTCCGGCTGGGCAAAGTGCTGGCCCCAGCGGTCTGCCTGCTCCTGGGTCAGGGAACAGAAGTGTCCGTCCGGGGTATCCCCGGCCAGGAAGAAGGTGCCGGCAATGATGTCATCCCCCAGTCTGCGGCTGCCGGGCAGCCCCATCAGCTTGCCCTCCTCATTGCACACCAGGCAGACGTCTTCCAGGGGGATGACCTCAATGTACCCGCCCACCATTTGCTGCATAGCCTCCAGGGTGTTGGGGATGGCGACGGCCTCCGGCGCTTTACCGGGCGCCACCTTGAGCACCCTGATATTCTCATCTGTCATCTCCCGAGTCCTCCCAATATGGGGCCGGGCGAGGCCTCCGTTGTGACTGTTGGCTGCCCATAACTGGCATTCCACTTCGCCTCCGCCTCCCTCAGATACCGCTCTGCCAGCTCAGGGTGTTCTCCCAGCAGAGGCCGGACACAGGGGACGCCGTAGTGCGTCTCATGCAAGTCCAAATCATACCGCCCCAGTACATAGTGAAGGGGAACATCATCCATCGGGAAAAAACGTCCCCGTACGGAGCAGGTTTTGCGTTCCGGGTCAATGGACTGGATAATGCCGGCGCGAAGGGTAAAATCGCCGGGGCCTGCGTAGGGTTCTGTGGCGGCAAAGAGCACTGTGTCTCCCACGACCAGTTCCCTGACCAGCAGGCTGTCCCTCATTTGATCGATCAATGCCTCACGGCTTGTGGAGAGCAATTTGGCCTCCGGAGCCAGCAGGGCCTGTGCCTGCCGGTAAAGTGACGCCGCCTGCTGCTCCGTCACCCCTGGCCTCCATGTACCATCTATCTGGGTGATCCGTTCACTGTCCGGCAGCCCCGCCGCCGTTTCATAGGCGGCAATAAGGCAAGCCGTATTCTGGATTGGGTTCATTTTCTCACTCCTCGTTATGTAGTTGGCAGATAATATCTTGGATCTGTCCTCTGGCCGTTGACGCGCACCTCGAAGTGGAGGTGGGGGCCGGTAGACCGGCCGGTGCTGCCGGACAGAGATACGATGTCGCCAGTCTCCACCGTTTGGCCCACCCGCACCAGCAGTTGGGAATTGTGGGCGTAGAGAGTGGACAGGCCGCTGCCGTGGTCGATCATCACATAGTAGCCGTAGCTGCTGTGGTACTGGGCGGCGGTGACGGTTCCGGGCAGGGCGGCCCGGACGGGGGTGCCGGTCGGCACCGCCAAATCCATGCCGGTGTGGCCCCGGGTCTCCCCGGTGAAGGGATCCCGCCGGTAGCCGAACTCCGAGGTGACCCGGCTCTCCCAGCCCGCCCCAATGGGGGAGCAGAAGCCGTCCGCCCCAATGAAGGGCACGTCCGCGCCGGGAATCCAGCCCTCCGTGCCGGTGGATACACCATACATCACGATATTGTAGACGCTGTCCGCATTGGCCTGCTGCTCCGGTGTGACCTCCGTTCCTGTAAGCCGCTGGAGGTTCTGCCAGACCTGCTGGAGATCTGAAATCGGGACGGCTACGGTATAGGTCTCCTGGGTATCTACCTCATTGCCGTCCTCATCCACGGTGGTCACTGTGCGGGTGCGCTCCTCATAGGTGACAAAGCAATCCACAAAGGTCTGTCCAGCATGGGCTGCCGGGTCATCCGCGCCGAAGTACAGAGCGAAGAACACCGCCTTGACCCGGACGTCATCCAGGCCGTCCCCGTCCTCCATCTGCCCCTCCATGGTCTGCATGGCGGCATCCAGCAGGGCAAAGCTGTCCCGCATCTCTTGGATGCATGCCTGATACTCCGCCGGGGTGTCCTCCGGTATGGCCCCGCCGTGAAAGCACAGATCCACCACAGTGCGGTTGTGCTCCGCCCCTCCCGAAAAGGAGGTACAGAAGAAGGCCAGAAGGAGAATGACGGGAGAGAGTACGGCTGTCAGCACCCATCCCACAGCTTTCCGGCTTTTCTCATTGGTAAGGATGGACGCGGTAGCCTTGACTAAGATGGCGGGGCTCATGTGATATACCCCCCACAGGAGCAGGGCAGGTTGTCCTCCGGGAATACCTGGGGAAACGCCAGCTGCCCCTTATCGTACTCCAGAAAGTCCCGCCAGGCCCAATTTCGGCCCAACCCTTTGACGGTAACTAAATTAGGCCGCGCCCTGTCCTCTATGGCCAGGGCACGGCCTAAC
>ENA-OQIL01000844-OQIL01000844.1-human-gut-metagenome-genome-assembly--contig:-NODE-844-length-10152-cov-2.254564_pt1 | contig 10152 bp, 12 predicted proteins | sample MGYA00242583_ERZ504748 | MGnify/ENA primary metagenome ERZ504748 (study PRJEB26092, sample SAMD00036191) | human gut metagenome | host: Homo sapiens | study: EMG produced TPA metagenomics assembly of...
CGGGGCGTTCACTGCCCCGCCGGACCGCTGTGTTCTGTATATTCCCATTTTTAGAGGATTCAGCCCCTCAAATCAAGGCCAAAAACCGATGCGGCCTTCGCTTTCCCTCATTTCATCCGGATTGTGCCTGAACGCACCTCCTCAGACCTCCCCGCTTTTCAGGTCTGTTTTGGCCAAAGCGCGCCTGATTTTCAGCAGATGCTCCAAAAATGGTTTTATATTTTCATTTCTTTTTCTATATTGAAAATATATTTTCATTTTGTTATAATGCAGTTACTGAATCTGAAAACGGAGGGATCCCTATGCGCCCTGACCCTGATCTCCGCCCTGACTCCCTGATGCAGAAGATCCGCAGCGTCAGACAGTCTGACGCCTCCTTCCGCCGGGCGCACCGCACCGTACAGATCATCATGGCCTCCTGGGCGGTCATCGTAGTGCTGGACCGCCTGATCGGGCTGGTCTCCCACTCCTATACAGGGAGCTCCCTCCCCTTTGCGCTGGCCGGCGGGGCCGTCCTGGTGGGCATCGCCTTTTTGGGCGCCCGTGGACACATCCAGGGTGCCCTGATGGTCATGCAGATCAACATGGCCGTCTTTCTGGTCCAGTTTGCCGCCACCTGTTTTCTGTACAGGGAGCACACCGCCCTCTGGTCCACCCTGTTCTACGGGGTGTCCGCCGGTGTGCTGATCGCCGGCTCCCTGATGCTCTTTCTCCGCCGGGATCTGGAAGACTACCGCGCCGCAGTGCGCCGCTTCAAGGGGAAGCAGGACCGCGCTCCCCGTTTCTGCCGCACCAACAGCCGACTCATCCGCATCAAAAAATAAGATTGCCTATCTGAGTACCAAAATGTTGAAAAACAGTTTCCTTTCTGGCGGTTTCCTCCTATAATGGTTCTGTCGGGGCTGTGCTTTTCCGCCCCAAGTCCGCCATTTTATGATCGTAAAGAGGGAAACTGTACTATGGAACAGACAAAAGATGTTGTCACCCAGATCCGCACCCACTACGATTCTTTTTCCAAAAGCCACCGGAGGCTGGCTGATTTTATTCTGGAAAATCTCCACGAGGTGGCCTTTCTCTCCATCAATGAGCTCAGCCAGCGGACCGGGATCAGTCCGGCCACCATCACCCGCTTTGCCCGCAGGCTGGATTTTCAGGGCTATCCGGACCTTCAGCGCGGGCTCTATGAGCACCAGAAGCAGTGGGCCCCCTTCGGCCAGCTGAAATCCCTGCTCCGCCGGGAGACCCCTGCCGAGGACGCCGGACCGGATTCCCTTCAGTGGACCATCCAGAACAACATCGGCCTGCTGGAGGCCCTGTACAGCCCCCCAGCTGCGGGATTCCTTTGCCCGCGCCCAGGAGATCCTGCATCAGGCCCGGACCATCTATATCGCCGGGATGCGTTCCTCCTATGCCACGGCCTACTATCTGGCCTTCATGCTCCAGCAGATGTGTGACAACGTCCATCTGCTCACCACCTCCACCAGCGACCTGCCCACTGCGCTCAGTGATGTCCGTCCGGAGGACTGCCTGCTGGTCATCTCCTATGCCCGGTACACCAGCTCCTCCTATGACATCGTATCCCACTTCCACCGGGCGGGCTGCAAGATCGTCGCTTTGACCGACTCGCTCACCTCCCCCATCGCGCTGAAAGCCACCGAGGTGCTGATCGCCCCCAACGGCGGGCAACTTCTCCCCCGTGGGAGCCATCACCCTGTGCAACTGCTTTATCACCTCCCTGGGCCGTCTGAACGCCCAGCAGACCCTGGAGCGGATGGAGCTGCAGGACAAAATTGCCCTGGAGCACCACATCTACCTCTGACCATCTGATTCCGCTCCTTTTTCTTCCGGTATTTTTCGCGCCCTCCGGCAGAAGCCGGCCTCCGGAAGGTGCAGGAATTATAATATGCCTGTCCCAACGGAAACCGCGAATGCAAAAAAAGGAGATGGAAACTATGATCTTTGGGCTGCATCCCCTCTTCGGCTTCCTGCCCTTGCTGCTCTACATCGTTTTGATGATGATGGGCAAGGACATGAACGTCTCTGTCCTTCTGTGCGTGATTCTGGGCGCGATCCTCACCGGAGAATCCATTACCGGCTTCGCCGACACGCTCTACGCCTCCCTGGGCTCCTTCTGTGCCCTCATCGGCTTCATCATCGTCCTGGGCTCTGGTCTGGCGGAAGTCCTGTCCCAGACAAAAGTGGCACATAACCTGGTGTACATGGTGGTCAACCGCTTCAAGCTGAAAAGCAAGAAGATGGCCATTCTGATCTCCATGATCACCTCCACCCTGCTGGTCTCCCTGCTGGGCACCCTGGCCGGCTCCAACGCCATCATCGCCCCTATCCTGATCCCCATTGTGGCCAGCGTGGGGCTCACCCCCTCCACCCTGGGCGTCATTCTCCACGGCGCCGGGGCCACCGGCCTGTATGTAGGCCCCTTCGTCCCCCCGGTGGTCACCATCACCGGCCTGACTGGGCTCTCTTACGGACAGTACCTCATCACCGCCGGCATCCCTCTGGCCGTCATCGTCTGGGGCTCCACCTTCTTCATGGCCTGCCGCACCCAGCGGAAGACCGAGGCGCTGGAGGCCTATGAGGAGTCGGGGGACGACGCTTCCGCCTTTGTCCCGGATGCCCGCTGCAAGCGCGCCACCCTGGCCTTCCTGCTGGTGCATGGCCGTTATGCTGGGCTACGGCCTGGTGGTGGGCGCCGGCGCCAGCTACGCCATCCTGGTCATGATGACGGCCTCTATCGTGGTAGGCCTGGTGGGCGGCCTGTCCTTCCAGTCCTCCCTCACGGCTATGATCCAGGGCGGCTCCAAAATGTTCTGGATGTTCTTCATGTTCGTCCTGTTCGAGCCCTTCCTCAACTATGTCAGCGCCTCCGGCGCCTTCGATGCGGTCTGCCAGCTCATGCAGCCCCTGATCGATGTGGGCGGCGAGGTCGCCTTCCTCATGCTCAGCGCCGCAGTGGGCATCTTTGGCATCTCCGGCACCGGCGTGGCTCAGGCGCAGATCATCCACGAGCTGTTCCTCCCCATGGTACAGTCCCTCAATATCGCCATGCCTATCTGGGGCATGGTGGTCCTGGTGGGCTGCCAGGTCACCTTCTTCGTCACCCCCACCGTTGATATGGTGGGACAGATGGGCCTGGCCCGCTCCAAGAACATCAAGGCCATGCTGGCCAACGGCTGGGTCATCACTGTCATCACCTTCGCCTATGTCCTCATCCGCGCCATTTTGTACACCATGTGAACGGCATTTGATCAGATTGGAGATGTTTGTATGACGAACTTTGCACTGCTTCAGACCAACATCGCGTTCTGCGATCCCGAGGCCAATTTCAAGCGGGTCCGGGAGCTGTTTGCCCAGGCTATGGCCAAGGACCCCCGTCCCGACGTGGTCGTCCTGCCTGAGGACTGGTCCGCCGGTTTCTCTGATGAGATGTTCCACCACATGGAGGACTTCGTGGAGCCGGAAAACGGTCCCTCTGTCACGGTGCTGCGGGAGCTGGCCCGGCAGTACCAGGTCTGGGTGGTGGGCGGCTCCATCGCCACCCTCCACGCCGACGGCAAGATGCGCAACACCACCTTCCTCATCGACCGGCGGGGGGAGATCGTGGGTGATTACAGCAAAATGCATCTGTACAGCGACATGGACGAGCATGTCCCCTTCGCCAACGGCGACAAGACCGAGGTCTATGACACCGAGCTGGGCCGCCTGGGCATGATGATCTGTTATGACATCCGCTTCTGCGAACTGGCCCGCACCTACGCCCTGAAAAAGGCGGATGTGCTGGTGGTCACCTCCGACTTTCCCAATCCCAGGGTGAACCACTGGCGCACCCTTCTGACCGCCCGCGCCATCGAGAACCAGATGTTCGTGGTGGCCTGCAACCGGGTGGGCCCCAGCCCTATGGGGACCTACTGCGGCCACTCCATCATCATCGACCCCTGGGGCGACATCATCGCGGAGGGCGGCGGTGAGGAGGAGATCATCACCGGCTCCATCGACTACACCAAGACCCGGGAGGTCCGGGACCTGATCCATATGTTCCGGGACCGGCAGCCCACTCTCTACGGGGACACGCTGCTCCGCCCCGTGGACTGAGCCTCCCAAAAGGGGCCTGCCCCAGCATCTTTTTCAGGAAGAAGGTTGTGTATGAAAGCTGATCCTTCCCGCTATCTGGAGTTCCGCCGGGATATCCACCGGCATCCGGAGCTGAGCAACCAGGAGGTGGAGACCACCCGCCGCATCCGGGAATTTCTGGCCCGGGACGGACTGGAGCTGTGCCCCATCGGCGCGCTGAACGGCGGCTTTGTCCGCATCAACGCAGGAAAAGCCAGGACCCTGTGCATGCGGGCGGATATCGACGCCCTGCCGCTGACCGAGCATACCGGCGCTCCGTTCTCCTCCGTCCACGAGGGAGTCATGCACGCCTGCGGCCACGATATGCACACCGCCATCGCCGCTGGGATCGCCTGTGAGCTGAACCGGGTGAAGGATCGGCTGAACTGCAACATTCTGGTCCTGTTTCAGCCCGCCGAGGAGGCAAACCCGGTGGGCGGCGCCCGCCCTGTCACTGAGGCCGGTTTTCTCACCGACCAGCACATCGACGAGATGTACGGTCTGCATATGTGGCCCTCTCTGCCGGTGGGGGACATCGAGCTGCGGCCCGGCCCCATTATGGCGGCCTCCGACCGCTTCCGCATCGAGGTGCTGGGCACTGCCGCCCATGCGGCGGAGCCCCACCTGGGGGTGGACGCCATTGTCATCGGCTCCGAGATCGACTGTGCCCTGGTCCAGAAGCTCCGGCGGGAGGTCAATCCCTTCGAGCCCGTCTCCGTCTCTATCGGCTCCTTCCAGACCTTTGGGCGCTACAATGTGGTCTGTGACCGGGCCGTCCTGGACGGAACGGTCCGGACCACCAGTGAGGAGAGCCGAAACTACCTCCACCGCCGCATTCGGGAGATCCCCCAGCAGATCGCCTCCCTGTACGGCGGGCAGGCCAAGGTGGACATCCAGGCTGGATACGGCGTCCTCCGCAACTCACCGGAGCTGTTCCAGCGCTTTTCCACCCATGCGGCCCGGCTCTTGGGACAGGAACACGTCCACACGGACATCCACCCCAGCCTGATCGGAGAGGATTTCTACTACTTCAGCCATCAGGTCCCCTCTCTGTATTTCCACATTGGCTGCCAGGCCGAGCACCCTTTGCACAACGACGCTTTTCTTCCCCGGGAGGAGGTGCTGGGCGTGGCCATTGATCTGATGACCGACTACTTCCTCGCCCAGGCCTGATCTTTTTCTGAAAATCTGTCTTATGCCGCGCCCGGAAGTGACCCCGGGCGCGGCATTTCTAGTGCGATCTCCTCTCTCATTTATTTATTTGCTTCTTTCCCTTCCATTTTCTCACTTTTGACGTTCATAACAAAATTGTTGTTCAGTTTCTGTTAAAATCGTACACCTTCTCGGTGCAAATCACTGGACTTTCTTTTTTGTTTGTGGTAGTATCCATACGCTGACGGAGACGGTTGCTCTTTCTTTGATCCCAGCGGCCGGACGTCTGGGGGCATTGATGTCTTCTCTTAATTCCCCATAGGGCGTCCGCCGCAGCCGCCACAGTTACGCATCATTTCGTCTGCAAGAAGGTAATCTGCCATGGAATCATATCATTTTATTTTTGATGTGGCCCTGATCCTGCTGGTCACAAAGTGCTTTGCCATGCTTACCAAACGGGTGGATATGCCCCAGGTGGTAGGCTCTCTGCTGGCCGGCCTGCTGCTGGGGCCCAGCATCCTCAACCTGGTCCAGCCCAGTGACTTCCTCGCTATGCTCTCCGAGCTGGGCGGTGGTGGTGACTCTGTCGCGCCGGATCTCCAGACCGACATCCAGGAGCTGAAAAAATCCGGCAAAGCCGCCTTTTTCATCGCCCTGATCGGCGTGCTGGTCCCCCTGGCGGGCGGCTATGTCCTGGCTGAGGTCTTCAACCACGGGGGTTCCTTCCTGGAGAACATGTTCGTGGGCACCGTATTCACCGCCACCTCCGTCTCCATCAGTGTAGAGACCCTGAAGGAGATGGGCAAGCTGTCCACCCGTTCCGGCAACGCCATCTTGGGTGCCGCCCTGATCGATGATATTCTGGGGCTGATCCTGCTGACCCTGATCACCAGTGCCTCTGACAGCAGCATCAGCCTTGGCATCGTGATGATCAAGATCGTGGCTTTCTTTGTTGTCACCGGCGTAGCTGGCTACTTCCTCCACGGGCTGATCCAGCGGTGGATGAACTCTGCCTCCTGGAACCGGAAGCGCTTCGCCGTCATCTCCCTGGCTTTCTGCTTCTTCTATGCCTATGTGGCGGAGGAGGTCTTCGGCGTGGCGGATATCATCGGCGCCTTCTTCGCCGGCCTGATGATCGCCAACACCACCCGGGCCGTCTATGTCAACTCCCAGTGTGAGACCCTCTCCTACATGCTCCTCTCCCCCGTCTTTTTTGCCAGCGTGGGCCTGAAAGTCACCCTCTCCTCCATGGATGGGACCGTCATCCTGCTCACCGTCGATCGCCATCGCGCTGGCCATCGTCACCAAGGTCATCGGCTGCGGCCTGGGGGCCAAGCTGTTCGGCTACACCAACGCCGAGTCCCTGCGCATCGGTGTTGGCATGGTATCCCGGGGCGAGGTAGCCCTGATCGTTACCAACAAGGGGATCGCCACTGGAATGATGAACCCCATCTTCCTGGCCCCCATGGTCATCATGGTGGCTGCCACCACCATCGTCACCCCCATCATGCTCCGCGCCGTCTACCCAAAGAAGAAGGCCGAAGAGGATTACAGCGACCTGGTACAGAGCGACTTGGTGGACAACTACGAGGAGGTCAGCGACTTCGATTTGGCCGCCCAGACCATGCTGGACATGCACAACCAGCTCCAGGGCAAGGGCCGGGACGGCCGCTCCAAGGGCAGTGGGAAGCCTCCCCGCACCCCTGAGCAGGGCTGACCGTATCTCATTTTCAACAGCGGGCCTCCGGAATCGTTCCGGAGGCCCGCTGTTTCTCCTTTAACTCCCGCTTGCTTTCTCCAGTCCCTGTGATACAATATCACCGATCTCTTGTCTTGCAGTCCCCTGCCGGTCTGCCGTCCCCGAAAGGAGGGGTCCCCTTGTCTGAATCGATCTCCGCCTTCCAGGCCTTTCCCCAACTCCTGGGCACCTGGCTGACAGAGCACGCCCAAGCCGTCTGGTGGTACACCGCCCTGGTCCGCTTCCTCTTCCCCATCCTCGCCCTGCTGGTGCTGGTGCGGGCCATCCGCGGCCTGCTGCGGGTCCCCCACACCCCGGAGCAGTGGGGACAGCTCAGCCTGCCCGGCGGCGGCTCCCTCCCCATCGACCACTGGGAAAATATCCTGGGCCGCTCCTCCTCCGCAGATATCCGCCTCAATTTTTCCACCGTCTCCCGCCAGCACGCCGCCCTTCTCCGGGACGAGTCCGGTTCCTGGTGGGTCACGGACCTGGGCTCTAAGGGCGGCACCCAGGTCAACGGCGTCCAGGTCTCCCAGCGCACCCCCATCCGGGTGGGGGACACCCTCACCGTGGGGGGCGTGGACCTGCTCTTCCTCCCCCTGTCCCGGGAGGAGGGGGAACAGCTCTCCCGCCGGCGGCAGGAGGAGGCCCCTCTGCCCATGTGGCCCTCCCTGCTGTGGCTGACTTTGTTCCAGCTGCTGGCTGCCCTCCAGCTGGCCGTCAGTGCGGGGGCGTCGGTCTCCCCCAGCCTGTTTCTCCTCTTCCCCGGCCTCCCCACCGTCATGTGGACCTACTATCTGGCTTTGCGCCGCTGCGGCGCCCGGGGGTTCGAGATGGAGACCATCGCCTTCTTTCTCTCCACCCTCTCCCTGGCCGTCACCGCCTCCTCCGCCCCCGGCTCTGTGCTGAAGCCAGTTCATCGCCATCCTGCTGGGGCTGACCGCCCTTGTGGTGCTGGGGGTGTGGCTGCGGGACACCAGCCGCACCCAGCGGCTGCGCTGGCTGATGGCTGCGGCTGCCATCGCCCTGCTGTCCGTCACCTTGGTGCTGGGACAGACCCGCTTTGGGGCGGCCAACTGGATCATCCTGGGCCCCCTCTCCTTTCAGCCCTCTGAGGTGGCCAAGATCTTCTACATCTTTGCCGGCTCCGCCACTCTGGAGCGGCTGTTCCACAGGCGCAACCTGGGGCTGTTCATGGTGCTCACCGGGGTATGTCTGCTCTGTCTGGCGCTGATGAGCGACTTCGGCACCGCCCTCATCTTCTTCGCCACCTTCCTGGTGATCGCCTACCTCCGCTCCGGCGACTTCGCCACCCTGTCCCTGCATCTGCGGCGGGGCCCTGTTTGCCGGCCTGCTGGTCCTCAACTTCAAGCCCTACATCTTCCGCCGCTTCGCCTCCTGGGGCCACGCCTGGGAGTTCGCCTCCACCAGCCGGCTATCAGGCAGACCCGGGCCATGTCGGCCGCTGCCTCCGGCGGCCTGGTGGGGTGGGGGCCGGAGAGGGCTGGCTGCACACCGTGCCGGCGGCGGACACCGACCTTGTATTCGGCATGCTGTGCGAGGAGTGGGGCCTGCTCATCGCCCTGCTGGCGGTGGTCTCTATCGTCACCCTGGCCCTCTTTGCCGCCCGGGCCTGCCGGGTGGGCCGCTCCGCTTTCTATACCATCGCCGCCTGCGCCGCGGGCTCACTCATGGTGGTGCAGACCGCCCTGAACATCTTCGGGGCCATGGACCTGCTCCCCCTCACCGGCGTCACCCTCCCCTTTGTCTCCAACGGCGGCTCCGCCATGCTGGCCTCCTGGGGCCTGCTGGCCTTCCTGAAGGCCTCTGACACCCGGGAAAAGTCCAGCTTTGCCATCCCGCTCTCCCGCCGGAAAGGAGGTACCTGTCCCGTGAAAAAGATCGAACGCCGGGCCGTGCTCTGCCTGGTGCTGGCCGGCCTGCTGCTGGCCGGCCTGGCCCTCTTCCTCTTCCGCTTCTTCTCCGACGGGGGGCACTGGGCCTCCTCCCCCTTCAACCGCCACCTGTACAACAGCGCCGGACAGCTCATCAGCGGCACCCTGCTGGACCGGGACGGTGAAGTGCTCTCTGCCGTGGACCAGTCGGGCAGCCGCACCTATCCCGATGGGGAGACCCGCCGCAAGTCCATCCTTCACGTGGTCAGGCGACCCCTACGGCAGCATCGGCACCGGGGCCCTCACCGCTTTTGCCGACCGCCTCACCGGCTTTGACCTGCTCAACGGCGCCTTCGGGGCCCAGCGGGGCAATCAGGTATACCTCACCATCGATGCGGACCTGAATGAGACCGCCTACCGGGCCCTCAACGGCCGGAAGGGCACAGTGGCCGTCTACAACTACCAGACGGGGGAGATCCTGTGCCTGGTGTCCTCCCCCTCCTTCGATCCCCGGAACATCCCCTCCGGCTTGGAGACCGATCCCAGCTATGATGGTGTCTATCTCAACCGCTTTCTCTCCTCCACCTTCCCGCCCGGCTCCATCTTCAAGACGGTGACCCTGGCGGCAGCGCTGGAGGAGCTGCCCGGCCTGGAGGAGCGCACATGGGTCTGTGAGGGCTCGGCCCAGATCGGGGACGGGACGGTCACCTGCACCGCCGCCCACGGGGAGCAGACATCCGAGAGGCCCTGGCCAACTCCTGCAATGTGGTGTTCGGCCAGCTGGCGGTGGAGCTGGGCGGCTCCACCCTGGAGCGCTATGCCGGGAAGGCGGGCCTGACCAGCCGCTACTCTGTCAACGGCATCCCCACTGCCGCCGGCAGCTTTTCCCTCACCGGAATTTCGGACAACGACCTGGCCTGGGCAGGCGTGGGCCAGTACCACGACGCGGTGAACCCCTGCTCCATGCTGGTCTACATGGGGGCCATCGCCAATGGTGGAAGGGCCGCCGTCCCCTGCCTGCTCCTTGCAGGTGGACACGCCGGGCCTGCCCGATCTGCCCCAGTTCACCCGCCGCACCGCCGCCTCATTGCCCGGGACACCGCCGCAGACCCTGGCCGACATGATGGCCTACAACGTCACCGCCGCCTACGGGACCAGCCGCTTTCCCAATATGGACCTGTGCGCCAAGTCGGGGACAGCGGAGGTGGGGGGCGGCCAGGCCCCCCAGCGCCTGGTTCA
>ENA-OQIL01000846-OQIL01000846.1-human-gut-metagenome-genome-assembly--contig:-NODE-846-length-10132-cov-2.751924_pt1 | contig 10132 bp, 12 predicted proteins | sample MGYA00242583_ERZ504748 | MGnify/ENA primary metagenome ERZ504748 (study PRJEB26092, sample SAMD00036191) | human gut metagenome | host: Homo sapiens | study: EMG produced TPA metagenomics assembly of...
ATGAAATTCAGGAGATCAAGGGCTGGGAAAAGGCAGTCAACAGTCTGCTGGAGGGAGCGGATGCGGACATCTATGTCACCGGCTCCAACTCCAAACTGATGTCCAGTGAGATCTCCACCTACCTCACCGGCCGGTATGTGTCCATCCCGGTCTACCCCCTGTCCTTCCGGGAGTTTCTGGACTTCAAGGCAGGAGACCCCCCGGACACCAAAGGAACTGCTGGAGGACTACATCCGCTTCGGCGGATTTCCCATCATCGCTCTGGGCAACTATGACGCACAGAGTGCCTATCAGATCGTCAACGGTATCTACCACACAGTGATCTCACGGGACATCGTGAAGCGGCACCGGATCAATAAGCAGGATCTGTTTGACCGGGTGGTGAAGTACCTGATGGAAAACATGGGGAAGACCTTTTCCGCCAGTTCCATCACCAAGTTTCTGCGCAATGAACACCGCACCGTCTCAGTGGAGTCCATCTACAACTACCTGCGCTGGCTGGAGCAGGCCTTTGTCATCTACCCCTGCCACCGGTACGATATCCAGGGGAAGGCAGTCTTGGCCACCCAGGAAAAGTATTACCTGGCCGATGTCACGCTGAAATACTGTCTCCTTGGCTACGACCGGAAGATGCTGGACGGCGCTCTGGAAAACATCGTGTTCCTGGAGTTAAAGCGCAGGGGCTACGAAGTCTATATCGGAAAAAAGCGCAGCCAAGGAGATCGACTTCATCGGCATCCGCCGGGAGGAGAAGATTTATGTCCAGGTCTGTGTCCAACTGCCGGAGAACTCTGACCGGGAGGTGGGCAACCTCATGGAGATCCAGGACCACTACCCCAAGTATGTGGTCACCACCAACAGCCTGGATGTGGGCAATGAGAACGGCATCCGCATCGTACATCTGGCGGATTTCCTGTTGTCCGAAGGCTGGTAAGTCTGCCTCTAAAACATGTATTTTTTATAAATTGCTCTATGAAGTGGACAGGGACCGTATCAGATTATGATACGATCCCTGTCCCAATTTGTGCGGCAGGATTTACCATCTCACGGATCATCCCATACCATTTTGCCACCGTATGCCGGGTCACCTTAGCCCCCTTGGCGATGGTGCTGTAATTTGTCTCGTCGGGGTAAATCTTCATATACTCCCAGATCTGCCGCTGCTTCTTGGTGAGTTTCTCAGGTGATGGGATCCCTCGCAGCCGGTCCTGGATTGCCTTCCGCTCGGCGTTCAGCTGCTGGATGAGCACCTTCAGCTTCTCCTCGCACTCCTCACGGGTGTGGGCGTAGACGCACTTGGAGTGTTTGGTACCGTCCGGCCAGGTGGGCGAATAGCGTCCCTCAAAGAGGTGGTCGTTGATCTGGGTGATACAGCCAGTTCCAGGCTTTCTTGTGCGCCGCATGACCGGCTGGAAGTCGGTGAGCGGATCTGCTGCAGAAGAGTCCTCCGCCACTTCATTGCCCAGGCCACGGTCGATCTTGGCGGCAGCTTCGCTGAGCATGTCGCCGGTGATGTGGGTGTAAATGTCCAGGGTGGTGGCCGCTGACACATGCCCCAGCATGGCGGAGAGTGTTTTGATGTCCATGCCATTCTCCAGCGCCATGGTGGCAAAAGTATGGCGCAGATCATGAAAGCGAATTTGTTTGCACTGAGCTCGCTCCAGAATGATATGGAGCATTCGGAGCACGGAGCTGGGCCTGATTGGTTCATCCTCCTTGATGGGCGAGGGGAACAGCCACCGGGACTTTGCCGCCTTTCGGTATTCCCGGAACACCTCCACCACGGCAGGCGGCAGCACCAGTTTGCGGATGGACGCTTTTGTCTTTGGGACACTCAGCTGCAGTTTTCCCTTCACCTCATTGACTTGTTTGGTCACGGACAGCGTTCCTGTATCCAGATCCAGGTCGGACCATTGGAGCGCCAGCAGTTCGCCCCGGCGAAGGCCGGTGGATAAGTCCAGCAGGAACAGTTCAAAGTAGCCGTCCGCCTTGGCCTGCATGAGAAACCGCTGGAGCTCCTGGCGGGACAGCACCTGCATCTCCCGTCCCCGCTTGGGCGGCAGCTTACAGCCCACAGCAGGGTTGCTTCGGATCAGGTTCTCCTGCACCGCCTGGTCCAGCGCTGCCCGACATTTGGCGTGACACATTCGCACCATCCGATCGGACAGGCCCTTCCCATATTGTTCGGTGCGGACAAGCCGCCCCTCTTTTTTCAGATAGGCATAGAACTGTTGGAGATCCTTCTGACTCAGTTGGCACAGTGGGATACTGCCCAGTTGGGGGATGATGTGCTGGTAGATGGTTCTCTCATAATTTAACTGCGTGGTGGGGCGAAGGCCGGGCTTGAGATAGGTTTGATACCAGAAGTCCATCCACTCTCCGAATGGCATATCGGCACAGATTTTTTCGGATTTGGTACCGCCCACTTCTTCCAACAGTTTGGCCAGTTTTTCCTGGCATTCCCGCTTGGTTTTGGCCAGCACATTTTTTGTTTTGGGCAGTCCCTTGTCATCATAGCCCACCACAGCCCGGCCTTCCCAGCGTCCGTCTTTTCGCTGCCTTATGGTGCCGGTTCCGCTTTTTCGTTTTCTGGCCATGGGTTCAACTCCTCTCCCAATAGATTTTTCAGAAAGTCGCCAACTACATCGCTGGCGGCTCTCTGCATATCCGGTGTCACATGCGTGTAGGTATCCAGTGTGAACGATGCATTGGTATGTCCCAGGATGCCGGAGAGAGTCTTGGCATCCACACCGCTGGCCAGGGCATGGGTGGCGAAGGTGTGGCGTAAATCATGGAACCTGATGTGAGGCAGTCCTGCCTCTTTTAGCAGCACCTTCATCCAGTAGTAGGCAGCGCTGGGGCGCACCGGCTTCTCCGGAGCCAGCGGTTCCGGGAAGATCCACTGACTGACCGCGTGTTTTTTCCTCTCCTTTAATCGCTGGACAGTACTGGGGGGCAGACGGATGGTACGTCTGCCCCTCTCAGTCTTGGTCTCGCCGATCTCCATTTCACCCCGCTTAGGTACATTCACCGAGCGGAGGATTTTCAGTGTCCCGGCGTTCTCATCAAAGTCCCTCCACATGAGACCGCAGATCTCACCTCGACGCAGGCCGGTGGTCAGTTCCGTGTAGAAGAAGTCACGCCAGATTTCGTTCTTGTCCACTGCTGCCAGGAAGGCGTCCATCTGCTCCCGGTCAAGAACCTGCTTGGTTTTGTAGTTGCTCTTGGGCAGCTTGACGCCGTCCGTTGGGTTATAGGGAACGATGTGGTCCCGCTCCGCATCTTTGAGACAGCGGTGGAGCATGGCATGGATGCGGAGCACCATGGTGTCCGACAGTTCGTGCCCATACTCCGGGTGGTCGTGGACACGGCCCTCTTTCTTCAGCTTCCGGTACAGTTTTTGAATGTCCAGCCGTGTGACCCGTGAGACAATCTTGCCGCCCAGGTAGGGCTTCACATAGCACCGGATGTACTGCTCGTAGCTGCGCAGGGTGTTGGGCCGCAGGGTGACGGCACCATATTCCTCCATCCAGCGATCCAGCCACTCGCCCAGCGTCATTCGGCTGTCCTCGGTAAGCTGTGCGTCCTGATAGATATCCATGTCACGGTGGAGTTTGGCCAGCAGTTCTTTTTGAGTTTTGGCCAGCACATATCGGAAGATGGGCTCGCCGTTTTCCTTGTGGCCCACCACGATGCGGCCTTCCCAACGCCCGTCTTCCCGTTTGCGTACCATGCCATCTCCGGATGGTCGTCTCTTTGCCATGTTGTTTCACCTCCAATCGTTCCGTTTCATTTGTCGTGCGGTTACTGCGTAGCCTATTTCACAGGAGGATACTTGTAAGGCTCCGCCACGCACTGGTAGAGCACTGCACCGCAGCGGCGGCAGATCAGATACCGCAGTCGGTTGCCCAGCATTCCGTGTTTCTTGAATGTGACCAGCGCTTCGCCGTGCTGCCAGCCAAGACCGATGTCCTCGCACCCACAGTACTGGCACCGCTGAATGGGAAGTCGATTTGTCATCTCGATCATTCCTCCTGTTCCATTCTGCGGCAGATGCGTTCTGTCTCATCCTCATCGAAGGAGTACAGGCCGTCTGCCTCCAGTTCTTTGCTCAGTCCCCAGGCCAGTTTGAATCCGGCCGTGAAGCTGGCCAGGGAAGTCTCCTCCCGTAGCAGATTTTGAGTATCCACCAAATGCATGAGCCTGCGCCGCTGCATCTTGTCCAGGCAGTCTCTCACCTCCTGGCGGGTGTTCTCGATGTCCTCTTCCAACTCTGACACATCCGGTTCCCGGAAGAACTGCTGGTGCAGTGCTCTCATGTAGTCGTTCACTGCGCATCGCCTCCTTATCAGCAACACACAATACCGAACTGTTTCCCAATATCCACCCTATTTGAAACTTTTCTAGAAAGATTTTGGGGCTGGGGAGAGGTTTTTATCTTTGTTTTGGCATGTCAGATTTTAATACGCCTACATCCCGCCCATGGTCATGCCGCCCATGTTCTGCTCCTCCTCATGGTCATCCGGCTTGTGGCCCATGGCGATCTTCTTCTGACGGATCTTCTGGCGCAGTTTGCGATCCGCTCTCTGGCTGCCCGGCGGGCAGGGCGGAATGGAGTTGTCCTGAAAGATCCGGCCCATGTGGTGGAGGAGCTTGGTGGCAGAGAGGAGCACATTGGGGCTGCGGTTGTCATTGAAGTGATCCAGAAAGAACTGGGCATACTCGTTTCCCTGAGATGCGGATTCCCAGAACCAGCTATACGCCTGCTCCCGGTCTTGGGTCACATCCTCGCCGGTGAGGTACAGCTTGCCAAGAGCGTACTGGGCATACTGGTTTCCCTCCTGGGCGGCATCGCTCAGATACTCCACCGCCTTGGCTGTATCCTTTGGGACATCCTTTCCCTCCAGATACAGTTTCCCCAGCCGGTAAGCGGCCCAAGTGTTGCCCTGCTCCGCCGCTTTCTCATACCAGGACACCGCTTCCTCCATCCGCTTTTTCCTCTGCAATAACTTCCCCAGAGCGTATTGGGAAAAGTCATGACCGGCTTCGGCTGCGCGGCGGAACCACAGCTCCGCCTGTTCGTCATCCGGCAGCACACCCATACCATCCCGCCAGCACTTGCCCAGCAGGTGAGCGGCCACGGTGAAGCCGGCGCCCCAGAGCTGCTCCAGCAACCGCACCTGCTCCGCCTTTTCCGCTTCTGTGTTTTCATATACCGAGAGGATCTCTTTCGCGTTCTGGTAGGCTTCCGCCATCTGCCAGTGGGAGGACCAGGCGTAGTACACCTCCTCCTGGTCCTCATCCACTTCATCTTTCATGGCCGCATCTTCGAAGGTGAAGGTACCCAGGCGCAGTTCCTCCGCCTCCCGGATGACCATGTTCTTGATGGCCTTGAATTCCTGTTGCTGCGACAATGGTTTGTGTTCTCTCGGCGTGTCCTTGTAGTACCGCTCCAGCTCATCCCGCAGCCGGTTCCATTGTTCGTAGCACTCCGCTACCTCCGGGAGCCTGGCCAACTCGTCCACGATGGCATCCACCTGCGCCTTCACCGGCTTTTTGAGATAGCCATACACCTTTTTACCTTTGACCTCCGCCAGCATTCCGGCCAGCGTTTCCATCTGACCGGCGATGACCGGACTGTCACAGAGGCCGGATTTCATTTCTCGGATGAGGAGGCCCATGGCCTCCATAGCTGCGTCCCGTACCTCTTGGTAGGACAGATCCTTCTCCTGATAAAGGGACAGCAGCTCGTCCCGGAAGATATCGTTGGACAGCTGGGAGCGCATCTGCTCGATGCCTTTCTCAGTCAGATAGCCCTGCCTGGGATCGGCAGACCAGACCATCATGTGGATGTGTGGGTGGTGCTTTTCATCGTGGAAGGCGGCGCACCAACGAAAGCTGCTGGGCGGAATTTTCATCGCCGCTGCCAGTTCTGCCTGATGAGCCAGCAGCAATCTGCGCCAGCTCTCGCCGTTTTCGTAGCCCAGCCGTGCAGCATCCTCACGCTTTAGAGAGTAGATGAAGGTCCACACCGGACCGGCGTGTGCGTTGATCTCCTCCATGGTTTGCTCCAGATCAGCAACACCGTCCGCAGAGAACAGACCGTGGGAGCGGGGACGCTCCGCCATGTATTCCAGATAGCCGCCCGCCGCCGGCTCCGTCACCTCCACGCCGTCCCGGGTGGCGATGTACTCGGCGTAGTGTCCGCCGCCGCTTCCCGGCTTGATGTAGCCGGACTTTTGAATGAGGCCCTTCATTCCTCAATCCTCTTCTGAAACTGAAACGCATCCTGGAAATCAATTTCCCCGTTGGTTTCTTTCACATTTTTCACGCAGCGCACCCGAAGTTTTTGCAGTGTATCCAAGCTAACATTGATATCGCTGGCGAACAGATTCGCCATCAGATCCTGGTCCACCGCTTGCTTGAAAAATCAGATGCCCCATGCGTTTTCCGAAGGCGCCCAGCTTCCCCTCCAGCACATCCGAGAGGATACGGGGCAGATATTCCTCCGCGTGTTCCGTATCCAGGTAGCCGGAATAGAATCGGACAGCCTTCTCAATGTATTCGCTCTGGCTTTTGCAGTTATCCTGTTTGTAGTGAGCTTCCACTTCTTTTTTAGCCTCTGGCGTGATCCAGAGGGCAAATTTCTCTTTTCCGATAACCATGCTTTGAAACCTCCTTTTTTTCGTAGGAACGCCCTGAATTTTCTTGTGATTCGTGGTTTTTGTGCCGGGAGAACCCCCTAATGAGGAAATTTTTGTTTTTGGAACGCCCTCGCCCATCCCCCGAAACTGCCCGCACTGCGGGCAGTTGTGTCTCTGCCGAGGGGCACATGACCCCGGCAGTTTCTCCTGCTCTTCGTCCCCCCGTGGCCCCCGTCCCGAAGTCTGGCCCGAAATCGGGCCAAATCCGCCTTGAAAGCCCCAGGTGGGGCAGGGACTCTGCCCTGCCTCGAAGGAGGGCACACAGCGCCTCACAGGCCGCTGCAAAGGGGGATTCCTCTGCCGCAGGGGACGGCGCACTGCGGCAGGAAAATCCGGAAGTATTCCGCCGGACCGGACACCAGATGCTGGCGTATCATCTCGCCGCATTGAAGCAGTCGGTACACAGTAATTTGATTGCAGAATTCAAATTCCGCACAGCGCTCTTTCGCAAATGCTCTCTGCTCATCCGTGAGGTCGCCGCGGTTCTCATCGCAGAGAAACAGTGCCACGGCGTCTTCGTCGATGGGATCACTATGACTGGCGTTCCACTTGCTGATGATGTACTTTCGCTTGTCCGCCATAGCCATGGCGCACAGGTTGGGATCTTCTTGAAGGATGCGGCCCAGTTCCTGCATCAGCATCCGGATACACACTCCCTTCTCTCCAGCGCGGCCAGGCGCTGCTTTGCCTTGTGCTGTTCCAGTGCCAGGTCGGCCATGTCCATCTGCCGCTCATAGTACTGATCGATTGCCAACTGGATAGGCAGGATATGATAGAGCAGACGGCCGTTGCGCTTGCGGCCGTCTTTGGTGGTAACGGTCGTGCGCTCGGTGCGGATGAGCGACCGCTCCTCCAGCTCCGCCACATACTTGCGTACCGTGGTCACGCACATGCCCACGCCCTCGCCGATCTCCCGGTAGCTGAGCAGACACTGATAGGTTTTGCGGTCCTCCCGGCGGAGCAGGAAACTGTACACCGAGATCGCGCCGCGGGACAGCCCCAGATCGTAGATCTCGTTGGGCAGTGGGAAATAGTTTTTGATGGGATCCCGCTTGGTCCAGCTCTGCTTTCTCATTTCGCACCTCCGGACTGTTCCTCCGCCCACCGAATGAACTTTTCTTTCGGTACCACCATGCGGCTGCCCACACGGAGTGTCGGGAAACCGGGTTCGTGCATTACCTCGTAGGCGGTGGAGATGGACACGCCCAGCACCTGTGCCACCAGTTTTGCATTGAGAAACAGCGGCAGGTCGCCAGTAGCTTTTACAGACTGACATCTTCATTTCAATACCTCCGATCATTTTCAAATACAGAGAAAAATTGTTCTTGCGTTTCGGAGGTCTCTCTGATAAACTGAATACAGATTGGGCTGTGTTTTCCGAAACGCAGCGGGCCGTTGAACTGTTGCAGCAGTTCAGCGGTCTTTTTTTTACGGTGACTGTCTTTTGCCTGTGTCTGGCCATCACCATACCCGTTCCAGCCCTGCGGCCTTGTTTGACACACACGGCGTTTGCTTCCCCCTTGGTATGCTCGGCTGCTTCGCCCACAACAGCGTCATGGCAATACTTCTCCGGTGAGTATCATCTCTGGTGATGGGTATTTATTTTTCAAGGTGCTGTTGCCCTTCCGGCTGAGTTCATTGTAAAATAAAAAAAGAATTGCTTACATCAGGAAGTGATCTTGAGAGGAGGCGAGCAGATGGCAAGCGGAATTGCCGTATTGCTGCTGAAGGCAGAAGATAAAAATCGATGGTCCGTGATCCTGCACCATGCAGACGGCAGGGAGACCACACTTCCCTCCGTAACTCCCGCTGAGCATCTGATCACCGCTTCGGAGATCGATTACAGCGCGTACCGCCGGGAGATCCGGAACCTACGGGAACATCATCCCTTATTTGAGGAGCGCATAGATGTCTCACAGGCTGACTTCGAAGATTTTGTTGCCGAGGCCCTTCTGCTGCCGACTATGCTCCAGGATATTGATCCGGTGGGTTACTTTGTGGTAGTACAGCTCATGGACCAGTCGTTGCGGCAGGAGGATGACGGCAGCGCATTGTTTCTCCTCAACGCCGCGGCACAACTGCTTCAGATTTTAGAGGAGCCTCTTCGGGCTCAGGTGTACTTGCGCAACGCACTGGAGATCGCCTGTGACGGCATGGAGCGGGCCACACAGCAGGAGCGGTACCAGAAATTGATCAGGGCTTATCCGCAGCTGCAGAGTCTGTGTGATCCGGCCCTGCTGCCGGATGGACCAAGTAAGGGGCAGGTCTATGCCGCCTATTCCATCTTTGGGCTTTTAGGGCTGGAGCTTGCTCTATACTTCCATCAGGACAAACAGCGCATTGCCCGCTGTGATTACTGCTGGCTCTATTTCATCCCCAAGACGAAAAAGGAGACCCACTACTGTGACCGGGAGACGGACGGGTTTCCCTGCAAGCAGAGAGGCTCCCGATTCAAGCGCAACCTGGACGCGGAGCAGGACGAGGCGCTGCAGGTCTGCAAAAAACTGCGGGACCGCATGTACGCCCGCATGCTGCGCTACACCACAGCTCTTCCCGAAAACCGGCAGGACCTGATCCCCATGGACTACCTGCAATATGGAGATTGGAGCGAGAATGCCCGGCTGGCCCGGATCGACTACCTGGACGGAAAGTTGACTGCGGAGGAATTTCTTCGGAAGATCGACACCATGCACGACCTGGAGGACTACACTGTGGACGAGACGCAGACCTCACCGGCGGAGACGGCTTGGCAGAGGATGGTGGCCGGCAACATTGGCTTTGACCCGGAACTGCACTACCCGGAAGGGTTTATGCTGTTGGACTTAGGCGCTGACGATCCCAAGTGGCAGACCTTTTCAGCGGATGATCTGCGTCGGCGGGACCAGGAAGGTCATCAGAGCCTGCGGGAAAAATACGGCAGGAAATGACAATCAAAATATCCTTTCACTTTACTAACGGACATTTTTGGGCAATCCACAACCATTGTTAGGGAAATATTTTTGAAAATACAATTACGCATGAGAAAATAAAATGAGCCGGCGGGCACTTCATGCTGAAGCGCCCGCCGGCCTTATTCTTTGTATAGGCGATGTAGATTTTGTACTGCTTACATTAAGTAGATATTTTCACGATCAAAACAAATTTGATCTGTGTGATTAAAAATCCGTATGACATCTTCCAGCCGGTCAACAAAGACGCCCGTTTGGGGGTTGCTGATTTCAGCAAACTCTTTGATGGACTGGGCCTGCATACTATGAGCGCTTTTTTTCATACGTGAACCCTGGTCGACCAAGAATTCATCCACTGGTCCCTCTTTAATGCCAGGAATATTGCCGATCAATGTGCCCACCGCTTTGCCTGCAGTGCCAATACCAGCCAGAAAATTTTTCTCTATTGATGAGCTGCTTAGGTTTTCCAGGTATACAGAG
>ENA-OQIL01000849-OQIL01000849.1-human-gut-metagenome-genome-assembly--contig:-NODE-849-length-10112-cov-16.905258_pt1 | contig 10112 bp, 9 predicted proteins | sample MGYA00242583_ERZ504748 | MGnify/ENA primary metagenome ERZ504748 (study PRJEB26092, sample SAMD00036191) | human gut metagenome | host: Homo sapiens | study: EMG produced TPA metagenomics assembly of...
AGAGATAAAACGTCGCAGCACGTTCTCCCTGCTGTTCTACATCAACCGCACGAAAGTCCGCAAGGACGGAACATGTAAATTGTTATGCAAGGTAAGCATCGATGCCAAGTCGGCCCCGATCAATATCAACGCGTTTGTCGATCCATCGCTCTGGAATCCGGAAACCAAAAGGGCGAACGGACGAAGCGAGAACGCCCGAACGGTAAACCTGGCAATAGAGAAACTGACCGAAAAAATCACCGGACATTACCGCCATATTCGTAAAAGCCTCGGTTTCGTGACGGCCGAGCTGGTCAAAAACGCCGTGGAAGGAATCGGGCAGAAACCGTTCACCCTCCTTGCCTTGTTCCGCGAGCATAACGAGGAGTTCCGCAAGCGTGTCGGCGTGGATCGCAAGGAAGAAACCTATGAAAGTTACGAGAACTCCTATAATATTTTAGCCTCCTTCGTGAAAAAAAGGAAGGAAAAGGAGGATGTAGCGTTGCGGAGCCTTGACCGGGAGTTCTACGATGATTTTGAAATATTCCTGCGTACAGATCGTGAAATGAAACCCAAGACAGTACACGAGCATCTTTACCGGTTGAAGAAAATGACCAAGCGGGCTGTCAGTCAGGGTACACTCCGGCGCGACCCTTACGGGAAGCTGCACCCGGAACTGCCCCGGCGCAAGAGCCGCCATTTGAAACTCGAAGACCTCAAAAAGCTGATGGAAACTCCCGTCGATAAACCCAACCTCCAGCGGGTGCGGGACTGGTTTCTCTTCGCTACCTTCACGGGGTTGTCCTACGCCGACCTGAAACGCTTGTCCGAAAAAGACATCACGCAGTCGGACGACGGAACGTACTGGATACACATCCGGCAGCCAGAAGACCGAAACGCCCTCGGCCATCCGCCTGCTGAACGTGCCGTTGCAGATCATCGAGAAATACCGCCACGAGCGTAAAAGCGACAGGATTTTCAACCTCTATTGCCGGGGGTATCTCATCAAGCTCACCAGAGAACTGGGACGGACATACGGCTTCGACATGACCTTTCACAAGGCGAGGCACAATTTCGGGACACATATCACGCTCTCGTTGGGTGTGCCTATCGAAACTGTCAGCCGCATGATGGGACACAAGAGCATTTCCACCACGCAGATTTACGCGCAGGTTACGGACACGAAAGTGGATGAGGATATGAAACGGTTGAGGGCCACAGGTTTCGGAAACAGGATTGACCTTTGTGAAGAGGATTTCACGGTGAAGAAAAAGCAGACAAAGAAATCAACGACCGCCTGAAACGGAAAACGTAGAAGCGGCCTGAACGAAGCGCAGGCTGTTTCTCCGTGCTTGGTTAGTGAGGAAGGGCTATACCCAGCGTTGCTCTTCCCGGCACCGTTTGTAGGCATCGTCCAGAATCTTCATGATATCGGACTCTTTGTAAAGAGCCTTTCCCTGAACCATGTAGTAAGGGATCACACCGAATGTACGGTATTCCTGCAATGTGCGCCTGCTTACCCGCAGGACTTTGGAAAGTTCCTCGTCCGTAAGGAAACGTTCACCGTTGAAAAGAGATCTCGGCATATCCTCCATCGCTGAAAGCATCTTCTCCATTTTCTTCAGCCCCTGGAACATAACATCTATGCGCGGGTCTTTCTTGTCAATAAAATGATAGCTCATAATTTGCTCTTTATTAAAGGGTGATAACTCAATTCCAACAATCTCTGTATATCTTCCGGCTTATAGAAGAGCTTGTTCTTGATACGGCTGAAAGGCAGTAGCCCTTTGGCCCGGTACGCCTGAAGGGTCTTTTTGTTGATGCGGAGCACATCGCACACTTCCTGGTTGTCCAGCCAGTTCTTCAGACCGAGATCCTCAACCGGACGGCATACGTGCGTCACCCGTTCCTCAAATTCGCAGAAGCGGACACGCAGTTCTTCAAAAGTCTGTTTGTCAATACATACAAGTTCCATATTCTTTTCAGTTTAATTAAATTTCCATCTGTTTTTTCAGTCTCGCGGGCATACGCTTTCCTTTCTGGTTGAGGAATGCCTCTACCTCGGAGGATTTGTAATAGGTACGCCCGTCTATCATGTAATAAGTCACGAGCTTCTTCTGGCGGTACCGTGCGAGGGTGCGCTTGGTGATGCCGAGCAGCTCGCACATGTCCTGGTTGTCTAGCAGCTTGTCGCCGTCGAGGGCCGAGGTCTGGCGGTTCATTCGGCTCAGCCTGTCTTCAATCTTGTCGAACCGTTCCATGATCTGATGAAGCATCATCTGGAAGGTTTCGCGGTCTGTCTGTATCATAATACGGTCTGTCTTTTGAGTGTAAATAATTGATTGGTTACACCTTGTCGCGCAACAGGTTATATTATGATATAGGGCTAACGGCGTGCCAATGACCCTGCATTTCACGGAATGACACAGGCATTCCGCTGATATACAGCGAAATAAAATTTATCGGAGAAAAGTAATGATGGAATAACGGCCTTGCAGGACGCAAGAAATCTCGCAATATGCAAGTTACATCCTGCAAGGATTACGGTATATCAGGCGGCAGATGCCGTTGGGAAAAGCAACGGCCTTATGCAACTGCCATTGCCGGACGGGAAGGATGGCCTGTACGGAAATCCCTTTGCCGGCGGAATAAGGAAACAGGTAAATAATAAACTCTTCCACAAGGTTGTAATGGAAGAGTCCCCGAAGAAGTTCAAGGGATTCTGCATCATGAACTTCTGCAAGATAGGTAAAGGAATCACTTTTTCTGTCTTTCTCGCAAAGCAGATCCAGTATCGAATGAGGTAAAATCCGGGCATTGCAGCGTTCCCGCCATTGGACGAACCCTTTCTTGTGGTTCATTGCCCATTGCGTCAGCACGTTGTCGGTTTCCGGCAGGAAGCCGTCCAGTGTCATTACCGTTACCGCTTGGATTTTTGACATATAAATTCTGTTTTAAATCCGGACCGGAAGCCGTTCCAAAAAAGAAGCGTGCAAACACACTACTTCTAATGGAGGCTCTGGAATGCCTTAACAGGAATAGGTGAATGCACGCTATGCGTAGGCATAGCATAAGCAATCACGCAATAGTTCCTGTTAATGTTAATTTTCCAGATTCCCATTAGAAACGCCTTGCGGTCTTATGTCATATACAATCGGCAACCGCCTCACAGACGGTATGCCGTTTTTTCTCTATTTAATTGCAAATGTACACATATTCAGCGAGATTTGCATTAACGACGGGCATCATTTTTAATTCAGCCCGTATTTTTTCATCTTCCTGTACAGCGTTGCCGGATTGATTTTCAGCATCGTGGCCGCCTGCTCCCGGTGCCCGTTGCAGGCTTTAAGGGCATTGATGATATTCTTTTTCTCCAGCGATTCGTCTCTCAATGGCTGGATAACCGACGTGGAAGCCGGCTCATTGTCATGCTGATGGATTCCGGTGTCCAATCCGTCCATCTCCAACACCGGTGCTTCGGAAACAAGCACGGAACGTTTCACCCTGTTTTGCAGTTCACGCACATTGCCCGGCCACGGGTAGGCAAGCATCCTGCGCCTGGCATCATCGGAAAAACCGCTTGTTTCCCTTTTCAATTCCCTTGAGTAACGCTCACGGAAGAATTCAGCCAAAGGGATGATGTCTTCCGCGCATTCGGCCAACGAGGGCTGGCGGATCTCGAACTCGTTCAAACGGTGGTAGAGGTCCTCCCTGAACCGCCCGTCCCTGATGGCCTGTTGCAGATCCTCGTTCGTGGCAGCGATAATCCGCACATCAGCCACCCGTTCCTTGCCGCTGCCTATCGGGGAATAGATATTTTCCTGCAACACACGAAGGAGCATGGACTGAATCTCGTAAGACATTGTCCCTACCTCATCCAGGAACAAAGTCCCGCCTTTCGCCATATCGAAGTAGCCTGTCTTGGCGGTATCGGCACCGGTAAACGCCCCTCTCTCGTGTCCGAAGAGAAGCGAGGCGGCCAGTTCACGGGGCAATGCCCCGCAGTTCACCGCCACGAAGGGCATGTTCCAGCGTTCACTGCCCTGATGGATACTCTGCGCCACAGATTCCTTGCCCGTACCGTTGGCACCGAGCACCATCACCGACATTTCCGACGGGGCAACCAGTCTGGCTAACTTCTCCACTTGCAGAATCTTCGGACTTGTCCGATGAAACAGCACCTTCTCCAGTTTCCGTACCGTGACCATGGGCCGGAATACATCCTCTGCCAGTTCCAGCAGGTGTTCCTTGCGTACCGGCTTGGGCAGGTAGTCTATCGCACCCAATTTGATGGTACGCACCACATCCGGGACCGATACATATTCGGTCGTGATGATAAAGGGAATATCCTTCTTTTCCTTGCGGAGCCATTCCAAGAGGGATATTCCGTCCCCTTCCGGAAGACGTACATCCGAAAGTATCAAATCGAATGCGGTCTTACGTATCAACGAACGGGCTACCGGCTCGTTCATGGCCGTCACCGCATCATAACCCGCCTGCGCAAACCAGTCCTTCTGCATCTGCGACAAACCAATATTGTCCTCAACTATCAATATTTTCCGTTTCATTTGTCAGTTTTTTTATTTCATTCTCCGCTTCAGCTATCAGCATGGCGGTACATTCTATTATTTGGTGTGTATGCTCCCGTACGGCATCATCGCCCGCGATTTTGTCTTTCAGCAAGACCCGATAGGCGGACAAGGTCTCTTCCATCTGCAACAGTTCCCACATCGGCTGCATACGGTGTACGGTCTCACGCAATTTCTTTCGGTCTGCGTTGTTCATTGCCGAAGCGAGTTCCTCCGCGTCCTGTCTCGACTGTTCGATGAAGGAGCATAGCAGCTTTACCTTGTCGTTGACCTCGGCCAGCATCGTGCTGAAATCAATCCCCCGGTTTTCATCCTCCCGGCATCTCTTTACGGTCGAGAGCAGGCTTAGCAGCTCCGGGGAAAAAAACGGCTTGTAGATGCAGTCCGCAAATCCGGCTTCCAGATAGGCTTTTTTATCCTTGTCGCCACGTGCGGTCATGGCGACAACGGGTATTGTGCGCGAATTGCCGATGTTTGAGTTGCGTAAAAGGGCAAGCAGGGAGAAGCCGTTGGTTCCGGGCATCTGGATGTCGGAAAGGAGCAGGTCATAATCCATGCAGCGCATGGCCTTGACCACCTCTCTGGCAGAGGAGCATACCGTGCATGTTATACCGTTGCGTTCCAGCATCTCCTTAATCACATCCCTGAGCATACTGTCGTCATCAATGACCAGCACGCTATGGGGAAGGTACTCGAAATGCGGCAGTATCGGGTTTTCGCTCTCCACCGGCTCATTTGTCTCCGGGACCGGAAGGGTTACACGGAACGTGCTTCCACGGTCAATGGAGCTTGTCACCTCGATAGTCCCGTCAAGCAGGTTCACGAGCCCTTGCGTGATGGACAGCCCCAGACCATAACCGTCGGCATTGGCGGCGGAGGTCTGACGCTCAAACGGGCGGAAGATGCGTGAAAGCGTCTCCTCGCTCATGCCTATACCGGTATCCTTTATTTCCAGAATCAGGTTCCCGTCGTGATAACGGACATGGAAGCTGATCGTACCGGACTCGGTGAACTTGACGGCATTGGCAAGCAGGTTGTCTATGATCTGTTCTATGCGGTCCGCATCCCCATAAAGCCTGACCTCCGTATTCTTGAAATCGCTGTCGAACAGGATACCCTTGTTATTGACCACGTGCGAGAATCCCGAAGCGGTACGTTCCAGCAATCCATGAAGGTTGAACGGGACATCGTTGCGTATCTCTCTCGCCTCGTTCAGGTGGTACACGTCCAGCAGGTTGTTGAGAAGGTGTACCACATGGCGGCAAACGATTCCGATATTGTTCAGATAAATGTTCCGCCGTTTCTTCTCCCGTGTGTCCATCGCCAATTCGGTGTTGCCGCTGATGATGTTCAAAGGGGCTCGGATATCGTGCGACAAGGTGAGGATGATATTCTTGCGCATATCCAGCAATGCGGCATTCTGTCTTATCGTTTCTTCCAATCGTTTCCGGCTTTCCTCCTTGGCATACGCATCCCGCTGGATGATCCAGTAGGATATGATCAACAGGAGAATGGCCGTTATGACCAGACCGGTGATAACCTGTGTGGAAAGCTCGTATGCCTCTTTCAGATGATGTTCCCTGTTTCGGAATACGGTTTCCGCCTGATTGTCCAGTGTTGTAATCAAGGTGTACAATTTCCGGTTCAATTCCCGATTGCGGTGCCGCAGTCTGTCGGTATAGGTATCAATCGCGTCCTCCCGTTCTTCAAGCATGGAGATCAGCTGTATGTTCAGCGAACGGAGCGACCCCGGATCTTGGGGAACCTGTATGGTCTCTTTCTTTCCGACCACCGGCAATGCCTTTTTTCTTGCGGGTGACGGTGTGGTTCCGGATTGCCTGTTCTGCCACGGCTGGCAGATGATTCTGCAACAGACTGTCGGCTTTATCTTGTGCGCTGACAGCCTGCATGATTCCGTAAAGATGTTCTTCCTTATTTTTCAATAAAGCGCGGAGCGTGTCGAGTTGCATGGGGTTAACAAAAGCGATGCAGTTCCTTTTCATCTGTTCCAACAGAGAGTCCACCTTTAACCGCCGTTCCCGATATTTGCGGGAATCTTCTTCATCCCATCCGATAACAGACTCACCGTAAGAGGCAAGAATGGTAATTTGATGGTGTACGGCACTGATATCACGCCGGACCTGATGAATGGTGGTCACTTCCGACTCGATTTCACACACCCGTTTCCGTTCATGGAAAAGAATGGCAGCCATGCTGATGATGACTGCCATTAATACGAAGTAACCCAATAGGATTTTATATCGTATGTGTATTGTCATATTTAAATTAAACAAGTCAATAATACTTTTTTGCCAAAAATGCCGTTGTCATTTTTCCCTGATAACTATCGTGTCCCAGCTTTCCCAGTCGTTTTCGACATCCACCACAAGTTTGTCGGCCTTCGACAGGTCAATGGGTTCGTCCCCGTCATGGCTCTGGCTGCGTGATTTCGTACCCATTGCATAAAGGCGGTTGCGAACGATGCTGAAGCAACGCTCCGTTTCGGGTGTGGTTTCGGTGGAGAGGATTGTCCGTCCGTTCCCGTCCAGCGTGATGACGGTACGGGTGGCTTGCAAGGCCGCTTTCTCTTGCAGCGACACGTCCCAGTGTTTCAACACTTGACCTGTCTCGTCCAGTAGCTGCATCTGAAGGGTGGAGGCATCGTTTGCAGCATTGTTAGGTTCAACAGCCGATGCCACCCAGAAGCAGTCACCGAATACCGAACCTTTCTGCAACTTGATGGAGCTGTCGGGATATTTTTCCCCATCCACCTGCCAGTTCGTGTCTTTCCCGTCCAGGTAACCGTCGGAATTCATATCCAGAGGCAGTCCGGGATTCTCGGTATTGCCTGGGAACCAGTTTTTCAGCCTCACCTCATAGACAAGAAAAGCGTCGTCTTTGGTTGATCCGAAGAGACGTGCATCATACTCCGTATCAGGAGCCATACCGTTTACCGCATTTTTCAGGTTGAAGTCTTCGGGACTTTCATTCGAACGGAAACCGCCCAGGATAACCGTCCTGTTCCTGCGGGTCGATACCAGACGCAAGCCGGCTACCTTCGTCCCGCCTATCTCCGTCGGGATACGGGTAAAGTATCCGAACATGCCCGCCACTTGCCGGCGCAGGATGACCGCCCCGTCCGGTTGCCCGGCGGGAGAATTTTCTGCGGTCGTTATCTCACCGTTCTCCACGTGCAAGATCCGGCTTCCGGCAAAGATTTCATCAGCGAGCCCCCCGTCCGGCACGGTAACGGTTTCGGTGTGCGTGAACGGCTTTCCGACCTCCACATCCTTGAAGGGGACATACCCTCCGTATGTGCCGCTTTGGTAACCGACGGCATAAACCTGATAGTCTTTGCCATCCTCCAGCAGGTTTTCTTCTTTTAAGGTAACAACAGCCTTGCGTCCCTGCCTCGAACCGTCGGCATAAGGCCGGCTCACGATGTTTTGCGTGTCGTTCCACCCTTCCAGTGTGGTGTGGTACACCACCTCCGCCGAGTTGTCATCACGGATGATGACCAGGGCCACCTTGTCGATGGTCTGTTTGGGTGTGGCGCTTGAAGCCGTGCGCCGTGTCTGGGGCACGTTGTTGTCAAGATACGATTCACCGTCACTTTCCACCATAAGGGTGAACTCCTGCACCGGTCCTTTATCCGGCTCCTGTCCCTCGACGATCTCACTGCTGTTGTCGCATCCTGCGGCCAATAACAGCGCGAAAAGACCGGCTGTCCATATTCGCTTTTTCTTCATCTTGTTATTTTTTTCGATATTAAAAAAAGGGCCAAAGCAGTCGGAACAGTCTCCTGTGTCCACTTCGCCTTGGCCACCTTGGTTTATTAATTGTTCATCAACTTGAATGTCTGTACATCGTTTTCAGTCTGAACCTTGACGATATTCATACCCTGGCCCAGAGGCATGCGTACCTCCGTGCTGTTCGGTTGTTTGCTTGCCAGCACTTGGCCTGCGGCGGTAACAATCTGCACGCTCCTGATGGTTTCGCTTGCCGAGATGACAGCCTCGCCGTCCTTGGCGTAAGCCTTGATGTTGGAAAGGCTGATGCCGGTGCTTCCGCTTGCCTTTGACTTGGTCTGCGGAGCGGGTTGCTGTTCCATGTAATCACCGGTAGTCATCATGTCCGGAGTGAATACAATTGTCAGTTCTTTTGTCGGCTGAAGTGCTTCTACAAAGAACGATTGGGTAGGAGCTACTTTAGCAGATAAATCATTAGCACTGATTTCTGTCAATTTTTCGTAATCAACTACCGAATTTTCTGCTATATTGCTGTTAACCTTTATGAAAGGTTTTAGCACGGAACTATTGTGTGAGTTGCTTAAGAATGCAGCAACATTCAAATGGCTCACAAACGGATTGCCTAACAAATAGCGAGTTTGTTCTGCCTTTCCAGTTATTGTTGACTGTAGGGTATCAGCATCATATGTAAATTTTCCAACTTTAGACATGTCTCGTGGAATGACTATTGTTCCGGACAACTCTATTCCTGCATTATTAACCTTTTTATAAAGAGAGTCTTCTTTACCGAATATAATTTCTAAAGGCTCAGAGGTATTCACATATTGATTCTTTACCGAATTTACCGCAATGCCCTCTGCGGTATTGATTTTGTGATCCAATATAGTGCGAATCTGTTTCCAACCATCTTCCCAAATAGAAGTGATAATAAAGGGGACAGATCTGTTCACATTTCCTATAAGAGTATCTCCCAACAACGGATTTTTATAATCCTGTTGTAACGGCTCCTTGCTTCCACTTTTTTTGTAGGCAAAGAAATCTCCAGAGAAACTTTCTTTCAGAGGAATTGAAACCATATTTGATCTTTCCGGATAAATGTTCAATGCCACCCATGCTTTATTATAGGTCAACAGATTCTGATTTATCAATTCTGCTCCCGGTTTCAAATAAATTCCGTTACATTCATAAATACCTCTTCCTCGCTCCAAAATCGGATAATGAATTCCATTTGAATTGTCTATCGAATCTTTGGAAGGAATAAGAACATTCGTACATGCCCCTGGAACTCCGTTACTCCAGTTATCCCAATCGTTCCAATCTGAAGAGTTGGTTCCTTTCCAAATTGTATAATCAGGATGTACTTCTATTATCAGATTCTGGTACACGTCAATTCCTTCTTCACGGATAGTACAATTGTAATATCCAGGAGTTATATCAAATGAGGCTTTACCATCAATAAAAACATACTCGTTCTTTCCATCAAACAGTGTGTACTGTTTTCCGGATCATATCCTGCTATTTCAATCTCAGCATATGTAGCGCCACAGGGTACATCAGCATTCAAAACAACAAGTTGTGTTCCGCACGGATTCTTGTCCAAGCAATCGGGGGTTCCATCGCCATCTGTATCAGATTGAACAAATGCACCGAATACCTGCAACTCTACCAATGCATCTACCAAACCTCCCATATCCAGTTGGATTTCATCAAAAGGTTTGGTCGGTGTTACTGTTATCAGTGATTTGCCTGAACCACCAATCAAGTCCAACGACAACACTTCTGGTGCTATGTCTTC
>ENA-OQIL01000851-OQIL01000851.1-human-gut-metagenome-genome-assembly--contig:-NODE-851-length-10089-cov-2.157800_pt1 | contig 10089 bp, 7 predicted proteins | sample MGYA00242583_ERZ504748 | MGnify/ENA primary metagenome ERZ504748 (study PRJEB26092, sample SAMD00036191) | human gut metagenome | host: Homo sapiens | study: EMG produced TPA metagenomics assembly of...
GTAGTATATTCGCAAGACTGGCAGTGCAGTTCGTGCAATTCTTCTGGAACGGATAGGCGGTTCCGTTCTCGTTTGGTGCCCAAGTTAGCAATACAGTAGATGACGAGACGGGGCCAGATTTGAGTTGTACTTTTGAAGGATAACTAAGCAGCAGAGTCTTGTACGGCGTTCATTATATAAGGATTGAGAAAAGTAGTACTGGACTTAGCATATAGTAAGCGCAATAAAATCCCCAAGGCAGCATGAGTTGCCTTGGGAATTGTTGTTATTTAGTGCCTATTTACCGATTCAGAAAGATCTTGTGAAATCTGAATCTTTGGAGCATCCATCACTTTGACCTGCTCCGGCGCGGTTCTGTGACTGTAAGGTACTCGTCGGTAGTCATTTCGATGGTACAGGCCGCGCTGTCGGGACTGAGGGTAAACGCGGACGCGGACATGAAAATCAACTCCTGCCTGATAGAAAATTGGGTAGAGACGGCAGGGGCAAGGAAGATTTAAAACGGCACTTCTAAAACGGCACTTCAAACTGTGCAAACCGCCAGCCGCCGACCTCCCGCACCATTGTGATGGTGTAGGTGCTTGTGTCCGAGACAAGTCCATCCTGCACAGCCTGGCGGAAGGCCTGGCTGCCGGTATCGTCTGTGGCATAGACCGCTGTGACCCGGATAACAATTTTCTCGTCGGTTTCTTCCAATTTCGTAAATGTCATTGTGGTCGTAACCTGGTTATACCCGGCAGCAAAGCCGCGCTCGGTGGGAAGATAGTACATGCGGCCATCGATTGGGCGGAAGAGGCAGTACCCGTCCGACGCAAGGTACGAATCATCAAGAAAATCCCTCGTGAAAATATCCCGCAGCGCGGCGTAAAACATATCCCAATTCCGGTAGCGGTTCAGTGCGGGCGTGTAGTCGTACCCGTCTACAGTGACAGTATCCGTCTGCGTGCGGCCTGCGTCCGGGCTCTCGCAGGGAAAATACTGCGTGTCATCGATGAGATACGTGCCCGCGCGGACAAGCATCATCTTATAGGCGCGCTGATAAACCATCTGCTGCTCCGCGGTCAGAAACTCCGGCACGGGAACCTGCAAATCCTGCTCTGACAGCGGCGGCTCCAGCACCGCCTCGGCGTATCCGAAATCGGTGGAATGAAATTCATCTACCCGCCAGCCATCCGCAGTGCGCACAAGGCGGATGGGGTATTCGATGGTGTACACGTCCATATCGTCAGGCGCAAAAGAGCTTGCCCAGTTCCGGTCATAGTGGCTGATCAGCGCAAACACGACGGTGTCGCCGGTCACGGATTCCAAACGGTAGGTGTCGGGGCAGTTGTCCATCACGGTGCGGGAGAGATCGTCATGCATGGGGCATGCCAGCACGGAATCGCAGGAGGTCGCCAGGTGCCCGTCCAAATCAATAAATTTTTCGGTGTATAACGGCCCCAGTCGGCGGATAAAATCTGTTGTAAAAACGCTCTGCATCAGGTTCGTGAAATCCGTATACGGGTTTTCATACAGCGCGTAATTGCCCACCATAAGCACAAAAACGCCCTCGTTGTCCGATTGCTGTGTGAACCGCGGGGAGACATCGACCCCGACCAGATTGTCCGGCAGGCCGTACAGGGTGTAGTTGAGCTTGTACGCCCCTTCATACGCCTGTCGCTGTTCTTCGTTTAAAAAAGGAAAGGTCGTCAAACTCCTTCCCGATTTCCGCCGGGGCGGTGGGGAAAGGCGTGGATGTGTTTTCGGCGGGAGCCTCCGGCACGGCGGCAGGGGACGGCACCGCCGTTGAGCCGGGCACATCCTGTGCGGCTTGCCTGCCGCAGGCGGAAAGAAGGGCAGCCAAAATCAGACAGAGTGCGCAAAAGCAGAATTTTTTCATAGCAGTACCCTCACACAAAACAAATTTTATTCGGCCTTGCGCCCCAAAGAATTTCGGCAGCATGGCCCGGGCGCGTGGATGCGTCCGTTTTGCTGTCAGAAAGATGTATCTATAATCCGTAGTATACCGCAAAAAAGTTTCACTGACAATATAAACTGTGCCGCCAGCACTCCGCCCGGGGGATTGCAAAGCACCCGGTGATCGTGCTATACTACAATAGCAGTGATATAAGTCATACTTGTCATGAACGGACAAAAAGGCTTGTAAAACCGGCAGGAAGGCCGGGATTGCAGGCCTTTTGTTTTTTGCGGCAAAATCAAAAGGCAAGAGGTATGGGATTTTATGGTTCTTGAAGCAATTGCAAGCATCAATCAGGCGGTCAACAACTTTGTGTGGGGCATCCCGGCGATGGTGTGCATCATCGGTGTGGGGCTGCTGCTCAGTGTGCGGACGGGCTTTTTGCAGATCCGCAAATTCCCGTATGCGATCAAAACTACCATCGGGCGTATGTTCCGCAAAAAGGATGCCTCTGACGGTGCAATGACGCCGTTCCAGGCCGTCTGTACGGCGCTGGCAGGCACGGTGGGCACGGGCAACATTGCGGGCGTTGCGGGCGCTATCGCCATCGGCGGGCCGGGCGCAGTGTTCTGGATGTGGTGCTCCGCGCTGTTGGGAATGTGCACCAAATTTGCGGAGGTCACGCTCGCCGTACATTTTCGGGAGCGCAGCGCCACCGGCGAGTGGGTCGGCGGCCCCATGTACTACATCAAAAACGGTCTGGGCAAGCACTGGCAGTTCCTGGCTGTGCTCTACTCGCTGTTCGGCGTGCTGACGGTTTTTGGCACCGGCAACGCGACCCAGGTCAACACCATCGTCGCCGCCATCGACACGGCCCTGACGGAGTTCAATGTGGTCGGTCAGAACGCGCTTTCCACCCTGAACCTCGTTGTCGGCATCGTTGTGGCGATGCTCGTCGCCATGGTGCTGCTGGGCGGCATCAAGCGCATCGGCAGCGTCAGTGAACGGCTGGTGCCCTTCATGGCACTGTTCTACATCGTGCTGGCTGTGGGCGTCGTTATTCTGAACATTCAGCGCTTCCCGGTGGTGATCGAGGCCGTCTTTGCAGGTGCGTTCAACCCGGCGGCCTTCACGGGCGGCACCATCGGCAGCCTGTTCATCAGCATGCAGAAGGGCGTCTCCCGCGGTATCTTCTCCAACGAGGCCGGCCTTGGCACGGGGTTCCATCGCCCACGCCTGTGCCGACACGAAAAAGCCGGTCAAGCAGGGTATGTTCGGCATCTTTGAGGTCTTTGCGGACACCATCGTCATCTGCACGCTGACGGCTATGGTCATTCTGTGCAGCGGCACGACGGTCAACTACGGCACCGCCGCGGGCGCGGAGCTGACGATCTCCGGCTTTACCACGACCTACGGCGGCTGGGCATCCATCTTTACGGCGGTGGCACTGTGCTGCTTTGCCTTCTCCACCATCATCGGCTGGGGGCTGTACGGCTCACGCTTTATCGCATTCCTCTGCCGCAGCGACAAGGTCGTGCGCCCCTTCTTCGTGGTGTACTCCTTCGTTTCCATCCTGGGTGCTACGATGGACCTGGGCCTGATGTGGAGCATTGCCGATACCTTCAACGGTCTGATGAGCATCCCGAACCTGATTGCGCTGCTGCTGCTTTCCGGCACAGTGGTGCAGCTGACAAAGGAATATTTTGAAAAAGAAAAGGTGTAAGAAATGTTTGTAGGAACTTGGTGGTCCCTGATGCCGCCGATCATCGCCATTCTGCTGGCGCTGCTCACAAAGGAAGTCTATCTCTCGCTGTTCGCCGGCTGTGCGCTGGGCGCGCTACTGGTGGCAGAGTTTCACCCCTGGGTCGCGTTTGACACACTGTTCAACACGATGATCGACAGCGTCGACTTCTCGATTCTGATGTTCATGATCCTGCTGGGCATGGTCGTTATGCTCATGCAGGAGTCCGGCGGCACCCGCGCTTATGGTGAGTGGGCGGCGAAAAGCTCAAGAGCAAGCGCGCCACGCTCGTGGCGACCTCGCTGCTGGGTGCGCTGATTTTGTGGACGACTACTTCAACTGCCTGACCGTCGGCTCCGTCATGCGCCCGGTTACCGACAAGTACAAGATTTCCCGCGCCAAGCTGGCCTACCTCATCGACGCCACGGCGGCCCCGGTCTGCATCATTGCGCCGATCTCGTCCTGGGCGGCGGCGGTCAACTCCTACGTCCCGGCGGGCAGCTCGATGTCCGGCTTTGAGATGTTCGTCCGCACGATCCCGTTCAACCTGTACGCGATGCTGACGCTCTACATGGTGTTCTTTACCTCGCTGCTGGGCTTCGACTTCGGCCTGATGAAAAAGCACGAGCGCAACGCCGCCCACGGTGACCTGTTCACCTCGGGCGGGGAGGTATTCCAAAACCAGGAAATCAAGGACCCAACCGAGGGCGGTAAATTTGCCAAGGGCAAGGTCATTGACCTGATTGCACCGATGATCGTCATGATCTTTACGGCCATCGCCACGATGATCTGGACCGGCTACCTGAACGGCGGCACGAACCTTGTCGAGGACTTTGCCAACTGCTCCTCGTCGGAGTCGCTTGTCTTTGCGGGTCTTGTCACGGTGGGCTTCCTGCTGCTGTTCTACCTGCCGCGCCGCGTTATTGGCTTTAAGGACTTCATGAACTCCGTGCCCGAGGGCGGCAAGCTGATGATGCCGCCCATCCTGATTCTGGTGCTGGCCTGGACGCTGAAGGGCATGACCGACGCACTGGGCATCGGCGACTTTGTGCGCCAGGCCGTCAGCCTGAATGAGGGTCTCATGCGCTTTGTGCCGCTGCTGATCTTCTGCATTGCGATTTTTATTGCGTTCTCCTCCGGCACCAGCTGGGGCACGTTTGCGATTTTGGTCCCCATCGTCGTCAATATGTTCTCCGAGACGGACCCCACCATGATGATCGTAGCGGTATCCGCGGTGCTGGCGGGTGCGGTCTGCGGCGACCATATTTCGCCGATCTCGGATACGACCATCATGTCCAGCTCCGGTGCACAGTCGAACCACATCAACCACGTGCAGACCCAGATGCAGTACGCCATGGTCGTCGTGGCGGCCTGTGTGCCCGGCTACCTGATTGCGGGCTTTACCGAAAACTGGCTCATCACGCTGGTGTCGTCGCTTGCCATTCTGACCGCAGCCCTGCTGTATCTGCGCAGGCGCAGTCTGGCCGAGGACGCCAGGGCATAAAGAAAAAGCAGTGCTTTCCAAGCGGAAGGCACTGCTTTTTTGTAGGGAACAAATTCCGTATCCGCCCGGCCCAAAGCCTTTACTTCAGCGTACCGTCCAGAATCTGCTGGTAATACCACGGCTTCTCGGCGTGGAATACCCGCCCGGCGAGATGCGCAAACCGCGGGTCGCTGATTTGCGCAGGAAAGCGCAGCTCCCACGCGCAGAGCGCCTGATACTTGAACCGCAGCTCGCGGTTGGCGGCGTTGTTGCCGTACTTGGAATCACCCAGAATCGGGCAGCCGATGTGTGCTAAATGCGCGCGGATCTGATGGGTGCGCCCGGTCACAAGCTCGACCTCCAACAGGGCCAGCCGTCCGCTGACAGCCAGCGTTTCATACCCGGTGGTGACCTCCTTCGCGCCGCCCGCCGTCGTGTCGGTGATGCGCACAATGCCGCGCTCGGCGTCCTTCAAAAGGTAGTCGCGCAGCAGGGCGGCAGGCGGGTTCGGGCGGCCAAACGTCACGCAGAGGTAGCGCTTTTCAATATCGCGCGCCTTAATGGCGGCGGTCAGAAACGCCTCCGCCGCACTGTTCTTCGCCAGCAGCACCAGCCCGCTTGTACCGGTGTCCAGCCGGTGGCAGAGCACAGCGTGGGTAGCCTTGCCCTCGGCGGCCAGCCTCGTTTGCACGCGGCGGAGCAGCGTGTCACTGTCCGGGCCGTCCACAGCAATGCCTGCGGGCTTGCTGGCAATGGTGATGTCGTCGTCCTCATACACAAACACGGCGGCGGGGGTGGGGCGGTTCTCCAGCTGGTCGTCGTTCAGGAACAGCTGGATAATATCGCCGTTCTGCACGCGGGTGGAGAGCGGCTGCTTCTTTCCGTTCAGCTTGATCTTGTTCTCGCGCAGGGCCTTGTTCAGCCGTCCCATGCCCAAAGCGGGAAACTGGTCCATCAGGTACTTGTCCAGCCGCACGGGCAGCAGGCTTTTTACATGCAGTTCTTTCATTTTGTCGTCAACTCCTGATCCCACAAAACCGTGGCATCCTCAATATCCAAGGTGACCATCAGCCAACCGGCGTCGTGGTCATCGACCTTCAAAATCGGGTACTCCTGCCCGCCCGTGCAAAGCAGTGACGCACCGTCCAGCTTGGCACGCGCAAACGGAGAATCCTTAAAGCAGACCGTCTGCTTTGTCTCGTCCAGCACGCCGCGGTTCCACAGCGCGTCGGTGTAGTCTGCCAGGCGCAGGGGATAGTGCTCGTCGTAGGGCGTACACAGAGCGTCAAATGTTTGTCCCTGCAGCCCCGGCGCAATGACATACCAGCTGGCACTGCCGTCGGCGCTCGTCACGCGCCCGCACCAGGCCAGCGCCTTGACCGGTTCCACGGCCTGCAAAAAGGCACCCTCGTCCTCGAACAGGTAGAGCGTGTCACTCCGCGGCGTGCCCGCGTCCAGAGCGTCCAGCGCGGTCTGGCGCTCGGCGGCAAGAGCAGTCTCGTCGTAGCGGGCGGCGAACGGATCGTTCGTCGTCATGCCGTTGTCAGCGGCCCACAGCGCTAAGTGTAAGCTGTCAGCCTGCATGCCCTGCACGGATTCGATGTGGCGGTACTGTGCCGCGCTCTGCCAGAGATCGCTGTCCAGTTCGGACGGGAATGCGTCCGTGACCTGCGCGGCCTGCATGGCGTCGTGCCGCTGGCAAAGCGCCGGGCTTACATCACACAGCTGCACGGCAGCAAACAGTGTGACCCAGACGGCCCCGCGTGGCAGACGCGCCAGCCCTGCGAACGCTGCCAGCGTCAGCAGGTAGTAGACGGGCCAGAACAGCCGCCCGCCGGAGCGAAAGACCGAGAACAGCTTAATAAAAGAAGCGGGCAGCGGCAGCGTGGCCAGCGTCACGCCGTTGGCAGTGATGACGTTGCTGACGGCAAACGCGGTCAGCACAGCGCAGACCGCGCACAGCGCCCAGTGACGGCGCACAGCGCCCAGGATATGCCGCCACGCTGACACGACCACGACAGGCAGTGCAGCCAGCACGCCCAGCCCCAGATAGGCAAAGGCGTCATAGTTGCCGTCGACCTGATTCTGTGCGGGCAGCAGGCGGCTGTACAAAACGCCGTTCACACCCGCCGGGTTCCACAGCGCGTTCAGGTTCATGGCAAAATAGCCGTACAGCGCCTGCCCGCCGCTGGTGGCTGTGCCGTAAAGCAGCCCCAGCGCCCAGCCCAGCGCCGCGGTGCAGAGCATGTTGCCGCCCAAAAACAGCGCGGGCCGCAGCCATTGCCGCTGCTTTACGGCGTACTCAAGCAAAAGCGCCAGTGTGACAGCGTAGGTCATGGGCAGAAAATACGGGTGGATACCGACGGCCAGAATGTTGATGACAAACAATCCGCGCGACGCAAACCGGCTCTGTCGGCGGCAGACAAAATAACAGTACAGCGCCACCAGCACAAGCCACTGCGCGCCGAGCGAGGTGTGCCGGAACGCGCGTTCCAGTAAAATCGGGCTGGCCGCAAACACAAGCGAGCCCGCCAAAGGGGCGGCAAGCCCCTCAGCAAACAGCCCGCACAGCAGCGCCGCAAAGCCGCCCTGCAAAGCAAAGCAGACAAGGGTAAACCAGCCGAAATACTGGAACGTCCCGCCCAGCGCTGCCGCCAGCGGGCGGCACAGCACAGCCAGCAGCGGGATAGAATCGGTGTACGCAACGCTGACGCCCTGCGGCGCGTTGACGGCCTGCGTTACGCCGAGCGGCCAGCCCGGCGCACTGCTTCGGTAGAACAGCCAGCCCGCGTAGTGCTGCTGGATGTCCTTTTCAATGTAGCCGCCGCGGCAGAAGGCGTCGTTGGCTACGTCCAGTGGTGCAAGGCCGTACACCAGCAAAAATACGGCAGCGCCGAGCAGCGCCCCCAGCCAGAACAGCCGGGCGCTGCGGGTAGATTTATGGTTCAGCATACCATGCCTCACAGGGTCCAATAGAAAAAGCCGAAACAACCGGTAAAGCTGTTTCGGCTCGGGTAAATGCCGCTGACCGGGATCGAACCGGTACGGTATCGCTACCGAGGGATTTTAAGTCCCTTGCGTCTGCCAGTTCCGCCATCCGGGCATGAGCTGTATAGAATACTTGTATCAGGGTGAGGAGTCAACAGACGAGGCTGCTCTCCCTTTGGCTTCCGGTCCACGAAATGCAATTCATTCCTGACAGGCTAGGATGCGTACTTCTCGAAAAAGGAAGAAGTTCCAGCGGATCATATAGGATTTTGTCCGCGCCGCTTTCTTTCAGTTCTTGGGCTCCCCGAAATCCCCAGTCCACGCCGACCGCAGTCATTCCGGCATTGTGGGCTGTCAGCATGTCCACATTGCTGTCTCCGACAAAGACTGTTTCGTTGGGGATACTGTCGAGATGCCGGGCCGCGTTGAGGGCTCCGGTGGGATCGGGTTTATGGGGCAGGTTCGGCATAGCCCCCTGAATGAACAGGAAAGGACTCTCGGGAAAGTAGTGCTTGAGCATGTGGAGCGTCCATTCGTGCGGCTTGTTCGTCACGACGGCCAAGGGGATGCCGCGCCTTTGGAGTTCCTGCAAGAGTTCGGGGACATGCGGGTAGGGCCGCGTCTTTACGGCCCAGTCTCTGGCATAGTTGGCGCCCGTGCGTTCCACAAGTGCTTCGAAACCCGTAGGCCCGATGCGATCCGCTTCCCCTTCGGGCAGGGCCCGGCGGACGAGCATACGCAGGCCGTTGCCGACGAACTGACGGTAGGCGGCGACGGGATGTTGCGGGTAACCTGCTGAATGCAGCGCGGCATTGGCGGCATTGGCAAGATCGTCGAGCGTGTCCAGCAAGGTTCCGTCAAGATCGAAGATGGCGGCGTGATGGTTTTGTTTGTTCATGGCGATCCTCTGAAATCCGTTGTATCCGCTGTGCCATACACAGGCAAAGGGAACGGGTGAGACGGCAGCATGACAAAGGACGCCGTGTCTTTCAAGCGGGAATCTTGTGCGGAGCGAGTGCAGTGGGTTGCATCGTGGCTGGATTTTGCTAACTCTAGCGCGGTGCCGCGGTATCGCGGCGATTTTTTCGGAAGCGGGGGCAGTATGGCGCAGGGTAAGGAACGTGCGGACGAGTTGGTTTTTGCGCAAGGTTTGGCGGAAAGCCGCGAAATGGCGAAACGCCTGATCATGGCGGGCAAAGTGGCGCTGGAAGATGTTTCCGGCGTGCGGCAAAAAGTGGATAAGCCCGGTCACAAATATCCGCATGGATACGGCCTTCGCACTGGTCGGCATCGAGAAGTACGTCAGCCGTGGCGCGTATAAGTTGCTGACCGCCATAGAGCATTTCAAGCTGGATGTGACCGGGTTCGTCTGTCTGGACGCCGGGGCTTCCACGGGCGGGTTTACGGACTGCCTGCTGCAGCACGGCGCGGCGAAGGTGTATGCGGTGGACGTGGGCAAGGAGCAGCTCCATGAGCGTATGCGCCGCGATCCGCGGGTCATCAGCATGGAAGGGACGAATTTACGCACGGCTCCCGAAGAGTTGATTCCCGAGCCGGTGGACATCATCGTCGCCGATGTCTCTTTCATTTCCCTGACGCTGATCCTGCCGCCCTGCGTGCGCTGGCTCAAGGAAGGCGGTTTGGTGGCGGCGCTGGTCAAGCCGCAGTTTGAGCTTGGGCCGCATCAGACGGACAAGGGGGTGGTGCGTGATCCCGCCTTACGCCAGCAGGCGGTGGATAAAGTGCTGCTGTTTTGCCAGGAGCGTCTGGGCCTTGAGTGCCTCGGCGTCGTGCCTGCCGCCGTCAAGGAGCCCAAGGGAAATCAGGAGTATATCGTTTGCCTGCGCCGCCTAGGGGCTGGGCAGGTGGCGTGTGGAAGTGAGGTGGAGCAATGAAACCGGGGGAGGAAGCCCCTTTTGAAGAAGGCGTTTCCTCCCCCGGCCCCCTCCTTTCCTGAGGCTTTCGACTGGCGGGGAGGCT
>ENA-OQIL01000853-OQIL01000853.1-human-gut-metagenome-genome-assembly--contig:-NODE-853-length-10076-cov-2.453412_pt1 | contig 10076 bp, 10 predicted proteins | sample MGYA00242583_ERZ504748 | MGnify/ENA primary metagenome ERZ504748 (study PRJEB26092, sample SAMD00036191) | human gut metagenome | host: Homo sapiens | study: EMG produced TPA metagenomics assembly of...
CCTTTTTTGCAGCGTCCCTTTTCCCGCCTCATCTGTTACAGCTTCTGCTATGCCGCCTTTCCTGTAAAAGAGAAAGCTGTTGGTCCCGGTCCCCTGCGGGGGACCGGGACCAACACGGGGATCAGTCCTCCCCGTTGATGATCCGCTGGTAATTTTCCCTGGTCGGTGTCCCCCCTCGGTGCTCACCAGGAGCACCCGGGAGGACTCGTTCAGGCCCAGCGCCTGCCGCACCTCTGACGGGGCGTCTCCCCGCATCAGGGCATCCAGCACCCCGGCTGTCACTGCGCCGGACTCCCCGGACACCACCGCCGGGTCGCCCTCCTCCGGCCGGGCCAGCAGACGCATTCCCCGGGCGGCGTATCCGTCCCCGCAGGACAGGAAGGCATCCGCGTAGGCATCGATGATCTTCCAGCTGATGGTGCAGGGCTCTCCGCAGCACAGACCCGCCATCATGCTGTCCATGTCCCCGGTGACGAAGTGCAGCGCCCCGTCGTCGGCCTGGGCGGTGCGGAACAGGCAGTCGGCCCGGTCTGGCTCCACGATGGCGGTGACCGGCCGCTCCTCCCCCCATACGGAGGTAAAGAAGCCCAGCGCCGCACCGGCGAAGCTGCCCACCCCCGCCTGGAGAAACAGATGGGTGGGCCTCTCCGCCCCCTGCTCCTCCAGCTGCTGGAGGGTCTCGGCGGCCAAAGTGGTATAGCCCTGCATGATATGAGCGGGGATCTCCTCATAGCCCGGCCAGGCTGTGTCCTGGATCAAGATCCAGCCGTGCTCCTCCGCCATCCGGTTCGCCAGGCGGACCGCGTCATCATAGTTATACTCGGTGATCTCCGCCTGGGCGCCCTGGGCGCGGATGTTCTCCAGCCGCTCCGCCGCGCTCCCCTTGGGCATGTAGACCACCGCCTTCTGGCCCAGCAGCCGGGCCGCCCAGGCCACTCCGCGGCCGTGGTTTCCGTCGGTGGCAGTGACGAAGGTGATGTCCCCCAGCGCCCGGCGGGCGGCGGGGGCGCACAGCTCCTCAAAGCTCATCTCCTCCAAGGGCTTCCCCAGCTTTTCCGACAGACACCGGGCCATGGCATAGCTCCCGCCCAGCGCCTTGAAGGCGTTGAGGCCGAACCGCTTGGACTCATCCTTGATCCAGATCTTGGACACGCCCAGACTGTGGGCCAGGCCGTCCAGGGATACCAGCGGAGTAGGGGCATAGCCCGGCAGGCCGCTGTGGAAGCGGCGGGCCTTCTCCGCCTCCCCGGGACTGGTCAGGGTCAGGTCGGCCCCGGGACGCTGCCCCCGCGGGCGCAGGACAGATGCAAAGTGTTCCATGCGATTCACTCCTGTTCGATCTCATTCCCGGCGTATCCTCAGGGCGCCGGTCTCCCCAGCTTTTTGCTGTATTCCGCCCGGAACGCCTCAAAGCGCCCCTCGTCCAGGGCCTGCCGGATGCGGGCCATCAGCTCGTTATAGAAATGCAGGTTGTGCATGACAGCCAGCCGCATGGCCAGCATCTCCCCCGCCGCCAGCAGATGGCGGACATAGGCCCGGGAGAAGGCGGCACAGGTGGGGCAGGTACAGGCGGGGTCGATGGGGCGGTCATCCAGCTTATACTTCTCATTCTTGATGTTGATGGTGCCCTCCCAGGTGAAGAGCTTGCCGTGGCGGGCGTTCCGGGCGGGCATGACGCAGTCGAAGAAGTCGATGCCCCGGGCCACGCCCTCGATGATGTTGGAGGGGGTCCCCACCCCCATGAGGTAGCGGGGCTTCTCCCGGGGCATATGGGGCTCCACCGCGTCGATGATGTCGTACATGGTCTGCGTGGGCTCCCCCACCGCCAGCCCCCCGATGGCGAAACCGTCACAGGGCAGCTGGGCGATCTGCTCCATGTGCCGCACCCGCAGCTCCGGGTAGGTCCCGCCCTGGTTGATGCCGAAGAGCATCTGCTGGGGATTGACACAGCCGGGCTGCCGGTTCAGCCGCTGGTGCTCCGCCACGCAGCGCTCCAGCCAGCGGTAGGTCCGGGCACAGGAGGCCTCCACATAGTCGAAGGGGGCGGGGTTCTCGATGCACTCGTCAAAGGCCATGGCGATGTCGCTGCCCAGATTGGACTGGATCTGCATGGACTCCTCCGGTCCCATGAAGATCCGACGTCCGTCGATATGGGAGGCGAAGGTGACGCCCTCCTCCGTTATCTTACGCAGGCCGGACAGAGAAAAGACCTGAAATCCGCCGCTGTCGGTGAGGATGGGGCCATCCCAGTCCATAAACCGGTGCAGTCCGCCCAGCTGCCGCACCACCCCGTCTCCCGGCCGCAGGTGGAGGTGGTAGGTGTTGGACAGCTCGATCTGACAGCCCAGCGTCTTCAGGTCGTGGGAGGAGACCGCCCCCTTGATGGCCCCCTGGGTCCCGACATTCATAAAAAACAGGGGTCTGGGCAGTTCCATGGGCGCAGGTGAACACGCCACGCCTGGCCCTGCCCTCCGTCTTCAGGATCTGAAACACAAAAAAACTCCTTTACCGTATCTTGTTCCCCGCCGGGGCCTTTGATCCGCCGGAAAAAAGCCCGCAGCTTTCTGTCAGCCCTTTTCCCTTTCCTGCTCTTTGAAGTCCGCGATCAGCATCGCGTCTCCGAAGGAGAAAAACCGGTATCGCTCCCGCACCGCCTCCCGGTAGGCGGCCAGCACGTGCTCCCGGCCTGCCAGGGCGGAGACCAGCATGATCAGCGTAGACTCCGGCAGGTGGAAATTGGTGATCAGCCCGTCCAGCACTTTGAAGCGGTAGCCGGGATAGATGAAAATGTTCGTCCAGCCGGCAGACTCCTCCATGGTCCCGTCCTCCGCTGCAAAGCTCTCCACGTGCGCAGGAGGTGGTGCCCACACAGATCACCCGCCCCCCGTTCTTCCGGGTCTCGTTGATGATCCGGGCGGTCTCCCCGGGGACCATGCAGTACTCGGAGTGCATCTCATGGTCGGTGATCTCCTCCTCCTTCACCGGGCGGAAGGTCCCCAGCCCCACATGGAGCGTCACATAGCACAGCCTGACCCCCATCTCCTCCACCTGGCGCAGCAGCTCCGGCGTGAAGTGCAGGCCGGCGGTGGGAGCGGCGGCGGACCCCAGCACTTTGGAGTAGACGGTCTGATACCGCTCGTTGTCCTGGAGCTCCGCCTTGATATAGGGGGGCAGAGGCATCCGGCCCAGCTCCTCCAGGATCTCCAGAAAGATCCCCTGGTAGTGGAAGCGGACCAGCCGGTTCCGCCGGGCAGCTCCGCCTCCACGTGGCGGTGAGCTTCCCCCTCCCCGAAGGAGAGCTGAGCGCCGGGCTTCATCTTCCGCCCCGGCCGGACCAGAACTCCCACAGGCCCTCCCCCCTGTCGATGAGGAGCAGCACTTCGCAGGCGCCGCCGGTGGACCGGACGGGCCGATCAGCCGGGCGGGCAGTACCCCGGGAGTCGTTGAGCACCAGGCAGTCCCCTGGTCTCAAAAACCGGGGGAGCTCATAGAAATGGTGGTGGCCCGTTTCGCCCGTGTACTTGTCCAGCGTCAGCAGGCGGGAAGCATCCCTGCGCTCCAGTGGAGTCTGGGCGATCAGCTCCTCCGGCAGTTCAAAATCAAAATCAGATGTCTTCAATGTACTTCCTTGTCCTCTTTTCTCTTAGTCCAGGGCATCGACCTCGACCCCCGGGAAATAGAATTCCACGATCTCGTCGTAGTCGAATCCCCGCTCCGCCATGGCGTAGGCACCGTACTGACTCATGCCCAGCTGGTGGCCCCAGCCGGAGCCCTGGAATACATACTGGCTGCCGCTCACCGTGACCTCGGTGCCCGCCACAGCGCCTGTGTCTCCTCCGGAGCTCCCCGTCTGCTCTCCCATCCGGTCGATGGACCCCGCCCCGGAGATGACATACAGGTCATCCCGGTCCTCCCGGCTCAGGGCTCCTGTTCCGCTGATGGTGTAGAGGCGGCTCCTGCCGCTCAGCCCTTCCCCGCTCAGGCTCCCGCCGGAGGGGGAACCGGGCTCCGCCTCCGCCCCGTTGATGGTGAAGCGGATGGAGGGCAGGCCGAACAGATTGCGCAGGTCAGTGCTCCGCTGGCGGATGGTGCTGCTCTCCCCGTTGGTATAATTGACCTTCACCTGGATACGTTGCCCAGGTCCGAGTAGGTCAGGGTCAGCGACTCCACCGAGGCGTTCACGCCCCCCATTTCTGGAGCAGGCTGGTCAGCTCCGAGGCCGTATAGCGCACGGTCCAGGAGGAGTAGGAATTCAGGCTGGCCACATCCTGCTCATAGGGGTCCTCCACCCCGCACAGGTAGGGATATTTCTCCCGGGAGGAGCCCCAGACGTTGTACACGTCCTCGCTGGCCCCGCCGTGGCTGGAGGAGTAGAACGCCTCGATCACCGTGCCGTCATAGAGGGCGTACTCCCCCGCTGTCTCCTCCACCGCCCGGTCAGTGCGGTCTGTGGACTGATAGCTGCTGACGTTGGAGCCGGCCCCCCGGTAGACCTGGCAGTCCGTGGAACTGCACACGTCGAAGTGGTGGGCGCTGTGCTTGTTCTGAGAGATGTTGTTGTAGGCATAGCTCCTGGCGCAGATGGCCTGGGCCTTCAGCGCCTCCAGGGGCCAGTCGTTGCTCATCTCAAAGGGGATCACCCCCTTGATGTAGGTCTCCATGTCCACCACGCTGACCACCGTCAGGTCTCCGCCGCCGATGCGCTCATAGCGGAAGCCGCCGTGGTACTTGTACCCCTGGAACCAGGTCCGGACCTCATCCTCGCCGGTCACGTCCGGCATGATGCCCAGGGCCAGGTCCTCTCCCCCGTCAAACTGGAACAGGACCCGGTCGGTCCCCGTCTGAATCACTGTGACGGCATAGGCGCTGGTCCCCACGACCTCCCCTTCGCCCAGCTCATCGGCGGCGTCCAGGGCGTCCTCCTTGGAGAGGTAGGCTCCCACCCGGACCTGATATTCCCCGTCGATCCAGGCCACGAAGCCGCCGTCGTACTCCTCTGCCTCCTCCGCCGCGTCGTCAAAGCGCCGGAAGGAGTCGATGAGCAGGTGGAAGCAGCCCACCACAGTGCCCCCGTTGTCCGAGTTGGAGTAGATATATTTTCCGCTGCTCCTGTCATAGTAGAACCAGGTGTTCTGGGCTTTCAGCACGGTGATCTGGGTCTCTTTCTCGTCGGTCTCCCCCAGCTCCTCGAACCGCAGGTCTTCGTCAAAGTAGCCGAAGCGGTAGCCGGAGCCGTAGCCCGTGTTGTTCTCCAGGTTGGCCCCCACCAGGGCGCCGCTGCCGTAGGCCAGGCCCACCCGGACCATCTCCTCCCCCCGCCGGGCCGCCCCGGCCGTGGGGACGCACAAGACAAATGCAAGAGACAGCGCTAAAAATTCCAACAGTTTTTTTCTCATACTGGGCTCCATTTCTCACAAAAGCGTCAACACGCAATTTGTTGACACTGATTTCTCATCATGCTATCATAGATACTAATTAAAAATAGGAGGGAAACAGGCCGGCCCCGTCAGATCCCTGTACTTCTTGTCGTCTATTATACTGACTCCGGCCCTGATTGGCAACCTCTGTTTTTTCCCTTTTCCGCAAAGTCCAAATCTGCGGCACGAGCCGCCATGAAAGGAACCTGAACATGAAAAAGTACAAAGTAGGCATCATCGGCGGCACCGGCATGGTGGGGCAGCGCTTCGTCACCCTGATGGAGGACCACCCCTGGTTCCAGCTCACCGCCATCGCCGCCAGCCCCCGTTCCGCCGGCAAGACCTATGAGCAGGCCGTCTCCGGCCGCTGGGCCATGAAGACTCCCATCCCCCAGCAGGCCAAGGACCTGGTGGTGCTGGACGCCTCCGCCGACGTGGAAAAGATCGCCGGCATGGTAGACTTCGTCTTCTGTGCCGTGGATATGAAGAAGGAGGAGATCCGCGCCCTGGAGGAGGCCTACGCCAAGGCCGAGGTGCCGGTGGTCTCCAACAACTCCGCCCACCGCTGGACCGACGACGTGCCCATGGTGGTGCCCGAGATGAACCCGGAGCATCTGGCGGTCATCCCCGCACAGCGCGCCCGCCTGGGCACCCGGCGCGGCTTCATCGCCGTCAAGTCCAACTGCTCCATCCAGTCCTATGCCCCTGCCCTGCATCCCCTGATGCAGTTCGGCATCGAGAAGGTCCTGGTTTGCACCTATCAGGCCATCTCCGGTGCGGGCAAGACCTTTGAGCGCTGGCCCGAGATGGTGGATAATCTAATCCCCTACATCGGCGGCGAGGAGGAGAAGAGCGAGCAGGAGCCCCTGAAGGTCTGGGGCAAGGTGGAGGACGGCAAGATCGTCAAGGCCGCCGGACCCGCCATCACTGCCCAGTGCCTGCGGGTCCCCGTCTCCGACGGCCACACCGCCGCCGTGTTCGTCACCTTCCGCAATAAGCCCTCTATGGAGGAGATCAGGGAGACCTGGAAGAACTTCAAGGGCCGGGCCCAGGAGCTGGAGCTCCCCTCCGCCCCCAAGCAGTTCCTCCACTATTTTGAGGAGCCCGACCGTCCCCAGGCCAGACTGGACCGGGATCTGGAGGGCGGCATGGCCATCTCCCTGGGCCGTCTGCGCCCCGATACCCAGTACGACTACAAGTTCGTGGGCCTGTCCCACAACACCCTGCGCGGCGCCGCCGGCGGCGCGGTCCTGCTGGCCGAGCTGCTGTGCGCGGAAGGGTATATTTAACGGATAACTGAGAAAAAACATGACGCAGGAAGGGCCCCCGCCTCTGCGGTCCCTTTCGCTGTCTCTCCATCCGAAGCGCTTTTACGGCCGTCAATTCCTCTGAGTGAAGGGGCGCAGAGACGTCCCCTGCATGGGCCGCCTCCGTGTTCCACGCTTCACTCTTCCACTCTCAATCAGAAGGGATGCTGTTTTATGAGAACACCCGTATTTACCGGCTCCTGCCCCGCCCTGGCTACACCCTTTGACCAGAACGGCAATATCAACTACGACGCCTTTGGCAAGCTGATCGACGCCCAGATCGCCGCCGGCGTGGATGCGGTCTGCGTGTGCGGTACCACCGGCGAGTCAGCCACCATGTCCATCCGGGAGCACATCGCCGCGGTGGAATTCTGCGTCAAGCGGGTGGACCACCGGGTCAAAGTCATCGCCGGCACGGGCAGCAACGACACCTCCGCCGCCGTCTACCTGTCCCAGCACGCCCAGGACTCCGGCGCCGACGCCTGCCTGCTGGTGACCCCCTACTACAACAAGGCCAGCCAGACCGGCCTCATCAAGCACTATGAGTACATTGCGGAGCGCATCGAGCTGCCCATGATCCTCTACAACGTGCCCAGCCGCACCGGAGTCTCCTTTACCGCCGAGTCCTACAAGGTGCTGGCTCAGAATCCCAAGATCAACGGCGTGAAGGAGGCCTCCGGCAACTTCTCCCTGCTGGCCCACACCCGGTTCCTCTGCCCCGATGACTTCTACATCTGGTCCGGCAACGACGACCAGGTGGTCCCTATGATGTCCCTGGGTGCCAAGGGGGTCATCTCGGTGGCCAGCAACATCATCCCCGAGGTCATGGTCAAGATGTCCCACCTGTGCCTGGAGGGACAGTTTGAGGATGCCTCCAAGCTTCAGATCGCCTATATGGACCTGATCGACGCCCTGTTCATCGAGGTCAACCCCATCCCCATCAAGGCAGCCATGAACCTGATGGGCATGGAGGCTGGTTCCCTGCGTCTGCCCCTGTGCGACATCTCCCACAAGAATCTGGAGACGCTGCGCCAGGCCATGGGCCGCATGGGCCTGCTGTAAGGAGCCGCCATGCAAAAGATCATCATCTCCGGATGCAGCGGCCACATGGGCCGGGTGGTGGAGTCCCTGTGCGCCGCCGACCCCCAGGTGCAGGTGGCGGCCGGCTTCGATATCCTGGGCTCCTCCGACCGGGACTTTCCCGTCTTCTCCTCCCCTGCCCAGTTCAGCGGGGAGGCGGACGCGGTCATCGACTTCTCCTCCCCCGCCGCCCTGGAGGGCCTGCTGGACTTCGCCCGGGCCACCGGGACCCCTCTGGTGCTGGCCACCACCGGCTACACCCCTGAGCAGGTGGCCCAAATCGGCGCCGCTGCCCTGGAGGTGCCCATTTTCCGCTCCGCCAACATGTCCCTGGGGATCAATGTACTGCTGGAGCTGGTGAAAAGGCGGCCTCTGTGCTGGGGGACAGCTATGACATCGAGATCGTGGAGCGCCATCACCGCCGGAAGGTGGACGCTCCCAGCGGCACTGCCCTGATGATCGCCGACGCGGCGGCGGGGGCCTGCGGCCACGAGACGGAGTACGTCTTCGAGCGCCACAGCGTCCGCCATCCCCGTGACAAGAAGGAGATCGGCATCTCCGCGGTCCGGGGCGGCACCATCGTGGGGGAGCACGAGATCATCTTTGCCGGCCACGACGAGGTCATGGAGATCCGCCACACTGCCCTCTCCCGGGAGATCTTCGCCCAGGGCGCCGTGGAGGCGGCCAAGTTTATGGCCGGTGTGAAGGCGCCCGGCCTGTACGATATGAGCAGCCTCATCCGGTAAGTCAGAAAAAACAGCCTTCCACTCCGGTGGAAGGTTGTTTTTTTCGCTTTTTTCTGTTATGCTGGTCTTGTACCTCGGGCCTTTGGAGGAAGGAGGCAGGATATGGCTGTCGCTGCGGCAATACTGGCCGCCCTGTGCATCAGTTTGATCATCTTCCGTCTGCACAACCTTCAGGACTCCTCCAGAGGGGAGCCTGTCCGGGCCGAAGAGGCCCGGGTCCACGCCAAGGAGAACTGCCACTCCCGCGCTGGCTCCTCCTACTACCTCTATTTCCATGTCCCCTGCCGGGACACTGTGGTGACCTGCCAGGTCCCGCCGGACATCTGGTACTATCTCTCCAAGGGGGACCGGGGCACCCTGTGCCATCAGGGCGGGCGGTTCATCTCCTTCACCCGGGACGGGGAGCTGATCGCCGTGGACCCGGTGGCGGAGCGGCATCAGCTGTGGCGGATACACGGCTCGTAACACTAAGATCCTGTTGCTATTTCCCTGTATTTTGGGTATAATAGGGCTGAGCTCTTCCGGCACATCCCGGCCGGAAAATCACGGGCTCCCCATTGCAAAGGAGGCAGCATCCTATGAAGTTCTACATCTGTGAGCACTGCGGGAATATCGTCACCTTTCTCCAGTCCAGCGGCGTGCCCGTCATGTGCTGCGGGCAGAAGATGACCGAACTCGTCCCCGATTCCACCGACGCGGCTCAGGAGAAGCATGTCCCTGTGGTCACCGCTAGAGGGCAGCATGGTGGATGTCAAGGTGGGCTCCGCCCCCCAGTCCCATGATCCCCGAGCGACTATATCCAGTGGGTGGCCCTCGGAGACCACCGAGGGCTGTCAAATCAAATACCTGGAGCCAGGTCAGGCCCCGGAGGTCAAATTTGCCCTCGCCCCGGCGACCGGGTCAAGGCCGCTTACGCCTATTGCAATCTTCACGGGCTCTGGAGAGCCTGAGCGACACCATGACCAGAAGCCCCCTCTGCCGGCTCTTCCGGCGGAGGGGGCTCTTTCTCCGTTATGGCTTCCCTTCCGTCACCTGCTGGTAGCGGTAAAGGAACTGGATGGTCTCCTCCCGGGTGGTGAAGTCCCGATAGCGCATCCCAGCGCTGTCCCCGGAGACCAGTCCGGCCTCCTCCGCCCAGCGGCGGGCGTTCTCAGACCAGTCAGAGGGCTTCTCTCGGCCTCTGCGGGCCAGATAATCCGCCATCATGGCATCAAACTGTTCCTGTGTCACCGTCTCCTCTCCTCCTCTCATCGCATCCCTCACGGCCCGCCTGAAGTCATCCATGGTCTTCCTGTGCAGCGGCCACCACTGGCCCACATCGCTGTGGTTGCTGGCGATCCCCAGGGCGTGGCCGCCGGCGTGGTCCAGGATCACGCCCGGCTCCATGGGGTCCAGGCGGTACTGGCGGCACAGCATGGCGGACAGCTCCACGGCGTTGCGGTAGATGTCCTGAAAATATGCCTCGTTCTTCTCCACATCATAGCCCACCATCTTTCCGTTCTGATAGGTGTGCCCGGCTGGCTCAC
>ENA-OQIL01000855-OQIL01000855.1-human-gut-metagenome-genome-assembly--contig:-NODE-855-length-10071-cov-34.528359_pt1 | contig 10071 bp, 14 predicted proteins | sample MGYA00242583_ERZ504748 | MGnify/ENA primary metagenome ERZ504748 (study PRJEB26092, sample SAMD00036191) | human gut metagenome | host: Homo sapiens | study: EMG produced TPA metagenomics assembly of...
GCTTTCAGCGCAATATCCACGCATTTGCGTATCTTCTGAAGCTCGGCAACTTCGGCGCGGGCAGCTTTCAGTTTGGTGTAGTCGGTATCTCTCTGCGCTTTGAGGTCAGCGTATTCCTGTTTCCATTCGGAGATAGGCAGCGTCTTTGTATCCGTCAGATTTGCATGGAGATAGCGGCTTGCTGCGTTCCATAGAGTCAGCTCGGCGCGGTGGGCTTCCTCATACTTATCCCGTTTGTTCGTCCAGCCATTTTTCAGCTTTTTCAGTTCGGCATGAATGGGCTTGTACTGCAAATAATTCTCGCCGTTCTCTATCAGCTTTTGCAGCTCTTTCATGCGCTGCTCGGCGGTTTTCATTCCCTCCCGGATAGAAAAGGCTTCATCACTGACAGAGGAAAGAGAAGCGTCCAACTCGTCAAGAGTGGAGATACCATGCTCCGCAAGATAATTCGCTGCCTGTGATATGGTTTTCAGTTCGTCGGCTGCGTGTTGGTGCTGCCAGCTCTGCGAATACTTCCGGCTCTTTTCCCTCTGAACGCTCAAATACTTCATCAACAGATTTGCGAGGTTGGGAGATTGCGGCGGCTGCTCCGGGGCGGTTTCCCGCGCTTTGAACAGGTCGGCAATCCATTCCTTGAGCTTCCCAATCTGCGCCCGGATTTCCCGGATAAGGCGGTTTGTCTTTTGAATACTGCGGTTCAGTTCGCCTTTCTCGGTGGCGATACCTTTCTTCTCCATCTGGCAAGCCGCCACGCCCATGTGGACGGTGGGTATCTCGTCTATGCCGCGCTCGGCGTTGCTGCGGTGGTCGATACGCTCCGGGCTTCCGTTCCTCTCCAAAAAGTCGTTGGTAAAGTCAGCCCATGCCTTGCGCCACAAGAGGGTGTTGTCCTTGTCGTTCCAGCCTGTAAGGTCCACTTTGTGGGTTTTGTATCTGCCGCTTGGCAAGCGGATACGCTCGCCGTTTTCATCAAGGTCATATTCCTTTTTGGACTTTGCCGCCCACGCGCCGCGCCCGTCAAGGGGGCGCATAGTCAGCATGATATGACAATGGGGATTGCCGCTGTCGGTGTCGTGAATGGCAAAATCCACACACATTCCTCTGGAAACAAATTGAGAGGAACAGTATTCCCGGACAAGCCGGGTCTGTTCCTCTCTGGATAATTCTATGGGGAGTGCCGCGTCAATCTCTCTGGCAAGCTGGGCGTTCCCGGCTTTCTCGTAAAGTTCCACGCTGTTCCACAAGGTTGAACGGTCAGAGAAAGAGGGCGGGGCATGGAGCGGCAGCATGATTTCGGTATGGACAACGCCGCCTTTGCGGGTGTAGTCGTGGGTCATTCCGTCCCACTCGTTTGTCAGCTTTTCGCCGCTTCGGTAGGCGGCTGCGGCAATGGCTGATTTGCCTTTTCCTCGGCTCACAATGCCGATGTTCCAATGGTAAATGGCTATGGGTATCACCTCCCGGATAGGATAATAAAACCCGCAAAAATGGTACAGACGCCAATGGCGGGTGTACTGTTTTTGTGGGTGTGCAGGGATAGCCGCAAAGCGGCGCAAGGGGTGCAGCCCCTTGTTGCGGCAAAGCCGCCATATCGTAGCGCGGGGAAAGCTCCCTGTGCGGAGATAAGCCCTCGGCAGAGCGCACACGCCCGCAAGGGTGTATAAGTGCGCCCTTTGTTCCAAAGGGATTATTCGCTTTTCCTGCTTTCGGCTCGTTTTTTCAGATATTCCCGTACCGGCTCACTCGTCAGTGCAAGCCTAAGAAGTGCTGCGGCTTCCTCGTCGGTCATGTTCTTTGCTTCCGGCACAATGCTTTCAAAGACCGCGCCCCGGACAATAAGGCGGTGGTTTCTCTCCCGGCGTTCCTCGCGGGACAGCTTTTGCCGCAAAATCTTTTCTCTGTTTTCGTATTGCTGGATTTTCTTCTTGCTGTCCTCAATCTCGGCGGTCAATTCCTCGCGGGTTTTCTCTCTCGGTTTCGTCATAGCTGGTCGCTCCTTTCTGCCTGTCGGCATAGAAAAAGGACAGTCGATTTTCTCGGCTGTCCCTTGTGGGTGTCAATCAAAGTTATTTTTCTTGGTCTGCGTCAACCGTTCCGGCACCGTCATCAATATATAGCTCGGCTGGAATTGAACTGACAGTAAGCTGTTTTTCTGGCGGTAATGAATTATACCACTCAAGCCATTTAAGGGTTTCTTCGGATAAGTCCGATTTGTTAAATAACTGTCCTTCAAATTCAACTGTTTCATTTTCTGCATTTTCCAAATTACTATATAAGAAATATTTACCATCAATTAAAATCACAATATCATTTTCATATTGATATACTTTAGCGCCTACAATATCGTCATTAGCTTGGAAATTTTCTTTTGGCTCTTGTGATGAACTAACTTTGCTTTCGATTTCCCCTAAATAAATGAATTGGCTTTCTTTGTCTGTAAGACTGGGTTGACTATCAGCATATTGATACAACTTGTTATTTACATAAACCATAGGAGCCAAATCTCCAGAAACAGGGGGATTAGAGCCATTAAGTAAACGAGGAATTGTAGCTACACAAATTATAAGGCAAAGACAGGCTGCCATAACTCCCCACTTTATCCACACAGGCTTTTTCATTTTCTTTTTGTAGTTGAGTGCTTCGTCAACATATTTTGTATCAAGCTCGCTCATAGCGTCGGAGAATTTCTTTGCGTTCATACGAATACCTCTCTTTCAATTAAGTATTGCTTCATCTTCTCGCGGATACGGGTCAGCCGGACGGAGATATTTTTCTCCGAAAGTCCCACAAGCTCGGCTATATCCTTGTAGCTATCGGAAAACCAATAGCGGCGCATGAAGATAACGCGATTTTCAACGGTCAGCGTGTCCAAAAAGTCCTCGATAATACGGGCTAACTCTCTGGCTTCAATTTCATCTTCAACGGTTTTCTGGTCTGCGATACAGGCTTCGATTTCTTCTAAAGCAATCGTATAGTGACTACTCCGTTTTGCAGCTTCCTTTCTCCAATAGATTTTGAGTGAAATGTTCCGAACAATTTTCACTATGTAGGACAGAAGCGGGTTAGGCCGCGCCGGGGGAATGGCGTTCCATGCGCCTAAATAAGCGTCGTTTACACATTCCTCCGCGTCTTGTCTGCTCCCTACGATATGGTAGGAAAGATTGTGGCAGACTTTTCCGTATTTTATGTCCAATTCCCGTATGCCCTGTTCTGAACGCTCGAAAAACATTTCTATGATTTTTTCATCGTCTATCAATCGCACCGCCTCCTTTCTGGCTTCACCTATATACTACGGTTTTAGCGGCGAATACTACATCAAATCTCAAACTTTTTCAAAAAAATTATATCACACTTCGCCGGAGATTACTTGCAGTAGCTTTTGCCGCTTCGCTGGCGGCTTTCCGTCGTTCCTTGCTGTATGGGGCGGTCAGACGGAAAGAGAAACGCCCCTTTGCAATATCAAACTCCATGCAGCCCGTTTCCGGGTCTGTGTCCGTCTGCTGGCAGATTGCCGGATAACGGCGGCTGTATGCAAGCAGACGCTTCTTTAAGGCGGTGTTGTGGGTGCGGATATGGATAAGAGTGTCTTTCTCGTCAAACCATATATCGGTGGTCTTTTCCTGCTTGGTAAGCCCTGTTTTCATAAACTCTCCTTTCTGCGCCCCTGTTACGCAATAGGGGCATTTTTCGGGTGTTTTTCCCGGCTCTTGACTTGGGGAAAATGAGGATTTTCAAATAGAAACCGCCCGGACAGGGAATGGTTCGTCAGGGCGGCTGTTATCGCAAGATTTCTGTTTTTCCGGCTCTTGACCGTCAGACGCGGATAAACGCGAGCTGTCGGCAAGTGCCAGTTTGAGCAGCTTGTCGCGGAATGTTTCTGTGCTGCTGTGATTGAAAAATAACTCCGCAGCAATGGTCTGCCCGTTCCTCTGGGTCGTAATGATACTGTCGGGGGTCTGTTCTGCCATAGGCGGCTCCTTTCTTTGGGCGCAAAAGAGGGATTCCCGTAGTTCGGAAAATCCCTCTTGGTTGACGGTTATTCTGTTTTACTGTGCGGGCTGTGCGGCTGCCTGTGCCTTTCGCCTTGCCCGGTATTCCCGCGCTTTCATGCGGTCATACTCCCGCTGCTTTTCAAGATTTCTCGCCCGGTATTCCCTTGAATAGTTGCGGTGGTAGGCGCGGCTCTTTTCCTTTTTGGCTTCTTCGATTTCCTCCCGCATTTGCCGGATTTCCTGCTCGGTCGGCTCTGCAAGCTGTGTCACTTCGTTCTCAAACTTGCCGATATAATTGAAATATATGCTGATGTGCTGGATTGCGTATCTCGCCCTTTTCTGGTCGCGCTCATGCACTTCAATCCGGCTGATAAACTCGTTGAGAATGGCGTGGGTAAGCTCGGTAAAGGCAGCATGGCGTTCCGTCAGCTTCAAAAACTTCTGCGCCCATCCTCCCGCGTTCTCATAAGCGGATAGCTGCTCTTGGAGCGTGGCAAGCTCCGCTTTCAGCGCGTAGTATTCTTCCGAATACTTCTGCGACATCTGCTCATAGCGGTCTTGCGGGATCGCGCCGAGGGCGTTGTCCTCATAGAGCTTGTTCAGCACCTTGTCAATCTGTTCAAGGCGCGTCGTGATTTGCGGGATACGCTTCTGCTGCTTCTTGGTCTGGTCGGTCTGCTGCATGGCAAGGTTCTTTTTCACTAAGGCTTCAAACTCCGCCCGGTTGCTGATAGAACAGTCCTCGATTTTCTTCAGCACTTCCGCGATGGTCTGCATGAGCAAATCCGCGTCCATGATGTGAGGGGAATGGCATTTGGGGTTCTTGGCTTTCCCCTTGTGGTACTCGCTGCAAAAAGCAACGTGCCGCTTGCCGCCGTTCCGGTAATCTATACGAATGTGCATTTTTGCGCCACAGTCTTTACAGAAAAGCAAGCCGGACAGAGGGTGGATTTCCCCGTCCCCGTTGGGGGCGTCTGATGGGTGCGTTTTCCAAAATCCGCTGTACGGTTTCAAAATCGCTGCGGCTGATAATCGGCTCATGCACATTTTCTGTGATGTGCCACTGGCTCCGGTCTACATAGTGATTATGTTTATCCCGGAAATGCTTTGTAGTCTTGAAGTTGACTACATCGCCGCAATACTCCTGCCGTGTGAGGATATTGGTCAAGGTGGCTTTGTTCCACTTGCAGCGGTTATCCTCGTTGAGTGTCTTATTTTTACAGGTTCCCCGCCCTCGGTCTTTCATGTAGAAAGTGGGGGGCTGGGATTTGCTCCTGTGTCAGATATACGGCGATTTGGTTGCGGTTCTTCCCGCCGATAAACAGACGGAAAATCAAGCGTACCACTTCGGCGGCTTCCTCGTCGATTATCCAAAAAGTCCTTGTTGTCCGGGTCTTTGACATAACCGTAAGGGGCTTCGGTGACAATCGGCTTTCCGCTCATGCCTTTGGTCTTAATGCCCGTTTTCACTTTCTTGCTGATGTCCTTTGCGTACCACTCCGACATGATATTGATAAAGGGCGCAAACTCCAATGTGTCGGGCTTCTCGCTGTCAATGCCGTTGTTCACTGCAATAAAGCGCACGTTGTTCCGTCTGAATATCTCCATAGCGTTGCCGACTTGGAGATAGTCGCGCCCCCAGCGGGTTAGGTCTTTCATAATGCAAACGCCGATTTTCCCGTTCTCTACATCGTCCATCATGCGGGAGTAGGCAGAACGGTCAAAAAATCTGCCGCTTTCATCGTCGTCGATGTAGTGCCGGATATTCGTCAACCGCTGCCCTCTGGCGTAGTTCTCCAAAAAGATTTTCTGGTTCTGTATGCTGTTGCTCTCGCCGCCGTCCCTGTCCTCGTCCCCTACGGAAAGGCGGGAGTAAAGGGCTGTGATTTTGTTGTAATCATTCATGTGCATATCCTCCTGTGCGTCCATGTAGAGTTCTTTACACTTAAGATTATGCACTCCACCGGGCAGAGCCGTATTCTTCACCCTTGCGATACTTCTTGGAGTTCTTGCCCTTGCTGTACACGATGAGCCGGACAGCTACCGCACCAACAACGCCCACGCACAGGTCAAACGGGTGCAGGCTGGGCAGCGGGTTTGCAAAAGCAGCAGAGATGCCGCTCGTCAGGTGGAGCAGCTTTGCCGAAGCATCCGCGCCCGCTGCCAGACGGTATGCCTGCCCGCATTTGGCGAACAGGTATACGAACAGCAGATACGGCAGATTCAGCACCAGCAGCTTTTTCCATTCAGGCTTCATCGTTCCAGCCCCCTTTGCTTGATTTTTTCCTTCGCACGTTTCGGCTGCCGGGCGGCTTTCTGCTTGGCTGCTGCCAGCACCTTGCGGATGGAGGGCCGCTGCTCCTTGGAGAGCGTTTTAGCCGTGAACTCCCGGAACGCCTGTTCCAGATTGTCCGCGTCCTTGGCCTTGAAGATCACGATGTAATGGGGCGGCTGGGTGGTTTTATCCTTGCGCAAGGTGAAGTCCACGCCGTACTTCTTTGCGCAGGGCTTGAACGCCCCGATGTTCGCTTCCGTGACTTCAATGTTGGTCAGGGCCGCGCCGTGGGCTTTCAGCTGTTTCAGGCTTTGCTTGCCGTGGTGCAGCTTTGGCCCCTTGGCCCGGTGCTGCAAATATTTTTTCAGCGCGGCTTGCAGCGCTTGGGCGGTGAGCTTGCCCGTTTTCATGGACAGGGCAATGGTTTTCTGGGTGACTTCTTCCTGCAATATGAATCCCTCCTTGTTGCAGAAAATTCAGAGCGGCAGCTAGGGTGGAACCACCAGCCGCCGCAGGTAGGTAGTGCGCATAGGGTGACGCTCCTTTCGGTCAGGTGTTGGGTGGACGGCCCCAATCGGGCTGCGCCATATCGTGCGCCACAAGGGACGCATAGTAGCTGTTGATGGTGCTGGGCGCATTAAAAAGCATGGCCCGCAGGTATTGCTTGATGTTGCGGACTTTGGTGGTGTTATCCCGCAGGCAGTCCATGACGAACTCGATGTGATGGCTGTCCAGCTTCAAGAATTTCGCCTTGACCAGCTCTGCCGGGTAATCGTCCCCGGCCACCCGGATGGACTTGCGGGAAGTGCAGACCGTTTCCAGCAGGATGTCCACGATCTCGTCCAGCTGTTCCCGGTCTATCCGGGGATTCTGGGTGAGGGTGTCATACTCGATGTTCTCCAAAATCAGGTCCCGGTAGATTTGATAGGCCGTTTCCTTTCGGCTTCCTGTCCGTTCCGGCGGCGGTGCCGCTGCCTCGTCCTCGTCCAAAGGCAAGGGGTTTGGGGAATGGATAGGAATGGAATCGGTATTTAATCCCTCTTTCTTTTGTTTTTCTGTAATTAGTTTATCTTTATTTAATTGCATTGGATTTTCCAACGTAGGGTTTTCCTGCGTGGGATTCTCCAACGTTGGATTTTCCAATGTAGGTGAAACCGATGCAGGAACGGGCTGCGGCAGCTCGAAGATCACATAGTCTGCACCGCGCAGCCGTCCTTTCTCGTCCCGTTCTCTGGAACGCTGGATGTAGCCTGCCTGTTCCAGTTCCCGGATAGCCTGCCGTATCGCGTCAATGCTTTCCCGGTTGATACGGGCCAGCCCTTGCAGGGTGTAGTCCCAATCTTCCGGCAGGGAGAGCATTTGGGAGAGTAAGCCTTTGGCTTTCAGGGACAAGGCCCGGTTCCGCAGATGATGGTTCGACATGACCGTATAGCCGCTGTTCTTTTCTACCCGAAATACTGCCATTTCACGGATGCCTCCTTTCGTTGCAAACAAAAAAAGCAGCGTCCATTTGCTCCCGGTGATGGGAGAAGTGAACGCTACGCGTACTTGATAATTTTTAGGTTGTGTGGTATATAAAAGGCAACTGGATTTCAAACACAGCTACCCATCGGGGTGCGATACAAGCAAGTTGCTATCCGATGACCTCAAAAACAAATTGTACTACGATGGTTTTTGAAAAGTTCTGTATCACTACTCGCACCAGAAAAACTCTACGAGATATCGAAGAAAATTCGATGCTTCGTGGAGTTTTCTTTTTGCCGGCGTGTCAGATACTGCCAGATACTGCCGCAAAATGCCTGATTTTGCGGTGCCTTTGTCAGAAAATGTAGTGTGCTGCAGGGTGAAAATGTCCGTTTTGATGGGCGATGACTTCTGTCGGATTGTCCTGTCGGCCGCTTGCGCAATGGGCGGGGGTGTGGTATGCTGAAACAAAAACAGCGGGCATCCGGCCGAAACTGCGCCGGGGAAGGGAGCAATCCGATGAAGATCACAGTATATCTGGGAGCCAGCGAGGGCAATGACCCGGCGCTGAAAACAGCCGTGCAGGAGCTTGGCCGCTGGATCGGTCAGAGCGGCAACGCGCTGGTCTACGGCGGCTCCCGCAGCGGACTGATGGGTCTGCTGGCCGACAGCGTATTAGCCGCCGGCGGGCAGGTGACTGGGGTGGAACCGCGGTTCTTTGTGGAACAGGAGCTGCAGCACAACGGTCTGACCGAACTCATCGTCACGGAGAATATGGCCCAGCGCAAGGCGAAGATGATTGAGCTGGGCGATGCATTCGTGGCGTTTCCCGGCGGCACCGGGACGCTGGAAGAGATCGCAGAGGTCATGTCCATGGCGTCGCTCCGGCAGCTGGATGCGCCCTGCATCCTCTACAATCTCAACGGCTACTACGACAGCCTGAAAGCCTTGCTGAACGAGATGATCTGCAAGGGACTTTCCTCGGCCCAGCGGCAGGCAGGGATCCATTTTGCGGCAGACCTTGCCCAGATTCGTGCCCTGCTGGAATCAGATAAAAACCACTGAACAGGAAAAAGCCTCTGCACCGGAAAACCAGTGCAGAGGCTTTTTGCAAGATTTCAAGCAACCTGTGTGAGTGTTCAGACTCAGGCGGCAGTGGTAGAAGCAGCTTCGCTGGATGCAGCTTCGGAAACAGCAGCCTCGCTGGATGCAGCCTCAGAAGAAGCAGACTCGGTCTCCACCTCGCTGGAAGCGGCCTCGGAAGAAGCAGCAACAGAAGAGGACACAGCCTCAGAGGCAGAAGAAGCAGCGGTGGAAGAAGCAGAACCGCCGCAAGCGGTCATACCGGCAGCCAGAGCCAGAGCAACAACAGCAACAGCAACATTCTTGAGTTTCATATCTATAATCTCCTTGTTTCTCAAAAAATATCTCCACAGAGGGCCTTGTGTACGGGGCCTGTCTGCAAGGCAATATTCTAGTCTTTTTTACAAAAAAATCAAGAGGTTTTTAGGCAAAGATTGCAATATTTCGGGAAAATCTACGCTTTTGTTATAATTTTGCTCCAAAAGTCGAACACTTTTTGGTAAACTGCTTTCGTAAAGATTCCACCTTTGGAGCTCGTGGAAAAGAATTTTAGTGGAGATGACATTTCTGTGACGATTTGTCGTGCTGCTTCCCGTAAAATATGTCCGGCCTATGGAACGAAACCAAAGCGTGGGAACAGGGGAACACCGGGCTGCTCAAGGTACTTGTGCAAAATCGTCGCCGAGGCCATCCGTGCCGAGCTGCCGGGCCTTGGCAAGGTGGGCTATGTGGCCAACAGCACCCACACGGTGGTGGGCAACTGCTGCAGCGCCGGCCGCCTTTACGACAAGATCGGCAATACTACCACCGCAAAGGTGAAGTATGTGCTGGCCAATGCCGTAGTGTGCAAAGTGAAGGTGCCGCTTGGTGCCGAACCCGCAGAGGACGGGGAAGAGGACATCTCGTTCTGACATTCGCAAACCTCTTTTTGTAGTTGTTGCATGAAGAAGAGCCTGCGGGGAAACCTGCAGGCTTTTCTGCCGCGCGTTCACCTTTTGCGCTGCCGGAACATAAAATGGGCAAAGGGGGAATGCGTTTTGAACCAGATCGTTTTTGCGGCCGGGGTGCTGCTGTTCCCGGCGGTGTGCACCACACTGGGGGGCGGGCCCGGGGGTGGTTGCCTGCTGCGTCGGTCGGCGGCACCGCGCACCCAGCGGGTGCTCAGCGGATGCGGCGGGGCATCATGTTGGCGGCCAGCGTGTGGGAGCCTGCTGCTGCCGGCCATTGAGTGCACCCGGGAGCTGGGCGTCGCGGCGT
>ENA-OQIL01000856-OQIL01000856.1-human-gut-metagenome-genome-assembly--contig:-NODE-856-length-10064-cov-2.702928_pt1 | contig 10064 bp, 11 predicted proteins | sample MGYA00242583_ERZ504748 | MGnify/ENA primary metagenome ERZ504748 (study PRJEB26092, sample SAMD00036191) | human gut metagenome | host: Homo sapiens | study: EMG produced TPA metagenomics assembly of...
GCGGCGCGGCGGGCAGTCTCGGCCTGCATTACGGCCTGTTGGCGGTAGGCTGCCACCTCGCGCTGCGCGGCGCGGAACAGTTCGTCTTTTGTGCGCATAGGTTACCCCTCCTCGTCAAACATGGCCGCCCAGTTGCGGTTGAACAGGTCCTTCTGGGCGCTGGCGGCGGGCGGCTGGGCGTTGGGCCGCTCGGTCATCACGATGTTGCTGCCTTCCAGCTGGCCCTGACGGCGCGCGGCGTCGATCGTCGTGATGCCCTGGGCACGCCAGGCCCGCAGAATGCCGTCCACGTACCGCACGGTGTTTTTACCGTTGGCACGCAGCAGCGCCTCGTCAATCATCTCGCGCCCGATGCCCATTTCCTCGTGCCAGCGGGCAATCGTGCGGCGCTCCCAGTTCGTCAGTGCACGCGGCTCAATGCCAAACTGTGCGGCGGCATCTTGGCACCAGGCCTCGCGCTGCTTGGCGCGCTGCAGCCAGCGCTCGGCGTCCTCGCCGGTCTCAACGCCGTCCTCCCGCCAGCGGGCCAGCAGGTGGGTCACGGCGGCGATGGTGCGCCGCCCCAGACGGGTGACCTCGGCGCAGCAGAGCAGAATGACATCGGGCTGCCAGCCGTCGTTTAAGTACAGCCCCACAAGCCGCTGCATCTCGCTGCGGCTCAGCGTTTTGCCGAAGATGCTTTGCGCCTCCTGGCACAGAACGGCAACATAGGGGTCGTTGGCCACGCTGGCCAGATCGACCCGCGCAGGCTCGGCTGCCGGGGCAGGGGCGGCCCCGCGCTCACTGACCAGCAGCCCGGCACCGGCCCAGTATTGCAGGGTGCGCTTGGCAGCCTCGATGCTGGGCAGTGCCAGTGCGCGGGCCATCGTGCGCGGGTCGGTGTCGTGGGTCTGCAAAATGTAGAGTGCGGCCCGGATCGTATCGCCGTCGGTCTGGGTCAGATGGGTCAGGACCAGCTGCGGCACAGCCAGCGTGTCGCCGCTGCTTGCCGCCAATTTGTAGCCCATATCCGCAAACCTCCCCACTATAAATTGTTGGTTTATTATACCACAAAAGTGCCGTTTGGTCAATCTTGAAGAAAAACTGCCCAAAAATCAGCGCCGGATTTTGGGCAATGCGTTCCTTGTATTTTGATACACAAATTTGTACAATAGTACCATAAACAGTTAAAGTATTAAGGGGAGACCACCATGGCGATGAATCTTGTAAAACTGCCCACCGGCAAATCGAATTTGCAGCTGCGCGTCAGCAAGGGGCACTATGCCACCAGCCACAGCCATATCAACTACTACATTGATGTCACGCTGACAAAGTTCCGCCTGTCGGAGGCACGCGCTGCCGCCGCCGAGCTGGTGCGAGAGTACAAGTCGACGACCATTGTGGACACGATCCTCTGCCTGGACGGCACCGAGGTCATCGGCGCCTGCATGGCCAGTGAGCTGACAAAGGCCGGCTATACGAATATGAACGCCCACCAGACGATCTACGTCGTCACGCCGGAGCACACCACCGGCAGCCAGCTGCTTTTCCGCGAAAACACCGCCCCGATGATCGCCGGTAAGCATGTACTGGTGCTGGCGGCGTCTGTCACCACCGGCTTCACCGTGCAGGGCGCTGTCGAGGCCATCCGCTACTACGGCGGCGATCCCGTCGGCATCGCGTCGATCTTTGCGTCGGTCAAGGAGTGCGCAGGCTACCCCGTGGCCAGCATCTTTGACACCCACGACCTTCCCGACTACGAAACCTACGACTCCCACAGCTGCCCGTGGTGCAGGCAGGGCAAGAAAATTGATGCGCTTGTCAACAGCTTCGGCTACTCGAGCCTGTAAATTTTCTGACGGTTTTGCCCCCTCGAAAGAGGGGGCTTTTTGTCGTTTTGCGGTCTTGACGCTCCGCGCAGGGTCTTTTATAATGGGAAGGCTGATTTTTTTAGGAGGAATTGGTTTGAATACTGAGAATTTGAATGGGATCCTTGCACAATACGTTCAGCACTGCAAAGCCCGCGCGGCAGCCGATGAGGGAACGGTCTGGCGCGCTGTGGACTGCTTTGGCGTGAACTGGGACATTGAGGACAGCGACTTTCCGGCCATGTTTGCCGATGCCATGCAGCAGGCCCAGCCGACGCTGGACAACCCGGCCCTGCAGCCCATCGGCGGCCTGCAGAACCTGATGCTGCGCGACAGCGAGGTCGAACTCGTCCGCGAGTGCTTCCGCTGGCTGTACAATGAGGACGGCGGTGATATTTCCAAGCGCCGGGGCCGCGCCGAGCTGTTCGCTGACCAGATCAACGGGCGGTTCCGCCGCGTGTTCCCGCGCATGAGCAAGTATACGATGAACACGGCCAACGCGGTGTTCTTCCTGAACCTGTGGGAGCCGCACGCGAACTACTTCTATCAGGCCGGCGAGGCGAAGGCGTGGGCAGATTACTTTGGGTATGAGGCAGACTTTGGCGGCGGCACGGCGCTGGACCTGCCGCGCTACTACACGATGTGCAACGACCTGCTGCACGCGCTGGAGAACTACCCGGAGATCATCGCCCTGCACAAGGCCTACGCGGAGCAGGAGCTGGGCGGCATCGACGACGCGCTGCACCTGCTTGTGTACGACATCCTGCACACGGCCTACGCCGAGCAGTTCTACCCGAAGGGCTACACCCGCGGCTCGACGAGCAAGGAGCGCGCAAAGGCTGTGAAGGAGAAGGCGGACCGCGCCGAGCTCTGCATCCGCATCGGCGAGTGTGAGCAGGAGCTGCAGGAGCTGCTGGCGAACCCTGCTGCGCTGCCCGACCTGACCGGCTGTAAAATCAACCATAAAATGTTCGGCGCAGGCACGGTCCGGCCCGCCGAGGGCCAGTTCATGGTCATCGACTTCAACGGCACGCTGAAGAAGTTCAGCTACACAGCCTCGATGAACAGCGGTTATCTCTCCGCCGAGGACCCCAACGTCGAAGCCCGCCTGCAGGCCTACCAGGACTACAACAAGGACAAGGACCGCCTGGAGAAGGAACTGAAGAACCTGAAGGCGGAATTGGTGAAGCTGTAATCGGAAACCGGCCCAGCGGGCGAATGCTGTTCGCCCCGGCTGCGTTCCCCAATAAAAAATTCCCTGCGTCTGAATGTGACACAGGGATTTTTTATTGGAGCGGCTGATGGGAGTCGAACCCACGTCCTCAGCTTGGAAGGCTGATGTACTAGCCGTTGTACGACAGCCGCGTAACAACAGTACCTATTATACCCATCTGCGGGGGTGTTTGTCAAGCCCACCGGGCCTGTGTTTTCCTGTCTCTGTTACCCTTTTGCCATTTTATTTTACATTTTGCACCCTTGACAATCCTACCTCAAAGCACCATAATAAATACTGAATCTGTATAAACGAAATTTTGAGAGGAAAGAGGTGCGGCACCATGCGCGTGATTGCCGGAACAGCTCGCGGCAAAAATCTGCAGGCCCTGCCGGGCGAGGACATTACCCGCCCGACCATCAACCGTGTGAAGGAGGCCATGTTCTCCAGCGTGCAGTTCCTGGTGCCGGGGGCACGGGTGCTGGACCTGTTCGCAGGCAGCGGCCAGCTGGGTATCGAGGCTCTGTCCCGCGGTGCCAAAAGCTGCCTCTTTGTGGACCGCTCCGCCGAGGCGCTTGCCGTTGTGAAGGCCAACTGCAAAACGGCAGGGGTGGACCGCCAGAGTGATATACGCCAGGGCGAAGCCGAGAACTTTCTCGCCAACATCCGCGGGCCGTTTGACTTGGCTCTGCTGGATCCGCCGTTCCACCATGATACCGTGGCTGCCGTGCTGCCGCTGCTGGCCGCTAAGATGGCCCCCGGCGGGGTCGTGCTCTGCGAGACCGAGCGCGAGGCCGACCTGCCCGAGCAGGCGGGCGCTCTGACGCTGGTGAAGCAGTACAACTACGGCAAGATCAAGGTCAGCCGCTATGAGAGAGGGGAAGAGGTATGAACGTTGAAGAACTGTTGGAGATGATGGAAGAAACGCTGGAGGCCGGGACGATAGTTCCGTTCTCCGCTTCCAAGCGCATGGTCGATGTGGACCGTATGCGCGATATTATCGATGAGGTGCGCAACAACCTGCCCGACGAGATCCGTGAGAGCAAAAAAATCGTGAATGACCGCGAGCAAATCATGCAGAACGCCCGCATTGAGTCCGAAAGCATCATTCAGCAGGCAGAGGAGCGCGCCCGCGTCCTGACCAGCGAGCAGGAGATCGTCAAGCGCAGTCAGCAGCACGCGGCGGAGATCCTGTCCGCTGCCCAGAAGAGCGCCAAGGAACTGACCCGCAAGGCGACCCTGTACTGCGAGACGATCCTGAAGAACTCCGAGGAGGTGCTGGGCCGAAGCATGGCGGACATCAAGAACACCCGCATGAATCTGCGCAGCGCCGCCCGCCCCAAGAATAACATGCCCAAGTAAAAAATGCAGAGGTGTTGTTATTCACGGCACATTTCTGCCCATGGCAGCACAATATGCAAAAAACAACGCCGCACCGTGCAATATGGTGCGGCGCTTTTCTATGCCCGGGGGCAGGAATTTTGCCGCGTGCGCATTTGCTGCAAACTGCTGACCTGTATCCCGATCCCTTTGTACAAACTGTGAAAAATCAATTCATGGCGCAGTTTTTCCCTGCCTGCCCTTGCTTTTTGCTGAATAAAATGGTACTATTATTTTACCACAGGTGGGTAATTGTGGTGTAAATAACAACAAGAGTGGGGAAGAATGGGTAGTTTTCCACGTTCTCCACAGAGTTATTAACAAACTGAACGCAGCGACGTAAAAAATCTTGCCGAAGATTTGTGCAGTATGACGAAGGGAGGGGAAGCCGGATGCTCGTCGGTCAGTATGATTACGCAATCGATGCAAAAGGGCGTCTGAACTTTCCCGCCCGCTTCCGGGACGCGATGGGGGAGACCTTCATCGTGACCCGGTGGGCTGGATCACTGTCTGGCCGCCTTCCCGGCGGAGGAATTCGAAAAGGTCGCCGCCAAAATTGAGGAAAAGGGCCTCGTCAAGGGCCGCAAGGTCAGCCGTATGCTCTACGCCTCCGCCGTCGAGGTCACCCCGGACAAGCAGGGCCGCATTCAGCTGCCCGCCAAGCTGCGGGAGTACGCGGGCCTCGACCACGATGTGACCATCATCGGCAGCCGCAGCTTTGCCGAGATCTGGAACACCGAGGCGTGGAACGCCAACCAGGAAACGAGCGATGAGGATTTCACCGCTGCGATGGAAGATCTTGACTTTTAACAAAACAGGACGATAACACATGGAATTTTCACATATCCCCGTACTGCTGCAGCCTTGTCTGGACGGGCTGAACATCGACCCCGCCGGTATCTATCTGGATGGCACCGCCGGCGGCGCCGGTCACAGCAGAGAAATCGCCAAACGCCTGACCACAGGACGTCTGATCTCGCTCGATCAGGACCCGGATGCGGTGGCAGTCGCCACCGAAAGGCTCAAGGGTCTGCCGGCGCAGGTGGTGCAGGTCAATTTCCGTGAGGCCGCCCGCGTCCTTGCGGAGCTTGGCATCCCGGCGGTCAACGGGGCCCTGCTCGATCTCGGCGTGTCCAGTCACCAGCTGGACGACGCGGCCCGCGGCTTCTCTTACCATGCCGACGCGCCGCTCGATATGCGCATGAGCCAGCAGGGCCCCACCGCCGCGGATCTGGTCAACACGCTGGATCGTGAGGAACTGACCCGCATCCTGCGTGACTACGGTGAGGAGCCGTATGCCTGGCAGATCGCGGGCAAAAATTGTCGCCGCGCGGGCGGAGCAGCCCATCCTGACCACGCTGCAGCTGGCCGAGATCGTCGCCGCCGCCGTGCCCCCGGCAGAGCGCCGCAAGGCGAAGAACCCGGCGCGCCGCACCTTCCAGGCCATCCGCATTGCGGTCAACTCCGAGCTGGACGCCCTGAACGAGGGGCTCGACGCCATCTTTGACTGTCTGGCCCCGGGCGGGCGGCTCTGCGTCATCACCTTCCACAGCCTGGAGGATCGGCTCGTCAAGAACAAGTTCCGCCGCTGGGCACAGCGCTGCACCTGCCCGCCGGAGCAACCCATCTGCACCTGCGGAGGTGTGGCCAAGGCCAAGCTGATTACCCGCAAGCCCATTGAGGCTGACGCCGCGGAGCTGGAGACCAACCGTCGCAGCCGCAGCGCCAAATTGAGAGTGTTGGAGAAAGCATAAGAGGCATTATTCATGACAACTGTTTTGCTGCACGAGGGCTCGGCAGCACCGAAACTGGAGCCCCCGCCGCGCCCGCAGGTGCGTGCGGTGCGCGGCGGCAACCACGGCCTGAACCGCGTCCGCCATGTGATGCGGACTGCCGTGATCGTGCTGATCCTTGCCGTGTTTGGCGGGCTGGCAATCAGCAGCCTGATGAGCGGTGCAACGCTGATGGAACTGAACGCACAGGTCGATGAGGTCAGCGCCCAGCTGGCCGAGGCCCAGAGCGAATACGACTACCTGAACACCCGGATGAACGACATCACGAGCCGCGCCAGTCTGCAGCAGGTGGCCGAGGGTGAGCTGGGACTGGTCAAGGCCGATCCCAGCCAGATCACCTACGTCCAGCTGGAGGACCAGAGCATCATTGAGCGGAACACCGGCGCCGCGGGCCGCCTGTTGGATGAGGTGCGCACGGCAGCGCTGAGCCTGCTGGACAGCCTGAACCCGTAAAACAACCAAAAATATGCAGCTACGAGCCTTTTTGCTGCACGGCCTTGCTGCCGTCGGCAAAAAGGCTTTTGAAATAACAAGGTGTATCCATGACAGAGCAACGACCCAACCATTCCACCCGGCATCGTCCCCGGGCAAGCAAGGGCATAAAATACTGGACGCTGGTTTGCATGATAGTATTTATCCTCGCCTGCTACGGCGTGCTGGTCTACCAGCTGTATGTGTGGCAGGTGCGTGATGCCGAGAGCTACCGCGCCGAGGCTGTGACCCAGCAGCTGAAGGACACGACGCTGCCCGCTGTGCGCGGCTCGATCTACAGCGCCAACGGCAAGCTGCTGGCCAAGAGCAGCACGGTATGGAACATCGTGGCCGACCCGTCCTCCGTTTTAAAGAGCGGGGCGACGGAGGACCAGATCCGCACAGCGGCAGAGCACATTGCCGAGCTGCTGGACGACGGCACAACGGCGGATACTGTGTACAAGGCGCTGACGGCGTCCAACAAGGATACCGGTGAGCCGTACCAGTACCGTGTGGTGAAAAAGGGTGTCGAAAAGCCCGTGGCGGATGCTATCCTGGCCTATGCAGACAGCTACCGCCTCAAGGACGGCGCTGCGGGGGACACGAGCCTGCAGACCGAGGAAAAGGAGGACAAGAAGGACGGCGAGACCAAAACCGGCAAGGCAACCCGTATCCTCTACCTGACCAGCGAACAGGCAGCCTCCCGCACTTACCCCTATGGGGAGTTCCTGGCCTCGGTGCTGGGCTTCTGCAATGAGGACGGCTCGGGTGCCTACGGACTGGAAAAATATTACGACGAGACGCTGGCCGGTACGCCGGGCCGCAGCGTAGCCGAAACGGACGCCTACGGTGACCCGCTGGCCAGCGGTCAGGCCGACGTGCATGAAGCCATCGACGGCAGCAACCTGAACCTGACCATCGACGAGAACGTACAGTCCATCGTCGAGGAGTACCTGACCGAGGCGATGAGCACCTTTACGGTCCATGGCCGCGGAAGCGCCATTGTCATGAACGTCAAGACCGGCGCGATCTTGGCGATGGCGTCCCTTGAGCAGTTTGACCCCAACGACCCCAAGACGATCACCGACCCCAAGATGAACGAGATCCTGGCGAAAACAGAGATCGACGCGGAGGACATTGACTGGCTGGAAAGCCGTCTGGGCGAGAAGGCCGTCAAGGACATCATTGCAGACGGAATCATCAGCCATGAAAAGACGACGAACGAGAAGGGCGAGGAGGTCTCCAGCGAGGCTACCCAGCTGCAGGGTATGATGCGCGAGGCCCAGTGGAAGAATAAGAACATTACCGAGCTGTATATGCCCGGCTCGGTGTTCAAGCTCATCACGGCCTCGGCAGGGCTGGACTCCGGTGTTATGAGTGCGGAGCAGACCTTCTACTGCGGCGGCAGCCTGACCGTCAACGAGGGCAGCGAGCTGTGGGAGCACACCTACCACTGTGCCAACGGCGAGGTCCACTATGAACAGGACATGGCAGGCGCGCTGAACCACAGCTGCAACCTCTGGTTCATTCAGGCGGCAGAGACGCTCAAGCCGCAGATCTTCTACGACTATATCCAGGCGTTCGGCTTCACCCAGCCCACCGGCATCGACCTGCCCAACGAGACCCGCTGGACCAGCGTCTACAACGCCGAGCAGATGGCAGAGGTCGATACAAACCTGTACACGGCGGCCTTCGGCCAGAACGAGTCCATCACCCGATGCAGATGGCCACCGCCGTAGCGGCCATCGCCAACGGCGGCTACCTTGTTACGCCCTATGTCGTGGATTCCATCTCTGACAAGGACGGCAACATTATCTCCCAGACCGAGACGAACATCCGCCGCCAGGTCATCTCCGAAGAAGTCAGCCGGCAGCTGCTGGCCATGATGGAAAACAACGTCCACGGGGCAGGGAACTACCACTCCTGCGCCAACGCCTACGTGGCGGGCTACCGCATCGGCGGCAAGTCCGGTACGGCAGAGCGCACGGACCGCCATCTGCGCGGCGACGGCGACTATTATAAAATGATGAGCTTTGCCGCTGTGCTGCCCATCGACGATCCCGAGATCGAGGTTTTCGTCCTGCTGGATGACCCGCGCTGGGTCAAGGACTATGCCAGCCAGGTCGTGGCCCCCGTCGGCGGCAACATCATCAGCGAGATCGCGCCCTATCTGGGCATCGAGCAGGACGCTGACTACAACCCCACCGGCACTGTGACCGTGCAGACCTGCCTGGACTACACCTGGACGAACGCGCAGGTCACGCTGAACCGCCTGGGCCTCAAGCATAAGCTGATCGGCCCCAGCAGCGGCAATATCGTCTACCAGTACCCCGTCGGCGGCAGCGTGGTGCCCGCGGGCTCCACCATTTACCTGTACACGGCCACCGACCAGAACTCGATGACCACAACGCCCGACGTCGTCGGCAAGACCGGCACCTTTTGCCGAGCAGATGCTCAAGGCCGCCAACCTGAACGTGCAGTTCGCCGGCGACAGCAGCGGCAAGGTCGTGGCGCAGGACGTCGAGGCCGGAACCTCCGCTGCCTACGGCACGATCATAACGCTGACGATGGACAGCGGAGAGGACACCACCCATGACGCCCCGACGGTGACCGAGGAGATCGACCCGGCAAACGAGGAGGGGTAAGCATCCCCGCAGGGCACCCGGGCTTTGCGAAACGCTGCATTTCTGTATAGGAGGTCTTTTTCATGCAAACCATTCCTGCCAATCAACTGCTGGCCGGACTGACGCTGGCCGAGCCGGTCGCCATCCGCGCCGTTGTGACCGACAGCCGCAAGGTCGAGCCGGGCTGCGTTTTTGTCTGCTTCCCCGGCGAGCGTGTTGACGGCCATGACTACGCCGCCGGTGCCTACCGGAGCGGCGCAGAATATATCGTTGCCAACCATCCCGTCGAGGGCGTGCCTGCGGAGCGCACGGTCATTGTGCCGGACAGCGGCAAGGCCATGATCCGCATGGCGTCCAACTACCGGATGCTGTTCAACCCCAGAATGATCGGCGTCACGGGCAGTGTCGGCAAGACGACGACGAAGGAGTTCTGCTACGCGGTGCTCTCCGCCTTCGGCAAGACCCTCAAGACCGAGGGCAACCAGAACAATGACATCGGCGTGCCCAACACGCTGTTCCGCCTGACCGACGACACTGAGTACGCCGTTGTCGAGATGGGCATGGACCACGCGGGCGAGATCGAGCGTCTGACCCGCTGTGCCCGGCCCAGCGCGGGCATCATCACGATGATCGGTGTTTCGCATCTGGAAAATCTTGGCACGCGCGAGAATATACTGAAGGCAAAGATGGAGATCTGCACCGGCCTGCCCGACGGCGCACCGCTGGCCCTGAACGC
>ENA-OQIL01000857-OQIL01000857.1-human-gut-metagenome-genome-assembly--contig:-NODE-857-length-10054-cov-2.541453_pt1 | contig 10054 bp, 10 predicted proteins | sample MGYA00242583_ERZ504748 | MGnify/ENA primary metagenome ERZ504748 (study PRJEB26092, sample SAMD00036191) | human gut metagenome | host: Homo sapiens | study: EMG produced TPA metagenomics assembly of...
GGGGCCAACGGCGGCAGCGGCGTGGGGCTGGCGCTCTGCGCACAAATTGCAGAGGCATTCGGCACGCAGCTGACCTTTGCAAGCCGTGTGGGCGAGGGCACGACAGTGACGATTTTATTGCAGAAGGAGGCAGAGCATGTAAGAAGCAGCGCAGCAACAATAAATTTTTTAAAAATTGCCGCGGTGAGCCTGGCTCTGCTGGCACTGCCGCCGCTGGCCGTGTACGGGCAGACGGTGCGCTGCCGTGCGGCCCAGCCACGGCCCGCCCTGCCCGGCGTGATGAGCGACGAGATACGCCTGGACCCCGTGGCCGGGGCGCTCTACCGTTACGGCGTGCAGGGCGGCATCAATCGGGCGGACAGCTATTGGTCCGACAATGTCTTTACCGTACTGCGCGGCAAGCTGAAGCAGGCCGCCGCGCGGGGCCTTCTCAGCCGGGAGCAGCTTGACTACCTGCTGGACCGCGTGGCCGAGGGTGAGGCCCACGCCGGGCCGGTGCAGCCGGAAAACGGCAGCGTGCAGGTCCAGTGCTACGGGTGCAGCTACACGGGCAATATCCAGACTGTGAGCTTCCGGATGTACACGGTGAACGCCTACAAGGTGACGGAAAGCGGCGAGATGTACAGTATCGACGATGAGACGAGCATCGAGCTGATGTATCTGCCCGGCAACGGCGCGTTTTTGCAGGTCGGCGTCCTTGACAACCGACTGCCCACGGCAGAGAGTACACCGGAGGAGCAGGTGCAGGCGTTTTTGACCCAGCTGGATACAACGCTGGACGGCAGCTGGGAGCAGACCACCACGGAGGACGGGCTGGAATATAAGCATACCTCCGGTGTGCTGCGGGTCGTGCGCTATGCCCCGGACGAGGTCGATTTCGCTCTGTGTGTCACGCTGGACCCGGACGTCTACGGCGGCCTGGACACGCTGAGCAATGTGGTCATCGGCCCCGATGGGACGATCTACACGCCGGGCGGGGAATATGGAACTTTTGAAAAGTAAGAAAAGCGCCCTGCACGGTAAAAAAGTGCAGGGCGCTTTGCGGTTTCAGTTGGCGCTGTTCAGGCGGTAGCCGACCTTGTAGACGGTCTGGATGTCGTTTTGCAGGCCGAGCTTGCGGCGCAGGCGGTTGATATGTACGTCCACGGTGCGGCTCTCGCCGATAAAGGCGTAGCCCCAGGCAGCCTCGAGCAGCTGGCTGCGGCTTAAAGCTGTGTCGCAGTGGGTCACGAGCACGGCCAGCAGGGCGAACTCCCGCGGGGTCAGCAGCAGCTCATGCCCGGCGCGGGATACGCGGTGGGCGGTAAGGTCAACGGCAAGGTCTTTATACAGAATATCCTGTTTGCGGTTTATGATGGGATTCATAGCGGGGCCTCCTTCCGGCAGGATGTTTTTTGAAAGGGTGTACTGTCTATTATAACGACAAATGTTTCCGAGTTGTTACAAAATGCGAGAAAATTTGGACGGAATTTTGATTTTGTTTAGAAATTAGCAGAAAAGTTGACGGCTGGGGCGAACGGGCTGGACCCTTCCGGCCATCGCTGCGCTCGGCCACCTCCCCTAAAAGGGGAGGCTTAGCCGCCGGTTTTCCACATTTCAACAAACCCTGTCTATCGTGCTATTTTGTGGGTTTGCACGGGGTTTTCCACAGTTTCAACATGGTTTTCCACATTTCCACAGTGGAAGATGTCGAAAACCTGTGCAAAATGTTGGAGAAAGCCCGCCGAAGCCCGCCGCGGCGGGATTTTTTGCGGTTCGTTCAAAGTTGTTTCACACGCTGTTCAATTTTTTGGGAGCATGCTATAATAGTTACAAAAGATAAAGAGGAGGCATTCCCTATGAAAGAGACGACACAGCCGCCGAAGGACCCCAAAAAGAAGCTTTGGATCGGCTACGCGGTCATTCTGGCCATCGTCATTTTAAGCAATGTTTTCCTGTTTCCGGCTGTGATGCAGGCGAGCGTGAAAAGCGTGAACTACAGCACCTTCCTGCAAATGCTGGAGAGCAAGGAGCTGGCCACCGTCCAGATCGAAGATCAGCAGATCTACTTTGTGGACAAGAACGACAATTCCTAGCAAAACCAACGCCATTGCGCAGGACAACAACCTCGTCACCCGGCTGGAGGATGCGGGGGTGGAGTTCGGCACGGTTTATCAGCCGCCCACGATCTGGGATTCGCTGCTGAACCTGCTGATCTCGTTCCTGCCGATGATCATCCTGCTCTGGTTCGTCAACCGCTGGGCGTCCAAAAAGATGCAGGAGATGGGCGGTGCCGGCGGCAACGCCATGCTGTTCGGTGGCAAGTCCGGCGCGAAGCAGTACGTGGTGGACGATGAGACCGGCATCAAATTCAACGATGTAGCGGGCGAGGACGAGGCCAAGGAGAGCCTGCAGGAAATTGTAGACTTCCTGCACAATCCCAAAAAGTATGAGGAGATCGGCGCGAAGATGCCCAAGGGCGTGCTGCTCGTCGGCCCTCCGGGCACCGGCAAAACGCTGCTGGCCCGCGCCGTGGCCGGTGAGGCCGGCGTGCCGTTCTTCTCCATCGCCGGCAGTGAGTTTGTGGAGATGTTCGTGGGCATGGGCGCGTCCAAGGTGCGCGACCTGTTCAAGCAGGCGGGTGAAAAAGCGCCCTGCATCGTCTTTATTGATGAGATCGATACGATCGGCAAGAAGCGTGACGGCGGCTCCAACCTTGGCGGCAACGACGAGCGCGAGCAGACGCTGAACCAGCTGCTGACCGAGATGGACGGCTTTGACGCCACGAAGGGCGTCGTCATCTTGGCGGCGACGAACCGCCCGGAATCCCTGGATCCTGCGCTGACCCGCCCGGGCCGTTTTGACCGCCGCGTGCCCGTCGAGCTGCCCGATCTGAAGGGCCGCGAGAGCATCCTGCGCCTGCACGCTAAGAAAGTCAAGCTCGGCCCCGACTGTGACTTTGGTGTTGTGGCCCGCATGACGCCCGGTGCGTCCGGCGCCGAGCTGGCTAACATCGTGAACGAGGCCGCGCTCTGCGCTGTGCGCCATCGCCGCAAGGCCGTGACCCAGTTCGACCTGCAGGAGGCCGTGGACACGATCCTGGCCGGTGCGCAGAAGAAGAACAAGATCCTCAACAATAAGGAAAAGTGCATCGTCTCCTACCATGAGGTCGGCCATGCGCTGGTGGCGGCCTTGCAGACGAACAGCGCCCCCGTGCAGAAAATTACCATTGTGCCGCGCACGTCCGGTGCGCTGGGCTTCACCATGCAGGTGGAGGACGGCGACCACACGCTGATGACGAAAGAGGAGATCCTGAACAAGATCGCGACGCTGACCGGAGGACGCGCGGCGGAGGAGCTGATCTTCCACTCCATCACGACGGGCGCGTCGAACGATATTGAGCAGGCCACTAAGCTGGCCCGCGCACTGGTCACCCGCTACGGCATGACCGAGGATTTCGATATGGTCGCGCTGGAGACTGTGAACAACGCCTACCTGGGCGGCGACGCGAGCCTGGCCTGCAGCGAGCAGACGGCGGCGCAGGTCGATGCCAAGGTCGTGGAGATCGTGCAGGCCGAGCACCGGAAAAGCGTACCAGCTGTTGGCCGACAACAGCGCAAGCTGGACGAAATTGCCCAGTATCTGTACGAAAAGAGACAATCTCCGGCGAGGAGTTTATGCGCATTTTGAACGCACAGCCGCAGTTACCGGCGGGGCCTTCGGCAGATTCCACAAATCAAGCGCAATAAATTTGTGCGGTTGTTGCTGGTTTGCCCCTTGACGGAACCGCTGTGGGCTTGTATGATAAGAACACAAACTTCCCAGTGAGAGGGGGAAAACGGAATGACCATTTGAAGAATTGGCCAGGATCTGCTGGCAGAGCAGTTCAGCTGCGACACGGGCGATTTGAGCCGCGGCACAGCGCTGGCTGACCTGGGCGCCGACCATGAGGATATGATCGAGCTGGCGTGGGCACTGGGCGAGGCAATCGGCGAGGAGATCGACGAGAGTGAGCTGAGCGAGGATTTCACCATCGGTGAGCTGTGGCGTTTTGTGCGTGACAAGGAAGAAAACGCACAGGAGTAAAACAAACGAAGGGCCTGCCTTTTGGGGCAGGCCTTTTTGGTATGCAGGTGTGTAAACGAACGGGCGCGCATTCCCGTAGGGGCGGATTCCATATCCGCCCGGGAGGTTTGCGGCGGCGCGAGGTGCGCGGGCGCATATAGAATGCGCCCCTACGGTCAGGCAGATACGGAAAGCGGGAATCATGAAAAACACAAAAACCAAGCGCATGCTGGCGGTGGCGGCGCTGCTGGCCGTGGGGCTGGCGCTGATGCTCTACTACGCGGCGCACAAGCAGGGCTACCATGTGGACGAGCTGTACACCTATGAGCTGGCAAACTATCCCGGCGGGTTCTACGCGCTGGAGGACGGCTATATGGACAGCTGGCACGACGGCAGCTTTTACAGCGCGGTCCTGACGCCGGGCCGCCCGTTTGACTATACCATCCCGTGGAACAACCAGAAGATCGATGTCCACCCGCCGCTCTACTATTGCCTGATCTATACGGCGGAGTCGCTGTTCCCGCAGCTGGGTCTGCCGTGGGTGGGGCTGCTGCCGAACTTTGTCTGCATCCTGGCGGGCGCGGCGGTGCTGTACTGCACGGCGAAGCGGCTGATCGGGCGGTTCTGGCCCGCGTGGACGGCGGCGGCCTGCTGGCTGCTCTGCGTCGGCGTGCAGGGCATGGCGGTGTTCACCCGGATGTACAGTCTGATGATGCTGGAGGGCATCGTGCTTTTGTACTGCCATGTGGTTTTGTGGCAGGCGCTGCAGGCGGGGCAAAAGCCGCCGCGGGCTGTCTGGCCGGGTCTGTTTGCGGTCACAATGGCCGGGGCGCTGACGCAGTATTTCTTTTTGGTGTTCTGCTTTTTCGTCTGCGGGCTGTTCGGCGTCTGGCTGTTGGCTGCGCGGCGGTTCAAGACGGCGGGCGGCTATGTGATCGCCGAGTTTGCCGCGCTGGCTGCGGCGTATGCGGCCTTCCCCACGATGAAGGCCCATATCTTCTCCGGCTCCCGCGGAAAAGAGGCGTTTGCGAGCGTCTTTGACCTGTCCGCGCTGGCGGAGTGGGGCAGGAGCATCGGCACGGTGGTGCAGCTGCTGGCGGCCCAGTTCGGCGGGCTCTGGCTGTGGGCCGTGGTTGTGGCTGCCGCGGCGGTGGTGCTGTGGCGGCGCGGCTGCCGTCTGCGCGGCAAGGGCCTGTTTGCCGCCGGGCTGCTGCTGGCGTCGGTGGGGTACGTGGCGCTGATCGATAAGGCCGCGCCGTTTGAGGCGGACCGCTACTATGTGGTGATCTACGCCGCTGTGGTGCTGGCTGTGGCTGTGGTGCTGGCCAGGCTGGCCCCGCAGCACGAGACCCTGCTGCTGCTGGCACTGGTGCCGATCCTTGCGGCGCACCGGACCGACCCCAACGCCTACCTGTATGAGGACGCCGCCCCGCGCAAGGCTGCGCTGGCCGACACCGAGAGGCTGCCCGCCGTTGTGCTGAACAAGGCGGGGTATGAGGTCGCGCCCGACCTGTTCTTGGAGGAGTTCGCCAAGCGCGAGGCCGTTGACCAGGCAAGCGGCGAGGACGATGCCGCCAGCCTGCGCGCGGCGGTGGAAAGCCGGGACCTGCACGACGGATTTTTTGCTGTACGGCTACATTTACGACGCCGACGAGCTGCGTGCCCTGGCCGAGGACACGCTGGACGTGGAAAAAAATCGAGTTTGTGACCGACGGGGAACGGTGCCCCGGTGTATTATATTGAGCTGGAAGTGAGGAAAAAGGCTTCCCCCGAGGGGGGAGCTCAGACTGTCGAAACACTCTTGTGGGGCGAGCATTGCTCGCCCCGTGCCCGTTTTGCCTTGCAAAGAAACTGTCCCGGAAAAATGCGTTGCTGCGGTAAGCTGGCGGGCGACCAATGGTCGCCCCTACATACGCAATAAGGCAGGAATGCAATTTTTTTGACGGTCTGGCCTTCCCCCGCGGGGGAAGGCTTTTTAGAGAAAAGGGGGCGTGTATGCTTTCTAAAAAAAGAAACGGCTGGCTGTGGGTCGTGATGCTGTTTGCGGTGTGCGCCGTTGTGTACGGGATGCTGAGCAGCTACCCGCGGGAGCTGGCCGTCTACAGCGACGAGCTGCGGTATCTGGATGTGGCGCGCAGCCTTTTGCAGGGGCGCGGGCTGCGGGTGCGCAATATGCCCAGCGACTACCAGAAAATTCTATACCCGCTCTGCATCCTGCCGGCGCTGCTGCTGAAAACCACCGCCGCGCAGATCACGGCCATCGGCTGGCTGAACGCCGTATATATGGCAAGCGCGGTGTTCCCGGCCTATGCGCTGGCACGGGCCATGGGCATGAACCGCCGCCGCACGGCGTTTCTCGTCGGCGTTACGGCAGTGATGCCCACGATGTCCGCTGCGAGTACGTTTATGAGCGAGACGGTGTTTCTGCCGCTGTCGCTGTGGCAGGTGTATTTTTTCCTGCGGGCGATGCTGGCAGAGCCGAAGGCCCGCGTGGGCTGGTGCGCGGCGGCGGGGCGGTCTCTACCTGCTGTATCTGAACAAGGAGGTCGCGCTCTATTATCTGATCGCATGGGTGCTTGTGCGCGCGTGGGTCTGGTGGCATGACAAGGCGTCGTGGCGGGCGGAGCTGGCCTGCAATGCCGCGCTGCTGGGCAGCTTTCTGGTCTGCTTTCTGCTGGCCAAGGCGACGCTGTTCCGCGGGCTGGGCAACTCCTACAACCAGACCGGCTGGCTGACGGCGGAGCAGTGGCGCTTTCTGCCGTTTGCGCTGGTGTGCGACGCGCTGTTTGCCGTGCTGGCGTTCTGGGTATTCCCGGTGCTGCTGCCGCTCTGCGGGCTGCACCGCCCGCGCAGGGGCAGCGATGCCCGCCGCACCCAGCTGCCGCTCTTTTTGCTGCTGTCCCTTGGCATCGGCGTGGCGGTCATTGCGTGGTCCATCACGGTGCGCGAGGATTTAGGATCGCCGTCGCCGCGGCAGCATACGCGGTATCTGGAGCCGCTGCTGATCCCGCTGCTGGCGGTGACGCTGGACACGCTGGATGAAAAGCTGACCAAAATGCGCCGCCGGATCTTGGCGGTTTTGACGATAGCCTGGGGCGTGCTGTTCGTGGCCGTCTGCCGGGCCATCGGCGCGGGCGCGGGCGACAACACCCTTTTGCAGTGGTTTGACTTCGTGGCGGACCGCACGGACCGCCTGCCCGTGCTGGGGCAGGGGGCGTGGCTGGCGGTGTGGCGTGCAGTGATTGCTGTTGGCGTGGCCGTGCTGGGCGTGCTGCTGGTGCGCCGCAGGGCCGCCGCGTGCTGGCCGGTGCGGCGCTAGTGCTCTGCGTGCTGTGCTACGCGGGCGAGTGGCGCATCAACCGCTGGACGTATGAGGTCCCCGCCAGGACCGCACAGCAGGCGTCGGCACTGAACGACGCGCTGGCGGAGCTGGACGGCAGAGTTTTGTTTATCCCCTACGGCGTGCGCCAGCGGGACAGCCAGCTCATAGAAACGTATGTCGCGCGGGATGTCTATATCGTCGAGTATGAGACGCTTTTGCAGAGCGGTGCGCTGGCAGACGGCGTGCTGGACCTGACCGCCGAGGCCGTCGGGCCGGAGTACCCGGGCAGGGCATATACCGATTTGGACGCGGCGGACTGGGTGCTGGCAGCGGACGGCGTGCCGGTGGATACGACCACGCTGGAAAAGGCAGACGCGGCGTGCCCGGCGGGGTATGTGCTGTATCGGAATTTGGATGCACAGAGGGTCAGGTTTGCGGTATCGTGAGCGGGCACGGGCGGATATGGAATCCGCCCCTACGAAAAGGCGTATGCCGACACAATAATCCTTTTGCGGCAGACGGCATTGTGTGGAATCCGCCCCTACGAAAAGGTGCATGCCGATACAGGCCCACGTGCTTTTCCGCGCTGCAGGCGGGTAGGGGTCGTCGGGGACGCCGACCCCTACAGACGTAGGGGGCGGATCCCGTATCCGCCCGCGGAGGGTCTGCGCTGTCCTGACCCGCAAAATTGCTTCCTCTTTTCCCAAGAGGGGGCTTTTTTTCTTGCGATTGGCGGCGCGGTGTTGTATAATCTTTATTATGTAGAACTGTGTGCAGAAAGGAGCTTTCCATGGAAAACTGCTGGTTTTTATCCCTGCTTATAACTGCGAAAGCAGGTCACGATGGGTGCTTTCGCAGCTGTTTGGATCAGCGCATTGCCCCGTGGGTGGGGGAGTGCATCGTCGTAAACAACCGCTCTGCCGACGGCACCGAGGCCGCCGTGCAGGACTGGATGGCCCGCTACCCCGACGCGCCGGTCCGCCTGCTGCGCAATGACCAGAACTACGGTCTGGGCGGCAGCCACAAGGTCGCGTTCGGCTACGCGGCGGCCCACGGGTACGAGCATCTGGTCGTGCTGCACGGCGACGACCAGGGCGCTATTGCGGACCTGCTGCCGATTCTGAACGACGGCACCTACAAAAATACGACTGCTGCCTTGGCTCCCGCTTTATGAAGGGCAGCAAGACCGGCGGCTACAGTGCGCTGCGCACCTGTGGCAACTACGGCTTCAACTGGCTCTTCAGCTTAGTGGTCCGCAAAAAAATCACCGATCTGGGCAGCGGGCTGAACCTGTATGCCGTGGAACCGCTGAAAAACGAGTACTACAAAAAGTTCCCGGATACGCTGTATTTTAACGACTGCATGATCCTGGCGCTCTGCCAGATGAAGCAGCGGGTGCTGTTCTTCCCCATCAGCTGGCGGGAGGAGGACCAGGTCAGCAACAACAAGCTGACGAGCTTCGGCATCAGCCTGCTCAAGCTCTGCGGCAAGTATCTGGCCGGGCCGCGGGCCTTTGTGGAGCGCGAATGGCGCGCGAAATTGATTGAAGATTACAGCTACGAGGTCGTAGCTTCCAACCTGTAAGGAGGGCTTTGGTATGAAGATTCTGGTGACGGGCGCTGCCGGGTTTATCGGCGGCCAGCTGTGGCATACGCTGTGGAAGCGCGGGGACGAGGTCGTCGGCATTGACAACTTCTCCTACGGCAATCCGGACAACCTGAAGTTTGACGACCATGATTTTGGCGCAGAGGTGCGCAGAATGGACATCCGCGACAAGGCCGGGATGCTGGCTCTGTTCGAGGCGGAAAAGTTCGATGTTGTGTATAACATTGCGGGCATTGCGCCGCTGCCGGACTGCCAGAGCGACCCCGTGCAGGCCATTGAGGTCAACACCCTGGGTCTGGTCAACCTGCTGGAGGCGGGCCGCCGCACCGGCATCAAACAGCTCGTGCAGGCATCCACCAACGCCATGTACGAGAACGAGACCGAGTTTCCGACGGTGGAGGGTAAGTTCAACCCGCCGACGCTCATTTACCCGAACACGAAATACTGCGGTGAGCGCTTTGCCCAGAGCTTTGCCGACACCTATGGCATGACTGTGACCTGCCTGCGCTTTGCCAACGTCTACGGCCCGCACATCGACTGCCTGCGCAAACAGCCGCCGTTCGTCGGCTACATGATCCGCGAGCTGTACTATGACCGCACGCCGGAGTTCCACTCCGACGGAAACCAGCGCCGCGATTACATCTACGTGGATGATTTGATCGCGCTGGCGCTGCGCGTCGTCGAACACCCGCAGAAGGGCTTTGACGCGGTGAACGTGTCCAGCAACCAGAGCTATTCCGTGCGCGAGCTGTACGCCATTGCCAACCGCCTGATGGGCAAAAATATTGAGGCCAAATACTGCCCGAGCAGCCATTACTGGGCCAAGTACCCCGAGCTGTACGGCGGGGCCTACGGCATCAAACCGGAGATCCTGGACCACGAGGTCAACAAGTTCAGCCAGTGCGACAACACCCACGCCCGCGAGGTCTACGGCTGGCAGCCGCAGGTCGATATTGAGACGGGGCTGGGCAGAGTCATTGAGGCCGAGACGCGGATGCTGGCGGGACTGGAAAAGTAAAAAGGCTTCCCCATCGGGGGGAAGCTGTCGCCGCAGGCGACTGATGAGGGCAGCGTGAATGGAGC
>ENA-OQIL01000858-OQIL01000858.1-human-gut-metagenome-genome-assembly--contig:-NODE-858-length-10054-cov-2.349652_pt1 | contig 10054 bp, 10 predicted proteins | sample MGYA00242583_ERZ504748 | MGnify/ENA primary metagenome ERZ504748 (study PRJEB26092, sample SAMD00036191) | human gut metagenome | host: Homo sapiens | study: EMG produced TPA metagenomics assembly of...
CCTGGGGCACTGTCCGCCGCGCTGTACCGATACCGCAACCGCAATCCCATTTTTTTCTTTTATCGGCGGATTTTTTTATTGGCAGCATCATCGAGTACCTCTGTTCCTGGTTTTCAGGAAACCGTATTCGGCTCTACCTCCTGGGATTACAGCGCCATGCCCTTTTAACCTCAACGGCCGGATCTGTTTGGTGTATTCTCTGTTCTGGGGCGTGCTGGGCATCCTCTGGATTAAGGAATTCTATCCCCGGGCCGCCAAGTGGATTTTAAAAATCCCCAACAAAATCGGCAAACCCCTCACTTGGGTGCTGCTGGTATTTATGATCTTCAACTGTTTCATGACTGCGGCCACGGTCCTGCGGTGGACCGAGCGGCGTGCAGGGGAACCTGCCGACAGCGCTTTTGAAGTGTGGATGGACAACCACTATCCGGATACGCGAATGCAGAAGATTTTTGCCAATCTGGAATTTGTGGAAGATGCCGCTGAATAAGGACACCCCCCGAAATTTCAATACAGCCCTGTTCCCTCGAAACGTCACACGGGAGTCCGGCAGATCCGTCTCTGCCAGACTCCCGTGTTCCATTTTTATAGCGGATCTTCCCCGAACATGCCCCGCCTCCCTAGCACGCTCCCACACAGCCTGGAAAGCAGGCGCCCCTGTCAGCCCCAAGAACCCCCTCCGGCTCCTCCCTGATGTTGGACAAGGCATGCCGTCCGCCCAGCCGGAGGTATAAGCAGTTCTGCAGGCAACTCCCGCCAAAAACTGGAATGCTTGTGAAAATTTTTTTGTGTGCGGAGTACTGGCCATTCCAAATTCCCATCTTCCGCCGCGATTTTATCTTTCTCGTTCTGCCTTCTATTTCACCGGTACACGATCGCAGGCCTGTAAAAACGATTACATCACATTTTTCCTAAAACGCGCTCTCTTTCTGTATGCCGTTTTAGCACAAAATACCCAAATCTGAATTCCAGAAACAGGAAAATTTACGTAACAGCATTGTGTAGAACATAAATTATTATACGTAAATTTTAGCTATTATAGTAATTTATTTCACGCAAGATCTATGTTAGATTGAAAGAGAAATCGCTTCTATGAATCTGTCGAATTCAGAAAACGTGACTTGTGGAGGTACGGTATGAAAAAAGTATTTACACTCATTCTTGCACTTGTAATGGCAATGTCTCTGGTTGCCTGCGGAGGCAGCAGCTCGGAGGAAAGCAGCGGCGGAGACGGCGGCGAAGCGTCCGGCGGCTACAAGATCGGTTTTTCCAACTTCTCCATCGGAAACTCCTGGCGCCAGCAAATGGAGGCCGAATTCATTCACAGAGCAGACGAGCTCAAGGCTGAAGGCGTCATCTCCGACTACGTGATGCTGATGGCCGACAACGATCAGGCACAGCAGATTGACGATATCCGTTCTCTGGTAACCCAGGGCTGCGATGCCATCATCGTCTCCTGCATTACCGCCGACGGCCTCAATGACGTTCTGGAAGAAGCGATGGACGAAGGCGTTGTGGTCATTACATTCGACAACAATGCCACAACCGACAACATCACCCTGCGCGTGGCCGCCGACGACTATGCCTACGGCCAGCAGTGCGGCGAGTGGCTGGCTGAGCACGTGGAAGACGGCAGCAAGATCATCGTTCTCGACGGTACCGCCGGTACTCTGAATAACGAAAACCGTCACAACGGCATGCTGGACGCCTTTACCGCCAACAGCCCCAACAGCGAGATTCTGGCCACGGTCAACGCCGACTGGGACTATGCCACCGCGAAGGTCGCCGTGGAGCAGCTGCTGGCTGCACATCCCCAGATCGACGGCGTGCTCTCTCAGGGCGGTGCTATGACGCAGGCTGCCATGGATGCATTCACTGCTGCCGGCCGGGATCTGGTTCCCATGACCAGTGAGGCCTCCAACGGCTTCCTGAAGGCATGGGTTGCCAACATGGAAAACGGCTTCACTTCCATGGCGTTCGTCAATCCTCCCTATTTCTCCGCACTGGCTCTGGACAAGGCCATCGAGGCTCTCAACGGCGCAACCTTTGACAGCGTCGATTATGTTCTGACCTTCGATATCATTACGGATGAAACCGCCGCTGACTATGTCCGTGAGGATCTCTCGGATGCGTTCTGGGTCAACACGAACCTGCCTGAGGAAACGCTTCAGGAGATGTTCGGCGAGTAATCCGAACCTGTGTATTGCACAACTTGAAATCGTGGTAACAAGAGTGGGTCGGGTGCGGTGGAGTATCCGACCCACTACTACGTTTCGCGGCTCAGGAATTACAGGAGAAAAGGACGATACTGCATGAAACCAATACTGGAACTGAAAGAAATCGACAAATCCTTTACCGGTGTACATGCGCTGGACAAGGTTTCCTTCTGCTGCTATCCCGGAACGGTGCACATCCTGCAGGGAGAAAATGGCGCAGGAAAAAGTACACTGCTGAAAATTATCTCCGGACTTTATCAGCCCGACTCCGGAGAGATCTATTTGAACGGAGAAAAGGTCACCTTCCATCATCCCATGGATTCCCGGAAACACGGAATTGCCATGGTATATCAGGAAATGACCATTCTGCCCCATCTGACCATTGCGCAGAATATTTTCCTGAATCAGGAGAGCCGTCTGGGCGGCGGGAAGCATGGCCTGCTCAACGAGTATGCCCTTGTGGAAAAGACGCGGGCACTGGCCGCAAAATTACAACATCGAAATCGACCCTATGCAACCGCCGGAGACATTCCCATCTCGCAGCAGCAAATTGTGGAGATTCTGAAGGCGCTCTCCTCCGATCCCAAGATCCTGATTCTGGACGAACCCACCTCCACTCTGACGAGAACCGAGGTGGACAAGCTGTACAGCATTGTGGAGGAGCTCAAGCGGCAGGGCTGCACCATTTTGTTCATCTCCCACCGTATGGAAGAAGTGCTCCGGTTCGGCGACGATATGACCGTTTTGAAAGACGGAAGTTCGTGGGCTCTGTCAAGGTCAGGATGTGACGGAGGACGATATCATTACCATGATGGTCGGCCGCAAGCTGGAGGACATCTTCCCGCCCAAGCCCCAGCAAACCTCCGGCGAGGTTATTTCCGCGCGGAGGGCATCTCCGACCACACCAAGGTCCATGATATCACGCTGGAAATCCGCAAGGGCGAGGTGTTGGGTCTGTCCGCCTTGGACGGACAGGGACAAACCGAACTCATGCAGATTCTTTCCGGAAACCGCTCCAAGGCAAAGGGCCGCGTGCTTCTCAACGGCAAAGAGCTCCACTACAAAACCCCGCGCGGTGCCCTCAAGCAGGGCATCGGCTATGTGCCCGAGAACCGGAAGACCCAGGCTCTGTGCCTGCAGCTTTCCGTGCGGGAAAACATCGCACTGGCCAGCCTGAACCTGCGGCAAACCCTGGGCTTTGTACAGCAAAAGCGGGAGCAGGACACGGTCAACGAAATGGTGCAGCGTATGAATATCCGCACGCCCAGCGTCCAGCAGCATGTTGTCAATCTCTCCGGCGGCAACCAGCAAAAGGTTTCTGTGGGAAAGAGTCTGGCCGCTCTGCCCAAGGTTCTCTTCCTCAATGAGCCCACCCGCGGAATCGACGTGGAAGCCAAGCAGGAAATTTACCGTCTGATCCGCAAGCTGGCGAAGGACGGAGTCGCCGTTGCGGTTTACTCCAGCGACATGATGGAGGTCATTGGCCTGAGTGACCGGGTGCTGACACTGTACGAAGGCCGCATTACCGCGGAGCTGACCGGAGCAGATATCAACGAAGAGCGCATTATGGCCGGCGCCATGAATCTTAAGGATGGAGAAGGAGTGGCAGGAGAATGAAGAATATGTTGACGCTTTTGAAAGAGCGGCAAAACAGGAATCACCTGCTGCACCGCAAGAGCGAAGTCCTATTTGCCTTTTTGTTTTTGATGGCGATGGTCATTTTCGGTTCCTTCGCCAGCCCGTATTTTCTCACCACGCGGAATCTTCGCAACCTTTTGACCCTCAATATCGGCATGATCCTGCTGACCTTTGCGCAGATGTACATCATTCTGCTGGGCGGTGTGGATCTGTCGGTGGGATCTGTGGTTTCCATGACCAGTGTAATCTGCGCCACCATGATGGTGGAGGGGAACATTGGAAACTGGCTGCTTGTCATTATCCTCTGCCTTCTGGCTTCTGCCGCAATCGGCCTGGTCAACGGGCTGCTGGTAACCAAGGGCGGCCTGCAGCCCATCATCGCCACCCTTGCGACCCAGACCGTCTTTGCCGGTGTGGCCCTGGTGATCCTGCCGGGCCCCGGCGGAGATATTCCCAGCGCATTGACCAAATTCCTGACCCGGGGCGCCGGCTATGCCGTTCCCATACTGTTCGTCCTGGCGTTCATCGTGCTGGCCTGGATCATTCTCAACCGCACAGCCTTCGGCCGGGCCATTTACGCGGTGGGCGGCAATGAGCAGTCTGCCGAATCCGCCGGAATTCATGTGGATTCTGTAAAGATCAAAACCTTCATTCTGGCTGCGGTTTTCGCAGGCGTTGCAGGTCTTTACCTCAGTATCTACTCCACATCCGGCAATCCCCTGTTGGGCGAGCCGTATACCCAGCGGTCCATCACCGCTGCAGTGGTCGGCGGTGCCCTGCTCACCGGCGGCAAGGGAAGCGCAGTGGGCTGCGTCATCGGTGCACTGATTCTGGGTATCATCACAAACCTTTTGAATCTCATGAACATCAACACTTACTATCAATTTGTGCTGCAGGGTGTGCTTTTGATTCTGACCCTCTCGATCAGCGCATTGAGAAGCCGGAAATAAGGAGGGTTACGCATGAAAAACACATTGCTTTCCGGTGACGTAGCGCTCACCCGCAAAAAGGCTTCTGCCTTTGTTCCTGGTCTACGGTACGTTGATTGTCCTGCTGGTGGCCGCAGAAATTCTCAGCCCCGGCTTCCTGGCTCCTCAGCATATGGAAACCATCATCCGCCAGGTGGCATTTCTGGGCATTGTATCCATCGGCCAGACCTTGGTGATTCTGACCGGCGGCATTGATCTGTCCGTTCAGAACACGCTGGTGCTCAGCAATGTTGTCTCCGCACAAATTATGGCCGGCAAGCCGGAGAATGCCCTGACCGCCCTGGTCATCTCCATTCTCATCGGTCTGGTCGTCGGCGTGCTGAACGGAGCGGGCATCTACCTGCTCAATATTCCTCCCATGATTATGACTCTGGCCATCGGCACAGCCGTGTACGGCGTCGCCTACATCTACTGCAACGGCGCTCCCAAGGGCTATGCCTCTCCCATTTTCACCAATCTGGCAAACGGGAGAATCCGGGACCTGTTTTCTGAAGACAGCCCCCTGCGCATTCTCAACATCAACGGAACGATTCTCCTTTGGATCCTTCTCAGCGCCGCCGTCATCATTCTCCTGAAGTATACCATCTTCGGCCGCGCGGTGTATGCCATCGGCGTGAACCGGCAAAGCGCACGCTATTCCGGCATCAATGTTCCCGCCACCATCATTTCGGTCTATGCCATCTCCGGCATTCTGGCAGCCATCACCGGCGTGCTGTTCGTGGGATACACCGGTACCAGCTATCTGTCCACCGGTTCCAGCTACAATATGGATTCCATCGCATCGGTGGTCATCGGCGGTACGTCCGTGGTAGGCGGAATCGGCGGCTATGTGGGCACCATTGCCGGTGTCATGGTCATGACCATGGTTTCCAGCATTATGACCATTGTGAACATGGCGGAATCCGGCAAGAAAATCATCAGCGGCATGATCTTGATTCTGCTGCTGGTCAGCGTATACCGCCGGAAGAAGAGCAACTGAGGAAAGGTGAATGTTATGCGGGTATTTGTGTCTCATCTGATCCGCAAGGGGGATCCCGGCTGGCCCGGGAACCCCACTGTGGAGCTCAATCAATACACCTCTCTGGAAAACGGAGATACGGCAAACACGTATTCCTTTACCCTGTTCAATCATTTCGGTACGCATTTTGACGCGCCCCGGCATTATCATGCCGCGGGCCTTACCATCAACGAAATTCCAAAGGAGCGCTTCTTCTACCAGCATCCGCTGTTATTGGACATTCCCAAGGGCCGCCTTGAAAAGATCGAGGTATCCGATCTGCAGCCCTATGAGGACTCCCTCAAAGTCTGCGATCTGCTGATGCTGCGCACAGGCTTTGAAGCGCAGAGAAGCGAAGATCCGGCTGCATACAGCCAGCAGGGTCCTGCTGTAAGCGCAGCCTGCGCGGCCTATCTGGCGGATCGATTTTGCGGAACCTTAAAAGCGGTTGCGGTTGATTTCCTCTCCCTGGCCTGCCCCGCAGACACTACAGACGGTGACGAGGCCCACCGCCAGTTGTTGGGAAATTACCGGGACGGCTACATCTGCATCATCGAAGATGTCCACATGGCCGGACTTCCCTCCGGCTTTTTGAAGGAAGCTGCCGCCATCCCCCTGTTTCTGGACGGGCTGGACAGCGCCCCCGTCACCATGTGGGTAGAGGTCTGATTCCGTTTTACTCAAAACTCTCTGTGCAGAAAGGAGCCGTGCGCTTGTGGAAATCATTGATATTCACGCCCATGTCTATCCGACAGTATGCGGCATTACCAACAGCCTGCCCATGACATCCCAGCCCCTTGGCCGTGTCAAGGTCGGAAATGAGATCCGGCAGTTCCTGCCGCCTTCTTTCCACGATACCACCAGTACCGTGGAAACGCTCATCGCCTATATGGATTGGTGCGGAATTTCCCGCGCGGTGCTGATGGCAAATCCATACTACGGCTATCACAATGATTATTTCATCCGCTGTGTCCAGCAATATCCTGAGCGTTTACGGGCTGTTGCCCTGGTGGACCTTACCAAAGGCGCCGCTGCAGCCGAGGAACTGGAGCGGCTCTATCAGCAAACCCCGCTCATGGGGTTCAAGGTTGAAACCGACAGCACCTTCCAGTGTGCCCGGCAAATGCACATGGCGGATGAGGCGCTGCGTCCCGTTTGGGAGTGTATTGACCGTCATGCCCAGCCGGTATTTTTGCATCTGTTTACCGACCGGGATGTGGAAGATACCATTCAACTGGTAAACCGCTACTCCAACATCTCCTTCATCCTCTGTCATATGGGTGCAGACGCCTGTTTTTCTGCCGGTGTGAAAAAGAGCAACTTTGACGAACTGATTGCTCTGGTGCGGGATCATGACAATGTCTGGTTCGACACTTCCACCGTGCCGGTCTATTTCCAGGAAGAATATCCCTTCCCCACCTCTGTGGAAATCATCGAGAAAGCCTGGCGGGAAGTCGGAGCCAAAAAACTCATGTGGTCCTCGGATTATCCCGGCATGCTCAACCACGCCACCATGCGTCAATTGATCAACTTGGTAGCGGTACAGTGTCGGAACATCCCGCCTGCAGACCGGGAGCGGATCCTTGGCCTCAACGCCAAAGAGCTGTTCTTTGATGTTCAGAACAGAGCGCAGCCTTGAGACCCATACCGGCTGCAGGAATCCGATCAGAAGCAGCGGTTTTCTCTGTTTGTAAACGAACTGTCGCATGTTCCCTTTTCATTCAACCTGTCCGGGTGCCTGAAGCGCCCGGACAGGTTTTTTTACCCTTTACGCTGCGGATCCCGGACAGCTTCCGCAGTGTGTACTGCATAGACGGACAGTTCTCGTTCAACCTGTCCGCAGCGAATTCTTATTGACTATTTTTTGAATAAGTTTACACTTTAACAGTCTTCCGTTTTGTGATTTTTTTGAGGATTTATCCAACAAATTCACGCACTTTTGCGATGCAAATGCTGCAAGTATTTGTCGCGCTCGTTCATTTTCATTCATATCGTTGTTTATTTTGAACTATTTTGTTTCGTTTTGTGTTTTTTTACGTTGGATAGGATTGACAACTATGTAAACTTGGCGTAATATGTTAAAAAATGATTCAAATTGATTTAAAGTGATTTATTTAGTGAGACATCCCACTTGTCTCCTTGCAGAAGTATACAAATCGGATCTCTGCCAACTGCGCAGCGAACCGCTACGTATAAATTCCATTTTGGAAATGCACAAACATGAAGGGAGCGTATCAACATGGATTTGCCAACTACCTTTTTCGGATGGGTGATGTTTCTCGTAGAGCGGTATTACATGGACTTCCTGCGCGGCCTGGGCGTCACACTGGAGCTGGCCATCATCGGCACCATTTTGGGATGCCTGATCGGGTTTGCAGTAGGTGTTGTCCGCAGCGTTGTGGTAGATCCCGGCGCTTCTCCCATCTCGCGGGGACTGACCGCTTTGGTCAAAGCCGTTCTGGCGATTTACGTGGAAATCTTCCGGGGCACTCCCATGATGGTGCAGGCCACGGTTGTGTATTACGGCACCATGTCTCTCTGGGGACTGGATATTCCCTCGTTTTCTGCCGGTGTATTGGTGCTGTCCCTGAATATCGGCGCATACATGTCCGAATCCGTCCGCGGCGCCATCGGCGGCATTGATCCCGGTCAGATCGAAGGCGGTCAGGCCGTCGGCATGAGCTACGGCCAGATCATGCTCCACGTGATTATGCCGCAGGCGTTCAAGAACCTCATTCCGCAGATCGGCAATACCTTCATTTCCGCCATCAAGGATACCTCGGTGCTCAATGTGATTGCCGTGACGGAGCTGTACTTTGCCGCCAAGAGCATTGCCGGTACCTATTTCAAGTTCTTCGAAACCTATCTCATTATCTGCGCCATCTATTTCATCCTGACCTTCACCATGTCGCGCTTGCTGCATCTTCTGGGCCGTCTGCTGGAGGGATCCCGTAACTATGAGCTGATTTTGGACGATGAAAATGAAGAAGTGGAGGTCGCGCGGTCATGAGTGAAGCAATCCTGCAGATCAAGCATTTGGAAAAAAGCTTCGGCACCCATCAGGTCCTGAAGGACATTGATTTTGAAGTGCAAAAGGGCGAGGTCATCAGCGTGATCGGATCCTCCGGTTCCGGAAAATCCACGCTGCTGCGCTGCATCAATATGCTGGAAACCCCCAGCGGCGGCGAGATCATTTTTGAGGGCAAGCCCGTGTCTTACCGTCCCAAGGATAAAAACCGGTTCCGTTCCCGCGTGGGGATGGTGTTCCAGTCTTTCAATCTCTTCGCCAATATGAGCGCCCTGAAAAACTGCATGATCGGCGCCCAGCTGGTAAGCAAGAAGAGCAAGGAAGAAGCCGAGGCTCTGGCACGGAAATATCTCAAGGTAGTGGGCATGAGCGCCTACCGCAACGCCAAGCCGTCTCAGCTTTCCGGCGGCCAGAAGCAGCGCGTCGCCATTGCCCGTGCCCTGTGCATGCAGCCGGACCTGATTTTGTTTGATGAGCCCACCTCCGCTCTGGATCCGGAGATGGTGGGCGAGGTGCTGGAAGTCATCCGCTCTCTGGCGGAATCCGGCATCACCATGGTCATTGTTACCCACGAGATGATGTTTGCCAAGGAAATTTCCAGCCGCGTGGTCTTTATGGACGCCGGCATTATCCTGGAGCAGGGCACTCCCGACCAGGTATTCAATCATCCCCAGCAGGCCCGGACCAAGGAATTCCTCAGCCGGTACCGTCAGGGATAACCGTTCCTTCCCAATTTCACGGTTTTTCACATAAAAGGAGGCACACAAATGGCGCAAGCAATCCTTTCTCCGGATCAGCCGGCAGCCATGGGCATCCACTATCATTACCACTCTCTTTCCTATATGCTGGAGGCGCAGAAACGGGCCGGATACCAAAGCATCGAGCTCTTTTGTGCCGCCCCCCATGTGCAAATGACCGCAGAAGGCATCGCGGAGCGCAGCACCCTGCTCCAAACCCTTCGAAACTCCGGGCTGCGCGTGATCTGCGTGACGCCGGACAACTGCATGGGCCCCTGGCAATATGCAGCTGCCGGCGGCAGAAACCATCGCCCCAGTGCAAACGCTACTTCCGTCACGCCCTGGAGCTGGCGGCGGATCTGAACTGTCCTCAGGTGGCATGTCACTCCGGCTGGGGGCTGCTGGACGAGCCCCGGGAAGAAGCTTGGAAGCGCAGTCGTGGACTTCAT
>ENA-OQIL01000859-OQIL01000859.1-human-gut-metagenome-genome-assembly--contig:-NODE-859-length-10053-cov-3.100242_pt1 | contig 10053 bp, 7 predicted proteins | sample MGYA00242583_ERZ504748 | MGnify/ENA primary metagenome ERZ504748 (study PRJEB26092, sample SAMD00036191) | human gut metagenome | host: Homo sapiens | study: EMG produced TPA metagenomics assembly of...
AGACGCTGCAAGCCGTCGGCGCCCTCATGGTCATGTCGGGGACGTTGGAGGCTTTCACGATGGCGGGCATGGCCGGCGGCAAGGTGCTGATCGGCGCGTTGGAGTCGCGCTCCATCCAGCTGGCGCTCGTCATAGGATGCGTCGGCGGGTTCCTGGGCCTCTCCGGAATCTGGATCGGCGGCGAGGCGGTGATCCTGCCGGTGCTGTTCGGCGGCGGCATGCTGTACGGCCTGATCTACCCGTTCGTCACCACGCTCCTGCCGTACCTCACGCGTTTGATCTTCGGCAGCAAGGACTACGATAGGATCTACTCGGTCGTGTTGATTCCCGTGAACCTGGTGGGAGCCTTCGCCGCGTCGGGCTTGGCGCTGATCTACCAGAACGCCGGATGGGACGCGTTCTTCATCGTGGGGCTGGCCAGCATCGTGGTCATCTACTTGGGATTCAACGTGGCATACTACGCCGGGCGAAGGGTGTATTTGGAGAAGCTGTAGGCGGCGCCCGAAGCTGCCGCGAACGACGGAGGGGCCGACGGACGATCCGTCGGCCCCTCCGTCGTGTTCGAGGTCGCGCCCCTAGAGGTCGAAAAGCAGCTCGGAGTCGTCCTCGTCATCGAAGGCGCACCAGCAGTTCGAGTCAGAGAACAGCAAGAACGCCTCCGGCCCGATGTCCATGCGAAGGCCGTCTTCGGAGAACGTCGAGCCGAACACGGCTTCGAACTTCTCGCGCACGCCGTCGTCGACGGCTTCGGCGAGCCACGCCCACGCGCTCACCGGGTCGCCCGGACCGTCGAACATCGCCTCGAAGCCGCCTTCCACGGGTTCGCCTCGTCGGTCGAGGAGCATGTCGCCGTTGATGGAGAAGCATCCGGAGAGCACGATGCGGGCGACATCGCATCCTTCGTCATGCGAGATGTTCGATCGCTCGAAGAAGAGGATGCGCGTCCCGTCGGGCGCTTCGACGTAGCGGGGCCCCTCCGCGCCGGCCATCGCGGCCGCCAAGCCGGCGGCCATCGCCAAACCGGCGCTGCTTTCGTCTGGGAGCATGGTTTCGGGATCCTTTCTATCGGTCGCCGGCGCCCTGAAGCACCTGCCTCTTCAGGGCGCTTTTATGCGACGAGCTTCGGAGACCTCAAATCTACCAGCTGTGAAAGCGTCCTGCGACGGATAATTGTCCTGATCTATCCGGTTCGCGTCCGGGCCTTCTAGAAATCGCTTCGCTGCATGTTGAGGTAGTTCAGCAGCTCGCTGCGCTTGTGGATCTGCATCTTCTCGTAGATGTGCCGCACGTGGGTGTTCACGGTGTACGGCGATATCACCAGCTTCTCGGCCATGTTGTTCGTGGTGTAGCCGCGCGCGATGAGCACGAGGATCTCGGCCTCGCGCCCCGACAGGCTGAACTCCTTGGCCACCTCGGAGCAGATCTCGTCGATCTCGGCCTTCGTGGGCGGCGCGGCCGTCAGTGCCACGATGTTGAACTCCTGGCGCACCAGCGGCACCAGCAGCACGGCCAGCACGCACATGAGCCCCAGGCACGTCTCGGGCGTGATGGCGAAGGCCAGCTCGGGGGCGTGCTCGTAGCCTACGGCCCACGTATTGCCTACGGCGATGCCCGCGCGCACGAACGCGCCGGAGAAGGCGAACGCTACGGCCGGCGTCACGTAGCCTTTCGAGGTGAGGATGCCGAAGTACATGATGAGCAGGATTTCCAGCAGCGACGAGATGCCGGTCGCCATGATGAAGGCGGGGAAGAACGCCACCTCGTCGGCCAGGAACAGCGCGAACGCCGCGATCAGCAGCACCAGCAGCCAGGGGAACATCTTGAATATGCTGGCCTTGTCCTTCGACGCGATGCTGATGCCGGCGATGCCCAGCATGATGGCCGCCCCTCCGAGGATGCCCAACGTGAAGCTGACGTCTCCGGTGGGCAGCACCTCCCAGGGGATGATGGCCACGAGGAAGTAGCACGCGACGCTGGCCAGGAAGGTGATGATGCTCACTGCGACCATGTTCTTGAGACCGCCCTGGGCCGCGCTCTTCGGCAACAGCACCGGAAACGCCCGCGAGCCGTCGCGGCGAGCGGCCACCAGCAGCATGCCGGAGGCGATGGGCAGCAGTGAGACGAACGCCGTCGTCACGTACGAGGGCAGCACCCACGCCAGGATGATGGTTCCGAGCAGCGTCAGGCCGAACGTTGTGCCGATGTGGCGGAGGGTGAAGTTCGCCTTCACGCAGGCGTAGCGCTCGCCCCAGAGGATCCACATGACCGATTCGGTGATGCCGAGAAAGAAGGACAGCGCGTAGGCGAGGCCGGGCACCGTGAACACTTGAGGAATCAGGCATATCGCCAACGTTGCAAGGCAGGTGAGCGCCGGCGCGGCCACGTAGAGCCAACGGTAGGCCGAAAGGTGACGTTTGCGCCCCAGCATGAACGCGATGAGCAGCAGCGAGACCACGGTGGCGCCCAAGTTCACCAGCCAGGAGATGGTGACGCGCTCGTCCAGCAGTTCGGTCTGCGTGAACATGTGCGGGACGAACCATAGAGCGTAGTGCCATGCTAAAAGCAACGCGAATCCCACGTATTTCAGCGCAGGACGAGTCGCAAGATCCGTCAAGTACCCCTCTTTTCCCGTTTTCCGGTCCGACGGTGCTGCCGATTGGAGCGTCATAAAGCCGACCACCCTTCCTATCTCCCGTTAGCGATGGATGATGATGCCGTTGAGCTGCCCTTTCGCAGGGTGGCTCCCAATGCCTCCGCCTTATTCATCACGGCGAGAATCTATCACTAATTCTTCGGTAACGCCTCGCAAGAAAGTAAGTATTAGGCCAATTAGTGGGGATTTTGCGATGGCAAAACCACAGTCTGCGAACAGAATGCACCCAACGGCTCGGTTCACCGCCGGTCGCCGCCATGAACGTGCCGGCGACCGACTGAGAGACCGGGCGCAGACAAGGAGAAAGGAAGTAAGGATGTCACTGCTTGCCAAGAGCAAGGGAGAGGTTACCTACAAGGAGCTCTCCACCCTGCACAAGTGGGCGCTCGTCGTGCTCATCTCCATGGGCTCGTCGATCATCTACGCGCCGATGTATCTGAAGAACGTCTTCTACGATCCGCTGATGCAGGCGCTCGGCGCCACCAACGCCGACCTCGGCCTCATGGTGTCGGCCTACGGCATCGCCGCCATGATCTGCTACCTGCCCTCTGGCATCGTGGCCGACAAGTTCCGCATGCGCACGCTGGCATGGGTCGGTTTCATCGCCACCGCCGTTCTCGTGTTCGTGTACGCCATGCTGCCTTCCGTGCAGATCTGCCTGATCCTGTTCGTGCTCATGGGCGTCACCTCCATCCTCGTGTGGTGGGGCACGCGCTTCAAGGTCATCCGCCTGTGCTGCGAGGAGAACGAGTACGCCTCCAAGATCGGCATCAGCTACTCCATCTACGGCGTCACCGGCCTCGTTATCGGCCTCATCAACGCCGGCATCATCGCGGCCATCTCCGGCTCCGCGGGCGTGCAGGCCATGCTCATCTTCCTGGGCGTCGTCATCGCCGTCCTGGGCGTCGTCTCCTTCTTCATCATCCCCGACTTCAAGGGCGAGATCAACAAGGACGCCAAGCTGTTCAGCGTCAAGGAGGCCATCCAGGCCATCAAGCACCCCGGCGTCATCTGGGCCTGCGTCGCGTACTTCGCCTGCTACGCCGTGTACCAGGGCGCTACCTACACCACGCCGTACCTCACGCAGTGCTTCAACGCCGACGGCAACCTCGTGAACATCGTCGGCCTCATCCGCACCTACGGCATCGGCCTCATCGCCGGCCCCATTGTCGGCTTCATCGCCACGAAGATCAAGAGCCCCTCGAAGACCATCCTGGGCGGCTTCATCCTGTCCATCGCGGTACTCGTCGGCTTCATCCTGTTCCCGCAGGATCCCTCCGGCGCCATGGTCGCCTCCATCCTCGTGGTCGTGTTCGGCTTCACCACCTACGGCGCCTTCTCCATCGGCTCCTCGCCGCTGTCCGAGGTCAAGATCCCCATGGCCATCTTCGGCACCGCCTCCGGCCTGCTGTCCGTCATCGGCTTCCTGCCTGACGTGTTCATCCACACCTGGTACGGCGGCATGATCGACGCCCAGGGCACGGCAGCGTTCTCCAGCATCTTCGGCTTCGAGATCATGTTCGGCGTCATCGGCTGCATCGCGCTGGTCATGCTGCTCCGCTCCATCAAGAAGCACTTCGGCGCCTCCGACGCGGTCGCGGCCGCAGAGGACGGCGAGTCCGCCAAGGCGTAACGCGCCGCCAGCGAGCGCGGGGGCGCGCCGCTGCAAGCAGCGTCCCCGCGTCTCGATCCCGTTGTTCCACCGGATCCACCATCCCGCATCGATCGGTTCGCGAAAGAAGGTTGCAATGAACAAGCTCGACGTGCTCTCGAAGATCAACCCGCAGATGAAGGCCGTGCTCGCCAAAGAGGATGAGCTGGCGGGCGACGCGAACGATACCAGCGTGGGCTTCGAGAAAATGCGCGAGAACTACGTGGCCGGCCGCGCGTTCTGGTGCGAGGGCGGACCGGTCATGGCCGAGAAGCTCGATGCCGAGGTGGACGGCCCCTACGGCGCCATTCCGGTGCGCTACTACTATCCCACGGCTGCAGCCGCTGCTGGCCGTGCGGCAGGGAAGCCCGCCATGCCGGCCATCGTGTACGTGCACGGCGGCGGGTTCGTGCTGGGCAACCTCGACACGCACGACCGCGTGTGCCGCGTCCTGGCAAGCCATGCCGGCGTGCCGGTGGTGGCCGTCGACTACCGTCTGTCGCCCGAGGCCAAGTTCCCCAGCGCGGTGGAGGAGGTGGCCGCCGTGGCCTCCTACCTGCACGAGCAGGGCGCCCGTCACGGCATCGACGGCGAGCGCCTGTCCTTCGCCGGAGACTCCGGCGGCGCGCATCTGGGCCTTGCGGCCACGATGTACCTGCGCGAGGAGAAGGGCGCAAGCGACTTCGTGAAGTGCTGCCTTCTGTACTACGGCTGGTTCGGCCTGACCGACTCGTCCTCGATGCGCCTTCTGGGCGGTCCGTGGGACGGGCTTACCGAGGCCGACTGGCAGTTCTACATGCAGATGTACGCGAACGACCCCGTCCGGGCGGGAACACCCACGACCGCCGACGCGGTGTCGTGGGACCCGACGGCGACAACCGGGGTGCGCTCACCCGTCGAGGTGCGCAGGTCGAGCCCCTGGACGCGAGCCTCACCGATGACCTCCCCCGGCGAGATGAGCGGCGGGAACCGACCAAATCTCCGTTGTGTCACTGGACCATAACTGGCGCATGGTGTGGAAGTTCGTCTGGGAGCGCATCGTCATCTGGAGCGCCAACCGCTTCAACAAGAAGAACATCTTTGCCGTAGACATTGCCAACACGGGGACAGACATCACCTCACTGCCCGAATTCCAGCAAGCAGACGTCATCCATCTGCACTGGATAAACCAAGGGATGCTCTCGCTGAAGAACATCGAGAAGATTCTCGCCTCGGGCAAGCCCGTCGTCTGGACCATGCACGACATGTGGCCCTGCACTGGCATCTGTCACCATGCCCGCGAGTGCACCCACTACCAGCAGGAATGCCACAACTGCCCCTTCATCCACGGAGGCAGAGGCAAACGTGACCTTTCCTACCGCATCTTCCACAAAAAGCAGGCATTGTATCGCAACCGTCACATCAACTTCGTCACCTGCAGCCGCTGGCTGGAAGAACGTGCCCGGACAAGCGCCCTCTTCTGTGGACATGCCGTGACGTGCATCCCCAACCCCATCAACACCAACCTCTTCAAGCCCCGCAACCGACAGGAAGCCCGCAGCCGTTGCCTACTGCCGCAAGACAAAAAGCTCATGTTGTTCGGCTCGGTGAAGATTACGGACAAACGGAAAGGCATTGACTACTTGATAGAATCGTGCCGACTGCTGGCCGACAAGCATCCCGAACTCCGGGAACAGTTGGGTGTCGTCGTCTTCGGCAACCAATCGCAACAACTGGAAAACCTGCTTCCATTCAAAGTCTACCCGCTGAACTTCGTCAGCAACGAACACCAACTGGTGAACATCTACAATGCCGTGGACATCTTCGTGACCCCCTCGCTGGAAGAGAACCTGCCGAACACCATCATGGAAGCCATGGCATGCGGCATTCCCTGCGTCGGATTCAACGTGGGCGGCATCCCTGAGATGATAGACCATCTGCACAACGGCTACGTGGCACAATACAAATCCTCGGAAGACTTTGCCAACGGCATCTACTGGACGCTGACCGAACCCGACTACCCCAGCCTCTCGGAACAAGCCTGCCGGAAAGCCATCTCCCACTATTCGGAGAACGTCGTCGCCAAGAAATACATTGACCTTTACAACAAAGTAACCGGAAGAAATGCATAACCACCCCACCCCGAAATTCAGCATCATCACCGTGACCTACAATGCCGAAGCGGTACTGGAGGACACGATTCAAAGCGTTATCTCGCAAACCTACCACCACGTAGAATACATCATTGTGGACGGTGCGTCCAAAGACAGCACGCTCTCCATTATCGACCGTTACCGCGACCGCATCACCCGCATCGTGAGCGAACCGGACAAGGGACTGTACGACGCCATGAACAAAGGCATCCGCCTTGCCACCGGCGATTACCTCTGCTTCCTCAATGCTGGCGACAGCTTCCACGAGGACGACACCTTGCAGCAGATGGTGCGTTCCATCTCCGGCAACGAACTACCCGACGTGCTGTACGGCGAAACGGAACTGGTGGACAAGGAAGGTCACTTCATCCGCATGCGCCGCCTCGCCGCCCCGGAAGTGCTTACCTGGCGAAGCTTCAAGCAGGGCATGCTGGTCTGCCATCAGGCCTTCTTTGCCAAAGCTTCCCTTGTAGAACCCTACGACCTGCAATACCGCTTCTCCGCCGACTTCGACTGGTGCATCCGGGTGATGAAGAAGGCACGGACCTTGCACAATACCCATCTCACCCTCATCGACTATCTGGAAGAGGGAATGACCACCCAGAACCGGCAAGCATCCCTGCGCGAACGCTTCCGCATCATGGCGCGGCATTACGGACTGATGAGTACCGTAGCCCATCATGCCTGGTTCGTATTACGGGCCGTGATAAAGAAATAGCACAAATTTCGAGGACAAATATACTTTGTTCCCGCAAGACCTATACCTTGCGGGAATCTCCCCTATACCCAGCTCTCTACAGTATAGGAGTGAGTACCCAAAAGCATCCCCATGTTTTCACCCATAAAACATCCGGATGTAATGGAGCAAAACATCCCCATGTTTTGGGGTAAAACATCCGGGTGTTTTGGGGTAAAACATGGGGATGTTTTGGACAACAACATCCGGATGTTATGGGTACTCACTATACGGGTGTAAGGACTTCAGTTCCTATGTAGGTAGGGCTAAGTCATATTCCCTTGTATGTTGGGGATTATCAAATGGTACGGACTGATTATGATTGCTTACTTATATAACAACTTAATTATACAACAATGAAAAAAGTATTATTCGGTTTGGTTCTGGCCGCTGTCGCGCTGCCTCTTCTGGCGCAGCAGAAGCCCGTCTATCTGGACGCAAGCAAACCTATTGAAGAAAGAGTGGAAGACGCCTTGAGCCGTCTGACCCTGGAAGAGAAAGTGAAGTTGACTCATGCGCAAAGCAAGTTCAGCAGTGCGGGTGTGCCCCGTCTGGGCATTCCCGATGTATGGACGGACGACGGCCCCCACGGCATACGTCCCGATGTGTTGTGGGCACGAGTGGGAACAAGCCGGATGCACCAACGACTCCTGCGTGGCTTTCCCTGCCCTGACCTGTCTGGCGGCAACCTGGAACCCCGAAATGTCTCTCCTTTACGGACAGAGCATCGGTGAAGAGGCGCGCTACCGCAACAAGTCCGTCCTGCTGGGCCCCGGTGTCAATATCTACCGCACACCGCTCAACGGACGCAACTTCGAGTATATGGGTGAGGACCCTTATCTGGCCGGAAAGATGGTGTCGCCCTATATCCGGGGCGTGCAGCAGAACGGCGTGGCCGCCTGCGTGAAACACTTCGCCTTGAACAACCACGAAGTGAACCGCCACACCACCAACGTCATCGTGGACGACCGTGCTCTTTATGAAATCTATCTGCCTGCTTTCAAGATGGCCGTGCAGGAAGGCGGAGCGTGGAGCATCATGGGTGCCTACAACCTATACAAAGGCCAACATCTTTGTCACAACCAATACACATTGAACGATATATTGAAGGGCGAATGGGGATTCGACGGCGTAGTCATTTCCGACTGGGGCGGCACGCACGATACCCGGCAAGCCATCACCAACGGGCTGGATATGGAATTCGGCAGTTGGACCAACGGGCTCTCGAACGGTGCCAGCAACGCATACGATAACTATTATCTGGCAAATCCCTATCTGAACCTCATCCGCGAAGGTAAGGTAGGTACCACGGAACTGGACGACAAGGTACGCCGCATTCTGCGCCTTATCTTCCGTACGGTGATGAACCCCGACCGTCCGTGGGGAAGCATGCTCTCTCCGGAACATTACGAGGCTGCCCGCCGCATCGGTGAGGAGGGCATCGTACTGTTGCAGAACAAGGGCAATGTGCTCCCGATAGACCTGAACCGGGCTAAAAAGATTCTTGTAGTGGGCGAGAATGCCATCAAGATGATGACCGTAGGCGGTGGTAGTTCTTCCCTGAAGGTACAGCGCGAACTCTCTCCGTTGGACGGCATCAAGCAGCGTGTGGCCGGCAAGGCCGAGGTGGTCTATGCCCGTGGCTACGTGGGCGATGCAAGCGGTGAATACAACGGGGTGGTGACCGGACAGAATCTGAAGGATGACCGTACTCCCGAAGAGCTGATAGCTGAAGCCGTGAAAGAGGCCCGGGATGCCGATTATGTCATCTTCATCGGCGGCTTGAACAAGAGCAACGGCCAGGACTGCGAGGACTCCGACCGTAAGGGTCTGGGCTTGTCCTACGGTCAGGATGCCGTTATCTCCGCACTGGCCGAGGCGAACAAGAATCTGATTGTCGTCAACATCTCCGGCAACGCCATTGCCATGCCGTGGGTGAACGAGGTGCCTGCCATCGTGCAGGACTGGTATCTGGGTTCCGAAGCCGGCAGTTCCCTTGCCGCCATCCTCATGGGTGATGTCAATCCCAGCGGCAAGCTTCCGTTCACCTTCCCCGTGAAGCTGGAGGACTGCCCGGCCCACAGCTTGGGCGAATATACCGGCAAACGGAGCAAGGACATCATCGACATCAAGTATAATGAAAGCATCTTCGTGGGCTACCGTTGGGCCGATAAGCAGAAGAAGGTGAAACCGTTGTTCCCCTTCGGCCACGGTTTGAGCTATACCACTTTCGAATATGGCAAGCCGACGGCCGACAGCAAGACCATGCAGGCCGACGGTACGCTGACCGTGAAGGTTTCTGTAAAGAATACCGGAGCGCGCGAAGGGCAGGAAGTTGTCCAACTGTACATCAGTGACAAGAAGTCCTCTCTGCCTCGTCCCGTCAAGGAACTGAAAGGTTTCCAAAAGGTGAAACTGGCTCCGGGCGAAACAAAGGAAGTCACATTTACCATTGATAAGGAGGCTCTTAGCTTCTTCGATGACACCCAGCACGCTTGGGTGGCCGAGCCGGGCAAGTTCGAGGCTGTCATAGCAGCTTCGGCAGCCGATGTGAAGGGAACGGTTCCTTTTGAATTGAAATGATGTAGGAAAATAAAGTTTCCTTTTAGGTTATTATCAAAGATAGTGTAGATGGAGGGTGTGGCCGTGAGGTTGCACCCTTTCTTTGTACTCTTTACAAGCCAATATGTTTTCTTATATTTCTGAGTTTCTTCGGGTTGGCTAAGGAAGATGCAGATATGCTGGATGTTAGAGTTAAAGCAGTGATGTTTTGTAGTAATGGGTGAGTTTTTACCGCCGTGTTTGGGCAGATTTTCATCTTTTATATTTATTTTTACAGAAATGATCGGGACAATGGTTCTTGTCCTGATGGGATGTGGTA
>ENA-OQIL01000860-OQIL01000860.1-human-gut-metagenome-genome-assembly--contig:-NODE-860-length-10048-cov-12.677351_pt1 | contig 10048 bp, 10 predicted proteins | sample MGYA00242583_ERZ504748 | MGnify/ENA primary metagenome ERZ504748 (study PRJEB26092, sample SAMD00036191) | human gut metagenome | host: Homo sapiens | study: EMG produced TPA metagenomics assembly of...
AGCCGTCTACACCCGGTGCGTCCGCCTGGCTTCTGCCCACATAGGCATCCTCATCCGCCACTTTGCCTCGATCATAACAAGAAGCTCCTGGCCGATCCTTGCGCTCGCCGAGTTCTGCAGAGATATCCTGCTGCAGCTCCATCAGTTCTGCCTGACGGTCCAGTTTTACCTCCTCGTCGATCTGATGCTCCATCGCAGCAGCCGGTGTTCCCTCCTTCCGGAGAGTAGGTGAATACGCCGAGACGGTCGAACTCCATGTCGTTGATAAACTCGAGGAGTTCTTTGTGCTGCTCTTTTGTCTCTCCCGGGAATCCTGTGATCAGCGTGGTGCGCAGTTGATATCCGGCATCTCGCTTCTCAGGAAATCAATTTTGTCGATCAGCTCCTGTTTGGATGTTCTGCGACCCATGCGGCGCAGGATCTCATCGTTGGCATGCTGAATCGGCAGATCCAGGTAGTGACAGACTTTCGGCTCTTCCTTCATCGTCTGAACGAGTTCCGGATAGATGTCCTCCGGATAGCAGTACAGAATCCGGATCCAGTAGAGCTCCTGAATTTTGCAGAGCTCTTTTAACAGAAGGTGGAGAGACGGCTTTCCGTACAGATCGATACCATAAATGGTTGTCTCCTGCGCAACGAGAACGAGCTCTTTGACACCCTGTTCTGCCATCGTCTTCGCTTCTGCTATCAGTTCCTCCATCGGAATCGGAGCGGTACGGTCCGCGCAGCTTCGGAATGATGCAGTAGGTACAGTGCTTGTCACAGCCCTCTGCAATTTTCAGATATTCGTAATGGCCGCCTGTCGTTACAATCGCGCTGTGCGTCAATTTTCGGCAGTCCTTTCAGATCGGCATACTCTGGAAGCGGTCGCCGCCGAGGTACATCCTGAATGGCATCCAGGATTTTGTCATAGCTGTTCGTTCCAAGTACGGCGTCAACCTCCGGAATCTCCTCAATGATTTCATCGCGGTAGCGCTCTGCCATACAGCCCGTTACCAGAAGAACCTTACAGCTTCCCGCTGTACGGTACTTCGCCATTTCAAGAATATTTGAATGCTTTCTTCTTTGGCGTCGTGGATAAAGCAGCATGTGTTTATCACGATAACCTCTGCATCTTCCTCGGAATCGGTGATCTCGAAGCCATGCTCTACCAGAAGACCCAGCATATGCTCGGAATCTACCAGGTTTTTATCGCATCCAAGGGAAATAAACAGAATTTTCATATTATTCAATTACTGGCTCCTCTTTGTTTCCTCTTCCGCTTCAACTTCAGATTCCGGAAGGATTGTAACCTCTCCTTTGTACATCTCCTCTACGGCGATGGAGAGCGGTTTCATGCCATTTTTTCACTTTTACAAGCGGTTCAGCTCCGCCGATGATCTGTCTTGCACGTTTGCTTGTTGCAAGTACCAGAGAGTAACGGCTGCTGACAACCGGTGCCTCGTCCAGATCCTGGCCCTCGTTAATAGTTGCAATCAGTTCCTGATAAGATGGATGAATCATAATAAATGCTCCTTTCTATTTTTCCAGACATTTTTTTCATCTGTTCGATAAAGTCTTTCTGGTTGCTGCTCATGAAATGCTGGCTCTGAATGGTCTCATGCATCTGTTTTACGCAGGTTTCGAGGTCGTCGTTGATCAGGACATAATCGTACTGGTCCATGCCCTGTGCTTCCTCTTTTGCACGCTCCATTCTGCCTTTGATAACTTCTTCTGTTTCCGTTCCGCGTCCCCGGAGGCGTCGTTCCAGCTCCTCGGCGGTCGGCGGTGTGATGAACACAAGAAGGGTGTCCGGACGTTTTTCCTTGACCTGAAGTGCTCCCTGGATTTCAATCTCAAGCAGAACATCTTTTCCGGCATCCAGCTGCTCCTCTACGTATGCCTTCGGCGTTCCGTAGGAATGTTTTACGTAACGCGCATACTCGAGGAAGGCATCCTCTTCTACCATGCGGTCAAACTCTTCTTCTGTACGGAAAAAGTACGATACGCCGTCTTCCTCGCCCGGACGCGGGTCTCTTGTGGTGACGGAGATGGACAGCGCATAGTTGTCGTACTCCTCCATCAAGCGTTTCATCAGTGTTCCTTTTCCTGCTCCGGAAAAACCGGATACTACAGTAAGTATTCCTCTACTCATTTTCAGATTCCCCTCGCTCTTTTTCTGTTTCCCAGCCGCCGTTGAATCTGCGGCTGATCGTTTCCGGCTGCAAAGCCGAAAGGATGATAAATTCTTCTCCGGTGATGAGCACTGCTTTTGTGCGTCTTCCCTGCGTCGCATCGATGATGCGGTTGCTTTCCTTTGCACGCTGCACCATACGCTTGACGGGCGCCGCCTCGGGACTCACCACTGCTATTATTTTATCCGAATTTACGACATTGCCGAATCCGATGTTGATCAGTTTTGCCACAATCCGTCCTTTCCTGTACCTTCTGAAGTCTTTTTCAGAAAATACATCTACCCATACGGATTTATTATAATTCATTCAGAAAGCCTAGTCAAATCTTTTTTTCTGTATTATAATGAAAATACCAGAATTTCAAACAAAGGAGATATTTTCTATGGCTTTTGATGGAATTACCATTGCAAATATTGCACAGGAACTGAATCAGACCATCGTCGGCGGAAAGATCAACAAGATCGCACAGCCGGAAAACGACGAGCTGATGATTACAATAAAAAACAACCGTACCGTTTACCGTCTTCTCCTCTCGGCAAGTGCTTCGCTTCCGCTGATCTACCTGACGGACAACAATAAGCCCGGCCCGATGACCGCCCCGAATTTCTGTATGCTGCTCCGCAAACACATCGGCAGCGCCCGCATTCTCTCCGTTACCCAGCCGGGACTCGAGCGTATTCTTATTTTTGAGCTCGAGCATTTGAACGAACTCGGCGATATCTGCCGCAAGAAGCTGATTGTGGAGATCATGGGAAAACACAGCAACCTGATCTTCTGTCAGGAGGACAATACGATCCTTGACAGTATCAAACATATTTCCGCCAACATGAGTTCTGTCCGTGAGGTTCTTCCGGGCCGCACCTGGTTCATTCCGCACACGCAGGATAAGAAAGATCCGCTCACGATCACAGAAGAAGAATTTTTCGATTTCGTCTGCACGAAACCGATGGCTGCCGCAAAGGCAATCTACACTTCCCTTACCGGCTTCAGCCCGCTGATGGCGGAGGAAGTCTGCTGCCGCGCCGGCATCGACGGCGGATTTGCGGTCAATGCACTCGAAGAAAATGCAAAGCTTCATCTGTTCCGCACCTTCTCTTATCTGATTGAGGATATCAAAAACGGCGCATTTACGCCGAACATCGTATACCAGGGCGATGAGCCGAAAGAATTTTCCGCACTGAAACTGACGCAGTATCAGGATTTGCGGGAGGAAACATACGATTCGATCTCTGGTGTACTGGAAACATACTATGCCATGAAAAACCGCATCACCCGCATCCGTCAGAAATCTTCCGATCTGCGCCGTGTCGTCAATACCGCACTCGAACGGAATGTCAAAAAATACGACCTGCAGCAGAAACAGTTAAAAGACACCGACAAGCGGGAAAAATACCGGATTTACGGTGAGCTTTTAAATACGTACGGCTACAGCTGCCAGCCGGGCGATACTTCGCTGAAAGCCGTCAATTACTATAACGGCGAGGAAATCACGATTCCGCTCGACGGAACGCTCTCTGCCGGCGAAAATGCGAAAAAATACTTCGACCGCTACGGAAAGCTGAAGCGGACCCGTGAGGCACTCGAAGAACTTCTTGTCGAGACGAAAGAGGAAATCGACCATCTCGAATCCATCAGCACGGCGCTTGATATTGCGCTCGATGAGGCGGATCTGGTGCAGTTAAAAGAAGAGCTGATCGAGTACGGCTACATCCGCCGCAAGGGACCGACAGGGAAAAAGCAGAAAATCACCTCCCATCCGTTCCACTACCGCTCTTCCGAGGGCTTTGACATTTATGTCGGCAAGAACAACTTCCAGAACGAGGAACTTTCGTTTAAATTCGCCTCCGGCAACGACTGGTGGTTCCACGCGAAAGGCCAGCCGGGCAGCCATGTCATCGTAAAGACGAACGGTAAAGAGCTGCCGGATTCCGTCTACGAAGAGGCCGCTGCTCTCGCCGCCTATTACTCGAAAGGCAGACAGGCACCGAAGGTGGAAATCGACTACACCTTAAAGAAAAACCTGCGCAAACCAAACGGAAGCAAACCGGGTTTCGTTGTTTATTACACCAATTACTCCATGATGGCGGAGCCGAACATCCGCAATCTTCAGGAAATACAGGACTGAATTCAGAATACAAAAGACTTTTCGCACATTCCTATCTGTTCCTCTTTGCGAAAAGTCTTTTTTTCGTAAAATTTAATACTTCCTTCATTTCTTTTTCGATGCTCTATGGTATACTTCTTAGTATGGAAAAAGATTCCAGACGTGATCTTTTTCAACCAAACCACAGTGAGGCTGTCTCTTCTTTATCAGGACAGCCGGAGAGGAATATAACTGTTATGAACAAAACAATTCCCGAAATCATTCACCGCCGTGTTCCAACGACGCGCTATGAGGCAGACCCTTCCAAAGGCCTTTCCGCCGAGCAGGTTGCCGAGTACCGCGAGAACGGCTGGACCAACTGCGCGGTGGAACCTCCGTCCAAGACAACGGCCGAGATCGTAAAGAGCAATGTCTGTACGTATTTCAACCTGATTTTTCTGATTATTGCCATCTTTCTGATCCTTGCCGGTTCGTTCCGGGATCTTACGTTTCTGCCGGTCATCATCGCGAACACGCTGATCGGCATTGTACAGGAAATCAAGGCGAAAAAGACGCTGGAAAAGCTGTCTGTTTTAAACGCGCCGAAGGCTACTGCGATCCGTGACGGTGCTGAGGTAACACTCGCCGCGGAGGATCTCGTACTCGATGATATTGTTGTATTTACCGCAGGAAAACAGATCTGCGCTGATGCTGTCGTGCTTGAAGGTGAGGTACAGGTCAACGAATCGCTGCTTACCGGTGAATCCGATGAGATTACCAAGCGCCCGGGCGACGAGCTGATGTCCGGAAGTTTTATCGTCTCCGGAAGCTGCAAGAGCCGTCTGACCCAGGTCGGTGAAGATTCCTACATTTCCCGTCTGACCCTCGAGGCAAAGGCCATGAAAGAGGGCGAACAGTCCGAGATGATCCGTTCCCTCAACAAGCTGGTAAAGGTTGTCGGCATTCTGATCATTCCGATCGGTCTTCTGCTCTTCGGCCAGCAGTTTTTCGTCTCCCACGAAGCGTTCCGTGAGAGCATTACCTCGATGGTGGCCGCCGTGCTCGGCATGATCCCAGAAGGTCTTTACCTGCTTGCGAGCGTTGCCCTTGCCGTCAGCGTTATGCGTCTGGCTTCGCAGAAGGTTCTCGTGCATGATATGAAATGTATCGAGACGCTGGCTCGCGTCAACGTGCTCTGTGTCGATAAGACGGGAACCATCACCGAGACAAATATGAAAGTACATGACCTGATTCTGGTCGGCTCCAGTTCAGTCCCTGATACAGAATCCGGCGAAAATGCTCCCGCACCGCAGAAAGAAGAGCTTTCCCTTGCGGTCGGTGATTTCGCATCTGCCATGTCAAACGACAACATTACTATGGCGGCACTGAAAGAATATTTTAAAGACAACAACGGCAGAACTGCCGTTTCGATGACTTCGTTCTCCTCGGAATTCAAGTATTCCAGTGTGACATTTTCGGATGTCTCCTACGTGCTCGGTGCCCCGGAGTTCGTTCTCCGCGATGATTTTGCACGCTATCAGAGTGAAATTGAAGCGTATACCTCAAAGGGATTCCGTCTCCTCGTCTTCGGCACATCCGAAACTGTACCGGATGGAAAAGCACTCTCCGGCCGTGTCACGCCGCTTGGCTACGTGCTTCTCTCCAATCCGATCCGAAAAGAAGCACCGGAAACGTTCCGCTACTTCGAAGATCAGGGTGTCCATGTCAAGGTCATCTCCGGTGATACTCCGGTAACGGTATCTGAGGTTGCCCGCCAGGCAGGGATTGCACACGCAGAGGATTATATTGATGCTTCCACTCTAAAGACACCGGAAGAGCTCGAAGAAGCAATCCTGAAATACACCGTGTTCGGCCGTGTCACACCAGACCAAAAACGCCAGTTTGTCCAGGCTTTAAAGAAAAACGGCAAGACCGTTGCGATGACCGGCGATGGTGTCAACGATGTGCTCGCATTAAAGGATGCCGACTGCTCCGTTGCGATGGCATCCGGAAGTGACGCTGCCGCACAGGCTGCACAGCTCGTTCTGCTGGACAACGACTTTTCGAAGATGCCTTCTGTCGTACTGGAAGGCCGCCGCGTTGTCAACAACCTGCAGCGCTCGGGAACGCTGTTCCTGGTAAAGAACATTTTCTCGTTCCTGCTGTCCATCTTCTCACTGATCTCGATGGTGACGTATCCGCTGGAGCCGTCCCAGATCTCGCTGATCAGTATGTTTACGATCGGTATTCCAGGCTTCCTGCTCTCGCTAATGCCGAACAAAAACCGGATCGAGGGCCACTTTATCACGAACATTCTGACACGGGCCCTGCCTGCGGCGCTGACCGACTTTTTGATGGTCGCAACACTCGTCGTCTTCGGCCAGGAATTTGCGGTCGGCTCGGAAGATATTTCGACCGCTGCCACCGTACTGCTCGCCATTGTCGGTTTTATGATTCTCTACCGGATCAGCAAGCCGCTCAACTGGATGCGCTGGACGATCCTGATCGTCTCGATTATTGCCTTCATTTTCTGCAGTACCTATCTGAACCAGCTGTTCGCCATTTCTGATATGTCCAGAAAATGTATCATGCTGCTGGTCGTATTCTCTGTCGCAACAGAGCCGGTTCTGCGATATTTGAGCATCCTCGTGGATTCCATTTCCTCTTTTTACCGGAAGCAGAAAATTTTCTTCCTGCGAAAACGGGAGGCGAGAAAAGCGAAATAAAACGTAAAACCAAACATCAAAAATGCCGTACAGCGTTGGAAATTTTTCTCCGCCTGTACGGCATTTTTTGATTTACCAATCACAGTTTCTTACTTTCTCATCTCCGGATCTTCCGCGTAATGCGTCCGCTCGCCGCCGATGTATTTCGGTCTTGTCCGCGCGCAGACAACGTGCGCATCTCCAATCGTTTTCTGCGATACCCGGACCGGAACGGCTACTGCCTTCAGCTGCATGCCGATCAGCACATCACCGATATCAATACCTGCATGCGCCTGCACACGCTCTACGGTGACAGCGTCCTCCAATCCATAGTATGCCGCCATCGCAAACGATCCGCCGCCATGCAGCCACGGTACCGCGCAGACCGGCTCGTAACCATATTTTTCTGCCGCCGCACGCTCCAGAACAACCGCACGGTTCAGATGCTCACAGCACTGCGCCGCCAGATACAGCCCGTGCTCCTTCGTACACGCACACAGCGCCTCAAACACCGCCTGCCCGATCTCCTGGCTGGAATCCGTTCCGAGCTTACTGTTGTGAATTTCACTCGAAGAACATCCCACTACCAGAATCTGTCCCGGTTTCATCTGCGCTGTCGTAATCAGCTCCTCTGCGACGGCACGCGCTTCCTGTCTGATTGTTTCAAGATCCATTTTGTATCCCTCCTTGCTAAACAGCAATATTTGTGCAAAAGGAGACTGACTCTTTTTCCAAGAATCAGCCTCCTTTCTTCAGCTTACATAATTATTATTTCTGAACGATATTCACAATTCTTCCCGGTACGTAAATTTCTTTTACGATGTTTCCGGTCAGTTTGTCTGCAACTGCCTCTTTTGCAGCGGCGATTGCGGTCTCTTTATCTGCGTCTTTGGCGATTTTGATCGTTCCGCGCATTTTGCCGTTGATCTGAACAGCGATCTCGGCTACTGCCTCTACGGTCTTCTCCTCGTCAAACTCCGGCCATGCGGTCTGATACAAACGGCCTTCGTATCCAAGGTCTGCCCACAGCTCCTCGGTCATATGAGGCGCAACCGGGTTCAGCAGGATCAGAAGGGTTTCAAACTCTTTCCTCGTTACTTTTCCGGCTTTGTAGAACTCATTGACCAGGGTCATCATGGCTGCGATCGCTGTGTTGTATTTCAGGGACTCATAGTCGCTGGATACTTTCTTGATGGTCTGGTGCATTTTGGACTCCAGCTCTTTGGAGTAGGAATCTCCGTCTACCAGGCTGTCCTGCAGTTTCCATACACGCTCGAGGAAACGACGGCATCCTTTTACGCCTTCCTGAGACCAGGATGCACTTAAGTCGAAGGCACCGATGAACATCTCGTACGTACGCAGGGTATCTGCACCGAACTCAGCTACGATATCATCCGGGTTGACAACGTTTCCACGGGATTTACTCATCTTCTCGCCGTTCTCGCCGAGGATCATTCCGTGGGAAGTACGTTTCTGATACGGTTCCGGGCAGGTAACTACGCCCTGATCGTACAGGAATTTATGCCAGAAACGGGAATACAGAAGGTGAAGGGTGGTGTGCTCCATTCCTCCGTTGTACCAGTCAACCGGCAGCCAGTATTTCATAGCTTCTTTGCTTGCCAGAGCCTCTTTGTTCTTCGGATCGGTATAGCGGATGTAATACCAGGAAGAACCAGCCCACTGCGGCATGGTATCGGTCTCACGTTTTGCAGGTCCTCCGCAGCACGGGCAGGTGGTGTTGACCCAGTCTGTCATGGCAGCCAGCGGAGACTCGCCGTTATCGGTCGGCATGTAGCTCTCTACATCCGGCAGCTCCAGCGGAAGGGATTCTTCCGGAACCGGAACGTAACCGCATTTGTCGCAGTGTATGATCGGAATCGGCTCACCCCAGTAACGCTGACGGGAGAATACCCAGTCACGCAGCTTATAGTTTGTTTTTGCTTTTCCAACGTGGTTCTCTTCGAGCCACTCAAGAATTTTCTTTTTTGCTTCCGCAACGGAAAGTCCGTTCAGGAAACCGGAGTTGACAAGAGTTCCCTCTGCAACGTCGGTGTAAACTTCGTTCTGTACGTCGCCGCCTGCAACAACCTCGATGATCGGCATGTTGAATTTCTTTGCGAACTCCCAGTCACGCTCATCGTGTGCCGGTACTGCCATGATGGCGCCGGTGCCGTAGCTCATCAGTACATAATCGGAAATCCAGATCGGGATCTCCTTTCCATTAACCGGGTTGACTGCGGAAAGTCCGTCGATCATGACACCGGTCTTGTCTTTTGCAAGCTCGGAACGCTCGAAATCGGATTTTCTGGCTGCCATCTCACGGTATGCGCAGACCTCATCCCAGTTCTTGATCTCATCTTTGTACTGGTCGATGTACGGATGCTCCGGGGAGAGTACCATGTACGTAACATCCGAAGCAGGGTATCCGGGCGTGTGGTGTAGATGGTCAGTCATTCTCCGGTTATCTTCAGGGAGAATCAACCTCTGCTCCGTGGGAACGTCCAATCCAGTTTTCTGGGAAGTTTGACACGCTCAATATAGTCAACGCCATCCAGACCGTCGATCAGCTTGTCTGCATACTCGGTGATCTTCAGCATCCACTCGCTCTTTACTTTGCGGACAACCGGGCTTCCGCAGCGCTCGCACACGCCGTTTACAACTTCCTCGTTTGCAAGACCTACCTTACAGGAAGTACACCAGTTGATCGGCATTTCTTTCTTGTAAGCAAGACCTGCTTTGAAGAGTTTGAGGAAGATCCACTGGGTCCAGTGATAGTACTCCGGATCGGTGGTGTTGATCTCTCTGTCCCAGTCAAAGGAATATCCAAGGGACTGAAGCTGATCTTTGAAGTGATGTACGTTGCTTTTGGTAACGATCTTCGGATGGATGTGGTTCTTGATCGCATAGTTTTCAGTCGGAAGACCAAATGCATCCCATCCCATCGGATACAGTACGTTGTAGCCCTGCATTCTGCGCTTTCTGGCTACGATATCCAGTGCGGTGTACGGACGCGGATGGCCTACGTGAAGTCCCTGTCCTGACGGATACGGGAACTCAACGAGTGCATAGTATTTTGGTTTTTGTAT
>ENA-OQIL01000864-OQIL01000864.1-human-gut-metagenome-genome-assembly--contig:-NODE-864-length-10039-cov-2.204500_pt1 | contig 10039 bp, 12 predicted proteins | sample MGYA00242583_ERZ504748 | MGnify/ENA primary metagenome ERZ504748 (study PRJEB26092, sample SAMD00036191) | human gut metagenome | host: Homo sapiens | study: EMG produced TPA metagenomics assembly of...
TTTAAGCCGGTATGCGGCGCGGAGAAAATCTACATCCACAAAGGCGAGGGCAAGGTGGAGGATCTGACGCCTCCCACCTTCAGCATCCCCAACATTCAGGCCATCTCCCTCAAGAGCCTCCATATGGGCAGTATGCCAAACGACGGCGCTGCCTCTGAGGGCAAATACACGAAAATTTTTGGAGACCTTCCTTCCCGCCTCGGTAGTCCTTAACGAAGAGAACACGGTGCTCCATTTCTTCGGCGGCTATGACGATTACCTGACCCTGGGCCCCCGGCAAGGCTACGCTTAACTTTTTCAGCATGCTGAATAAAAGCCTGGCGCTGGTGGCATCCACGGCCCTGAGCCGCAGCCGCAATGAGCACACCAGCGTGACCTACACCGATATCGTGGTGGACTGCCCCTCCGGCCAGAAGGTTATTGATCTGGTGGTGGAGCCCATTCCCGCCGAGCCAGGGGAGGAGAGCAGCCTGACCGCTGTGCTCTTCCTGGAGCGGCGCCACGAGGTTTTCGGGGGATTCATGAAAAATATGATATCGACGCCACCGCCGCACAGCGTATCGCCGATCTTGGAACGGGAATTCCAGGTTTCTCAGGAGGATACTGCGCTCTACGATTCAGCGCCTGGAGACGGTCAACGGCGAACTGCAGGCGGCAAACGAGGAGCTGCTTACCGCCAACGAAGAGCTGCAGAGCTCCACGGAGGAGCTCCAGTCGGTCAACGAGGAGCTGTACACCGTCAACACCGAGCACCAGCTGAAGCTGGACGAGCTGACGATGATGTCAAACGACCTGTCCAACTTCCTGTCCTCCACCATGATCGGCATCCTGTTCCTCGACAGCAATCTCAATATCCGTAAATTTACGGAATACGTAGGGCGGGAATTCCAGCTGATGGAACACGATATCGGCCGTCCGATCCAGATCTTCGCCCACAGCTTCCCGGACGAGGATATCGAGGCGGACGCGAAGCACGTGCTGAAGGATCTGATCTCCATCGACAGGGAAGTGACCGCCATGAACGGACGTTTCTACACGCTGCGCATCGCACCGTACCGTACGACGGAGAACAATATCCGCGGCCTGGTCATCACCATCATCGACAGCCTGGGAACAGACCGCGATCTCGCACAGGATCTTGAACAGCAGCCGACCGCCCCGCAGCAGCACGGCTCTGCAGACGGCGCGGATGAATGAAAGAGATAGAAATAAGCCGACAGAACCGACCGCAAATCGATCAGTTCTGTCGGCTTACAATAGATTTTTCTGATTGCCCTGTGTCGGGAAGAAGGATTGCTTTCAAACCTGGTGCGCCAGAATCCAACATTCCTTCGTCGCGGAGACCGGATAAACCTCCGGTCTCCGCGATTAGCTGTTCATGGATAAAAAAGTATCTGCTGCTTGGAAAGCCTGATCATTTGGCAAGCACCTCATAAGCCTGACGGTTCTTGCTGATCAGGCGTTTTGAAATGGCCAAAACATCCTCATCCGCAGCGATCTGTTCCTGCTCCGCTGCCGAGAACTCCATGACAAGGTAGCGAGGCACGTTGTTCTTCAGTATGACAACAGCGCCGCTCTTCGTCTACAAGGCGAGCCACCTTGGAGAAGTTCTGGTTTGCTTCCGTGATGGAGAACAAGGTTGTTTGTATTGATGTTCATAGGGAAACCTCCTTTGCTTCGTTACTTTTATTATATCCGAAAATAGGAGAAATTCAACCATTCATTGTAAATTTTTTATGACCAGGGGCGGTCAAAATCTCTACGGCTCTGTCCCCAGGGAACGGGCGCGGGGTCTTGCGTGCGAAAAAGGCGAAATCAAAAGGGTAATTAAGGGCGGCCGGCTGCGGCTGCTTTATTTTTCGAGGAAAGGGGTGAGAAAATGCCGACAAAATCCAATAACACAGGCGGGCGCGGCGGTGCGAGACCCGGTGCGGGAAGGAAGAAATCCGCTGTCAGGGAGAAAGCCGAGAACGGCAATCCTGGCGGCAGGAAACTGGAAGTGCTGGACATTCCCGAAGTCGAGGGTGTCGATATGCCAAAGCCCCATGAGTTTTTATCCGCCGAGCAGCGTGACGGAAGTACGCTCCAGGCGGAGGAAATTTATACGGAAACCTGGGAGTGGTTAAAGAAGGTGGGCTGCGCGGCGAAGGTGTCTCCCCAGCTATTGGAGCGGTACGCCATGTGCAGCGCCCGCTGGATTCAGTGCGAGGAGATGACCAACCGCATGGGCTTCCTCTCCAAGCACCCGACCACCCAGAAGCCGATCCCGTCCCCGTTCATCAACATCGGCATTAATTACATGAACCAGGCGGTGCGGCTCTGGAACGAGATCTTCCAGATCGTGAAGGAAAACTGCAGCACCGATTACGGGGAGGTTTCTCCCCAGGACGATCTGATGGAGCGATTGCTCCGTGCAAGGAAGGGGTGAAGCCATGTTTGAGAAAGTAAATCCGTGCCACCCGGATAAGGTGGCGGACCGTATCGCCGGCGCTCTGGTGGATACGGCGTACAGAAAAGAAAAAAATCCCAGGATTGCTGTGGAGGTTCTCATCGGCCACGGTGTCTGCCACATCATCGCGGAGAGTTCCGTACACATCCCGCTGGATGAGGTGGATGCCATTGTGAAGCGTATCGGCGGGAATCTGCACCTGGATTATGTGGAAGTGCCGCAAGACGGACGTCTTGCCAATAACCAGGCAGAAGGAATCCGCTGCGGCGACAACGGCATCTTCAAAGGGGTGCCGGTCACGGAGGAGCAGAAAGCACTCTGCGAGATCGCAAAAAGTGTGTATCACACTTACCCTTCGGATGGGAAGTACATCATTGACGAGGCAAGGCTGATCCTCTGCCAGAGCAATGTGCGCACAGAGGAACTGCAAAAGCTGTATCCTACCGCCGAGGTCAATCCCCTGGGCGACTGGACAGGCGGCACGGATGTGGACTCCGGCGCGACCAACCGGAAGCTGGGCAGCGACATGGCCGATTCGGTGACGGGCGGCGGCCTCCACGGCAAAGACCTGTCCAAAGCGGATGTGTCTGCCAATATCTACGCATGGCTGAAGGCACAAGAAATGGGAAAGCCCGTGGAACTGTGCTGCGCCATCGGAGATGATACAGTGGACGGTGTTCCCTACGCTGAGATCGTGGAGACTGCCCGGAGATACATTCAGAGCCTTGGGGGTTTTGAGAAATTTGCGGAATGGGGGATGGTACGATGAAGACAACGACCGAGATGCAGCTTGTACCCATTACTAAGCTGGTACCCTATGTGAACAATGCCCGCACCCACTCCCCGGAGCAGATCACGAAGCTCCGCTCCTCCCTTCGGGAGTTTGGTTTTATCAATCCCGTCATCATCGACCGGGCTTTTAATGTGATCGCCGGCCACGGCAGAATCCTGGCGGCAAAGGAGGAAGGCATCACTGAGGTTCCCTGTGTGTTTGCAGACCACCTCAGTGAGGCTCAGAAGAAAGCTTATATCATTGCGGACAACCGCATGGCGATGGATGCCGGATGGGATGAGGAACTTCTGCGGGTGGAGATCGAGTCTTTGCAGGGCATGGACTTTGATCCCCTGCTGACCGGCTTTGATGAGAAGGAACTGGCAGAACTGTTTGCGGATGATTCCGGCAGCGAAGCCAGGGATGACGATTTTGACCTGACCGCTGCGCTGGAGAAAGCCTCCTTTGCGGAGCGGGGCGATGTCTGGACAGTGGGCCGGCACCGCCTTGTGTGCGGGGACGCCACCTCCGCCGAGGATGTGGCCCTGCTCATGGATGGCAGGAAGGCTAACCTCATCGTGACGGACCCGCCCTATGGCGTCTCCTTCAAAAGTGCCAGCGGCCTGACCATCCAGAACGACTCCATGAAAGATGAGGAGTTTTACAACTTCCTCCTCTCTGCTTTCAAGTGCATGGCGGAGCATCTGGAGAAAGGTGGCGCGGCCTATGTGTTCCATGCGGACACAGAAGGGCTGAACTTCCGAAAGGCGTTTATTGACGCCGGGTTTCATCTGGCGGGCGTGTGTATCTGGGTGAAGAACTCCCTGGTACTGGGACGCTCAGACTATCAGTGGCAGCACGAGCCTGTGCTGTATGGCTTCCTGCAGAATGGCAAGCACCCGTGGTATTCCGACCGCAAGCAGACCACCATCTGGAACTACGACAAACCGAAGCGCAATGCAAACCACCCGACCTCCAAGCCGCTGGACCTGCTGGGATATCCCATCGGGAACTCCACCCAGGAGAACGCCGTAGTGATTGACATCTTCGGCGGCAGCGGCTCCACCATGATGGCCTGTGAACAGATGAATCGGGTCTGCTGCATGATGGAGCTGGACGAGAAGTACGCATCGGTCATCCTCCGCAGGGCCGTGGAGAACGGCATCCCGCCGGAGGATATTTTTGTGGAGAGAAACGGGGAGCAGATTCCATACTCCGCTCTTGTGAAGGAGGTGGAGATCTGATGACCCCTATATATAACCATAGTAGAGAGCCGGATGGAGCCGACAGAGATACACCAAAACCACAAAAGCTGACCCTCGGCAGCCTGTTTGACGGCTCCGGTGGTTTCCCGTTAGGCGGCTTGCTCTCCGGCATTACCCCGGTGTGGGCTTCAGAGATTGAGCCGTTCCCCATCCGGGTGACCACAAAACGGCTGCCGTTTATGAAGCATTACGGCGATGTCTCCCGGATGGACGGCGGGAAGATCGAGCCGGTGGACATCATCACCTTCGGCAGCCCTTGCCAGGACATGAGCATCGCGGGCCGGAGGGAAGGTCTGGACGGCTCCCGCTCCAGCCTTTTCTACGAGGCCGTCCGGATCGTAAGGGAAATGAGGTGTGCAACCGATGGAAAATATCCAAGGTATATCGTCTGGGAGAACGTCCCCGGCGCATTTAGTTCCAACAAGGGTGCGGACTTCCAGTCCGTCCTCGAAGAGATCTGCTCGGTCAAAGGATACGAGGTTGATCCTGCTCGACCTGCGAAGTGGCCAGCCGCCGGGGAGATCGTGGCAGACGATTTCAGTCTCGCATGGCGGGTATTTGATGCGCAGTACTGGGGAGTCCCCCAACGCAGAAAACGCATCTACCTTGTCGCAGATTTTGCAGGCGGGAGTGCCGGAAAAATACTATTTGAGTCCGAAGGCATGTCTGGGTATACTCCGCAGGGCTTCCGCCCGTGGCAAGGAGCTGCCGGAGCTTTTAAGGAAGGCGCTGGAGCGTCAGGCTGCGTCTGCTTAAACGACCAGGGCGGCAGCCGCATGGATGTGACGGAGGATGTTGCGGCAACGCTCCGGGCGGAAAACCACGGGCATCCTCCCTGCGTGATGGGAGCTGCCGGATTCTGCACCGAGCATTCCGCACAGGCGAGGGGCATCGGGTATAGGGAGGAAACCTCGCCCACCCTCCGTGCTGGGACGGTGCCGGCAGCGGTCTATGAGAACCATAGCCAGGACACCAGATACACCGGCCCGCTGGAGACGGCTCCCACGGTCAACGCCACCTACGGCATGGGCGGGAACAACCAGCCTTTTGTGGTGGAGACGCCCAAGACGCTGAAGATCCGCTCCGGCTGTAAGGGCGGAGGCAAGGGCGCGCTGATCCAGGATAATAAATCCGCCACGCTGGGCTGCAACAATGACCAGACGGTATTCGTGCCGTTCGTGAAAGGCACCCGGCCACACTCTCCCGCAGAGGGGCAGCAGTGGAAAGCCTCCGATGTGGCGAACACGCTGAATACCTACGATGTGGGCGAGACCCGGTGCAATGAACTGGCGGTCAAAGTATATGGCATCTGCTCCAAGGACAGCAACGCCATGAAATCCGATAATCCCAAGAGCGGCTTCTACGAAGCGGAAACTTCCAGATGCCTGGATGCGAACGGCGGCAATCCTACCTGCAACCAGGGCGGAATGGCTGTGGTGGCCCTGCAGGGTTCCATGATTGGCAGGGCTGAGAAGAACGGTCCCCAGGGCAGCGGGGTGAATGAGGATGTGTCCTTTACGCTGGATGCCGCCGACCGCCACGCTGTAGCCTACTGCATGACCACCGGCACTTACACCCAGACACTTAAGGAACAATCCCCGACTTTGATGGCAAGGGACTATAAAGACCCGCCTGTGGTAAACGAGACCGAGCCGGAGTACATCGTCCGCAGGCTGACGCCCACCGAATGTGCCAGACTGCAGGGGTTCCCGGACTGGTGGTGCGCCGGGCTTGGAACAGACGAGCCGACCGAGGATGAGATTGAGTTCTGGACAGCGGTGTTTGAGACACACCGTTCCGTCATGGGGACGTCCTCCAAGCCAAAGAGCCGGAACCAGATCGTCAAGTGGCTGAGGAATCCCCATTCCGACAGTGCGGAATATAAAATGTGGGGCAACGGCGTAGCGCTCCCCAACGTCTATTTCGTGCTTTCCGGGATCGTGTACTATGCACAGTTTCCGGAAGGATAAATTGGCTTCTATTCTACAGAGAAATGTGCGAAAACCGCTTGCTATTTCAAGGGTTCAGAGTGATATATGTACCTACCAAAAACAAAGGAGGTTTTCGCACATGGAAATCAGATACAATGTGACGGGCGCCAAGCGCAAGGAACTGGTAAAAGTTATCGCCAATGCCACAGGCGCCAGGGCGGAATACAAGTTCATGCCCACCTGCAATTATGAGATTGATTATTTCACGGTCACCAAGGATGGGACGCTCCTATTTGACGACCGTGCCGACAGCGAGGAAGTCGAGCGGGTGCTGGAAGCCATCTCCGCCGCCGGCTTTGAATGTGAGCCGCAGGACGGCGGTGAGCAGCCCTTCGGGGAGGAAACCAAGGAAGCGGCAGAAGCCGCCGACAGCGCGCCACAGGTGGCGAATTTAAGGGGTCCCCGGCAAACCAATCGGTTTGTTGGGGAAAGGACGAGCAGCGAAGTGAATGAGCTTTCGGCTTCAGACGGAAGCGAACGATACGGAGCTTGCGAGGACACGCTTACGGTGGAAATCCCGCTCGACAAGGTGGCGGTGGGCAACCTTACCAAGCTGCTGGACGCCAAGGGGAATCTGATACGGAAGGCCCTGGGCATCACCGACCTTCGCATCGAGGTTTTGGAAGACCGGGTGGCATTTCCCTGGTTCTCCCAGGTGGACACAGATTCCGCAGCCGCCTATACCCACTTCATTTCCGCGCTTTGCGAGATGAGCAGGAATGCCAAGCGGGTAACAGCGACTGAGAAACCGGTGGATAACGAGAAATACGCCTTCCGCTGCTTTCTCCTGCGCCTGGGCTTCATCGGCAGCGAGTACAAGATGGAACGCAAAATTCTGCTGAAGAACCTGACCGGTTCCTCGGCCTTCAAGAACGGGGGTGTGAGCCATGAAGTTTCCGAGTAGAGAGATTGTGGAGCGCATCCGCCGGGAATATCCCGCCGGCACTCGTGTGGAACTGGTGCAGATGGATGATGTGCAGGCTCCGCCCGCCGGCACAAAAGGCACCGTCAAAGGCGTGGATGATACCGGCTCCCTCCTCATGCGCTGGGACAACGGCAGCGGCCTGAACGTGGTCTATGGGGAGGACGTTGTGAAAAAGGTGGGTGACCGCCATGCCGAATAACATTCTGAAGGACTTCTTCTATGGGAACATCAATCCGAATGAAAAGCAGTTTGATCGCAATTCGGAGTATGGAAAAGCTGCTGCCGGTCTGGCTGATGAAGAAGAAAAGCTCCGATCCATGCTGGATCAGGAGGCAGCCACAGTTCTCGATAAGATGATTTGTCTACAAGCCGCCATTGCGGGCATGACCGCTGAGGAGTACTTCATCGATGGGCTGCGGACGGGATTCCGCCTGGCTCTTGCTATCCTTGATGAGGAGGAAAACGGCCTTCTCAAGCCAATATCGGATGGCGGCAAACAGCCATAAACTACACAATATCCTGCGGTCATCTTTGTGTAATATATAACGCGGAATGAACTTGCTATTATCCTCTTTTAGAGCGAATATGTGTACACCGAAAGGGAAAACACACAGCCGCGAGGCAGAAAAACGGAGGATTTCAGAATGAACGAGAAAACAGCAAGGCAGATTGCAGAGATGAAGAACCAGACCATCGGTGTCGAGGTCGAGATGAACAGCATCACCCGCCAGAAGGCAGCGAAAGTTGCCGCCGCCTACTTCGGCACAGGCAGATACGAGAACACTGCCAGCCGCAACGGGTACAGCACCTGGTCGGCCTGGGATGCGGATGGGCGCGAGTGGAAATTCCAGAAGGATGTTTCCATCGCAGGGCCGGACGAGCAGAAATGCGAACTGGTTACCCCAATCCTGACCTACGGCGACATCGAAACCCTGCAGGAGCTTTGCAGGCAGCTCAGACACGCAGGCGCCAAGAGCGATGCCTCCAGAGGATGCGGAGTACACATCCACATCGGAGCCCAGGGGCACACGCCGCAGAGCCTTCGGAACCTCGCCAACATCATGGCAAGCCACGAAAGCCTGATCGCAGAAGCTCTGAAGCTGGACCGGGGCCGCATGAGCCGCTACTGCCGCACGGTTGACCCCAACTTCCTCACCAAGGTCAACAGCAGAAAGCCCAAGACGATGGCGCAGCTTGCGGACATCTGGTACACCAGCCACGGCGCAAGCTACGGCAGGAACCAGCATTACAACGACAGCCGCTACCATATGCTCAACCTCCACGCCACCTTCACCAAAGGGACCGTCGAGTTCCGGCTCTTCCAGTTCGATGAGCCGACCGCAGAGCGCCGGGGCGGCATCCACGCGGGACAGCTCAAAAGCTACATCCAGCTTTGCCTGGCTCTCAGCCAGATGGCAAAGGATGTGCGGACGGCAAGCCCCAAGCCCCAGCAGAACGAGAACCCCAAATACGCCATGCGCACCTGGCTCCTCCGCCTGGGCTTCATTGGCGAGGAGTTTGCAACGGCCAGAGATTTCCTGACCCGCAACCTGACTGGGGACACCGCCTTCCGGCAGCGGCAGAGCCGCCGCTTGAAGGACACGCAGGAGTTAGCCTCCTGCCACCTTACTCCTGACCGCTTCGGCGGTCTTAAGGTGGTAGAAGGGTAACCCCTTCGGAAAGGATGGATACTATGAAAGAAAAAAGATACTACATTGCTTATGGCAGCAACCTCAATGTCCCGCAGATGCGGATGCGCTGCCCCCACGCCACGATCCTTGGCACGGCAAACCTTAAGAATTGGGAACTACTTTTTAAGGGAAGCAAGACCGGCTCCTACCTGACCATCGAGGAATGCGAGGGCGGCACGGTTCCCGTGGTGATCTGGGAGGTGACAGCTGCGGATGAAGCCGCCCTCGACCGCTACGAGGGATTCCCCAATTTCTACTACAAGAAGGACATCCGGCTCCAGTACAAGGGAATCCGGACAGGCAGGCGCAGAACGGTGACGGCTTTCGCCTACATCATGCATGAGGAGCGCCCCATCGGCATCCCCACCAACTTTTACATGAGGACCTGCCTGGAGGGGTACGACACCTTTTACTTCGACAAGAACATTCTGATCGACGCCTACGAAAAATGCAGGGAGGTATGCGGCTATGAAGGATAACATCATAAGGACGGCGGTCTGCCCGCTTTGCGGCAGGACTTATCATGGCGCTCCGGCGCTTTCCAGGGAGGACAACAAGACCCTCATCTGCCCAGACTGTGGGACAAGGCAGGCGCTCCGGTCAATCGGCGTGGACACCGCCGAGCAGGAACAGATCATCGAGACGATTCACCGCCATATGGAAAGCCGGGAGCGTTGAAAAATTCACAATTTTGCTGTATAATAAAGTAATCTTGGTGGGGACAAATCGGAATTTGTCAAATGGGAAAGTGAGAATTAACTATGGATATATATAATGCAGGAAGCAGGGTAATGAACACTTACATCTATCATACGGTAAATGGATATATTATGATTGATACAGGATATGAACACAGTATGAAAAACGTAGAGAAAGAGCTAATAAGCAAGGTATAGCATTTTCTGAAATTAAAATATATCTTTTTAACTCATGCTACACGATGACC
>ENA-OQIL01000865-OQIL01000865.1-human-gut-metagenome-genome-assembly--contig:-NODE-865-length-10034-cov-2.052892_pt1 | contig 10034 bp, 9 predicted proteins | sample MGYA00242583_ERZ504748 | MGnify/ENA primary metagenome ERZ504748 (study PRJEB26092, sample SAMD00036191) | human gut metagenome | host: Homo sapiens | study: EMG produced TPA metagenomics assembly of...
TCCCACGACCAAAGCGCGATTTTTGATATGGACGGCACCCTGCTGGACTCCATGCCTATCTGGCGGGACCTGGGTACCAGCGTCCTGCGGGGCCTTGGCATCGAGCCCGAGCCGGAGACCGACGAGATGCTGAAGACCCTCTCCCTCCGGCACGGGATCGCCTACTGCAAGGAGCACTACCACCTCCCCCAGACGGAGGAGGAGCTGATCGGCCGGGTAGTGGACCGGGTCGCGGATTTCTATCAGCATGAGGTCCAGGCAAAGCCCGGCGTGGACAAGTTTCTGTCCCTTCTGAAGATGGAGGGCGTGTGGATGTATGTGGCCACTGCCACGGACCGCCCTCTGGCGGAAGCAGCCCTCCGCCATGCAGGGATCGACCACTACTTCCGGGGACTTATCACTGTGGCGGAGGTGGGGGTCGGCAAAAAGGAGAGCGCCGAGATCTACGAGCGGGCTATGCGCCGCCTTCAGTCCAACAAGAAGGACACGGTGGTGTTTGAGGACGCCTTCCACGCCATCCAGACCGCCAAGGCCGCCGGGTTCCGGGTGGCGGCGGTGTACGACGCGTCCGAGGAGGCACACCAGGAGGAGATCCGCGGGCTGGCGGACTACTATATCCGTTCCTTTGAGGAGATGTTTGAGACCCGGGAGCTGGAGTGATCGCCTGCCTCGCAAAACAGAAGGCCCGTCCGGTCCGTCAGGACCGGGCGGGCTTCTTTGTCAGAGAGTCAGGATCTCCGCCTCGCGGGCGGCGTCAGATGCCGTCAGCGTATTGGCGGCGTCCAGCAGCGCCGTGCGGAAACTGCCGCTGCCCCGGTCTGCGGCCAGGTGCTCCGCCCGGCGGGCGCAGATCTTCCAGAAGGCGGAGGCCAGGGCAGCCGCCGCGGCGGCGTCCGGCTCCACGGCGGCGAACACACCGCACAGCACCGACAGCATACAGCCCGTGCCGGTGACGAGAGACATCCGGCCGCTGCCGCCGGTGACGCACCAGACCCGCGCCCCATCGGTGATGAGATCCTCCGGACCGGAGAGCAGCACCGCCGTTCCGCGGCGCCGGGCCAGGTCCATGGCGGTGTCCCTCCGGGCTTCCCGGCTGGCGGGCAGCGGGCTGTCCACCCCTTGTTCCTGCCCATCCGACCCCAGCAGGGCCCGGGCCTCCCCCAGATTCACTCGCAGGATGGACGGGGTGAACAGGTCCAGCAGCGCCCGGACCTGTCCCAGCCGCCAGGGACTTGCGCCCACCCCTACCGGGTCTAGCACCACCGGATGACGGGCGGAGACGGCGCAGATCCGGCAGGCCCGGAATTTCTCCGCATCCGGGGTGCCGGTGTTCAGCACCGTGGCGTCGCTGACGGCGGAGATGGCTTCCATCTCTTCCGGTGCCTGGGCCATCATGGGACTGGCGCCAACGGCCAGGGCCAGATTGGCGCAGTCGTTGGCGGTGACGATATTGCTGACGCAGTGGATCAGGGGCCGCTGGCGGCGGACTTTGTCCAGACGGGTGAAATCAAGCATGGAAGGACCCTTTCTCAGTTGGGATCAATGCTCCAATGCGGCCCGCATGGATTTGAGGGCGCCGCTCTTCTGGAGGGTGAATACCAGGATGCCGGCCAGAATGGAGCCGCCCACGGTGGAGACCAGGAAGGGCACCACATAGGCGTAAAAGGCGATGGAGCCGGCCACTACGCCCATAAAGGCCACCGCCACAGGATAGGACAGCAGGCCGCCGATGATGCCGGTGCCGAACACCTCGCCCGCCAGGGTCGCGGGCAGATTCCTGGTCTTCCAGTAGACCAGGCCGCACAGCAGGGCGCCGCACATACTGCCTGGGAAGGCCAGGAGGCTGCCTAAGCCGAAGATGTTGCGCAGCAGGCTGGCCAGGAAGGCCACGGCCACGCCGTAGCCCGGGCCCAGGAACACGGCGCAGATGACATTGACCATGTGCTGCACTGGCGCGCACTGGCTGCCGAATACGGGAAACTGAAGCATACTGCCCACCACGGCCACGGCGCACAGCACGCCTGCCAGGGCCAGCTTCTTGGAATTGGTTTTCATAGAGATCGCTCCTTTGATCCATCAGAATTTGCAGGGAGAAAACAGCGTGCGAAACAGCGTTTTTCCCCTTGCCATGCAAGGTCGGCAGGCGGGCATCCGCCTGCTGTGGAAAATCGGTCGAGGCTTTCTGGCCTCCTCTCACGCCGGAACACGGCTTCCCATCGCTGTTTTGCCGGCCCAGGCCCAGGGCGCTCCCCCTCAGCCCGCTCCCGGTGGTCCCCGGGGCGCCGGATGTTGTTTTCGCCGATGCACATCCCTTCCGTCTCAAAGTAAAAAACCAGCGGGCGCCTGAGAGGGTGCCCGCCGTGCCGGATGCTCATACATAACTTCCTACGGTGGCATTACCCACATCAGGTAAAGGGTCGAAGCGGTCCGCTTCCTCTCAGCCCGTGAGGGCTCCCCTGTTTTTGTCGCATTTATTATGACACCGCCCGCGGGAATTTGTCAAGCAGTATCTTGTGTAAAGATTTGCCCCCCTATAGAGCCGGGAGAAAAATTCCTTGACATTTCCAGAAATTCCGATATAATAATATGGCTTGCAGTCTGCAGGCATATCCTTGCTCCCATCCCGAATGGGGGCCATTTGTCCAGAAGGAGGTGCAAATATGGCAAAGGTTTCTGCCAATTATGAGGTCGTGTATATCATCGACCCTGCACAGGGTGAGGAGAACACCGCCGCGCTGGTGGCCAAGTTCAAGACCCTGGCTGAGCAGAATGGTTCCGCTGTGGAAGTGGAAGAGTGGGGCAGCCGCAAGCTGGCTTATCCCATCAACTACAAGACCGAGGGTTATTACGTCCTGATGACCTTCACCAGCGAGCCTTCTTTCCCGAAGGAGCTGGACCGTGTTCTGCGGATCACGGACGGCATCATGCGTTCCCTGATCGTCTGCAAGGGCGAGTAAGGGGGGCATTGATATGCTCAACAAGATCATCATCATGGGTCGTCTGACCCGGGACCCCGAGCTGCGCCGCACCGGAAGCGGCACCGCCGTCACGTCCTTCTCCCTGGCTGTGGACCGGGACTTTAAGTCCCAGAGCGGCGAAAAGGAGACCGATTTTATCGACGTGGTGGCCTGGCGCAGCACCGCGGAGTTTGTCAGCAAATACTTCACCAAGGGCCGCATGGCCGTGGTGGAGGGCCGGCTGCAGATCCGCGATTGGACGGACAAGGACGGCGGCAAGCGCAGAAGCGCCGAGATCGTCGCCGACAAGTGTCTACTTCGGGATTCCAAACGGGACGGCGCCGCGATTTCGGCGGCGCACCCGCTTCTTACAGCGCCCCCATGGGCGGCCGCAACGCCGCACCGATGGGCGGACAATCCGATTTCGCCGAGATCGGCGAAGAGGACGGCGAACTGCCGTTCTGATTTTGAAGTAAGGAGGAACCATTCCATGGCTTTTGATCGTGAAGCGAGACCCGCTCGCCCCAACCGCGGCAAGCGCCGCAAGGTCTGCCAGTTCTGCGCGGACAAATGCGAGTATATCGATTACAAAGACGCCGCCAAGCTGCGCCGCTTTGTCTCTGAGCGTTCCAAGATCCTGCCCCGCCGGACCACCGGCACCTGCGCCATGCATCAGCGTCAGCTGACCGAGGCCATCAAGCGCGCCCGGCAGATCGCCCTGCTGCCCTACGTCACCGACTGAGGCAGACCGTGACTGTAACAAAGGCTCCCCCATCCGCTTGGATGGGGGAGCCTTTTTACTGCAGTCCCAGTTTTTTTACGCTATATAAACTTTCTGGTTGTTTTTCCTCTTTTGGCGTGGTACGATTAAACTCGCACCTGTGTGTAGATGGAGGAACGTTTTCATGGTATTGATGCTGCTTGAACAGATCGTACAGCTTTTTCTGTGTATCGTCCTGGGCTGGCTCCTGGTCCGCCTGCATCTGCTGAAGCCGGAGGACAGCCGGGTTCTGTCCAAAGTCTGTCTGTATCTGGTCACTCCCTGCGTCATCATCAACGCCTTCCAGCTCCAGCGTACGCCGGAGCTGCTTCAGGGTCTGGCCCTCTCCCTTGGGGCCGCCATTGGCATCCACGCTCTGTTTTTCATTGCCACGGCCTTACTGCACCGCCCCCTGCGTCTGACGCCGGTGGAACAGGCCTCCCTGATTTACACCAATTCCGGTAACCTCATCATCCCCCTGGTGACTGCGGTCCTGGGGCCGGAGTGGGTCATCTATTGCAGCATGTTTCAGTTGGTGCAGCAGTTTCCCATGTGGAGTCACTGCCGGATTATTCTGAGTGGTGACCGGAATGTCTCGCTGAAAAAAATTTCTCCTGAATGTCAACATCATTTCCGTGTTTGTGGGTGTGCTGCTGTTTCTGCTGAACCTGCCCCTGCCTACGGTAATCGCCGGTACCATGAAGTCCATTGCCTCCACCATCGGCCCCCTCAGCATGTTTGTCGCCGGCATGCTCATGGGAGAGCAGAACCTGCTGGCGGTCCTGCGCATCCGCAGCATCTGGAAGGTGGCCTTCCTGCGGCTGATCGCCCTGCCGCTGGTGGTCCTGTGTATTTTCAAATACTCTGGCCTTGCGGCCCTGGTGCCGGACGGCCAGTCCATCCTGATGATCAGCCTGCTGGCAGCAAGTGCCCCTGCGGCGGCTAACGTCACTCAGATCGCTCAAGTTTACGGTCATGAAGGAGACTACGCCGGCGCCATTAATGTAATCACCACGCTTCTCTGTATCGGGACCATGCCGCTGATGGTTCTTCTGTACCAAATGTAAGCAGAACCACAGCTTTTCCGGAAAACGCACAAAGCGGGCCACCCTTTTGGGTGGCCCGCTTTCTTGCTTTAGCGGTTATTCCTCCACGTCTTTCAGACGGTCCACATAGGGGCTGGCGGTGCTGCTGACCTCCGCGGCCTCCTTCTTGAACTTCTCAACATTCAGGGTGCTCTCCCGCACGGGGGTGATGGTGCCGGCGCCGGCCACGCAGCCGCCGGGCAGCCCATGCCCTCCAGCAGATAGCCGTTGCGCTTGCCGGCCTTGGCCATCATCAGCATCTTCTTGCACTCCCGCAGGCCGTCGCCGTACTCGATCTGTACCTCCCGGGTGGGGTCGATGTGCTTGATGGCCTCTACCACGGCCGCGGCCACGCCGCCGCCCACCGCGAAGCCGCGGCCCATGGAGGTGCCCTCGTTCAGGCCGTCCTCCGGGTCCGCCTCCAGGGTGGTGAAGTCGATGTTCTTGGCATCGAACATGCCCTGCAGCTCCTCAAAGGTCAGCACGTAGTCCACATCCGACCGGACAGATTTCCGGTTGGCCTCCAGCTTCTTGGCTGCGCAGGGCCCAATGAAGCAGATCCGGGCATCCGGATGGTCCTTCTTCACCATGCGGGCGGTGATCACCATGGGGGTGAGGGCCATGGAGATGCAGTCCTTGAACTGGGGGAAGAGCTTCTTGGCCATGACGGACCAGGCCGGGCAGCAGCTGGTGCCCATGAAGGGCAGCTTCTCCGGCACCTCCGCCAGGAAATCCTTGGCCTCCTCCACGGTGCACAGGTCCGCGCCGATGGCGACCTCCACCACATCGTCAAAGCCCAGGATCCGCATGGCGGCCTTCAGCTTGGCAGGCGTGGCGGCCTTGCCGAACTGGCCCACAAAGGCGGGGGCCACGCAGGCGATGACCTTGGATCCGCGGTTCATGGCGTTGATGACCTGGAAGATCTGGCTCTTGTCGGCAATGGCGGCGAAGGGGCAGTTCACCAGGCACATGCCGCAGGAGACGCACTTGTCCGGGTCGATCTCGGCCTTGCCATTGGCGTCGGTTCCGATGGCGTCCATTCCGCAGGCCACGGCGCAGGGCCGCTCCTGAATGATAATGGCCTTGTAGGAGCACACGTCGGCGCAGCGGCCGCAGTTGATGCACTTGCCGGGGTCGATGTGGGAGCGGCCGTTGTAACGGTCCAGCTTGATGGCGTCCTTGGGGCAGACCTCCTCGCAGGGGTGGGCCAGGCAGCCCTGGCAGCCCTCGGTCACCAGCACCCGCTTCTCCGCGCAGCCGTTGCAGGCAAACTTAATGACGTTGATGAGCGGAGGGGTGTAGTAGGTCTCCGGCCGGTCGGCCGCCTCGATATTCTCCGAGAGCGGGGCGTGCTCCGCCGCGCTCCGGCAGGGCAGGCCCATGGCCAGCCGCAGCCGCTCGCCCACGATGGCCCGCTCCAAAAACACGTCGTTGCGGAAGTTGCCCACCTCGCCCGGGATGATCTTGTAAGGCAGGCTCTCAATGCGCTTGTCCACCGGCCACTCCGTGTGGTAAGCCATGCGGGCCACCTCCCGGAACACCCGGTGGCGGATCTCCTGGATACGGGTTTCGACACCTCTCATCTGCTCTCTGTCCCTTTCTGTATCGGCCCGGCCCCGAGGCGGGGCAGGCCGGAATCGGTTGCTTTTTGACCTCTCCAATCATAACCGTTTGGTAAGTGTCCTGTCAATGAAAATGTTTCCTTGTCTTACCGTATTTTTGTACCCCGTTTTTTCTGAAAACCCATGCAGTTTATACCCCCATCGTTTTGAAAAAATGTGATATACTCTAGCCAAATGACACCCGGGAGGGATCTCTGTGAAGCCGGAACTGCTGCGTGCGCTGCCCAAAATGGATCTGCTTCTCGCCCGCCCCGCCCTGGCGGGCAGCCCCCTGCCCTACGCCCTGCGGCGGCAGGCGGCCCGCCAGGTGCTGGACGAGTACCGCGCCGCCCTGCGCGCCGGGGCGCTGTCTGCCGTCCCCGGCCTGGATGAGCTGGAGCAGTCCGTCCTCCGCCGGGGCGCGGAGCTGGCCCGGCCCGCCTTGGGGCGGGTGATCAACGCCACCGGCGTGGTGCTCCACACCAACCTGGGCCGGGCCCCTCTCAGTCCGCGGGCGGCGGCGGCGGTGGGAGAGGCCGCCCGGGGCTATTCCAACCTGGAGTACGATCTCTCCGCCCGCCGCCGGGGCCGCCGGGGGGCGGCCGTCGAGTCCCTCCTGTGCGCCCTCACCGGCGCGGAGGCGGCCCTGGTGGTCAACAACAACGCCGCCGCCGTGGTTTCTCCTCCTCTCCGCCCTGGCGGCAGGGCGGGGGGTGGCCATCTCCCGGGGGAGCTGGTGGAGATCGGCGGGGGCTTCCGGGTGCCCGACATCCTGGCCCGCAGCGGGGCCCGGCTGGTGGAGGTGGGCACCACCAACAAGACCCGCCCGGCCGACTACGCCGCCGCCCTGGATGCGGGGGAGGCCCAGGTGCTGCTCAAGGTGCACCCCAGCAACTTCCGGGTTGTGGGCTTCACCCAGGCGGTCTCCCTGCCCGAGCTGGGCGCTCTGGCCCGGGAGCGGGGGGTGCCGCTGTTCTGCGATCTCGGCTCCGCCGCCCCCGGCTCCCCGGAGCTGGCCGAGGCGGTGGCATGGGCCGATGTGTGCTGCTTCTCCGGGGACAAGCTGCTGGGCGGCCCCCAGGCGGGGATTTTGCTGGGGAAGGCGGAGCCGCTCGGCCGTCTGCGGGCCGACCCCCTCTCCCGCGCCTGCGCCCCGGCCAAGCTGGCCCTGGCCGCCCTGGAGGCCACCCTGCTGGACTGGCGGGACGGGACGGCGGTGCCGGTGTCCGCCATGCTCTCCGCCCCGCCGGAGGAGCTGCGGCGGCGGGCGGAGGGCCCCTGGCCGAAGCCCTCTACCCCCCCTCACCCCTGCACGGCGGTGGAGACTGCGGGGGAGGTGGGGGGGCGGCGCCCGGCCCGGGGGGAGAGCCTGCCCGCCTGGGCGGCGGCCCTGGAGCCGGCGGAGGCGCTGGAAGCCCACCTCCGCGCCTGGCGGGTGCCCATCCTGGCCGCATCCACCGGGGGAAGCTCCTGCTGGACGTGCGCCAGCCCTCCTCGCCCGGCGACGAGGCGGAGATCGCCGCCGCCCTGGCGGCGTGGAGGGAGGAGAGGGCATGACCTTCTGCACCGCGGGCCATGTGGACCACGGCAAGACCGCCCTGGTGCGGGCCCTCACCGGGGTGGACACCGACCGGCTGGCCGAGGAGCGCCGCCGGGGCCTCACCATCGAGCTGGGGTTCGCCCCCCTGGAGCTGCCGGGAGTGGGGCGGGTCTCCCTGGTGGACGTGCCCGGCCACGCCCAGTTCATCCCCACCATGCTCTCCGGCTGCGGCGGGCTGGACGGCGCGCTCTTCACCGTGGCCGCCGACGAGGGCCCTATGCCCCAGACGGCGGAGCACCTGGACTTCTCTCCCTGCTGGGCCTGGAGCGGGGGGTGGTCGCCCTCACCCGGGCGGATCTGGCCTCCCCCGCCGCCCGGGCGGAGGCGGAGGCGCGCACCCGCGCCCTGACGGCGGGCACCTTCCTGGAGGGAGCCCCCCGGATCTTCGTCTCCGCCGTCACCGGCGAGGGGCTGGAGGCGCTGCGGGCCGCCCTGGCGGCCATGGCCCGGCAGGCGCCGCCCCCGCCGGAGGGCAGCCCCCGGCTCCACGTGGATCGGGTCTTTTCCGTGGACGGCAGCGGCACGGTGGTCACCGGCACCCTCACCGGCGGCCCCCTCCGCCGGGGGGACAGGGTGCAACTCTATCCGGGAGAGCAGACCGCCCGGGTGCGGGGCCTTCAGTGCCACGGCGTCCCGGCGGAGGCGCTGCCCGCCGGGGTGCGGCGGCGGTGAACCTGGCGGGGGTGCGCCTGCGGGACGTGGGCCGGGGGGACACCCTGGCTACGCCCGGCGCCCTCGCCCTCACCGACCGGACCGACGTATCCCTGGGGGTGCTCCCCGACGCCCCCTTTCCCGTGCACACCGGAAGTCAGCTCCACTTCCACCACGGCGCCCGCGCCCTGGTGTGCCGCTGCATCCTCCTGGGACAGGACGTGCTCCGCCCCGGCGAGGCGGGGTGGGCCCAGCTCCGCTTCACCCAGCCCGTCGCCGCCGCCCCGGCGACCGGTTTGTGGCGCGCTTCCTTCTGCCCCCCTGGCCACGGTGGGAGGCGGCGTGCTGGTGGATCTGGCGCCCCCCGGCAAGGGCCGCATGCGGCCGGAGCGGCTGGCCCGGCTGGCCGCCCTGGCGGAGGGGCGGCCCCTCCTGGCGGCGGAATCCCCCGCCGCCCCGGCGGCTCCGGCGGCCCCCGCCCCGTCGGCGGAGGCGGAGGGGGAGCTGGAGGCCCTCTATCTGGGGTACGGCCTGGAGCCGCCCCCCTGGGCGCGGGTGGAGCCCCGCTTTGCCGGGCGGATCAGGGAGGCGCGGCGGGCCTGCCGCCGCCTGAAGGAGCGGGGCGTCCTGCTGGAGCTCTCCCCCGGCCATCTGCTCCACGCCGGGGCCGTCCGGGTGGCGGAGGCCCGGCTGCGCGGGCGCTTCCGCTCCGCCTCCTTCTCCCTGGCACAGGCCAGGGACGCCCTGGGTTGTTCCCGCCGGTGCGCCCTGCTCCTGCTGGAGCACTGGGACGCCTCCGGCGTCACCCGCCGGCAGGGAGAGGGCCGGATTTTTTCCACATCTGCTTGACCCACAGTGGAAAACCAGCTATGATGGGAGTGGATATGGGGGCGGAAGGGCCGCTGGTGGGCCCCCCGGTCTTCAAAACCGACGGGGACGGCGCTCCCGTCCTGGTGTGTTCGATTCGCACCCGCCCCCGCCACGGGCTCAGAACCGCCCTTTTGGCACGAGGTTCCGCCGGGATGGCGAAACCTCTTAGCCGGGCCGGGCGGTTCTTCGCCTCCAACCGCGACCCACGTTGTTGGGCTCGCGGTTGGGGGGCCGCCCTGCGGGCGGCGGTTGGAAACAAGGCCTTTTCTGTGGAAAGGAGCGTGCCGTCATGTCCAGCATCCCCTTCTTTGCCCGCCGCAGGCTCTGCAGCACCTTCAACGCCCAGGAGGTCGGGCAGCTCCGCGCCGCCCTCCAGGACGCCGGGGTGGAATTCATCATTCGGCAGGACCGCCAGAACGGTTCCTTTTTCGGCATCGGCCTGCAGTTGGTCCCCCCTCCGTTGAATACATTATTTATGTCCATGAGGACGACTTTGAGCTGGCCCAGGCC
>ENA-OQIL01000866-OQIL01000866.1-human-gut-metagenome-genome-assembly--contig:-NODE-866-length-10025-cov-2.203880_pt1 | contig 10025 bp, 15 predicted proteins | sample MGYA00242583_ERZ504748 | MGnify/ENA primary metagenome ERZ504748 (study PRJEB26092, sample SAMD00036191) | human gut metagenome | host: Homo sapiens | study: EMG produced TPA metagenomics assembly of...
CCAGCCAGTCGGCTTCGGCCTCATTACGGGCGGAGCGGGGGCGGGTGCATATGGTGACCTATGGGGCCATCACCACGGCCCGCCAGGCTGCCGCTGTCCCGGCGGCTCTATCAGATCAGCTGCGACATGGAGGAGCTGATCGGTAAGCTCAAGCCCGACGTCATCTCCATTGAGGAGCTGTTCTTCAATACCAACATCACCACCGGTATCGCCGTGGACCCATGGCCGGGGCGTCATTTTGTGCGCGGCGGAAAAGTGCGGCGTGCCGCTTATGAGTACACGCCCTCTCAGGTGAAGCTGGCGGTGGTGGGATACGGCAAGGCGGAAAACGGCAGGTCATGGACATGACCCGGCGCCTTCTGGGCCTTGCGTCGGTGCCCCGGCCCGACGATGCGGCGGACGCTCTGGCCCTGGCACTGTGCCACGCCCGGAGCCGGACCTCCCGGCTTCCCCAGACCAGCGACGTCAAAGAAACGGTGTAAGGAGCAACGCGCATGTTTTACTATCTGGACGGTACCGTGGCCGAGCTGCTGCCCTATCTGGCGGTGATCGACTGCGGCGGTGTGGGCTATGCCTGCAAGACCACCAACAATACCCTGGCCAGTTTGAAAAAGGGCCAGCGGGGGAAGCTGTACACCTACCTCAACGTAGGCGAGGATGTCTTTGATCTCTACGGCTTTGCCACGCAGAAGGAGCTTGCCACCTTCAAGCTGCTCATCGGAGTCTCCGGCGTGGGACCCAAGGCGGCCCTGGCGGTGCTCTCGGCGGGAACGCCGGAGTCCTTGGCCATGGCCATCGTCACCGGGGATGAAAAAAGCCCTGACGGCGGCCCCCGGCATCGGCAAGAAGATCGCCCAGCGCATCATCCTGGAGCTCAAGGACAAGATAGCCCGGGAGAGCGGCGGCGAGCTGGACTTTTCCGGCGGCAAGGGCGCTCCGGCCGCGGCGGTCTTTTCCAACAAGGCCACCGAGGCCGCCCAGGCTCTGGCGGTGCTGGGCTATACCAGCGCCGAGGTGTCCATGGCCCTTAAGGGCATCGACGTGGAGGGCCTGCCTCTGGAGGAGATCATCCGGCAGAGTCTCAAGAAGATGGTGAAATAACCAGGCCGCGGGGCAGCGGCGCACCACGGGCACCCGGACGGGATGATTCCGTCCGGCGGCCGGGTTCGCCTGTTTTGCGGCCGGGAAGGCGGAAATATGAACAGCAACAAAAAAGCAAAGGCCCGGAAAGCCGCCCTGGCAGCGGCCCAGGCCAAGAAAACCGCCCAGGCCAAGCAGATCCTCACCGTGGGGGTGGGGATCGGAATGCTCTTCATCGGTCTGGGCCTGGGCGTGACGGTGCGCACCGCCTTTGCCGCCAATACCTGCGGCGGCTCTCAGGAGGATCTGGCGGCGTACCTGCTGGAGTCCCAGGGCCAGGGGTGCCACGGTGCTCAAGACCGCCCGGGAGGGCCGGGTCCAGGCGGTGCTCTACGAGCGGGAGGACCTGGGCCTTTGCACGGCAGTGTTTGAACAGCGGCTCTTCGGCCTGCGCTGGGCCTATGACGGCATGGAGTCCGCCCCGGAGACGGGACTGGGCATGACCGGCAGCTGGCAGGCCGGGGGATTTTTGCGCGGGACCCGGTGCGAGGCGGTGGTCTACGGCGACAACCGCACCGGCGCGGTGGATTCCTATACCGTCACCGATGCCGACGGCGTGGGCCGGTCGGACCTGGAGGCGGACTATATTCTGGACGTGTACGTGCTGGATGGGGCGGAGCAGCTGCCCCGGATCCTGGTGCAGTACGGTCCTGACGGAAGCGTTCTTTCGGAGGAGGGATGAGCGCGTGAGCATTGACTTCGGCAGCGATATCTATGAAGAGCCCATTGTGGCCAAGACCTTTTTGCAGGAGGATGCCCAGGAGGGCTCTCTTGCGGCCCAAGACCCTGCGGGAGTACATCGGCCCAGGAGAAGGCCAAGGAGAATCTTTCTGTGTTCATCGAGGCCGCCCGCAAGCGGGAGGAGGCGTTGGACCACGTACTGCTCCACGGCCCTCCGGGCCTGGGCAAGACCACCCTGGCGGGGATCATCGCCCAGGAGATGGGGGCGGGCATCCGGATCACCTCCGGCCCGGCCATCGAAAAGCCCGGAGACCTGGCGGCGCTTTTGACCAATCTCAACGAGGGGGACATCCTCTTTGTTGATGAGATCCACCGGCTCAACCGCTCCGTGGAGGAGATTTTGTACCCCGCCATGGAGGACTACGCCCTGGACATCATCGTGGGCAAGGGACCCAGCGCCAACTCCATCCGGCTGGACCTGCCCAAGTTTACCCTGATCGGGGCCACCACCCGGGCCGGGCAGCTCTCGGCACCACTGCGGGACCGCTTCGGCGTCACGCTGCGGCTGGAGCTCTACACCCCGGAGGAGCTTTCCCGAATCGTCACCCGCTCGGCGGGAATCCTAAACGTGGAGATCGAGCCCGACGGCGCCTATGAGATCGCCCGGCGCAGCCGGGGCACGCCCCGCATTGCCAACCGGATGCTCCGGCGGGTGCGGGACTTTGCCCAGGTCAAGGCCGACGGCGTCATCACGGCGGCGGTGGCCGACGAGGCGCTGTGCGCCCTGGAGGTGGACCAGCTGGGATTGGACAGCGTGGACCGGCGGATGCTGGGCGCCATCATCGACCACTACAACGGCGGTCCCGTGGGCCTGGAGACTCTGGCCGCCACCATCGGCGAGGAGGCCGTCACGCTGGAGGATGTATATGAGCCGTACCTGATGCAGATGGGCTTTCTGACCCGGACGCCCCGGGGCCGCTGCGTGACGCAGAAGGCCTACGGACACCTGCACCGTCCCATTCCCGGCGGCGCGGCGCCGGAAGGCGTCATGGAGCAGCTGACGCTGTAACAAGCCGTTGGGGCAGGGAGGCGGCATCATGGAATATCTCACGTCTATCCGCCTGCGGCGGCAGCTGCCGCAGGAGAGCTATCTGTGCGGACTGCCGCCGGTGCGGTATCTGATGGAGGGCGGCGTCCTGCGCTTTGACACGCCCGTCACCTTTTTGGTGGGGGAGAACGGCAGCGGAAAATCCACCTTGCTGGAGGGGATCGCCGTGGCCTGCGGCTTCAACCCCGAGGGCGGCACCCGGAATTTCTCCTTTTCCACCCGGGCCACCCACTCGCCATTGGGCGAGTATCTCACGCCCGCCCGGCGGCGCTATCCCAAAGACGGCTTCTTTCTCCGGGCGGAGAGTTTTTACAACGTGGCCACCCACATTGACGAACTGGATGAGACCACCCCGGGTCCCCGGCTGATTGACAGCTACGGCGGCGTGTCCCTGCACAACCAGTCCCACGGGGAGAGCTTTCTTTCTCTGGTGGAACACCGCTTCGGCGGGCAGGGCCTGTATCTGCTGGACGAGCCGGAGGCGGCGCTGTCTCCCGCCCGGCTGCTGACGCTGATGGTCATGCTGGACCAGCTGGTGAAGAAGGATTCCCAGTTTGTCATTGCCACGCATTCGCCCATTCTGATGGCCTTTCCCGGCGCCCGGATCTATCAGCTGGGGGAGGCGGGCGTAACGATGGCGGAATACCGGGAGACGGAGCACTATCAGCTCACCCGGCGCTTTTTGGAAAACCCGGAGCGGATGCTGCACTACCTGTTGGAGGGCTAGTGTCCGCCTGTGATATCAGATGTTTGAAACCTTTGAAAAAATGAGGTAATGGATATGGGGCAAGCTATTTGGAACCGACGGCATCCGCGGCGTGGTGGGGGAGAACCTCACTGCCGATATGGCCTTCCGCGTGGGGCAGGCCGTGGGCACGGTGCTGATGGAGGAGAAGGGGGGACGCCCCACGGTGGTCATCGGCAAGGACACCCGCATTTCCTCCGATATGCTGGAAGCGGCGCTGACGGCGGGCATTTTGTCCGTGGGCGGCGACGTACTCTCCGTGGGGACCATCCCCACTCCAGCCGTGGCGTTTTTGGCCCGGCAGGAGGGCGCGGACGCGGGCATCGTGATCTCCGCCAGTCACAACCCCTATGAGCACAACGGCATCAAGGTCTTCAGCGGACAGGGCTACAAGCTCTCCGATGAGGTGGAGGGCCGCATTGAGGACCGGATTCTCTCCGAGGCGCCCATGAAGCTGCGCACCCGGGGCGAGATCGGCCGTCTGGTGTCGGACGGCGGCCGCCGGAAGGTGGACTACATCGACTTTGTGGCCTCCACCATTTCCGAGGACCTCCACGGCATGCGGATTCTGGTGGACTGCGCCAACGGCGCGGCCAGCGCCACAGCGCCGGAGCTCTTCGGCCGCTTCCAGGCCCATACGGACTTCATCCACCGCGCCCCCGACGGCGTGAACATCAACCACCGCTGCGGTTCTACCCACCTGGAGGACCTGGCCCAGGCCGTGGTCCGGGGCGGCTACGACGTGGGCGTGGCCTTTGACGGCGACGCAGACCGCTGCCTGCTGGTGGATGAGACCGGCGGCGTCATTGACGGCGACAAGGTCATGGCGGTGTGCGCTCTGGATATGAAGCGCCGGGGCGAGCTCAACGGCAACACCATTGTGGCCACGGTCATGAGCAACCTGGGCCTGCATGAGTTCTGCCGCAACCACGGCCTGGAGCTGATCTGCACTGCCGTGGGCGACCGCAATGTGCTGGAGGAGATGCTCCGCCACGATTACCGCATCGGCGGCGAGCAGTCCGGCCACACGATCTTCACCGGCCTGGAGACCACCGGCGACGGCGAAGTGACGGCGCTGCAGTTTTTGCAGGTGCTCGCCCGGTCCGGCCAGAAGGCCAGCGAGCTGGTCTCGGCATGCGCGGTATATCCCCAGGTCCTCCTCAATGTGGAGGTGCCCCACAGCGGCGGCGTCAAGGAGAAGATCATGGCCTCCGCGGAGCTTGCCCAGGCGGTCAAGCAGGAGGAGGACGCCCTGGCGGGCGCCGGCCGGGTGCTGGTCCGGGCATCGGGTACGGAGGCACTGATTCGGGTGATGGTGGAGGCCAAGACCACCGAAATCGCCCAGGAGGTGGCCCAGCGCCTGGCGGATTTTATAAAATCACTAAAATTTTAAGGGATTTATCCGGATATTTTGAACATTTGCTTGACATTTCCATGATTAGACAGGTATAATACATGTATGCGAAAGTCTTATGAGAACACCCAAATCCAGGAAGATCTTTCCGATGAGACTCTGTGCCGTTTGGCGGCGGAAGGCCGCCGTGAGGCGGAGGAGATCCTGGTCACCCGATATCAGAGGCTGGTACGTACCTGTGCCCGTCCGTTCTTTTTGATCGGCGGCGACAGCGAGGACCTGACCCAAGAGGGAATGGTGGGACTCATCAAAGCAGTCCGGGAGTATGACGCGGAAAAGGAAGCGTCTTTCCGAACATTCGCGGAAATCTGCATTCGCAGCCGACTGTATTCCGTTCTCCGTGCCGCAGGGCGCGGTAAGCATTCACCGCTCAATCAGTCGGTCCCTTTGGATACGCCCTACCTTGACAGCAATTCCTACACCTCTGGTACCAGCAGTCTGGCTCAGTGCAATCCGGAAGATTTTCTCATCGACCGCGAGCACACAGCGGCCCTCTTGTCCGGAGTCCGGAAACAGTTGTCCGATTTTGAAGCGGAGATATTGGGGTATTATTTAGACGGTCTTTCATGCAGGGAAATTGCCGGAACGGTCGGCAAACCCCCAAAGTCCGTGGACAACGCTGTGCAGCGCATTCGGCGCAAGGTGGCACGGCAGCTTCTTTCCGGCGATCTCAGCAAGCGCTGAGCGCAATATATTTTTCTTTTCAAAGAGAGGGTAACATCATGTACGAAGACAAAACTTTAGTGTGCAAAGAGTGCGGTCAGGAGTTCGTGTTCACCGCCGGTGAGCAGGAGTTCTACGCCGAGCGCGGCTTCCAGAACGAGCCCCAGCGCTGCAAGGCCTGCCGCGACGCCCGCAAGAACGCCGCCCGCGGTCCCCGGGAGTACTTCACCGCTGTTTGCGCTGCCTGCGGCGGCGAGGCCAGAGTGCCCTTCGAGCCCAAGTCTGACCGTCCGGTCTACTGCAGCGAGTGCTTTGCCAAGATGCGCGACCAGCAGAGATAAAGAGCCGTCTTCGGTTTTTCATAACGCGGTCCAAAGAGACGTCCACAACTGTGGGCGTCTCTTTTTCCCGTTTTCCCTGGAAATGCCGGGGTTTTGCCGGATTTTCTATTGAATTTTCGGAAATCATGGAGTATAATACTCCCGTCGAATTTTTGAATGGAGGAATCTACCCATGATTCAGATCACGAAAGACACCATCATCGGTGATATCCTGGATATTGCCCCCCATCACCGCGCCCATCTTCCTGTCCATCGGCATGCACTGCCTGGGCTGCCCCTCTTCCCGCGGCGAGACCGTGGAGGAGGCCTGCATGGTCCACGGCGTGGACTGCGAGAAGCTGCTGGCCCTGGTGAACGAAGAGGCCAATAAGCCCCAGTGAGGATCCGGACGCATACGGGCTGAGCCTGTATGCGTCCTTCCACGGAGGAGGACCTTTTCTTGAAGCAGTTGGAACTGACGCCCCGTCTGGCCCTGTTGGCCAGCTGGGTCAGCGATGGGGCACGCCTGGCGGATATCGGTACGGACCATGCGTACCTGCCGGTGTGGCTGATGCTGGCCGGGCGGCTGCGCGCGGCCATTGCCAGTGATCTGCGCGCCGGCCCCCTGGACCGGGCCCGCGCCACGGGCAAGACCTGGGGCGTAGCGGACCGGATCGATTTCCGCCTTGGCTCCGGGCTGGATACCGTGGCCCCGGAGGAGGCGGACACGGTGGTCATTGCGGGCATGGGCGGCGAGACCATCGCCGCCATTTTGGCCGCGGCGCCCTGGACGGCGGACGGAAAGCACCGGTTGCTGCTCCAGCCCATGACCCGGGCCTGGGAGCTGCGGGCCTTTCTCGCCGACAACGGCTACGCCATCACCCGGGAAGCTCTGGTCCGGGACCGGGGCACGCTCTACCCGGTGATGGAAGCCGGGGCAGGGGAGATGACCCTGAGCCTGGGACAGCTTCACGGCGGCGCGGGTCTTACCCATGATCCTCTGGGAGACCGCTATCTCATTGAGCAGATCGTCCGGCTGGAGATGGCGGTGGCGGGCCTTAACCGCGGCACGGGAGAAAAGTCCCGGGCCCGGGCGGACGAGACGAGAGACGTGATTACCGCCTTGCTGGCGATGAGAGAGGAGTGGCGACATGCCCAGTGCCGGTGAAATCGAAGCGCGTCTATTTGACCTGGCGCCTGGAGAAGGCGCCATGGAGTGGGACAATGTGGGCTTGCTGGTGGGGGACCCGGAGCGCCCGGTGGAACGGGTGCTGGTGGCTCTGGACATCACGGAGGCTGTGGCGGACGAGGCCATTGCCAAAGGCTGTGAGCTGATTGTGGCCCACCATCCCGTCATGAACTGCCGGTGGCTGCCGGTGCAGAGCATCCGGGACGATACGCCCCAGGGGCACCTTCTGTGCAAGCTGCTGCGCCACGGGATCTGCGCCATCTGCATGCATACCAACCTGGATGTGGCCCCCGGCGGCGTCAACGACGCCCTGGCCGCTGCTCTGGGTCTGGAGGACCCTGGGCCTCTGTGTGAAAACGGCCTGGGCCGGGTAGGCACGCTGCCCGCGCCCATGTCCTTGCCGGAGTTTGCAAAGCACGTCTGCCGGGCCTTGGGCTGCAACGGCGTGCGCTACGCCGACGTGGGCAAGCCGGTCTACCGGGTGGCGGTAGGCGGCGGCGCCTGCGGCGAGTTTGAAAAGGACGCCGCGGCTGCCGGGTGCGATACCTACGTCACGGCGGACCTGAGCTATCACCAGTTCCTGGACGCCCGGGCGGTGAACCTCATTGACGCGGGGCATTTCCCCACGGAGGACCCGGTCTGTCTGCGCCTGGTGGAGCTATCTGCAATCCCAGTTCCCCGGCCTGTCCATCCAGAAATCCGCTTCCCACCGGGAAGTGATCCATTACTATGTTGAAGGAGAATAACAACCATGTCCGGACATTCCAAATGGCATAATATCCAAAAGACCAAGGGTGCGGCCGACGCCAAGCGCTCCGCCGCCTTCACCAAGATCGCCCGTGAGATCATCGTCGCCGTTAAGGAAGGCGGCTCCGGCGATCCCAACAACAACTCCCGCCTGGCTACGGTCATTGCCAAGGCCAAGGCCGTGAACATGCCCAACGACAACATCAAGCGCACCATCGACAAGGCTCTGGGTGCCGGCAACACCGATAACTTCGAGGCTGTCACCTATGAGGGCTATGGTCCCGGCGGCGTGGCCGTCATCGTGGAGGCTCTGACTGACAACCGTCAGCGCACTGCTCCCGAAGTGCGTCATGCCTTCGACAAGTGCAATGGCAACCTGGGTGCTCAGGGCTGCGTGAGCTGGTCCTTTGACAAGAAGGGCGTCATCGTCATCGACAACGAAGAGGGCGAGCTGGAAGAGGATACCGTTATGATGGACGCCCTGGAGGCCGGCGCGGCAGACTTCGAGGCCGACGGCACCGTCCTGGAGATCACCACCGATCCCGACGCCTTCAACGATGTGGTCAAGGCTCTGGAGGAGAAGGGATACACCTTCGTCAACGCTGAGATCGAAATGGTGCCCCAGAACTACATCACACTCTCTGGCGAAGGCGATGTGAAGAACATGCAGAAGCTCATTGACATGCTGGAGGACAATGACGACGTCCAGAACGTCTGGCATAACTGGGACAATGACTGAGTAGTCCTTTGAAGAGAAGCGGGAATCCCCCGCTTCTCTTTTTCTCTAAAAACTGAACAAAACTAAACTTTTGTTTATTTTAAAAAGGCAGTCCATCCGCCGCCCTGACATACTGACACTTGTCCCTGTCTGACCGCCCTGTCGGATGACCAGCGGGGGAAGCTGTTGCTGCTGCTCTTCCGTTACGCCATGGAGGCAGACCGTCACCCAGTGGAGCCGGAATCGTTCATCGAACAAGAGCCGGATCTGCCGCCGGAGACCCGGATAGCCTTCTTGTTCGTGGCGCAAAACATCCGGCGGGATATGGACCGCTGGCGAATCAAGAAGCAGCGTTACAGTGAGGCGGCCCAGCGGCGCAGGGAAGAGCGCTCGGCATTCCGGGAAGAGCAGAAGGATGCGGAGCTGGCCTATTATCTCAATCGCTTTCAGGAGGAGCAGAAAGCCGCACAGGCAGAAAAGCGGGGATCCGGCGCGCCGGGAAGAGAGCGGTAGAAACGAAGAAAAGCCCCGGCTGCGGATTACGCAGCCGGGGCCATGTCCATGCGAGCAAACTGTAAGCCGGGTTCTGTATTTGACAGTCATCTATCTCGACGTACTGTTGCCAGTACGCTCAAGCCACCTCTGGGAAGCGGCCGGGCCAGCCTTGATGCTTCCAACCACGGTGTTGCTCCGGATAGAGTTTACAGCGGCGGACACTCTCGAGCCGTCGGGTGCGCTCTTACCGCACCTTTCCACCCTTACCTCACCCCGTACGGGGCCCCGAAAGGGGACATGAGGCGGTATATCTCTGTTGCACTTTTCCTGAAGTCGCCTTCGGCGGGCGTTACCCGTTATCCTTGCCCTGTGGAGCCCGGACTTTCCTCATAAGCGGCCTTTCGGCCTGCTTACGCGACTGTCTGTCTTCCTCGCGGGTTCTATTTTACTAAAAAGTCCCCGGCTTGTCAACGGCAAGCCCCGGGACATGGGGAACGCAATTGCCGGAATTGCTCCCAGCCCCACAAATGAGAGAAAATTCCGCCTCCGCGTTGTAATTCCAGGGGGTTTGCGGTATAATGCAACTGCATATCAACTTGATTTGAGGAGCGATCTGCGTGACATTTGAAGAATATCTGACCTCCTTGGAGGGAAAGCGTGTGGCTGTGATCGGAATCGGAATTTCCAATCAGCCTCTGATTGAACTGCTGCTCCAACGGGGCATCGCCGTTACCGCCCGGGACAAGAAGGACCGGACGGCTCTGGGTACCTTGGCTGGTGATCTGGAGTCCCGGGGCGCCGTGCT
>ENA-OQIL01000867-OQIL01000867.1-human-gut-metagenome-genome-assembly--contig:-NODE-867-length-10016-cov-5.784811_pt1 | contig 10016 bp, 9 predicted proteins | sample MGYA00242583_ERZ504748 | MGnify/ENA primary metagenome ERZ504748 (study PRJEB26092, sample SAMD00036191) | human gut metagenome | host: Homo sapiens | study: EMG produced TPA metagenomics assembly of...
TGGAGGTAGCGAGTTCGAGCCTCGTCGGCCGCTCCATAACGGAGCAGCAACAGTTGCTCCAATATGGCCCGGTAGCTCAGTTGGTTAGAGCACCAGCCTGTCACGCTGGGGGTCGTCGGTTCGAGCCGATCCGGGTCGCCACCAAGAAAGCGTTAAGCTTTCACCTACTTTGAAACTTGTTTTCAGGGCATCAGAAATGATGGGTGCAAGGTAAAATGCACCAAATATGCGGCCGTAGCTCATCTGGTAGAGCGCCACCTTGCCAAGGTGGAGGTAGCGAGTTCGAGCCTCGTCGGCCGCTCCAACAGGAGTGGAAATTCACTCCTAAATATGGTGACGTGGCCAAGTGGTAAGGCAAGGGTCTGCAAAACCCTCATCCACCAGTTCAAATCTGGTCGTCACCTCCAAAAGATTCCCGGAAGCTGAAGCTTCCGGGATTTTTTTGTTTTGCGTTGTTCCCTATCAGCCTCCTCGCCCTCTCCGTCACCTACGGTGACAGACTCCCCCTTTTGTCACCTGCGGTGACATCTTCCCCCGGAGCGGGGGAAGTCTTTCCTCAAAGGGAGAGCCTCTGGCGAAACCGGTCACTTTGCAGTTAAGCCGAAAAGTCTGCCGCAGTGCCGCACTTTCGCAGAAAGCGGCACTGCAAATGCCGTCTACCTTTACGCCCCCTCCAGTGAAAATGCAATGCCGGAGCGTCCGCGGAAGCTCCGGCATTGCTCTCTTAAAAATTATTCTTCCGCTGAATACGGCCGGAGCAAGGCGTAGGCCATTCCAGATCGTCCCCCCTCAGAACTTCAGCCGCATCTGGTACCACACCACGCCCCCGTGGGTGGAGCCGGAAACGCCCTCGTTCACAAAGCCGAACTTTGCATAGTAGTGCACCAGGGCCTCCTTGCAGGTCAGTACCAGCCCCTTCCGGCCTTGGGCCCGGGCGTCGGCAATGGCCTGCTGCAGCAGCTGCCCGGCGTACCCCTGTCTGCGGCAGGCCGGGATGGTGTTTACCCCAAAGATCATCTGCCAGGCACCATTCTCCCGGTGGAGGGAGGCGTCGGCGTACATCTCATCGGTCAGGTCCGGCCAGTCGGTGCAAAAGCCGTCCACAAAGGCCAGCAACCTTTCCCCCTCCCACAGCAGCCAAAAATGATTGCCGTACTGCTGCAGCCGCCCGGCAAACTCCTCTGCCGTAGCCGCCTCTGCCGCCGGGAAGCAGGCTGCCTCCACCGCTGCAATGGCCTCCAAGTCCTTTAAGGTCCCCTTGCGGATCTCCATACATATTCTCCCTCTCTTTTTCTTCCGAGTGTACCACAGTTCCTGCCCAAAGGCAAAGGTCCTGCCGGTTTTTCCTTTTTGGGCCATTTGCATCCGCTGCCGCTCCGTGTTACAATGGCTATATTGCATCCAGGAAAGGAGCTGACACACCATGCCCGCCGAAAACCATACCACCCTCACCCCGGATACGCCGGTGCGCTACCTGAAGGGCGTTGGCCCCAAAACCGCTGAGCGGTTCGAGAAGCTGGGCATCGTGACGCTGGCCGACCTGCTGTGCCACTACCCGCGCAGATATATCGACTTCACCAAACCCTATTCCATCGCCGAAGCGCCCACCGATGTGGAGTGCGTCGTCAGGGCCGAGGTGTTCGCCAAACCCGGCGGGCGTATCCTGCCGGGCGGGCGGCGGATGGAGCGCATCACTGCCGGGGACGATGTGTCCAGTCTGGAGATCACATGGTTCAATAACCCCTACGCCGCCCAGAAGCTGCAGCTGGGGCAGGAATACTATTTTCAGGGTATCGTGACCGGCGGGATGCTGCGCCGCCAGATGGTCAACCCGCAGGTGCGCACCGCCGAGCAGATCAAGGCTTCTCCTTTTGAAGCGGTCTACCCCCAGACCGAGGGCCTGACCAGCAATGCCATCGCCAAGTGCGTGCGGCAGCTGCTGCCCCATGCAGAGCTTCTGCCCGACCCTCTTCCGCCGGAAATGCTGGCAAAATACCGTCTGCTCTCCAAGGCAGATGCCGTACGGGCCATCCATTGCCCTGCCACCGAAGAGCAGGCCTATGCAGCCCGGCGGCGGCTGATCTATGAAGAACTTCTGGTTTTGCAGCTGGGCATTGGCCGGATGAAAAACCGGGGTGCCGCTGCCACCGGTGCGCCCATGCAGCTTGCCGACCCGTCCCTGTTCTGGGCCAGCCTGCCCTTTTCCCCCACCGGAGCCCAGCGCCGGGCCGTGAGCGAGATTCTGGCCGACATGGCGGGCGAGACTTCCATGAACCGCCTTTTGCAGGGCGATGTGGGCAGCGGCAAAACGCTGGTGGCGGCTGCCGCCATCTGGGCCTGCATCCGAGCGGGGTACCAGGCCGCGCTGCTGGCCCCGACAGAAATTCTGGCCACCCAGCACGCCGAAGGCCTGAACCGGATGCTTGCCCCTTTCGGGATGCGGGTGGCCCTGCTGACCGGCGGCATGAAGGCCGCTGCACGCCGCACCACCCTTGCCGCCATCCGGAACGACGAAGCCGACCTTGTGGTGGGCACTCACGCCATCCTCAGCGAAGGCGTAGAGTTTGCCCGGCTTGGTCTTGCCGTGATCGACGAGCAGCACCGCTTTGGGGTACGGCAGCGCGGAATGCTGGCCGAAAAGGCCGCGAATCCGCACCTGCTGGTGATGAGTGCAACGCCCATTCCCCGCACGCTGGGCCTGCTCATCTACGGCGATTTGGACATCTCCATTCTGGACGAGCTGCCGCCGGGCCGCACCCCGGTCAAAACCCGCTGCATCACCGGCAAAAAGCGGCGCGACCTCTACCATTTTCTCGATCAGGAGATTGGTAGAGGGCGGCAGGTGTATCTGGTCTGCCCCGCCATCGAGGACACACCGGATGGCGGGCTGAACGCCGTTAAGAGCTACTACGAGGACATTGCCAAAGCCCTGCTGCCGGAGCGCCGGGTAGGCCTGATGCACGGCAAGCTCAAACCCAAGGAGAAAGCTGCCGTGATGGAGGACTTCAAAGCCGGACGGCTGGACGCACTGGTGTCCACCACCGTCATTGAGGTGGGTGTGGATGTGCCCAATGCCAGCGTAATGGTGATCGAAAACGCAGAGCGCTACGGTCTGAGCGCCCTGCACCAGCTGCGCGGCCGCGTGGGACGCGGTGCAGCGGAGAGCTGGTGCTTTCTTGTCAGCGACAACCAAAGCGAAAACGTACAAAAGCGGCTGAAATTTTTGTGCAGCACCACGGACGGCTTTGCGGTGGCGCAGTACGATCTGGAGACCCGCGGCCCCGGCGACTTTTTCGGCAGCCGCCAGCACGGCCTGCCCACCCTGCAGATCGCCGACCTGATGAACGACACCCGCACCCTGCACGCTGCGCAGGCGGAAGCCGTTGCCATGCTGGCCGACGACCCGCTGCTGGAAGCGCCGGAGCACGCACTGCTGGAACAGCAGGTGCAGCAGATGTTCGAGAAAGCCGGAGCCATGAACTGATCCGGAGGTTTTTTGCGCACAAGCAACAGCAAATGCAAAAGCCGCTGCACGGCTGGTGCAGCGGCCCCTGTTATCGAACGGAACGCTTTGCGTGCCGTTCGCCCATGCTTATCACATCGCAGAACACGCAGCGGCTTTTGGTGGAAAGCTAGGGTATCCTTATGGTAGCAGCCAAAAAAACCACTTGTCGTAGGTCAGCTTCAACAAAATTTTATCCAGAAAGCTGTGCAGCTGGTTGGTCTCGCCGCTGGCAAGGGCGGTAAAATCCAAAAATCTGCTTGGCGCATCGTGGGTCAGCACATAATCCACTTTGTAATCGCACGCTGCAAGGTTCTCCTCACAAAAGGCGTATTCCTCCTCCGAAGGCATTTCTTCCCTCCACCAGTTCACGCCGGGTTCCCGATCCTCCACATCCTGGCTTTCCGCACCGCCAAAGCACAGGTATTTTTTGTTCTCCAATTCCAGCACACTGCCGCGGCACACATGGTACACATTGCCACCCAGTGCCTGCACCTTGCCGCCAAAGCGTTCCTCGGTGGGATACTGCTTTAAAAGGTCGTAGTTTTCGTGGCTGCCGTCCAGAAACAGCAGGGTATACGGGCGCTTGCGCAGCCAATCCAGCTTTTTCTGTTCCTCCTTGCTGCCGTCCCACACAAAGCCAAAGTCGCCCAGTACCACCACGGTATCCCGTTTGCCCAGCCAGCGCAGCTTTCCGTGCTTGAAGCGGTCGATGTCGCCGTGGGTGTCCCCTGTCAGATATACCATTCCTGTCCTCCCTGACCGGATGTGAAATCGGCACAATAAGCCTTGTCACACCCCGCCAAACCTGTTATTATAAAGAATACAGCCTTCCGCTGTGATCTCGTTCTTATCCGGCGCACGGCGCTTGTGCCGTGCTGCCTGTTGTTTTATATTATCGCTTTTTAAAGGAATTGTCCACATGAAACGTATTTTTTGCGCTGGTTTTGTCGTTCGCTGTCCTGTTCAGCTGCCTTGTGCTGCCCGCCGGGGCTATGTTCGACCCCACCCCGGTCTATCAGGTGCAGGCACAGAGTGCCTATATCGTCAACACTGATACCAATATCATTGTCTATGATAAGGACAGCACAAAGCAGGTATCCGCCGGTGGTCTGACAAAGTACATGACCATTGCCCTGCTGCTGACCAACTATGCCGACCATCTGGACGACACCTTCCAGATGCCCTTTGCCATCTCGGATTACGTTTATAACACCAACAACGCCGATATGCGCTCCAACGAGACCTTTACCTACCGCGAAGCCATGTACGCCATGCTGACCCGCAACGCCAACGAAGCCGCCATGGGCCTTGCTTATGCCCTTTCCGGCGGCGACCTCGCGGGCTGGGTGAGCCAGATGAACACCCTGTCCCAGCGCATCGGCACCACCGGCAGCACCTGGACGGATGCCTGCGGCATTGACAGCGGCAACGTGACCTGTGCCGTGGATATGTACCTGATCCTGCGCTATCTGATGAGCTTTGATGCCTTTGTGGAGGTTTCCGGTGCGCCCAGCTTTACCATGCCCGCCAAAGAAAAAACACCGTTCTTCGTCTGTTCTGGTCAGCCAGAACGCCGCGCTGAGCAAAGCCAGCGGCGGCAGCTACTACCGCAGCGCCATGCAGGGCGGCATGTGCGATGTGACCGCATTCAAAAGTGACAGTGGCAATCAGAGCTATGTTTCATGGGCCAATAAGGATGGTGCCACCTATATTTTCTGCGTGATGCAAAGCCCGGACACCTGCGACGATTTCGGCTACGCCAACCGTCGCCCGGCCCTGTGCGAGACCGTGAAGCTGATGGACTGGGTGTTCGACAGCTTTTCCATTCAGGCCGCGCTGGACACCGACCTTACGCTGGCCGAGATCCCGGTGAAGTATTCCTCCGATACCAGCTCCCTGCAGCTGTATCCGGCCGACAGCATGATGACCCTGCTGCCCTCCACCGGCGACGGCAGCGTGACCCAGAAATATTTCCACCTGCCGGATTCCGTGTGTGCCCCTGTCCAGCAGGGCGATGTGGTGGGTACCGTGGAGCTGAAGCTTGCCGGTGAGACCATTGGCGTGGTGAACCTGATCGCCGGGCAGGATGTCAGCCGCAACCCGCTGCTGTTCACTGTGGCGCGTTTTCAGGAGTTCTTAGGCAGTCTGTACCTCAAAGTTGTAATAACATTGAGTATTATTTCCATCATCATCTACTTTGCGTGGGTCCTTTTGAACAACTGGAACCGTCGCAAGCCCACCAGAAAGATCCGCCGCCGCTGAGCTTTGCACCGTTCAGCCGCATTTTGTGGAAAAGTGATGCAAAAAGCCCCGTCAGCCTTTTCAGGATGACGGGGCTTTTGGTTGCGCCAGCAGGAGTCGAACCTACGATGGGGGAGTCAAAGTCCCCTGCCTTACCGCTTGGCGATGGCGCATCGTGCAAGATATTATACCATATTCTTTGTTTTTCCACAAGGGGAAGGTTCCACTTTTCCGCTTTTGCGGCGGCTCTGTGCCGCCTTTTGCAGCCTGCAATTTGTGAAAAACCAATTTTTTCATCATAACAACAGAATACGCCCATTTTGTTGCGCTTTTGTTACACTATATGTGGTAAATATAGGATTGAATAAACCTCCTCTTCCCGGCTTTTTCGTCTACTGCCTCATGGCGGGGACATCGAGGTCTGTTCTGGTGTTTCCGTTCCCGGCAGGCACCACATCCCAATTCGTCAGGAAAGCGAGGAGTCATATGAAAAAGATCTTGAAAATACTGGTCCTCGGTCTGCTCAGCGCTGCACTGCTCTGCTGTGCACTGCCCTCTGCCTTTGCCGCAGAAGACAAGGATTCGCAGGTCTACACCATTGGTTTGGATGCCATGGGCGGCAGCAGCTCCGCTGTGGCAGTCACCACCAATCTGAGCGGCAAACTCAGTGCCCTGCCCGCGCAGCCTGCGCTGGAAGGCTACACCTTTGACGGCTGGTATACCGAGCCGGTGGGCGGCACAAAAATCAGCACCTCTACGGTGTTTACCGGTGATACCACTGTGTACGCACACTGGACCGTGAAAAATGCCACCACTTCCACCAGCACATCCACGCCCGCTCAGCCGGAACAGACCGCGCAGGAATACGATGACGGCCCGATTTTGAGCGTTCTGACGGTAGCCGGTGCTCTGATCACCACGCTGGCCGTGGCTGCCTTTATTTAAGTCTTTCCACACACTGTATCAATTTTATCAATAGAAAGGAAAATCTCCATGTCTACTATGAAACTGCCCGCAAACTATGCCTCCATCAGCGAAGAGGAAATGGTCTATCTGGACGGTGGTGCCCGCGACGCTTACAACAGCTTCCTGAATGTCGGTAAGGTGTTCAACGCCATTGCCCGCATCTTCTCCGGTGCAAGCTCCATCATCAACAATGTCAACGTGATCTACCAGTCCTTCCTGACTCTGGGCGATCTGCTGAAGAGCTTCTGATCCGGCTTCTATTTTCATCTGTTTTTCAAGAACTGTCTCCGTTGTGGGGACAGTTCTTTTTGTTTTTAACGCATTTTAATCGTTTACATCAAAAGAAACAATTTTTCTTTGGCTTTGGCAAAAAAATGCACGGAAAAGGCATTCTTGTTACGCTTTTGTTACGCATACTGTGCTAACATATAAGGTGGAAGGTCATTCATCAAACTGGCGCTTTCACGCCGAAAACTGATATATCAAATGTGGTTTTGTGGTGCGAAAATTTTCGTATTTGTCGAAAGTTTTCGTTCGCCCAATCCGACCACTTTTTGCGGGAGAAATCGATCATTATGCCAGACCGTGAACTGCGGCACATGCGCCGCACCGAATTAGTCGAGATCATTCTGGCGCTCAAGCAGAGCGAGGACCGGCTCCGGGCAGAAAACGCTGCCCTGTCTGCCCAGCTGCAGGAACGGCAGATCCATATTGAAAACGCAGGTTCCATTGCGCAGGCTGCACTGGAGCTGAACAAGGTGTTTGAAGCGGCGCAGGCTGCGGCTGATGAATACGTTGCATCGGTGCTCGCAGCAAACAAAAACACCGATGCCGCTGCCAGCGCTCTGCGCGCTCAGGCGGAAGCCGAAGCCCAGCAGATCCTTGCACAGGCACAGACCGAGGCTGCGAACCTGAAGGCCCGTACCCAGCAGCAGTGCGACGCGGAAACGGAAGCCGCCGCACGCAAGCGCGCCCAGACCGAAGCGGACTGCAAGGCAATGCTTGCCCGGACGCAGCAGGAGATCCAGCAGCGCCGGGCCGCTTTTGACCGCCGGGCCAGCGAACTGCTGGACGGCTATCACAGCACGGAATTCCTGCCGGAGGAGCGTGCCAAATGAAAGAGCAAAAGATCAGGTTCACGCCCATTCCATCCACAGCAGAGGTGGAAGCAGAGCGCGAACGTCTGGCCTACCGCAGCCGTTATATGCGGGTGCTGCGCAGCACGGTCTACACGCTGCTGGTGGTCGCGGCCGTTGCCGTGCTGCTGGCCACCCTGTTTCTGCCGGTGCTGCAGGTCTCCGGCGACAGCATGAACCCCACTCTGCAGGACCGGGACATCATTCTGCTGGTCAAGGACAGCGACATGAAGACCGGCGACCTTTGCGGATTTTACTGGCAGAACAAGCTGCTGCTCAAGCGCATCATCGGCCTGCCCGGTGATGTGATCGAACTGGACGAGGACGGTGTGGTCACTGTGAACGGCCAGACGCTGGATGAGCCCTATGTAGATGAACTGGCTCTGGGCGAATGCGACATCAAATTTCCCTATCAGGTGCCGGAAAACCGGTATTTCGTACTGGGTGACCATCGGGCCACCTCCATTGACAGCCGCAGCAGTGTGATCGGCTGTGTGGAAAAAAGTCAGATCGTAGGCAAGGTTTTTTTGCGGGTATGGCCCTTGTCCAACTTCTCGTTGATCCACTAAGGAGGTTTAGGAATCATGCGGGATATTGTGAAAGAATATCAGAAAAAGTTCCGTCGGAACCACCAGCGCGCCAGACGCTATACTGCGCTGCTGCTGGCACTGGCGCTTACCACCAGCCTGTTCGTGAACTGGCAGCTGCACGGCGTGGGCATTGCCAAGACGGCCGATTATCTGTGCGGCGAGTTGGAGCACGAGCACACCGCTGCCTGCTATGAAAAGCAGCTGGTGTGCGGCTATGAGGAAGGCGAACCGGAGGACTGGAACGCCACCATGACGGACGACGGCATGTCTTTTGATGATACATTCGACATGGATGATGATGCGTTCGGCGTGGATGCGGATGATCCCGGCATTGCAGCCCATTCCGCAGAGCCGGAGTACATCTTTGTGCCCCATGAGCACACCGACGACTGCTACCAGGAAGTGCAGGAGCTGACCTGCCTGGAAGAAGAGCACACCCACGACGACAGCTGTTTTGATGAGGATGGTGTCACCTTCATCTGCGATAAATTCGAGCACACCCACGACGACAGCTGCTACACCACCACCTATGAGCTGGTGTGCGGTCTGGAAGAGGGCGAGCTTGTAGAAGAAGTGAACCCCGATTATGACCCGGTGGCCCTGTTTGAGGAGCCGGTGGCCGCAAAGCCCGTGGTGGTCGATCCTGTGATCGAGACCCCGGTGCACCACCACACCGATGCCTGCTACGAGGAAGTGCTGGTCTGCGACCTGCCGGAGCATCACCACACGGTGAACTGCCTGTCCGACCCGCTGGACGACATGCAGGACGAGGACGAATGGCTGGCACAGACCGGCACCACGCTGAGCGGCAACTGGGCCGACGACCTGCTGGCCGTAGCCGAGAGCCAGCTGGGCTATGAGCAGAGCGAGCGCAACTTCCAGCTGGACGATGCCGACGGCGAGACCGTGCGCCACTACACCCGCTACGGCAACGACTACGGCAACGACTACGGCCCATGGGACGTGATGTTCCTTTCCTACTGCCTGAAATATGCCGATATCCCCCAGAGCGCTATCCCGCAGGTTTCCAGCGTGCTGTCTTTGCACAGCCAGCTGCGCAGCGCGCTGTACAACGAAGAGACCGGCAGCGGCTATGCCATGGATTTTGACGGTGATCTGCCGTCTGATGCCGCAATGCCCGGTGATATCGTCATTTACAATGGCACCGTGACCAAGGCTGTGGCCGCGGAAAGCCAGCCGTTGCAGGTGCAGGATGATTCCGCCGATGCCGACATTGCCCTGCTCTCCATGGATGCTGCGGCCACCACCGACACCGCGCCCCACATTGAGGAATACACCGTGGATGCCAGCACCGTTGGCATCGTGAGCGATGTGGACGAAGATTTCGGCACCCTGACCGTGATCTCCGGCGATGTGGATGGCAAGGTGGCTGAAGTCACGCTGAATGCTTCGCAGGTAACAACGCTGGTGTCTGTGGCAAATGCGCAGCAGGCCGATTACGGCGTTGCTACGCCGGATTACAAAGTTGAAGATGACGCAGATGCCATTACCACCATCAAAGGTCTGGATGCACTGGATTACCTCACTGCTCTGAAGGTGCAGCGCAAGAATGGCACT
>ENA-OQIL01000868-OQIL01000868.1-human-gut-metagenome-genome-assembly--contig:-NODE-868-length-10013-cov-3.232045_pt1 | contig 10013 bp, 9 predicted proteins | sample MGYA00242583_ERZ504748 | MGnify/ENA primary metagenome ERZ504748 (study PRJEB26092, sample SAMD00036191) | human gut metagenome | host: Homo sapiens | study: EMG produced TPA metagenomics assembly of...
ATCCATCATGCCTATTTTTGCAATTTTCTTTTTGGATTGGTCATCATAGCTGCCTGCTGTGGCAAGTTCCTGTGGCCCGACATGGATCCGGGGACTGCCTGGTACACCATTGCCGGTCATTACGGTCCCGCCATGGCGGCGCTGGCCAGTTGCGGCGTGCTGGCGGCCAGTATGTCTACGGCGCCGACCTACATCATGGTAATGTCCAGTACTGCAATGGAGCTCTATACTCCCCTGCGTAAGAGCCCTATGAGTGAGAAGCAGAAAATGTTTCTGACCAAGCTGCTCATTGTGGTATTCGGAATCCTGTTCCAGTTGCTCGGCCTGCTCTCCAGCGATGTGGTGGACATCCTGTCCAACGCGCTGACAGTGCGCGCGGTATGCGGTTTGACCTTTACCCTGTTTCTGCTCTGGAAGCGGCCTAACGAGAAGTCCATTTTCTACAGCATGGTGTTGGGTATCATCGTATGTGTTGTCTGGATCGTCTACGGCTACGTCTTCGGTACGAGTCCATTCGGTATTCAGATTACCTATGCCGGCGGTATTGTCGCACTGGCGACCCAGATCATTGTCACGCTGGTCACTACCAGGTCCGGTGAGCGCTCCGACAGCTACCAGCTTTATAAAGAGGCCAGAAAAGAGATGAAGGCTGCAATTGCCGCAGGCAAACGTGTCTGATAGAACCATTTACTAAGTCTAAATCAGAAAGGTATGGACAAGCGGATGAAAAAGCATGGAGGAAATGTAATGGCCGGCCTGCTGGCCGACTATGGTGTGACGGCGGTATTTGGTGTGCCCGGCGGGCAGACTTTGCCGCTCTACTACGGAATTTTGGATGAGGGGAACCGTATCAGGCATATTCTCATGAAGGATGAGATTGATGCCACCTTTGCCGCGGACGCCTACGCCCGTATCAGCGGCGGTATCGGAGTATGCGACGCCACCGCCGGCTGCGGTGCCATCAAGTTTATTTCGGGCTTGGCGGAGGCGTACAACACCTCCATCCCCGTCATCGCCATCGGTTCTGAGATGGAGGGGGATTGGCTGGCCGCCCGGTACCGCGGTACGGGCTCCCAAGTGGTAGACTCCAAGGAGGTGCTCAAGCCAGTGACCAAGTGGCAGGCGTGCCTGCCCCATGTGAACAAAATGCCGGAGTTGGTGCAGACTGCCGCCCAGATGGCGGTCAGTGGCCGTCCCGGACCCGTATTTATCGAGTGTCCATGGCGGCCCTTCCGGGAGGAATATACCGGGCCGGACTATGAGAGCACCGAAAACTGGCCAGCCTGCCCGCCCACCGTCCTACCCCGTCCCGCGACGAAATCGACGAGGCGATCCAGGTACTGAAGGAGGCCAAGAGGCCGGTTATGCTGCTGGGCGGCGGTGCTTGGCGTTCCGGCGCCAGAGCGGAGATCACGGCGCTGGCAGAGCGCATGGCTATGCCCGCAGCCGCCTCCCTGACCGGAAAAGGTGTGCTGCCTGAGAACCACCCACTGTCCCTGGGTGTGGTAGGAAGTCTGGGCGGCAATGATGTCTCCAGAAAAATGGTGGAGGAGGCCGACGTGATTCTCGCCATCGGCTTTAAGTTCAGTCAAAACTCCACCTATGGCTGGACAATTCCCAGGAAGGGCCAGAAGGAGATCCGCATTGACATTGACGAGACTGAAATGAATAAACTGCATACTACAGATGTAGGGCTGGTAGGCGATGCCAAGGCCACCCTGCAGCTTCTGCTGGATCGGCTGGATGCGCAGAGAGATCCCACTGCTGTAGAAAAAGAAATCGCGAAGTTGTACCGCGCTTGGCGGGAAAAAAACCGGCCGGCGGTGGAGGCTGATGATTGTATTACTCCGCAGAGGGTCGTCTCCTTATTGAATGAATTGTGCGGCGACGATACAATCCTGGCCTGCGACGCCAGTTTCTCCTGCGGCTGGGCGGGCAGCTTCTTTGACGTATATGGTGCCCGTCGTACCATTCTTCCCCGGGGCGCCGGCGGCCTGGGCTATGGACTTCCTGCCGGCATCGGCGCAGCGGCGGCGCGGCCGGGGAACAAGGTGGTGGTGCTCACCGGTGACGGAGGGCTGAACTACTGCTTAGGAGAAATGGCAGTGCTCCATGAGCAAAACATGGATGTCAAGGTGGTGGTTCTCAACAACAGCATCCTGGGTTGGATTAAGTGGTACGAGGCGGCCATGTGGGACGGCCGCTTTACCGAGGTGACACCGAAACCATCGACTACGCCGCGGTAGCTAGGGGGCTCAATTGTAAAGGCATATCCATTCGGGAGCCCCAGGACCCTTCGGGAAGAGCTGAAGACGGCACTGGAGCTGGAAGGGCCAGTGGTCATCGACATCACCACAGCGGAAACGGAAGCATGTAAGTTTACGGATGACCCAAAGGCTGTGGCCTATATCCGGGAGAGCGCGGAGCAGAAAAAGCGAAAGTAAAGGCAGCTGGATATGAAAAGGGGAAATATGCCATGAAAGAAATCATATGGAAACCGGAGCTGCACCGTTTTCGGAGCTGCAAGGAGTTCGTGGAGGAATTCCGGCTGGGTGCGTCCGACCTGATCCTGACCAACGAGTACATCTACCAGCCCTACTTCGGGGCGATGAACCTGGAGTGTGCCGTGCTGTACCAGGAGCAGTACGGCATGGGTGAGCCCACCGACGTGATGGCGGAGGCCATCCTGCGTGATGCGGCCGCCACGGGCTGCAGCCGGGTTGTGGCCATCGGCGGCGGCACGGTCATCGACATCGCCAAGGTGCTGGCGGTGGGCGGCGGGGAGAGCATTGACGAGCTGTACGGCATGGCGCCGGAGCTGCCCAAGCGGCGGGAGCTGGTCCTCATCCCCACCACCTGCGGCACGGGCAGCGAGGTGACCAACATCTCAATTCTGAACCGGACCCGCCTGGGGACGAAGATGGGGCTGGTGGGGCCGGCCATGTATGCGGACGCGGCGGTGCTCATCCCGCAGCTCCTGGAGGGGCTGCCCTTCGGGGTATTTGCGACGAGCTCGATCGACGCGCTGGTGCACGCGGTGGAGTCCAGCCTGTCGCCGAAGGCGACGCCGTATACCAAGCTGTTCGGGTATAAGGCCATTGAGATGCTCATCCGGGGATATCAGACGATCGCCCGGGAGGGGCGGGAGGCCCGCCTGCCCCTGCTGGAGGACTTCCTGATTGCGTCGAACTATGCGGGCTTTGCATTCGGTACGGCTGGGTGCGCGGCGGTGCACGCCATGAGCTACCCGCTGGGGGGAAAATACCACGTGCCCCACGGGGAGAGCAACTACGCGATGTTTACCGGCGTGTTGAAGAACTACATGGAGATCAAGCAGGACGGCGAGCTTGCGGTGATGAACCGCTATCTGGCGGAGCTGCTGGGCTGCGGGGTTCCGGAGGTATATGACCGGCTGGAGGATCTCCTGAACCAGATTCTGCCCAAGAAGCCGCTGCACGCCTACGGGGTGACGGAGGCGGATCTGGAGGAGTTCACCAGGAGCGTGATGGAGACCCAGGGCCGGCTGATGGGCAACAACTTCGTCCCTCTGGATGTGGCGCGGGTGCTGAAAATCTATACTGAGCTCTATTAAACGGCAGTAGGGCGGCGGAACTTCCGCCGCCCTACTGCCGTCTCAGACGCTTTTTATAAGAAAGAAAAACAGGGGTTGACTTTTGTGTAACACAAGGGTATAGAATGGGGCATACAGGGGGAAGAGGGCCGCAGGAGCGCCCCACGGAGCGGAACGGGTGCCGCAGTCCAGTTTCCGCGCGGAGGGCGCTCCCGGCGGGCCTCGCACGATCTCAATTGAAGAAGGAGCAAAGGGCTATGATTAAGTACAAAGCAAAGAATTCCTTGAAGTCTCCCCGGTTTGCCGGTGTAAAGACCTTCATGCGCATGGAGCACGTGGTCACCACCGACGACATCGACTTTGCCGTGGTCGGCATCCCCTACGACACCTGCGCCTCCTTCCGGGTGGGCACGCGCCTGGGGCCTGCCGCGATCCGCGACGCCTCCGCCCTGGCGGCCAAGCCCTTTAACGGCCCGCTGAATGTGGGTATTTTTGACTGGTGCTCCGGTGTGGATTACGGCGATCTGGGGTCTGTGCCCGGCTATATCGAGGAGTCCTTTGAGCTCATCACAGAGGGAATGCTGCCCTTCTTTGAGAAGGGGATTGTGCCAGTGGCCATGGGCGGCGACCACAGCGTCACCCTGCCCGAGCTGCGGGCCTGCGCCAAGGTAAACGGCCCTGTGGCGCTGATCCACTTTGACGCCCACTACGACACCATTCACGAGTACTTCGGCAAGCCGTACAACCACGGCACCCCCTTCTATCACGCGGCGAAGGAGGGGCTGGTGGACACCTCCAAATCCATCCAGGTGGGCATCCGCGAGGGGCTGTACGGCCCGGAGGATCTGACCAACTCCACCGATCTGGGCTACCAGGTGCTGCGCGCCGACGAGTGCCACAAGATGGGCATGGAGGCCGTTCTGAAGGCCATCCGCGCGCGGGTGGGCAGCGCCAAGGCCTTCCTGACCTTCGACATCGACTTCCTGGATCCCGCCTATGCGCCGGGAACCGGTACGCCCGTACCCGGCGGCTTCACCACCGCCCAGGCCCTGGAGCTGGTGCGCGGTCTGGCAGATCTGAATATCGTGGGCTATGATGTGGTGGAGGTCTCTCCCCCGTATGATCCCACCGGCATTACCTCCATTGCCGCGGCGGGCCTCATGCAGGAGTTCATCTCCCACGTGGCCTATAAAAAGAAAAACGGCATTGTCTTCTAATTTTTTGCACTCCACCTCAACTCTCTATATTCTCTTTTCGCGCAAAATCCATCCGGGCCCGGCCGATTTTTCGGCCGGGCCCGGATGGATTTTGCGCAGAGCAGAAAGACGACGGCGGAGCCGCTAAGACTCCGCCGGCCGCACCGGTACCTGGATCTCCATCAGCGTCTCGTCGGGATCGCTGGTGAGGGTGACGTCAATTTTGTAGAACTGAAAAATCATTCCATTCAGGACCCAGCCATGCTCCGCCATATATGTATGCAGGCGGGCAAAGGAGGGGTGGTATCGCTCCAGCTCGCCTCTGCGGTAATTCATACACAGGTAATCCCCCGGGGGTATCGTGCGCTTATGCTCGGACTCAATGGCGTCACGCTCCACAAAGATCATGGGGACGGCGGGAATATAATCGTCGCTGGGCTCCAGCAGGTGCCAGTCCGCGTAGACGCCGATACGGTCGCTGGCCAGGATGGGGGCCACCTCGTCCAGGTAGCGCTCCAGCCGGGTGAAGGCAAAGGCGTGCTCCCGGGAGCCGCCGGCAGGCTCTCCGAAGGTAATCATATACCGCTGGGGAAAGGCGCGGCAGAAGACCTTGTCCACCGGCGGGGGCGGGGTGATCTCACTCAGAAAGTGGAGCTTGCGGCGCAGAATTTCGCTGAGAAGCTGCTGTTTGCGGATCTCCTCCTCCAGCAGCTCCAACTGATGGAGGAGAAGCTGGTGGGATTTCCTCAAATTGCGGCCCGAAAAATAGTCGGTGATGTCGTGGATGGACATGCCAAGCTGCCGCAGCTCCTTGATGGTGCCAAGTTTTTCGTATTGGCGGATGGAATAGTAGCGGTAGCGGGTTTGGGGATCTACATAGTCCGGTGTGATCAGTCCAATACGGTCATAGTACCGAAGCGTTTCGCTGGTCACTTGCCGCAGCTTCGCAAGCTCTGTGATGGACAACAGATTTTCCTTGATGGGACTCACCTCCTGCGCGGATAAGACATTCTATCACAGGCGGTCGGACCTGTCAAAAGGCTCTTGTATTAGTGAAATTAAATAAAAATAGCAAATAATTACTGTGAGAATAAAATAAAATGCTGCACGAGAGAGAAAGATGCATTGACTTTTGTGTAACACAAAGGTATATGCTCGTTACAGACGGAAAGAGCGGCCCCCCCCATGGCCGCACTTTTTTCCTCAGACTCAGCGCCTCACTGCGGCAATTCCCCAATTCCACTTTCTTAAAACAGAGAACAAACGGAGGGCTTTATTATGCAGGAAATAATATGTCCGTTTTTGGCACCGTGATCCGCAACGAAGAGATTGCCGATTTCATGCGCCTTCTGAATCTGGCGCGCGAAATCTTCAAGCAGGAGCTGACGGTGGTGGAGATCATGCCGGGCGGCCTGACCAATAAGAATTTCCGGGCCGTGACCGAAGACGGCACCCAGATTGCCATCCGCCTGGCCGGACAGGGTACCGCCAACTATATCAACCGCCCTGGTGAAAAGCACAATGCCGGTGAGATCGCCGGGCTGGGCATTGCGCCGGAGATCTATTACTACGATCCCAAGACGGGTTCACAAATTGTTGAGTACATTGATGCGCCCACCATGCACCCCGTGGACTTTCAGACCCGGGACGAGGTACTGGTCAAGGCGGGAGCGGTCATGCGCCGCTATCACGACAGCGGCCTGGAGTTCAAGACCTCCTTCGATCCCGTCGCCAAGATTGACGAGTACAAGGCCATCCTGGACGAGCACAGCTACGGGAAGCGCTACGAGGGCTGGGAGCGCATGGTGGAGGCGCTGGAGCGCATCCGCGCCGCCTACGCCAAGCAGCCGCCCCGCCGGGTGCCCTGCCACAACGACGCGCTGGCGGAGAACTTCATGCTCCAGGGCGAGCAGATGCGGGTCATCGACTGGGAGTACGGCGGCATGAACGACGGCTACTACGACATCGCCTGCGTCTGTGTGGAGAACCCCCTGGACGCCCGCTGCGAGGATGTGTTCTTCCGCGCCTACTGCGGCGGCGAACCCAGCGAGGAGGCCAAGGCCCGCCTGCTGATCAACAAGTTCCTGGTGACCTCCCACTGGTCTACCTGGTCGCTGGTTCAGATCTGCTACGGCAAGGACGCGGAATTCTACTGGGAGTACGGCCGTACCCGTGCAGTCCAGGCCTGCTCCTTCCTGGACGACCCCAGCTTTTCCCGCAGCCTGACCCTGCTGGGCGGCTGACGGGCAGGAGGGGCAGCCCATGGAATTCATCGGAACGCTCATTACTTATCTTATGATGGCCTGCTGTGTCGCCGGCGGAATCTCCTACATTGTCAATGACCAGTCGGAGCTGGGCCGGGCCTTTCAGGACGGCCTGCACGCCATGGCGAACATGTTCATCCCCATTTGCGGGCTGATGGCCTCGGTTCCCTTCCTGAAAGTCTTCATCTCCAAGGTGTTCGGGCCGGTATTCGCCCTCTTTGGCGGAGATCCGGTGGTAGCCGCCGCGATCATCATGCCGCCGGACTGCGGTTCCTTCGCCCTGGCCACCGAGATCGGCCAGAGCGCGGATCTGTTCCCGGTGATCATCGCCATCGGCTTCATGTGCGCCTCCACCATCGCCTTCAACGTACCCATCGGCCTGTCCATGCTGGACAAGGGGGATCACAAATACCTGGCCCTGGGCACCATGAGCGGCTTTCTCTCCGTGCCCTTCGGCGTGTTCATCACCAGCGTCATCGTGATGTTTACCCACCCGGCCATCCGCTCCACCTTCTCCAGTGTGGGCGAGCCGGATCATGTGGTGGTGCTGACCCTGGGGATGCTCCTGCGCAACATGATCCCCCTGGTGGTCATCTGCGTGCTGCTGGCCCTGGGGCTGAAGTTCTTCCCCAACGGGATGGTCAAGGGCTTCATGGTGTTTGGAAAGCTGATGACCGGCGCCCTCACCCTGGTGGTGGTGGCCTGCATCCTCCAGCACTACACCGGCCTGTTCACCGACATTCTGGGCATCGGCTGGGGCTTTGATCCCATACTGGCCGACGAGGAGAACACCTTCCGGGCCGTGGAGCTGCTGGGCACCATCGCCATGATGCTCACCGGCGCCTTCCCCATGGTGACGCTGATCCGCCGGTATTTGGGCAAGCCCCTGGAAAAGCTGGGCCGTCTGGCCGGGCTGGAGGCCAGCGGGAGCGTGGGCCTGGTGGCCTGCCTGCCCAACGGCCTGGCGATGTTCCCCTTTGTAAAGGAGATGCGCCCCCGGGACAAGGTGGTGTGTATGGCCTTCCTGGCCTGCGGCGGATACAGCCTGGGGGACTTCCTGGCCTTCAACGTCAATTTCCAGCCCAATCTGCTGGTTCCCGTGTTTGTGGGGCAGATCTGCGGCGGCATCATCGGCATCCTGTTTGCAAAGCTCCTGGCGGTTCCGCAGGTGCGGGCGCTGGAGCGGGAGACGGCAGTGTGAGACACGCGGGGCGGGCCTTTTCGGCCCGCCCCGCGTGTTGTGGTTCTCCGCCTTGGGCAGCAGAAACGGGCATTCATCTGGATGCCAGCGTTCTGAAAATTCAATGCAATTCAGATATTGCAAAGTCTCGATGAACCAACTTGAAGCATGTCCGGGCCTTTGCGGGCCGCGCCGTCCCCAGCATGAAAATGCGGAAAGGGGAGCCGCCCTCCGGGCGGTAAAGATCAAAGCAAAAAGGACATCCTTACGGATGTCCTTTTCTGGTGGAGACGACAGAACTCGAATCTGTGACCCCTTGCGTGTGAAGCAAGTGCTCTACCGGCTGAGCTACGCCTCCATATATTGGTGACCCGTACGGGACTCGAACCCGTGTTACCGCCGTGAAAGGGCGGTGTCTTAACCACTTGACCAACGGGCCAGGTTGCCCAAGCGGGGCGGAATACTCCTGAAGGGAAGTCCCAAAAGACGGCGCGGTGCCGTCTTTTGGGGTCTGGTAGCGGCACCTGGATTTGAACCGGGGACACTGCGGGTATGAACCGCATGCTCTAGCCAACTGAGCTATGCCGCCATTGAAAACCCCCTGTCGGACAGGGCAGGATTTCAGTATACGCGATCATTCCCGTTTTGTCAATTGTTTTTTTGAAAAAAATTAGTCAATTTTGTAGCCGACGCCCCAGACGGTCTTAATGAACCGGGGATTGCGGGAGGGCTCGCCCATTTTTTTCCCGCAATCGGCGGATATGAACCATAACCGTATTATTGCGGTCCAGGTATTTCTCCCCCCACACGCTCTCAAAGAGCCGCTCGGCGGAGATGACCTGGCCCCGGTTCTCACAGAGCATCCAGAGAATGTCAAACTCAATGGGGGTGAGGCCCAGCTCCCGGTCGTAGAGGGTACACTCGTGGGTGGCCCGGTTGATGACCAGGCCGTTGAAGTCAATGATGTCCCGGCAGTCGCCGGCCTTGTCGGCCTCGTTGTAGCGGGTGTAGCGGCGCAGTTGGGCTTTGACCCGGGCCATCAGCTCCAGCGGGTTGAAGGGCTTGGTAATGTAGTCGTCCGCGCCGATGGTGAGGCCGGTGATCTTGTCCATGTCCTCCGCCTTGGCGGTGAGCATGAGTACAGGGAAGTGGTGCTCCTTGCGGATTTCCCCGCAGAGGGTAAAGCCGCTGATGTCGGGGAGCATCACGTCCAGGATGGCCAGGTCCAGAGCCTGGGTCCGCACCACGGCCAGCGCCTCGGTGCCGGTACCGCACTTGAACACGGTGCACCCCTCGCTCTTCAAATAGACCTCTACCAGATCGGCAATCTCCGGCTCGTCGTCCACAACCAGAATCCGCGCGTCCATGGCATCCGCCCCCTTTTCCAGGACATTATAGCCAAAGCGGCGGCGGCAAGTCAAGGGCGGGGCGTAATTGTAAGAAAAACATCAGAACTGGCCCGGCCAGGAGACGTGCCCCCGGCCGGGGCTGGTTCAGCCAGAGACGCGGTTGAGTTTCTCTATGTCCAGCGTAGTCTGTACGCTCCGGCCGGACACATCGCTGCTGTAGGTGAGGGAAAAGTTGGTGGCCTCGGAGGTGTAAAACGTGAAGGTGCGGGCGCCGTTGGCGGTGGAGACTGTTTCCGGAGGTGCGGAAATAGATGCCGAGGTCAATGCGCGCCAGGCCGCCGAAGGCGGGCGTGATCTGAAGATAGCCCGGGGCCTCCAGTATGGCTGACACGGAGTAGGAGACCCGGTGAGTAGCCCGGCTGGAGCCGAAGCTGCTGGTGCGCTCAGTGCGAT
>ENA-OQIL01000869-OQIL01000869.1-human-gut-metagenome-genome-assembly--contig:-NODE-869-length-10000-cov-5.645194_pt1 | contig 10000 bp, 8 predicted proteins | sample MGYA00242583_ERZ504748 | MGnify/ENA primary metagenome ERZ504748 (study PRJEB26092, sample SAMD00036191) | human gut metagenome | host: Homo sapiens | study: EMG produced TPA metagenomics assembly of...
CATTTCCGGTCGTCACAATGCCCGCTTTCTTATTTTTATACGGAATCAGCTTTAACAGCGGCTCTGAACCCGCTGCCTTTTTCGCCTCCTCCATTTTTTCTTTTTCAATTACCAGCGGGATCACACGGGTTCCGGCTAACTTATCACCCTTTTTTACCGGAAAATTCGTCCGGCGGGTCGCGATCATCATCTCCGGCAGGCTGTTGACCTTTAAGAGGCGTTCTTCATCAACCTGAAACAGACCGTCCGTCTCCGCAATCAGCTCAATCTTGCCTTCCTTCGGATCGGTTGCACGCATATACTCATTCTGGCAGATGCCGCGCAGAATGTCCGCCGCCTCGTCCTCATGATATTTTGTATCGTCCTTTTCCCAGACATAAATATGATCTTTTCCGATGGAAAGCAGCACCGGGATGTCCTCCTCGCGCACGATATGTCCCTTACGGAATACGGCGTCCTTCGTCACGTCCGGAATAATCTGCGTCATGTCATGGCAGAGTACCTGTCCGACTGCCTCGGTTGTTTTCATTAATTTCATATGATTTTCCTCTTTTCCTTTTTACAGTAATGCCTCCGCACGCTTTGCCAGCTGATACCGCCGTTCCACGCCCTCCAGCGCCTCCGGGTTATCCTTAAATTTCTCCCGTTTTGCCGCAAACCGTTCTTCGATCGTTACACGCCGTTCTCCCTGTACCTGCTTGTCCGCCAGATACACGATCAGGCTTTCATTCAGATATCCCAGCTTTTCTTCCGGCAGATCCATATGATCCGCAACGATATCCGCGATCCCGGTATGTCCCAGAAGCCGCAGCCATCCCGCCCCTGTCTCCGGATGTTCGGGGTATGCTTTAGCGATGTCGTGAAGAAGCGCCGCCGCGTAGATTTTATATTTATCGATTGGCGGGCTTTTGTATGTCATCTCCACACACCTTTCCGCCCTATACTTTAGAACTCTATCTGCCAATTCCACGGCCAGCTCCGCAACCACCCGGCTATGGCGCACCGCCGCCTCCGGCGTGTGGAACCATGCAAGCAGACGCTCGCACTCCTCTTTGTCCGGGACAGGACGTTTTCTCTCCCAGTCACGCAATTTCTGAAACTCTTCCTGCGTATCCGCATCAAACGCGCAGCCTGGATCCGGCACATCCAGGAAAATCCGGCGGATTCCCGGCTGTTCACAGGCGCCTTTAAGTCCCATCGTCCCGTCATGCTGCAGCAGTTTTTCGATCACATCTGCACGGATCAGAAGCGGATGCCCCGGTGTTTTCTCATACTCCGGGAGATAGACATCCCCATCGCCTTCCGCAAACCGGTATTTTTCATATTCCAGCGTAAATGGCGTAAACAGTGGCACATCCACCGGGAAAAAGAAAATGCCATCCAGCGTCTCTTTTCCTGCCGTTTTCCGCTTTTCCTTATAATAGGAAAGCCCCAGGCAGACGGAATCAAACATTTTCGTCTCCGCATACGCCGGATTGTGGATGAAATGGATTCCCGGTCCCGCAGCCGCCGCGCGTATATCTTCCGCCCGGCGTCCGGTAATGATCGTGATTTCATGTACGCCGCACGCCCGCAGCGTCTGTATCTCACGTTCCAGGACCGTCTGGGCGCCGAGCTTCATGAGTGGTTTGAAATCCCCCATCCGCGAGGATCGCCCCGCCGCCGAGATCAAGGCGTCAAATACATAATCCTTTCTTTCATACACCTGTCCGTAGCCAAAGGGAATCTGCAGAAGTTCTGTCTTTTTCCGCTTCTCCCAGCCACTGATCAGTGTCCGAAACCAACCCGCGTGTCCGATTACCAGAATATCGCCCCGGCTCTTCATCCGGAGTTCATTCCAGGTTGTCCTGGCGCGCCCTGCACAATCTGCAAAACTCTCTCCCTGCGGCGGTCGGAAATCGTACATATCTGCCCCTCGTGCCACATACTCCGCTGGAAACTGTTCCCGGATTTCATCGAAGGAATGACCATCCCATTCCCCCATGTCAATCTCCGCCAGACCATCTACGACCTCAATCGGAATACTTCTGTCAATCACTTCCTGCAGGATCGCGGCTGACTCCCGGCAGCGCTTTAACGGGCTGGTATAAATCTTTTCAATTCTGCGTCCCGCAAATGTCTCCCCCAGCGCCCGAATCTGTGTCCGCCCTTCCTCTGAAAGCGGCAGATCCGTCCGCCCGATGCAATATTTCCGTTCATCTGGAAATTCCGGCTTCCCATGCCGGATCAAATAAATCGTCCGCATTCTGTCCTTTCCTAGTGCTCGTGTTCCTCTTCTTCCCCACACTCGCAGCTGAAATCATGGCTGTGTCCAAATTGTCCCGGTCCGCCGATGTAGTCGCGGATCAGCTCCAGTTTATAACGGTTCATATAGCTATATGCCTTCTGAACCGTATGCCCGCTTCCCAGATAACGGGTCACGCCCGCCTTTACCAGTATCTCAAACGGTTCTTTCTCGATCGGTCCGCAGATGACTGCCTCACAGTCATGTTCTACCACCTTCTTCGCAAATACCAGATTGTCCGGATCCTGTTTTCCATAGACATGGAAAATCTGGTTCTTGTCCGCGTCAATAATCATCAAAACGGACTCTCCTTAAAAGTCGCCGGCACCAGTCCGTCGATCTCCTCTGTCTCTGATGCAATTGCTATGTTCATTTTTCTCCTTGTTCTTGTCAAATTTTTGCTGATTTTTTTCAAAATTTTCTCAATTATTTTTAATTTTATGATACTGCAATCAAAACTCATCGTCAAGTTTTTCATGATATTGAATTTTGCCACTCATTTTTCATTTTTCCTCGATGATTAGCCGCCTTTTTCCCGAACCGATATAGGGGGAAATTTCTTTTTCTATCACAGAAACGGTCAGGCAGTTCCCAAAGTATTCCGTTAATGCTGCTTTGACATTTTTCACTCTGCTTCCTACCGTATCTGCATAACCCGCTTTCTTCATAACAGCCACCGTCAGATGCTTCTGCGCCGCATTGTAAGATGCCTGAAAATCTTCCACCTCATCCAGGGCAAATAAAAGCTCATCTAATAGGTGCATGGAAAGCACCTTGCCGCCGGACAGCCGGACGCTGTCATCCAGCCGTCCCTCAACCTTATCAAGTCTAGGCTTTAAACATCCGCAGGCACACGGTTCTGCAATCATCCGCCCCAGATCGCCGGTCCGATAGCGCACAAGCGGCATTCCCCGCCGCCGAAGCGTTGTCAGAACCAGCTCGCCGTATTGCCCTTCCGGAACCGGCTGTCCCGTCTCCGGATCCAGAATCTCAATCAAAAGGTCCCGGTCCCGCATATGGTAACCCCCGCGCGCCCCACACTGTACGCCGCCGCCGTAACCAGTTTCCGTCATACCCCAGTGCGTAAAGACCCGGCAGTTCCAGGTTCTTTCCAAAAAACGCTGCACGCTGACCGGCACATAATCAGCACTTAAGAGCACTGTTTTCGGGCCAAGTCCCGGCGCATGGGCTGCCAGCGCATACATCTGGCTTGGGACACCGATCAGGCAGTCTGCCCCCTCGCCGTCCCGCGCTGCCGCTTCCATATCGTGAATCAGCCCGTGAACCTTCGTCTCCACCCGGATGCGCCCCAATCCTTCTTTTAAAAGTCCTCCAATCGAAAAAAAATCCCGGTCCTTCCATATAAACCGTGACCCGATCGCCTGGCTTTACCATGTACTGCATCCCTGTTTCAAAGAAATCCGCCGTCTGCATCAGATCGTCTTCGGTAAAAAACAGGCGCTTCGGTGCCCCTGTACTGCCGGAGGTTTTCAGCGTGATGATACGCGCGATCTCCTTGGCTGGAACACATAAAAATGTTTCCGGCTCCGCTTTCAGTTCCTCCGGGGTTGTGAGGGGAAGTGTCCGGAAATCCGCCCATGAAAACGAATCCGGCGCGAGCCGTACATCGGAACCTGCCATTTCCCCAAGCTGTCCCCAGACGGATGTAAATTTCTTCTGATAAAATGGACTTTTCTCCTTTACATACGAAAGTGTCCGCCATAACCCGGACGGCTGCGCCGCTGCAATAAAATAACCGCAGCCCGCTTCTTTTAAAATCTTCCGTTCCGCCCCCAGCGCCGCGCAGACGGATTCCAGATTTCCATCAAAGATCTGCTGCCCGATCCACTCCGCCAGCGTTCCAGACACATCCTGCATATTTACAAGCGCAAAACCCGCATCCGCCATCCGGTCACAGATTGTTTTAGCGGACTCCAGCCGTCCCAGCATCCCGTCTAAGAAAAGCTCTTTTTTCCGGGCATACATATCGCTCATCAAAAGCCATCCCTCCGGCTTTAACACCCGGTACGCCTCCCGGAGCGCCGCCGCCGGTTCCGCAGCTTTGGAACAACTGCATTCCATCAGAATGATATCTGCCGTCTGATCTGGATATGGCAGTTTCTCCGCACATCCAGTCTCTATCCAGCCAGGTTCATGCACATCCGGATTCTTATCCAGGCCGGAAATCTGCCAGCCCGGGCAATGCTCAGAAAGCCAGCGCATCGTGCCGCCAGCTCCGCAGCCGATGTCGATGACGCGAAACGGCACTGCAGGATCTATAGACTCCGTATCTGCCGCTCCCGCCTCTGGTATCTCAATTCCCGCAAACTGGAACATCTGCCTCGTCAGCGCAAATCCACCGGGGCGGCAGAGACTGCACTCATTTGTATCCATTTTTTGCACCTCTCCTTTCTGCGCCTCTATTATCTGCCTCTTTCCATCGGAGACAAGTAGTACGCACAGAACGGAATCTTCTTCCCGTCTTTATACACATGCAGGCTGCACTGGCGCAGACGCTCGATATCGAGATTGCCGGCATCCTGAAACGCCATGGATGTGATCGTGAAGCCGTGGCTTTTGGCACGCTTTAAGAAGTCCTCCATATTTGTTATGTCAACCGACTCTTCTTCACAGCAGCAGAATTCTGATTCGGGCTGAGTTCCGCCACAACAGCAGCTTTCTGGTTCTGGCTGGGTTCCGCCACAGCAGCAGCTTTCTGGTTCTGGCTGGGTTCCGCCACAGCAGCAGCTTTCTGGTTCTGGCTGGGTTCCGCCACAGCAGCAGCTTTCTGGTTCTGGCTGGGTTCCGCCACAGCAGCAGCTTTCTTTTTCCGGCTGACTTTCTCCACAACAGCACGTCTCTTCCAGATCGCGCCGTTCCCAGCGCCGTCCGACAAATTCACGGTTCTTCTCCGCCGGATCCGGACCGCAGCAGCAGCCTTCGCCCTCCGGTTCTGTCTCGGTTTTTCCACTATAATTTGTCAGCGGCATCAATTTATCCCCAGGCATCACGATGAAATCCCCGTGGAACCCACACATCGGGTGATCGCAGCAGGATGGCGCGATCTGTTCCTCTTTGATAAGCCCGCCGCTCTGGCTGACAACCGCCTCCAGAAGCTCATCCAGCGTATAGCGGTCATCATCCGCCGGAAGCTCCGGGATACGTCCAAAATAGCTGACCGGCTGGAAATGCACGCCGCGCACATACGGCGACCGCTGAATGGCAAACCGGATGATGTCCCCGATCTGCTCCGTATTGACGCCCGGAACAAGGACCGGAACAAGCGTCACGCCGATTCCATACCGGCCGCACTGCTCGATCGCCCGTTTTTTCACTTCCAGCATCGGGCGGCGGCGCAGTTTTTCATATACGGCATCGTCCACGCCGTCAAACTGCATAAATACAAACGAAAGTCCCGCATCCGCCAGACGCTTTACAAACGCCTCGTCCTCCGCCAGGCGAAGACCGTTGCTGTTTAACTGCACATATTTACAGCCAACCTGCTTCGCATACGCCACGATCTCCGGCAGATCGTCCCGCACTGTCGGTTCCCCGCCGGAAAGCTGCAAAAGTGTCTTTCCCGGCTCCGTCAGATCGTCGATCCAGCGTTTTACCGTGTCTAAGGACGGATCCTTGGCCCCGTCCGGCTCCGCAAAACAGAAGGTACAGTTCATATTGCACCGCGCTGTGATCTCCAGCAAGGTACAGCAGGTGGCGCGTCTGTGCTCCGCACACAGACCGCAGCCCGCCGGGCAATTTAGATTTTCATTTTCTCCCACCGCCGGACGTTCCCCGCGCCAGTCGGCAAACTTACGCTTATTTCTCCAGATTACACTGGAAAATGTCCCGTGATCCGGGCAGGTTTTTACCAGATATATCTGCCTGTCCCGCTCTTCCCGCTTTGCCGGAATGCGTTTTAAACAGACCGGACAGACACTGTATGTATGGCGCATTTCTTCTGGCAGGAGGGCTCTGTCCTGTAAGTTCATTACCATCGTCCTTCATCCCCTTATCTCAATTCATTACAATTCTCCCATGATGAAGCCAGCCGCAGATGGGCTGTGTTCTCATGTTCACACATGGCAAATCCCCGCAGCCAGCCTGTCTCACCTATCCTTTTCAGATCCAAAAGCATCTCTCATGAATCATACTTATATCTACTATCTACTTATCTTCCAGCTCTCTCTCCACATCCGCCATACGCCCTTTTACCAGCGCTTCCGGCAGATATACCTCGCCGCACTTCGGGCAGCACAGGATCTCGTGTGGAAATTTGTGCCCCAGATAGTCAAAAAATGTGGATTTCGGCACCATCTCCACCTGACACCGGCGGCAGATGACTTTTTTCTCCAACGCCTCTTTGATCCGCTGATCTCTTCCGCCTCCATCAATCGTCGGCATACTCATCACTCTCCTTCCAGATTCATGCGGTGGCTGTAGCCATTCCAGAGCTTATAACCGCCGTCCGGCAGCACCTCGTACTCTGCCCAGTAGGTCATATGCTGGATCTTCAGATGCCCGATCCGATGTCCCGTCTCCGGGTCGATAATACCGCGGTCTTCCCGCTCACAGTGTTCAATGACCTGCTCCATATCTTCGATCAAAATCTGACCCGCTGACAATTTGCGTTCCAGCTCCTTCTCAACTTCTAATTTCATATGTGTTTCCTCTTCGATCGTCTCATTCCAGTACGTCTTAAGCAGTTCCCGTTTCGCCGCCAGGCGGTTGTGCCAGCGCTCCGTCACCGTCGCCGCCGGGCGCCCCGCGCCATTTAACCCAAACAACAGATCGAGGATATGAACCGCCTCCTTGCCCTGTCCGGCAAAGGACTCCCGGCAGTTGACACAGTAGGTCACATACGGCAGTTCCTCCTCTTTTGCACGGGAAGTTGTCATATAGCTTGTGTGGCTCGGAGAAGCAATCCCGATATGTCCGCCGTATCCGCAGCAGCGCGCCTTTTTCCCGTCATACGGCAGATTTTCCCACGTAATCCCCGCCGCATCCGCCAGATGGCGTACACTCTCCTGCAATTCCGGGTAATAGCGGCTGGCGCAGGGATCAAACAAGGCATACGACTGCGCTTGCTGGGTACTTCCTGCTTCCATTTCACCCTTTTCAGCATTGTCCGGTTCCAAAGCAGCATCTTTCTCCATGCCCCACTCTTCCATCACTTCCTCCAGGAAAACGACCGGCAGCTCCGGCAGGTATTCTTCAAACATCTTCCGGCAGTTCGGGCAGGCTAAAATCACGGTTGGTTCGCCCAGTTCTCTCCACTGCTGCCGCATTTTTTCCAGATGTGCCGCGTGGATGTCCACTTCGCCTGCCCACTCGGCAGGTGCACTGCAGCAGGTCATCCAGATCGCCGCATCCGGCTTTTTGGAATGCAGCCACTCATATGTCCGCGTCACATAGCGCGGATCCGAACCGGCGAGCTGGCATCCCGGAAAGAAGGCGTAGGAACTCTGCTTAACATTCTCCGGTTTCCGCGTAAGCCCCGCTTTTCCGGAGGCATACGCCATGTCGCGCAGCCAGAAATCATGAAATGGCCACGGCATCGCGCCCTTTTTCCGCATTGCCCGCATACTTTCGAGCAAAAACTGGCTAAAATCAATATGCTGCGGGCAGACCTCCTTGCACAGCCCGCAGTGATCGCAGGTGCTGATCAGTCTCGTCGCCCACGTACCATCGCGCGATAACGTACCGGGATGAATTGTTATGTAAACCTCTTCATACAAACGGCGCGGTGTTTTCTCATGCAGGCGCATCAGATCACAAGCACGCATACAGGCATCACACGAACACTTCTGGCAGCGCGCGATCTCCTGCATCGCCTCTTCCTCCGTATACGATTCCCCGTTTGCCGGAACCACCCGCTCGGCACGCTCAATCCCATCCGTTTGAAGCTTTAAAAGTGTCCCTTCCTTTCGAAATGGCTCATTCATGCCGCCCGTTTTCAGATACCGTTCGATCGCAAGCGAAACCGCCAGCCCATCCGCCAGCGCCTTCATGCTGTCGCCGCCCGTCAGAGAACCGCCAATGAAAACGCCCTGGGTCCGGGTCGCAAATGCGCCGTCCGGGTCCATTTCCAGACCAAAGTCCGCGCCGTCTGCCCCAGTTGCCACATACACGGCATCATAGTCCGCCCGGAGTGCCTCCAGATCCGTTACCGTTTCACCGAGATGGCGTGAAAATTCCTCAAACTGGAACTGCGCCTCGATCTCCGCATCAAATTCCGCCGGATCCATCTGGTTTCTCGCCTGACCGCCCAGAACCATTTCCCGCTCATAAACCGTTACATCGTACTTTTTATTGCAGAGACGCAGCGCACAGCCAAGCCCCGAAAGACCGCCTCCGACGATCGCGATCCTTTTCCCTTTCGACGGCAGGTTATACGCATTCGGTGCCTTCCGCTTCGCGTACTTGACCGTCGCCCGCTCTAAAAGCCCCATCGCGATTCCCCCGTCCAGCTTCGCGCGCAGACACGCCTTCTCGCACGGATGGCTGCACAGCTTCGACACAATATCCGGAAATCCCACCGTATTCTGATAGGTCCGGTACGCCGCGTTGAAACGTCCCTTTTTCCACTTTTCTTCCAGCCCCTTGATATCCAGCCGGAACGGACAGGCTGCCTGGCAGAACGGCGGCTCGTTCTGATGGCATTTCTCCGCCAGCGTCTTTTCAAAATCTTCCAAATAGCTCACAGGGCGGACCTCCCTTCTTTTCTCCTGCATTTATCGTTACTGTTCACGCATACGTGTCCAGTAACGGAATTTGCCGTGGCTTCGCATTTAAATACGGCAAATTCCTGCTGCCACCACGTTTTCTTACGGCACTTTCGGTTCCAAAAGTGCCTACCCGTGAACAATAACAATTGAAAACTCTTTTCTAATCATCATTATAAAGCCTTCCTTGTGGTTTGTGAAAATCTAGTTTATAATAGAAATATGACAAAATGTAATATTCTAAAAGGAGGTGCGGCATGGATGCCAAAAAACTGGAAATATTGATGACGGCGGTAGATCTTGGAAGTTTTTCGAAAGCATCCGAGGTAGTTGGCTACACGCAGTCGGGGCTGACCCATCTGGTGGACAGCCTGGAGCGGGAGATTGGATTTCCGTTGATCCGCCGCAGTTACAGCGGCATCGCGCTGACGGAGGCGGGAGAAAACCTGTTGCCGGATATCCGCCAGTTTTTGCAGGCAAATGCCACCCTGGAAAATAAAATTCAGGCGGTGCGGGAACAGCAGGAGGAGTCGATCCGTGTGGCGGCATATGCGAGCATCGCGATGTACTGGATGCCGGAGATTTTATACCGGTTCCGCCGCCTCTGCCCGAAGGTGGACGTTGATCTCCGCATGGTCGATCATGCGCTGGAACCATTTGAATTATTACAGAGCGGAAAGACGGATGTCATTTTTGCGAGCAGACAGAAAGAACCGAAATGCGAGTGGATTCCGCTGTATCATGAACTTTTGTATGCAATTCTGCCAAAGCAGTATCCCTTAAATGGGCGCAAAGAATTTCCGCTGCGTGAATTTGAAGGAAAAAGATTTCCTGATGCCGATACGGGCGGTTTGACATCGATGTACACGCCGCATTTGCAAAAGAGGGAGTCAGGGCAAAGGAGCAGTCTGTCTATGTGGATGATGAGACGGTGATCCGCATGGTGGGAAAAAGGGCTGGGCATTTCAATGATGTCTGAACTGATGATCCGCGG
>ENA-OQIL01000870-OQIL01000870.1-human-gut-metagenome-genome-assembly--contig:-NODE-870-length-9991-cov-4.011050_pt1 | contig 9991 bp, 10 predicted proteins | sample MGYA00242583_ERZ504748 | MGnify/ENA primary metagenome ERZ504748 (study PRJEB26092, sample SAMD00036191) | human gut metagenome | host: Homo sapiens | study: EMG produced TPA metagenomics assembly of the...
TCGGAGTAGAAGCTTTGCGTGTAGATGGCCACCGACGGGAACGCGATGCACAGCGCGGAGATGATGCCGAGGAACAGCACCACGAGCGTGAGCAGGTTCGACGCGTACTGGTTGCCGGCCTGCTGCCCCAGTTTCTTCTTCACCGACAGGTACACGGGCAGAAACGCCGTCACGAGGATGCCGCCCACCACCATCTCGTACAGCATGTTCGGCAGCCCGTTCGCCACCTGGTACGAGCTGGACAGCAGCGTCGATCCCAGCGCGAACGCCATGATCCACGTGCGAGCGAAGCCGGTGATGCGCGAGATCATCACGCACACGCTGATGAGCGCCGCCGACGACCCGACAGCGGCGGCGGTGTCTTCCGGTTCGTGTTCTGGCTGCGGGACGCGGGTCAGCGTGCGATCGGCGCCCGCGTGCTTGCTGATGATGGGAAGCTCCGAGGTCGATCCGGGAAACGCCGCCCGCTCGGCGCGTGAGCTGGGCACCGAGCGGCGTGCGGCTTCGCGCGGATCGGGGGTCGAGGGCTCGAAGGGGGTCTCGAGGCGGCGTGGTGCGGTCGAGGCCGGCGTGGCGGCCGCCGATGCGGATCTCCGAGGTTTCTCCGGGAGCGGCCGCGCGCAGACGCGCTTTCGCGCTCGTCGGATCGAGGCGAGGCTGCGGCTTGGGAACGACCTGCTGGGCCACGGCCGCCGCGATGACGGTGCGGTCGAGCCCGGCGTGGCGGCCGCCCACCCTGATCTCCGACGTCGAACCGGGGTCGGCAGCGCGCACGTGCGTGCGCTGGGGGCGTCGAGGCGCTTCGGCGGGCTGCTCGAGTGCCGGTTCGGCAACGCGCGTGTGTTGAGCTCGTGCGAGCTTGTCGGACATGGACGAACGCTTCCTCATGCTTCGGATATAATGACCCCATCATAGCAAACCCGGAAAGAAGACCCTCATGCACATCCTCATCGTACGCAATAATTCCAACTCGCAAGCCGTGGACGCATCGCTGCTGCTCGCAACGTATTTGGCCACGCAGGGCCTGGACTACACGCTGGTCGATTCGTCCGATCTGTCGTGCCGCTGCGACCATGAGGAGCTGAACGGAGCGCTGGCGTCGGGCGTCGAGATGGCGGTTGTGCTGGGAGGCGACGGCACCATCCTGCGCACGGCTCGCCAGATCGGGACCTCGGGCGTGCCCGTTCTCGGCATCAATTTCGGACGGCTGGGCTTTCTGGCGAACACGGGCGATGAGGGCGTGATCGCCGTGGTTGCGTCGGCGCTGGCGGGCGACGTGGTGGCCGAGCAGCGCACGAACCTGCGCATCGACGTGGTGTGCGAGGGCGAGCCCGACCCGTGGGGCGACGACGATGAGGCGGCGGCGCACGACGTGGACGATCCGGCGCGCACGTTCTTCGCGCTCAACGAGCTGGCCGTGACGCGCGGCGCCAACGGGCGCATCATCGACTTCTCGCTGGGTATCTCGGGCGCGCACATCGCCGACATGCGCGGCGACGGGCTGGTGGTGGCAACGGCCACCGGATCGACGGCTTACGCGCTGTCGGCGGGCGGGCCGCTGGTGGCTCCCGGCTTCAACGGCCTGGTGGCCGTGCCGCTGGCGCCGCACACCCTGCATTCGCGCGCTATCGTGACGGCGGCCAACGACGTGGTGGAGATGGACCTGTCGCTCAACCGAGATCCCCGCGAGGCCGCGCTGTTCGCAGACGGCGAGCTGCTCTCGTTCGACGCGCCGGTGAAGCGCGTCTACGTCAGCCGCGGAGCCGTTCCCACCACGCTGCTGCGCTACCGGCATGACGGATTCTACGAGCACGCCGCCAAGGTGTTCTTCTAAGAGGTTGGCAATGCCCCTGCGGCAGTCGCAACCCATCATCGCCCGAAAAACGCGCTCCAGCCGCTGAGGCGTGTTTTTCGGGCGATGATGGGTTGCGGCCCGGGAGGGGGGCGCTTACAGCCAAAGGCGGTAGGCGGTACTGCTTGAGAAATCGACCATCTGGATGCAGAAGTCGGAGGGATCGAGCTCGTCGAACGAGTTTTGGTCTTTCAAGGCGTTCTTGTTGACTTTGAACGGCAGGATCAGCGTCTGTGACTCTCCTGGCTCGATTCGGAGCAATTCGTCACGATTGTAGTTTTCGTTCGCGAACACGAATGCGTCGTCAAGCACCACTCCGGCTCCTAAGCTGTCGTCTATATAGTCGAGGTTTTCGCTCCACAACGTAACATGCTCAAGGGGCAGCTTGTACCATTGCTGTATAAGGTTGTCGGAGGCGTTGGTTATGGTTACGGTGACCGCTATAAGCTCGCTGCCGTCGTATACCGGGCGGTACGTCCCTGCGTATTCGGGATACCATTCAGCGAAGCCCTTGGTCGTGATGGTTTTGATTTCGGACACGGATAGGTCGATGTCGGGGCATTCGTACTCCCATTCGCCGTTCTCTTTGTAGAAGTCTACCAATTCGGAAGGGGTGCGTTCCACCTCGTCCGGATGTCTGACGTAACGTTGGCCTTGCGTGATGTTCCTTAGCTTCATCGTTGATCCCGGATCGAAATCGACGATCTTAGATAACCCGTATCCGGTTTCAGAATAGAGCCCGTCGCCGATGCGGGGCTCGGGCTCGCGGGGATCCCCTGGGATGTAGCGTCCCACGAACCAGCCCATCACGAGGGCTACGACGATCAAGCAGACGGTTCCTGCGGCTATGCGGACGGTTCGCGTGTTCTTCATGACGGCCTCCTCCGGTCGGCGGCGATCGGGTCGGTTCCCGATTCGATTCGAGCCGAACCTACCATTGCGCAAGGCGAAGCTGCAACGGTGATTTAATTCACCCCTGCTTTGATCTGGGTCGCATGCTATTGTAGGATCCAAGTTGGGGACGGCGGAACGCGCATGGCTTCGAGAAGGAAATCGGTATGACGGACATAATAGCAACGGCGGTGATCCTTGTCTGCGTCGGCGCGACGTTTTGCGCCACGTGCTATGCCATCGCGCGTTTCGCTTACTTCGATCGGCGTGCGCGAGCGGATTTGCTTCTCGCGTTCTACTGCGTTGTCGTGTTCGCCGGTGCGGTGGTCGGGTGCCTCGCGTTCACCGAAGCGTACGGAAACGTCGTGTCTGCCGCCTTCGCAGCCCTTCTGTGCGGATGCTCGGCAGCGGTAGGCGCGCTTCTGCGGAAAACGTGGGCTCAGACCGATGAGCTGGAGCGGCGGCGCGTTGAGGATTTGCGGGGGCTCGTCGATCGCTACCGCACGGAGGAGGGCTCGATCGAGTCACGGTGCGCGCATGCGGCGCGGACGTTCGATCTGACGCGGCGCGAGGAGGAGGTTCTGGCGCTGCTGCTCAAGGGCTGCACCCGTTCCGAGATCGCGCGAGAGTTGTTCGTATCGGGCGATACGGTGAAGACTCACATCCGCAACCTGTACCGCAAAACGGGCGTAACGGGAAAGGACGAGCTTGTTCAGGCGATAGGGGGAAGCGGCCTTGTTTAGGGCTTCCTCGCCCTTGGCACCTCATTGCAGAATAATTCATACCGCCTGATCGTATAGGCAAAATTGTCATCGTTTGAATAATTTTTTAGTGGCTCCAAATATTCCTTCAAACGCCATTGACTTGCCATCGCCCGTGGCGTATCTTAGCTAACTAAGTTTTCGTGTTTACGACAGGGGGACTGTCGAATAAGGGGTACAGTACGTATGAGCGAGCAAGACACGACGAGCACGCAGAGCCTTCCAGTAGATGATGCCGAACCAAATGCCACTCAACGCCAGACGGGCGGCGACAACGCTGCCGACGATGTCGCGCAGGGCAATGGTTTCGGCGCGACTTCTGATCCGGCATCTGTCGACAACGCTTCCGATGCCGGGGCTTCAAACGCTTCGCATCCCATTTCCAACATAGCTGCCGACGCCGCCAAGAATACCGGCAAGATCCTCGGCATGTCCAAGCATGTATTCGCCGCGCTGGTGGCCGTTGTCGCCGTGGGCGCTGCCGTAGGGGTTGGCGTCGTGCTGACGCAGCAGCCTGCGCTGGAAGACTGGTACGACTCGAACGCCGCGCAAGGCCAGTTCGAGGGCAAGTCGAAGGAAGAGATCCAGGCGGCGCTTAACGAGGAAGTGGCGAAGGGCATGATGAACATCTCCATCGCGGCGTCCATCACGTTCGCCGACGGCTCGTCCGAGGGCGAGGCGCGCATCGAGAACATCGCCGCGAACCCGATGGATCAGAAAGTGGTCATCACGCTGAAAGATTCGGGCGAGACGGTGTACGAGTCGGCTGCCATAGCGCCCGACCAGCATATTCAAACGATCAAGCTGACGAAGGATCTTGATCCCGGACAGTACGCCGCCGTGGCCACGTTCACCGGCTACGATCGCGAGACGCACAAGCAGACCGGCCAGGCGGCCGCTGAAATTGTTTTGAACGTCGAAGGCTAAGGGGCCTTCTGCGAAGAGGATACGTAGAGCACATCTGGCAACGTAAGGGCACATCGGGAAAGGGAAAGATCATGAGTAAGATGACGAATTTGAAAAAGGGCGTCGTTGGCGTTTGCGCAGCAACGATGCTGGCCGGCATGTGCGCGGTTCCGGCGTTTGCGAACGTGGCAAGCGGCGAGACATCTACCGAAGGTGGTGGCCTAGGAACTGAAGGCACTGCTCAAAGTCAAGTTAGTCTCAGCAAAGCCGACGTTACCGCCCAGATCAGCGCAACGGTTCCTACTACGCTTCCTGTCGCTGTCTCTGACGCAGGTTTCACTCCGCCCACGGGTGCCACTATTACCAATACGTCCCCAAATTACGGAATCGTGGTCAAGTCTGTCGGGGTTACGAAGGATAACAGCAATCTTACGCTTGTGGAGAGCACCAAGGCTAGCCTAGCTGCAAACGAGATGTGGATGACCGTTGCAGCTGGAAGCGATACCACGAATGTGATCGACTTCGGAGCAACGACCGTGGCTACTCCTTCGCCTACGATTTGGAAAATGGATACTGAAAGTGCAAAAACGATAAATCTCACCATTGCTGGGGAATGGCGCTTTGAATGGCGAACTCCTGAAAGGCATTTTGAGTGAAACCGGTAATAATCTTTTCAAGATCAGCTGGACCATTGCTGCCGATATCTAGCAAGAGTAGACATTGCAGATTGTGACGAAGCCGACAACATACAGCATCGCTTCGCGGAAAGCCGCACCCATCGCGGGCGCGGCTTTCGCGCTTTGCGCGCTGCTGGTGCTCGGATTGTTGTGGCCGGCGACGCTTTCGTTTGCGGCTGAGAAGGACGCGGCTGCCTCTGAAGCGGCCGCGGAGGCTGCGGCTCCGAAGGCACCGGTTGACGACGTCGGCAACGTCATGGTTGAAGCGCCCTCGGAGGCTCCTGCTCCGAGCGGGCCGCAGTCGCAACCCGAATCCGAGCCAATTGCCCCCGATGCTCCCATCGTTCCCGAATACGAGCGCGCATGGCCTATCGGTGCGGACGATGCCTCGGCGGTGTTGGCTGAGCTGTGGCCCGACGGGACGTTCGTGGTCGACGGGTCGGGGGAAACGGTCGCGTTCGACGACGTCAAGGATGTCCCCTGGCTGGCTGCGGGCGAGGCCGGCGACATCAAGCGCGTGATCTTCGCCGACAAGGTGGAAGCGACGAGCTTGGCTCATTGGTTCGAGGGATGCTCGAACCTGAGCGAGATCGCGAACGTTCCCGCCGGCGTCGAAGATCTGACACGCGCGTTCTACGATTGCCCGAAGCTCGTCGAGCTTCCCGACGAATTCGCATTCGCCGACGAGGCGGTCGCGGATGAATGCTTCGGCTTCGAGGAGCCGGCCGAAACGCTGCTGGCCACGGTGTATCGCGGCGCGGACGAGAACGTGCTGGGGTACGCATGGAATCTCGACGGGCGCGAGCTTGTGAATCCCGATGCGCCGGAGCCGCCGACGGTTGAAGAGCCGGATGATTCCGCGGAGCCCAAGGATCCCGTCGAGTCTGAAACGCCCGAAGACTCCGAGGACGTCGAGGTTACCGACGATTCGAAGGACCTCGATGCTTCCGCGGACGAATCTGCAGAGCAGCCGGCGGACGAGCTTGCCGACAAGCTCGCGACCGCGCCCGCCGAAGAGGCGCCCGCCCCCGAACCGCCTGCCGAGCCGGAATCCGAACCTGCGCTCGCACCCCCTAGAGGAAGTCCAGGTCAACATCACCGTCCCTTCGTCGGTTTCCATGGTTCTGAACGCCGAAGGCGACAACACCGCTCTCATCCCCGTTGCGGCGGCGAACCGCTCGGAACGCAACGTGGCCATCGTGGGCGTTCGTCTCAAGCGCGCCGACCAGGACTTGCCGGGGGGCTCGTGGTCGCTCACCACCGAAAGCGGCTCCACGACATTCGTGCAGGACGCGCGCTTCACACCGCTGGGACTTGAAGCGACGTTCGACCGGCCGGTGCTGCTAGCTGCAGGCGATGAGAACACGATGCTCGTGTGGCACGGAACGTTCACCGACTACGGTATGAAGACGCTGCTCAACGCCACGATCGACGCGGACGGCAACAGCTTCGCCTACGGCTCGATGATCTGGATCGTCGCCGCCGCGTAACGACGACGGGAGCATCTTCGCCCGAAAAACACGCCTCAGACGTTGGAGCGTGTTTTTCGGGCGAAGATGAGCCGCTGCGGGGGCAATCGTCTCGGGCTACATCGAATCGCGGCGCAAGCGCTCCGCTTCGGCGAGCAGCTCGGCAGGAACGCTGGCTGAGCTGCGAATCTCGTCAGATGAGCACATAAGGCGCCCTTGCTCGTTGTCGTCGCCCACAAGCAGCCCGTTCGCGAAGAATACGCTCGATCCATCCAGAACCAGGTTGTATACCTCGAAATCGTGCGAAACGCACCTGATGGCTTTTCCGAGCGTCAGATTGCTCGTCGCGGGCTCGTGCGGAGCGAGCTCGATGCTTTCGATGGCGACGCAGCCGCTCTCCGTGCGAAGCCGATCGCCCACGACGACCTCGCTGCATCGCTTGACGCCCTTGTCGGTGAACAGGGGGTGGTTCGCCGACGCGACGAGGTTGCCGCCTTGCGCGAGCCCGATGCGAATCAGCTCGGACTCGCGCCCTTTGATGATGTCGCGTATATGCGCGGTTCCTGTTTCGGTTCTTACCAAATCGCCGATACGCAGGTCGCGAATGGGGCGCTGGCTGCCATCGGCCATGAGCACGAGGGTTGACGCTTCGACGCAACAACAACCGTTCATCTTGCACCGCCTTACTTGTGATTACTATTTATGATAGTACCTATGCTGCTCGTACTTCGGCTCGCAGCAGACGTTGATGCCGAGGGTGCGGTACAGCTTCTCGTCGGTGGCCGACAGGATCACGCTGAAGAACGCGTCGCAGCCGTACAGGTCGTTCACGTGGTCGATCAGCTTCTTCGCCAGCGGATCGGTGGCCGAGCTGATGGACAGCGCGATGAGCGTCTCGTCGGAGTGCAGGCGGGGGTTGCGGCTGTTCAGCTGCTCGGTTTTCAGGCGGCAGATGGGCGTGATGGCCTCGTCGCTGATCACGTCGATGTCGTCGTCCACGCCGGCCAGGCCCTTGAGCGCGTTCATCAGCAGCGACGATGCCGCGCCCAGCAGCGACGACGTCTTGCCCGTCACCACCGAGCCGTCGGGCAGTACCATCGCTCCAGCCGGGCCGCCGGTGGTCTCCTCCTTCAGCAGCGCCGCCGAGCGCGCGGGAGACAAGCTCGCGTTCACTCCTGCCTGGTTCATCAGCAGCTCCAGGCGTTCCATACGCTCCTGGCCCACGCCCGAGCGCTTCACTTCCACCGCGGTTTGGAAGTAGCGGCGCACGATCTCCATCTTCGCGGCGTCGCGCACGGCCTCGTCGTCCACGATGGCGTTGCCGGCCATGTTCACGCCCATGTCGGTGGGCGACTGGTACGGGCTGGTGCCCGAGATACGCTCCATCATGGCCTTCAGCACGGGGAATATCTCCACGTCGCGGTTGTAGTTGACCGTGGTGGTGCCGTAGGCTTCCAGATGGAAGGGGTCGATGGTGTTCGCGTCGTCGAGGTCCACCGTGGCCGCCTCGTAGGCGATGTTCACCGGGTGCTTCAGCGGCAGGTTCCACACGGGGAACGTCTCGTACTTGGCGTAGCCGGCCGCGATGCCGCGCTCATGCTCGTGGTACAGCTGCGACAGGCACGTGGCCATCTTGCCCGAGCCGGGGCCGGGCGCCGTCACCACCACGAGGGGGCGCGTCGTTTCCACGTATTCGTTCTTGCCGTAGCCCTCTTCGCTGACGATGCGGTCGATGTCGTACGGATAGCCGGCGATAGGGTAGTGCAGGTAGCTTTTGATGCCCAGGCTTTCCAGGCGGCGGCGGAACGCGCCGGCCGAGGGTTGGTTCGCGTAGTGGGTGATCACCACGCCGCTGGTGGCGAAGCCCATGGAGCGGAAGATGTCCATGAGGCGCAGCACGTCCTCGTCGTAGGTGATGCCCAAGTCTCCGCGGACCTTGCTCTTCTCGATGTCGTTGGCGTTGATGGCGATGATGATCTCCACCTCGTCGGCAAGGCTTTTGAGCATGCGGATCTTGGAGTCGGGCTCGAACCCGGGCAGCACGCGCGCGGCATGGTAGTCGTCGAACAGCTTGCCGCCGAATTCCAGATAGAGCTTGCCGCCGAACTGAGCGATCCGCTCCTTGATGTGTTCCGACTGCATTTTGAGGTATTTTTCGTTGTCAAATCCGATTTTCACTGCCGATCTCCAGCCTTTCCCTGTGCTGACCTGCCCTGCTGTGCGACTGGTTTCTGCAAAAAGAGATGCCTGTGGGAGGCTATAATCTTTAAGACAGATCCACCCGCCCACAGGCACCGTATTTTCTCGTTTCAATCTGTGAATGAACCATCACAGTTATCAAAATCACAATTTAAGATTATACCACACCTGCGCCGGGTTTGTATACTCAAAGTTTCCCAATATTTTTACGAAATTTTTGGAGGTGCTGCTGTATGCGTCAACGAATCCTGCCGGTTCTTGTCTTCCTGCTGGCGGCTCTGCTGCTGCCGCCTCTGGCTCTGGGGAAAATTCCCGGCCCTGTCCCTGCCCTCCTTTGCCCCCCAGTCCGCCGATGAGGAGGATCTCGGCTGGATCGGGGAATCCGCCCCATCCTCCCAGGCTTCCCGGGCCGAGGAGGTCATGCTCCCGGCGGACAGCCCTCTGGACATCACCGAGTTCAAAATCCTCAACTCTGCCACCGGGCAGGTGGAAACAGTCTCGGTGCGGGACTATGTCCGGGGAGCGGTGGCAGCGGAACTGCCCGCTACCTTCCATGCCGAGGCGATGAAAGCCCAGGCAGTGGCAGCCCATACCTGGGCTCTGCACTGTGCCCTGACCCAGCGGGAGAATCCCGACCCGGCCCTGAAGGGAGCGGACTTCTCCGCCGACCCCGACCATCTCAAGGGCTATGCCCGGGCTGAGGACATCAAAGCCACCTATGGCAATATGGCGGACGAATACTGGGACAAGATCACCACCGCAGCCGACAGCGTCATGGACTATGTGCTGCTCTATGACGGGGAACCCATCCAGGCGGTCTACCACTCCTGCAGCATCGGGGTCACCGAGTCAGCGGAGAATGTCTGGCAGGCCTCGGTCCCCCTACCCTGGTGCCGGTGGAGTCGGAGGGGGACCTGATAGCTCCCGCCGCCGAAGCCGAGGTGACCTTTACCTCCGCCGAGATGCGTGCCTGCTCACCGCCGCCTTTGACGGGCTGGTGCTGGGGGACAATCCCGCCCTGTGGCTCTCGCCGGTGAGGCTACACCGAATCGGGCTACATTGATGGACATCAAGGTGGGAAACCTCACCGTCACCGGCAAGGAGGTCGCGGGCGGCGCTGGACCTGCGCTCTGCCAGCTTTGCCATCAGCTATGACAGCGCTGCAGGATGCTCTTCACCACTCCACACCAGGGCTATGGCACGGGGTAGGACTGAGCCAGTACGGCGCCGACGTAT
>ENA-OQIL01000873-OQIL01000873.1-human-gut-metagenome-genome-assembly--contig:-NODE-873-length-9968-cov-5.091048_pt1 | contig 9968 bp, 8 predicted proteins | sample MGYA00242583_ERZ504748 | MGnify/ENA primary metagenome ERZ504748 (study PRJEB26092, sample SAMD00036191) | human gut metagenome | host: Homo sapiens | study: EMG produced TPA metagenomics assembly of the...
ACATTCTGATTGTACTCATACTCAAGAAAAACATCTTTTCCTGCATCTATCGTCACATCACCTTTGATTGGGCTTTCACCGCTAATTTTTACCGTACCGCTGCATTTGATCACTGCGCCCTGATCGATCAAACAATACACACTGCCGGACGTCACCGTCACATCGTTTGCACTGTTCACCATCAGCTTTGAAACCGTCGTGCCCCACTTATTACCAAGCTCTATATCGCCAGTACAGTTAATATTCGTTTCGACGCTAATGCCGCCTTCGGTCGTGACCGTATTTGCCTGATGCACGGTAAGGCCACCACTTGTCAGGTTTCGGCCGTCATGAGTATTACCGCCCAAATTTTTGAGGATCACATCACCGGAACAGCTGATCTCCGCCTTGCCTTGAATTGCTGCAGCCGCACCGCCATCTGCAAGCTTGGTCACTTTCACATCCTTTGCGCCATTTACGGTCAGGTCACCGTTCACAACGTGGGACGCATCCGCTTCCAGATCAATGGAAACATCCTCCGGTGCCGTGATGGTCAGGGCGCCTTCAAAGGATTTTCCATCCTTCAGCTTCAGGGTCTTTTCCTCAATGTCATAGCAGAGGGCACCGTCTTCAAAGATGTCGTTGCAGTTCTTGCTGGTAACGCGGGTTGGTGGAGTGTTCTCTCTGCCCACCGCAATGCCATAATCCTGTACAACTACACTGCCGCTTCCATCCTGATAGGTAACGGCACCGGTCAGGCTGCCTCTGTTCATTTCACTGCCTGTGGTACTTATGATCCAAGCCCTACTGTCATTGAATTTCTGTACGGTAAGGCTGCCGCCGGTCATGGTCAGGTCATTCGCACTTTCCAACGCGCCGATGGCTGCTCCCTGCTTTCCTGCAATGGCCTTCACGGTGCCGCCGGTGATGGTAATGGTCGTAGGCAGCCACGAAGTATCATTATAACAACCGCTGCCAATGCCGAAACCCCACTCGCCGCCCGTGGCCGTCACCACACCGCCATTGATCCTGATATTTTCAGCCTTGCCATTTTCAGCCTTGCCAGCCTGGCCACCGCCGATGCCTGCACCCAAGGCACCGCCCTTGGCGGTGATGGTGCCGCCGTTGATGACAATATTACGGACGTTGTTATTATAACTACTGCCAATGCCAGCTGCACAATCACCGCCGTAGGCGTACAGCTTGCCGGTGCCGTCGATGGTCAGCGTTCCATTGTCGTCGGCCTTTTCCAGACCGGCGCGGTCCGTGCCGCTGCGCAGGGTGTTGGTGCCTGTAATAACCAGCTCCACATTGCCGCTGACCGAGACTGCCGCGCTGGGAGCATCGATATTGACATTAGACAGTGTGACTTTTGCACCAGTGGTGCCGCCTTCGATGGTCAGGGTTTTGTTCGTCGGGCTGCCGTCCGTTGTGATAGACAGATTACCACTTTGCTGGGCTTCATAATCACCCTGCTGGGCATACTGTTTGCCATCCTCCCCAATATAGACTCTGATGCTGCCGTTCTTGAGATTCATCTGATACGCAGGTTCTTCTTCCATCATACCGTTCTCTTCGTCCAGCACGCTCACCGCGCTTTTGGCGGCGGTGCTCTGCTGGAGCAGGGCATCGGTGCTTGCGGCCAGAGCCGGGGCGGAAAGGCTGAACATCATGCACGCCGCCAGCGCAGCGGAAGCTGCCCGCCGGGCCAAAATATTTCGTTTCATAGGGTTCCTCCTTTGCGAAAATTATTACGGGGGGGGTATGTATTACGGTACTTTGATTATCTCACACTTTACCGGATTTTGGAAGCAAACCTGCGTGAATCGCCCTAAAAGCAGCGTGAAAAGCATGATTTGTGCCGGTTCTGTTGCAGTTGTCCGGCCCGCAGGCACAGCAAAGCCCCCCGGCAGGTCTTCGTCTGCCGGGGGGCTGTTTGCTGTTTTACTGCTTGGGGAACGCCTTATTCCACACTTCGATCACCTTGAACTTCGGGGTCCAGCCTTCGGGCTCAAAGCGGTCGCCCTTGGCATCCATGGTGCCCTGCTCGGTGCACCACTGTGCGGCCTTAGCCTGCTCGGCATCGGTGATGTCTGCAAAGGCGGGCTGTGCGGCGGGTTCGGGCTTGCCCTTCTCAGTCCAGATGAGCAGTGCCAGCTGGCCGCGGTTTGCGGGGATGGCCGCGCCTGCAGGCAGCAGGTCGTTCAGGATGATGCGGGTGGCGATCTCGTAGCCGCCCCAGATGGCTGCACCGCCCACGGCCACGGCGGCAATTGCACCGCCTGCATCAGAGCTGGTATCGGCAGGGGTATCAACGCCAAAATCCTCATCCAGCGGCTGATCCGGATCAGGCTTGGTCGCCGGGGTGCCGGACCACTGTGCCGTCAGTCTGACCGCGCCCTTGGGCATGATGAATGTGATCTCCTCGGTGCCCAGTTCGGTCTCAGAGCCAAGCTTGCCGACCGTTACACCAAAATCCTCGCTGGTGCCCTCTTCTACTTTCCAGTAGCAGAACTGCATGTTTTCATCATCCGGCGTGTTCGCCTTGATGGTGACCTTATCGCCCGCCTTTACGCGCACGAAGCTGTCCTGCGTGCCATTGATGGTACCGCCCTTCACGATGACCGGCAGTTCCAGCCCGATGGCGGGAATGCTGTAAACAGCGCTCAGTTCCACGGGTTCGCCCGGCATGGTGAACTTAATGGTCTCGTTCTTGATCTTTTCCCCATCGGCATCCAGCAGATACCCGTTTTCTGCGTCCACCTTAAAATTTCAGGCTGGTGTCGTCTGCATCGGTAATTTCCAGTAAGACTGCCCTTTTTGAGCTTCCAGCCCACGAATTTGGAGAAGCTTGCGTTGCTGTCGTGGCCGGTCACGGTGACGGTGTCGCCTTCCAGCGCATACACCGTTTCGCCGTTCGCGGTGCCGACCTGAGCGGTACCGTTGGACACCTTGACAGCGGCACGGTACACAGCAGTCAGCTTGACCGCCGCATCCGGCATGGTAAACTTCAGCGGGTTGGCTTTCAGGTCATCCCCGGTCTTGCCAATATCACCGCTGGACACCACCCAGTGGTCGAACTGGTAACCTTCTGCGCTGCGGTCATCCGCAGTCACGGTCACGTCTGCATCCAGGCGGGCAAAGTCCACCGCGTTGCCGTTCACTTCGGCGGTGCCGCCGGACACTTCCAGCTTGTTGCTGTGGTGTGCAGTCAGTTCCACATTGCCTGTGGGCATGATGAACGAAAATTCCTTCTGTTTCAGCTTATCGGCAGAGATCGTAAAGCCTGCGGGAGCCGTGGTCACTTCCCAGCCGTCAAATTTTCGGTCTTCGGTTTCCGGAACGGTAGAAGTCACGGTCACTTTCTGGCCGTTGAAAGCCGTGGTCACTTCATTTTCGCCCGCTTTAGCGATACCATCCTTCACGGTAATTGTGGAAAACGTCTTTTTTCAATGTGCAGGTAGCTGTAGGGCGCATCGGCCGGAATAGACGTAACACTTCCATCGATGGCTTCCGTCTCTGCATCTTCGCTGGTAAAGTAGACGTAGTCTGCACCATCCGTGCGGTGGTAGGTAAAGTTACCAGCATTTGCGAGTACACTGCTGCCATCTTTCTCACCGTGAATCGTCACGGGGCCGTCGCAAGTGATGTCAGCCTTGCCGTAGCCGCTCAAGACCCGAGAACTGCCCGATGCATCGATTTCTACTTCGTTAGCACTGTGGATGATCAGCGTACCATCTGCATTGCTCGTATAGCCTATAACATAGGTGCCTTCCGGTGCATTGATCGTCACTTTTCCGGTGCAGGTAATCTCTGCCCTGCGGCCGATTGCAGAGTAGTTGTCGCTGGAAATCGTCACATCATGGGCACCCTTGATAGTCAGATTGTTGACCGCAATGTTTTCCTTGCCATCCAGCACCACGTCAACATTATCCGGCACCTCAATGGTAATAGCGTTGATGGGAATAGTGCTGGTAGATGTCAGCACCCTCTGCCCCTGGTCATAGTGGAAGGTATATTTATTGTTGATAACGATGTTGTCATAGTCTGCCGGGTTGATCACCTCGTTATTGATTTTGATCTCCTCTGCGCCGTTCTCCGCATCCAGCACACTGGCCGCACGGTTGCCGCTGATGCTCAGCTGCATCAGCGCGTCGGTGCTCTCGGCCAGCGCCGGAGCGGAAAGGGTGAACATCATGCATCCGGCCAGCGCCGCCGATACTGCACGCCGGATAAGTTTGCCTTGTTTCATGGTACAACCTCCTTTTTCCCCTCGCATTTTTACGGGGGGGGGTATATATTACAGTATCTTGATTATCCCACACTTTACCGCATTTTGGAAGCAAACCTGCGTGAATCGCCCTAAAAGCAGCGTGAAAAGCATGATTTGTGCCGGTTCTGTTGCAGTTGTCCGGCCCGCAGGCACAGCAAAGCCCCCGGCAGGTTTGCGCCTGCCGGGGGCTTTACTATGTTATGAAAGATCAATCCTTCTTCTCTGCTGTGCGGGCAAAGAAGTTGGCGAGGATCGCACCGGAAATGTTATGCCACACCGAGAACACAGCGCCGGGGATGGTTGCCAGCGGATACTGTGCAAAGTGTGCGGCGGCCAGACTGGTTGCAAGGCCGGAGTTCTGCATGCCCACCTCGATGGAGATCGCGCGGCACTTGGTGGAGTCCAGCTTGAGCAGCTTGCCCACGCCAAAGCCGGTGAGGTAGCCCAGCACATTGTGCAGGATGACCACCACAAGGATCAGCAGACCGCTGGTCATGATCTTGGCGCTGTTGGCGGAGACCACGGCGCAGATGATCAGCACGATGGCGGTAGTGGAGACCAAAGGCAGCACGCGGACGGCTTCCTCGGTGAACTTATGGAAGAAGTGATTGACCACAAAGCCCAGTGCGATGGGCACCAGCACCACCTTGACGATGGACATGAACATGCTCATGGGGTTCACGTCAACACGCTGGCCAGCGTACAGCAGGGTGAGCAGCGGAGTGAGGAACGGAGCCAGCACGGTGGAAACAGCGGTCATGCCAACGGACAGTGCAACGTCGCCCTTGGAAAGGTAGGTCATCACGTTGGAAGAGGTGCCGCCGGGGCAGGTGCCAACCAGGATCACGCCAATGGCCAGCTCGGTGGGCAGGTGGAACACCTGCGTGAGCGCCCATGCCAGAAACGGCATGAGGGTAAACTGTGCAACGCAGCCCACGATCACATCCTTCGGGCGGCTGAACACCACCTTGAAGTCCTCCGGCTTCAGGGTAAGGCCCATGCCGAACATCACGATGCCCAGCAGGTTATTGACCCACGCCGTCTTTACCACGCTGAACGGGCCGGGGAAGAACAGGGCACCCGCAGCCACCACAATAACGATGGCGGCCATGTACTTGCCCACAAAGTCGCTTACTTTTTCCAGTGTTTTCATAATTGCTTCTCCTTTTCCTTCTGACATGCTTTGGGACAAAAGCATCCGCAAAACAAAACGCCCTTGTCCCCTACGGTCTGTAAGAGACAAAGGCGTGTAATATCCTCTGCGGTACCACTCTTATTGCCAGCACAACGCTGACCACTCAGTGCACGTCCAACAACGCGCGGCCCGTGATAACGGGGGCCTGCCGTTCCTGCTTACTGGGGCGCACACCGTCCATTCAGCCGGAAAGCTCAGAGAGGATCTTCCCACGGATGCCCTGCACTGCCTTGCACCAACCGGCAGCTCTCTGCAGCATTCCTTCCGGGTACTTTTTCTCGTCATAGCCGTAATATTCTTGGTGACATGGAGTATACTCCCCTGCAAAGGCAAAGTCAATAGAATGAGGCCTTCTGATTTTTCATGCAGTTCATTTCAGGAGTGAAAGTGGTTCACGCAGCAGACAAAGCAGAACGGCATCGGCACCGACTGCTCCGGCAGGATGACGCGAAGCCATGGTCTAAAGAGTAGGCGGCAATGCCATCCCATCACACAACAAAAGACCGCTCATCTTTTTCGGGTGAGCGGTCTTGCTGTTTCTGCGGTTTATTCGCCTTTGGCTTTTGTAAGCAGCATGTGCACGTATTCCGCGCAGGCATCCCAGTCGCGGGCGGCGGCCTTGTCCTTCGGCATCAGGCTGCTGGCAAGGCCCACGCCAAGGCATCCCGCCTTGCGGAACTCCGGGATGTTCTCCGGCGTTACGCCGCCAATGGCAACATAGTTTGTGTCGTCCTGGAATCCGATAATCTGGGGCAGGAGAAAAACGACCTCTGAGCCGCTTTTCGTTTTTCCGACTGATACGCAAAAAGATCCCGTTCACCCAGAAGTGGACGGGATCTTTTATTGCTTATGGGGCTTTCCTGCAGCCGATCAGGCCTTGACGAAGGCAGCTGCTTACTTTGCAGCCAGGTATTTGCCCAGTTCGCGGCCCAGCGTCAGGCACATACCAATGCTCACACCGGGGATCGGGGTGATATACTCGGGACCAAAGCGCATACCGCAGGTGTTGCCGGAAGCGTACAGGCCCTCGATGGGCTGATAATCCTCGTTCAGCACCTGCTGGTCATTGGTGGTCACAAAGCCGCCGGTGGTCACCAGTGCAAAGCCCAGACTCGGGGTGGTGACATGGGCGTAGAAGGGAGCCTTTGCAACTGCATTCAGGAAGTGCGGGTCCTTGGCAAAGTCGCTGTCGTAGCCCTCGGCGCAAACCTTATTGTACTGCTTCACAGTAGCGGAAAGGGCTGCAGGCTCCACACCGATGTACTCAGCCAGCTGTTCGATGGTGTCGGCGCAGTACCAGCCGTTGGCGCCCTCGGCACCAGCAGCCTTTGCGGCCTCAAAGTTGCCCTTCATGGCTTCCACCACAGCGGGCATGTCGTACTCGAATGCCTGATGGCCGGGGAAGCCGCGCAGGATCTGGGTCTCATAGGTGCTGTCGTAGATGGAGGTGATATTGCCGCGCTTTGCACGTGCCATGAAGAAGCCGTTGATCTCCGGGCCGGCAAAGGGCTTCGTTCGTGGAAGCGCTGGCCATTCTCGTCCACCACAGGGGCCGGGCAGATAGTCGGGCACGGCCATGGAGTCGAAGTTCATGGTGGAGATGTCGCCCTCAGACGGCCGCCTGCCCACACACCCATCTGGATGGTGGAGCCGTCGCGGCCAAAGGGAGCAAAGAAGTCCTCATCCTTGGTGAACAGACGCTTGATGTCCGGCAGCAGATCGTCCATCATTTCCTTGTTGCCGCCAAAGCCGCCGCCTGCCAGCACAACGCCATTCTTAGCGTTGATCTTGAGGTAATTGCCATCGCCGTCCTGTGCGATCACGCCGGTGACCTTTGCACCGTCCATTACCAGCTGCACACCCTTGGTGCCAAACAGAGCGGTGGCATTGTCAGAGAAATTCTCCTCCACATAATTGTAGTTGTCCCAGCTCAGGTCCTTCAGCTCCAGCTGACCGGCGGTGTTGTTGTTCTTCTCGCCGCTGGCGGGGTTCTCCCAGTAGTTCTCCCACCATTCCAGCGTGCCGGTGTAGTAGTGCATGCCGTTGTTCAGCTGGTGCACGGTGTACTCGTTGTCCGGCCAGAACTGGATGCGGGTCTTGGCCAGCGTGTCCGGGTTGATCTTGTCCAGCCACCAGTCCACAGTGCTGCCGCTGTTCTTGGCAAACTTCATCACCAGTGCGGTGTTTGCCTTGCCGTGGGTCTGCATCATCCAGTTGTTCACAAACTCCACTTCGTCCACCTTGGGCACACCGTGGCTCAGCAGGTAGTCCGAGTTGATGTGGCCGATATCGTGGCCGACCGTCCACCAGCTCTCGCGGGGCATGGCTTCCAGCACCAGAACGTTCTTGCCCTCTTCGGCCAGCTCACGGTAGCAGCTCAGGCCGGCATAGCCCATACCGATGATGGCAACGTCAACATCGTAGGTCTTGGTGATCTCACTGTCCGGGATGGCTTCCGGGGCGGTGCGCCAGCTGGCAGCCTGCTCAGAAGCTTCCGGGGCAGACACTGCAGTGCCGCCCATGGCCTGTGTGATGCAGTCGTTCATGCACTGCTTCACAGCATCGCTGGTAATGGTTGCACCGGACACGCCGTCGATGGTGCTGTTCTGGGCTTCCAGCAGCTGCTTGATCAGGTCATCCTTTGCGGCCTGACCAATGGAGTCGGTCTCACCGGACAGATCCAGCTGGATGTCAGTAATGGCTGTCTCGCTGAAGGTGGCGGTCATGGTGATATCGCTCATGCCCTTGGCCGTGGCAGTGTAGGTACCCGGGGTGTACTTTGCAGCGGCAGAAGATGCAGCCGTGCTGCCGGAAGCAGCATTGCAGGCGGCCAGTGCACCGGCGGTGATGCCGCTCATGGCAGCAGCAGAAGCCAGCTTCAGAAAGCTTTTGCGCGAGATCTTTTTCATCTTGGTGGTTCCTTTCGTTTTTCTCTTTCTTCTCAATGTGCGGGGTCGTGCGCCCCTTTTGATTGTTAATTCTATCACAATATCTCTCACTTGAAAAATATTGCTTTCTTCTTATAATTAGAAGTAAAAGTTATAAGCAATTTTTTAAGAGAAAAAGGAGCCGGTCATGACCCTGCAGCAGATGCGCTATTTTATTGCGGTGGCACAGAATTTGAGCTTTTCCAAAGCGGCACAGCAGCACTATGTTTCCCAAACGGCGGTCAGCCAGCAGATCAAGCTGCTAGAAGAAGAACTTGAAACTGAGCTGTTTCAGCGCACACGGCACTCGGTGGCGCTTACCAGTGCCGGGCAGGTATTCTACGAGTATGCGGTGCGCATCACCGATCTTGCGGAGGATGCCGCCCGCCGCACCCGCGCCGCTGCTGCCGAGTGCAGCACCCCGCTTGAGATCGGCATGATGAGCGGCATGGAAAACCTGCCCATTCTGGAAAAGCTGCTGCTGTTCAAGGAGCAGCACCCTGCCATTCCGCTGCACTTTCATCTTGGGGATTTTCCCACCCTGAAAAAACGTCTGCAGCAGAAAAAGCTGGACTTTGCCCTGCAGCTGGAGCTGGTCCCGCTGGAGGATGCCTCCTCCCTGCTGCGTGCTCAAGTAGGCCAGCTGCGCCAGTACGTAGTGCTCAACCGCCAGAGCCACCTGTCCAGCTATGCGTCCCTGCACCGCAGCCAGCTTGCCAGCGAACAATATTATGTACCCGCCATGGATCGGGAGCTGTGGAACCAGTTTGCGCAAGTCCTCACCCGCCACGGCAGCGACCCGCAGAACATCAAATTTGCGTATTCCATGGAGGAGTTGATGTTGCAGCTGGCTTTCTACGGCGGCTATACCATCCTTGCCGAACCGGTGCTGGCTCAGCTGCCCGCCAACAAAAACCTCACCTTTATCCCGCTGGAAAACGATACCGTTCCCGCTTGGGCCGTATGGAACCGCGAGAACATCTCGCCCGCCCTCCGGCTGCTTCTGCGTGAGCTGGATATTGACCCGTGACCTGCTGCAGAACGCATTGACGATCTTGCGTAAAAGCGCTGCTCTTTTTCAGAAATTCAGCAAGAAAGGTCTCTCCGGCGTTGCGTGGAGAAATGCAAAGGTCGATCACATGAATCAAAACGATTCTGTCCCGGACGATTTCACTCTTTCGCCGGCCTTTGTGGATGCACTGCCCGCGCTGTTTTTTGCCTGCAACATGGTACTGGTGGCAGGAATTTTGCTTTTATCATGAATATGCAGTGAGCCGGAAGCCTCTGATCTACAGAAGGCTCCCGGCTCATTTGCTATGGATTTTTTTACGTGGATGCCACTCGAGTCCTTGATCGAAACAAAAAATTCCACGTCATGCGACTTGGGATTTCCTGGTAGCCTATTCTGTTGCTCAAACGCCCCACTGGGGTGTTTGTTGCTGTCGCAAACGCAAACTTCCGATAAACAAAACGTACCCGAACCCTTTTTCATAAAGAATCGGGTTCGAGTACGAACTGTATGGTGGAGAATTAGGGACTCGAACCCCAGACCCCCTGCGTGTGATGCAGGTGCTCTAACCAGCTGAGCTAATCC
>ENA-OQIL01000875-OQIL01000875.1-human-gut-metagenome-genome-assembly--contig:-NODE-875-length-9966-cov-2.705255_pt1 | contig 9966 bp, 9 predicted proteins | sample MGYA00242583_ERZ504748 | MGnify/ENA primary metagenome ERZ504748 (study PRJEB26092, sample SAMD00036191) | human gut metagenome | host: Homo sapiens | study: EMG produced TPA metagenomics assembly of the...
CGTTCTGCCGCAGTTCTGCCGTGATGAGGTCAATAAGGTCAGCCACCGCGAGTATTACACCGGCTTCTACTTCGGCAATCAGGAAAACGGACAGCATTACGGCGACAGCCAGTATATCCGCGAGTACGAGGTTGTCGGCATGCCGGTCGAGTGTGACGACAGCGGCAAAGCTGTGTTCGCACTCAAGAACCTGCTTTTCGATGGGGAAGAGCTGGAGCTGATTCAGCCGGGTCAGGCACCGTATACGTTCTGCGCGAAAAACGTCACCGATGACGAGGGCACTGAGCGTGAGCTGTTCAACGTGCCGCAGATGCGCGTACACTTTGCGTTCCCGTTCAAGGTCAGCGAGTGGGCTATTTTGCGGAAGGTCAAGGAAAGACCGGAGTAAACAATCAATGAGCAGTTAGGAGGCAGGAATTTTCCTGCGTGCCGGCTTACCGTAGGGGCGCACATTGTGCGCCCTTTTTCGTTACCCCCCTTGCAAATCGCTTGAACAGGCGAACACGGTTCGCCTATACGGCATGGTTTCTCCTGCCTCTTATCTCCTGCCTTTTTATGAATGGTTGCAACGTATGATAAATTGTGGTATCATTACAATTAAGTATGGAAACCTTTCGGGGTGAATTGAACCGAAAAATTCTAAGCAAGGGAAGTATATACATGAGCGATAACCAGAAGAAAACGATTTTCTCCGGCGTGCAGCCGTCCGGCAAGCTGACGCTGGGTAACTATTTGGGTGCTATCCGCAATTTCCCAATCCTGCAGGAGCAGTACAACTGCATTTACTGCGTGGTCGATCAGCACGCCATCACGGTCCGGCAGGAGCCTGCGGCGCTCCGCCGTGCAACGCTTGAACTGATCGCGCAGTACATTGCCTGCGGTCTGGACCCGGAAAAGAGCATTCTGTTCATCCAGAGCCATGTGCCCGCGCATGCGGAGCTGGCGTGGGTGCTCAACTGCTTCACCATGTTCGGCGAGGCTTCCCGCATGACCCAGTTCAAGGACAAATCCGCCAAGCATGCGGACAACATCAATGTCGGTCTGTTCACCTATCCGGTTCTGATGGCGGCAGACATTCTGCTGTACCAGACCGATCTTGTTCCGGTTGGCGTGGATCAGAGCCAGCACATCGAGATCTGCCGCGACATTGCAAACCGCTTCAACAATCTGCATCCGAACACCTTTACCATTCCGGAGGGCTACTACCCGAAGGTTGGCGAGGGTGCCAAGATTACCAGCCTGGTTGACCCGAACAGCAAAATGAGCAAGTCCGACCCGAATCCGAACGGCTACATCCTGCTGATGGACAAGCCGGAGGATATTATGCGCAAGTTCAAGCGTGCGGTTACCGACTCGGATTCCCGCATTATCTTTGACCCGCAGAACAAGCCGGGTGTTTCCAACCTGCTGCAGATTTACGCACTGGCGACCGGCAAGACCATCGAACAGGCGGCAGCCGAGTTTGACGGCAAGGGCTACGGTGAGTTCAAGCCCGCAGTCGGCGAGGCCGTTGTCGAGCTGCTGCGTCCGATTCGTGAAAAGACCACCGATCTGCTGAACAACAAGGATTATCTGGAGCAGGTCTACAAGGAGGGCGCACAGAAGGCCTCCTATCTGGCGCGCAAAACGCTGGATAAGGTTTATCGAAAGGTAGGCTTTGTCGCACGCTGAGCCAAAAGGGAGTAAACCATGTCTGAATATATTGTCATCGGCACGATTATTGCAGCGTTTGCCGTAGCTGCCGTGCTGAGCTATTTTTTCACACCGCCGGTCAAGAATTTTGCACATAAGGTCGGCGCGATCGACGTGCCAAAGGATGCACGCCGCATGCACAAAAAGCCGATCCCGCGGCTGGGCGGTCTGGCCATTTACGGCGGCTTCCTGTGTTCGATTCTGATTTTCGGGCAGCTCGATGAGACCATGCTGTGCGTCCTGCTCGGAGCGGCCATCATTGTCGCACTCGGTATTTTCGATGATGTGCTGGCGCTCGGCGCCAAGCTGAAATTCGTGGTGCAGATTGTAGCGGCAGCTATTCCGGTCTGCATCGGCGACCTGCAGATTGGTCTGTTCACCAATTTGAATCCGCTGTCGGATACGCCGTTTGTCCATCTCGGCATTCTGGCAGTGCCGGTCACGATTATCTGGATTGTCGGCATCACGAATGCGGTAAACCTGATTGACGGTCTGGACGGACTTGCGGTCGGTGTTTCGTCCATTGCGGCGATTACCATGCTTGCTGTTGCGCTGCTGACCGGCAACATGCCGATTGCCATCACGATGGCGGCGCTCGCCGGCGCGTGCATCGGCTTTATGCCGTACAACCTCAACCCGGCTAAGATCTTCATGGGCGACACCGGCTCGACCTTCCTCGGTTACATGCTGGCAACCGTGTCCATCATGGGTCTGTTCAAATTCTACGCAGTCATCTCGTTTGCGGTGCCGTTCCTGATTCTCGGCCTGCCGATTTTCGATACAGCCAATGCCATCATCCGCCGTGTGACGGCAGGCAGAAGTCCGATGAGTCCGGACCGCGGCCATGTGCATCACAAGCTGATCGATATGGGCTTCAACCAGAAGCAGGCGGTTGCTATTCTGTACGCTATCAGCGCAACGCTCGGTCTTACCGCCGTGGTGCTCACCTCGTCCGGCGAGGTTAAGGCGATCGTGCTGCTGCTGGCGGTTTTGGCTGCAATTCTGGTAGGTGCATGCATCATTTACGGTGCGGAGCACTGGAGCAAACACGCATCCGAAAACAAGGAGGATAAAGACGATGAATAAAATCAAGGTAATGACGGTTTTCGGCACCCGCCCGGAGGCCATTAAGATGGCGCCGCTGGTGCACGCGCTCGAGCAGAATGAAAACACCGAATCCATTGTATGTGTTACCGCGCAGCACCGTGAGATGCTCGATCAGGTGCTCGATATTTTCGACATCAAGCCGGATTACGACCTGAATATCATGCAGCCGCGTCAGACGCTGGCGACCATTACCGAGAAGAGCCTGCACGGTCTGGATGAGGTGCTCGAAAAGGCACAGCCGGATATCGTGCTCGTCCACGGTGATACCTCGACTACCTTTGCCGGTGCACTTGCGGCATTCTACCACAAGGTGCCGGTCGGTCATGTAGAGGCCGGTCTGCGTACCTATGATAAGTACAGCCCGTTCCCGGAGGAAATGAACCGCAAGCTGACCGGTCAAATTGCAACGCTGCACTTTGCGCCGACGCCGCGCAACCGCGATAATCTTGCGAAGGAAGGTATCACAGACGGCGTGTTTGTCATGGGCAACACGGTTGTTGACGCGATCCACATGACCGTAAAGCCGGATTTCGAGTTCCGTGATGAGCAGCTGAAGACGCTGGATTTTGAGAACAACCGCGTTGTCCTCGTTACCGCGCACCGCCGCGAGAACTACGGCGAGCCGATGGAGAATATCTGCCGCGCCATTGCCGAGCTGAGCGAGGCATACCCGGATGTACATTTCGTTTATCCGGTGCACCTCAGCCCGTATGTCCGCGAGACTGCGGAGAAATTCCTCGGCGGCAATAACCGCATTCACCTCATCCATCCGCTGGCCGTGGACGAGATGCATAACCTGATGGCACGCTGCTATCTCATCATGACCGACTCCGGCGGACTGCAGGAGGAGGCGCCCAGCCTCGGCAAGCCGGTTCTGGTGCTGCGCCGCGAGACCGAGCGTCCGGAGGCCATCGAGGCAGGTACGGTCAAGCTGGCAGGCGTGGAGCAGGCCAATATCGTTAAGCTCGCGCGCGAGCTGTTCGACGATAAGGACGCTTACGAAAAAATGGCGCACGCTGTCAATCCGTACGGCGACGGAAAGACCTCGCAGCGTATCGTGCAGGCGATCGAGCAGTATTTTGGTCTGCGCGAGGACGGTCCGGCTCCGTTTAACCCGTGAACCCGTAAAAAAAGAGAAGCACACACCGAAACACTATCTGCCGGACACTACGCCGAAGATTGCGGCTGCGGGCGCTACCGTGCTCGTGCTGTTGGTGGTGCTCAGCTTTGTGCTGTCCTCCGGCTGGATGCACGGCAGCAGCACCGGCATTATCCTGCCCGGCAGTGAGGGCGATTCGCCAACGGTTGGCACAGGCAGTGCGCTGCTCACCGGGCAGAGCGTGGATGATATTACCATCGATATCAATAACGCCAAGACCGTCATTGCGACGCTCGCACGTCCGACAGCATACAGCAGCAGGATCGAGAACACGATCTACTATGATGGCGGCTCGGCGGCTCTGTACTGCCATCGCTATGCGCGGGATAATGTTATGCGCACGGATACACTCGGTAGTGACAATCAGGTGCAGTCTACGCTGATTCGCGTTCCGGACGGCAAGGTGTATGCGTGGAATGCAGGGGACAGCATTGCATATCAGGGCAAAGCCGGCGATTTTACCGATGATGCAGCTGCTATGCTGCCGACTTACGAGGATGTTCTGGCTGATGAAGTACAGCTGACTGCTGCCGGTCGGCAGGACATTAACGGTGAACCGTGTATTGTCGTTACATTTGAGCAGGACGGCTACCGCTGTGTATATGGCATTTCAACGGTCAGCGGTTTGTTGGCGCAGGCGTCGTTCTATGACGGCGATACCCTGACGCGCAAAGTCACCGTCAGCGAGATCAGCACGGAAACGCCGGACAGTGAATTGTTTACGCTGCCGGACGGCGAAAGCGTTATATAGAAAAAGTGGAGAGTGGAGATTGCAGAGTGGAGAGACAGCGAAACCGTTTCGCTATCTTCACTCTTAACTCTCCACTCTTCACTCTGATAGAAGGAGATTGCACATAAATGTCTGAATATATTAAGATTTCACCGGAGATTCGTGCGCTCGGCCGTGAGGCTGAACGCGAGATCCGTCCGTATTTCGAGCGTCTCGAGGAGATCTGTGACCGCAACACCGAGAAGGTGCTGGCGGCATTTGCGAAGAACCGTGTATCCGACAACCTGTTTGCCGGTACGACCGGCTACGGCTACGACGACTACGGCCGTGACACGCTCGACAAGATCTACGCCGATATTTTCGGCACCGAGGCAGCACTCGTGCGCATCGGCTTTGTAAACGGCACACACGCGCTGTCCTGCGCGATGTTTTCCGCCGTCAAGACCGGCGACACCGTGCTGTCCGTCACCGGACTGGCGTATGACACGCTGCAGAACACGATCACCGGCGATTACTGCGGCAGTATGAAAAGCTACGGCATCGGCTACAAGCAGGTTGACCTCAAGAACGGCGAGCCTGACCTGCCTGCCATCAAGGCAGCGGCGGCAGATGAGAATATCAAGCTGGTATTCATTCAGCGCAGCCGCGGCTACGGCGTCCGCAAGACGCTTTCCGTCGAGGAAATCGGCGAAATCTGCAAGACCGTGCGTGAGGTCAATACGACTGCGGCCATCATGGTCGATAACTGCTACGGCGAATTCACCGAGGAGATCGAGCCGACGCAGGTCGGTGCGGACATCATCGCAGGCTCGCTCATCAAGAACCCGGGCGGCGGTCTGGCCCCGACCGGCGGCTATATTGCAGGCCGTGCGGATCTGGTCGAGAACGCCTCCTATAAGCTGACCGCACCCGGCATCGGCGGTGAATGCGGCTGCACGATGGGTCAGAACCGGCTGCTGTATCAGGGCCTGTTCATGGCGCCGCACGTTACCATGCAGGCCATCAAGACCGCGATGTTCTGCGCAAAAGGTCATGGAAAAGCTCGGCTACGAGGTAAGCCCGAAGGCAGAGGAGCCGCGTTACGACATCATCCAGACCATCGCGTTCGGTGCGCCTGACCCGCTGCGCCGCTTCTGTGAGGGCATTCAGGCCGGTGCGCCTGTCGATTCCTATGTAACGCCGGAGCCGTGGGCAATGCCGGGTTAGTGATGATCAGGTTATCATGGCTGCAGGCGCGTTCGTGCAGGGCGCGTCCATTGAGCTTTCCGCCGATGCACCGATGCGCGAGCCGTATGTCTGCTATATGCAGGGCGGCCTGACGTATGAATCGGGCAAGCTGGGTATTTTGCTTGCTGCGGATAAAAATTACCAGGGCAAAGGCACAGTAATGGAGAATTGAGAATGGAAAATGGAGAATGATGCTATTCTGCATTTTTTCAATTCCTCATTTTTTCATGCGAAATCGGTTGACAAAGTGCTGGATATGAGCGTTATAATAAGTCTGTATTTATTAAGTTATAGGCAATGACGGAAATCCTGTTTTCCGAAAAGCATTTGGCAGAGAGCGTGCGCCACGGCTGCAAGCACACGCAATGCGGAGAAAACAGTACCGATTCCCGAGCCGCACAGCGGAAAAACGCAGTATGCTGTGCCGTGTCGTTCGCGTTAAGAACTCCGAGCGGCAGTCCTGCAAGGGCTGCAAGCAGGGTGGAACCGTGGGCAAGCGCTCACCCCTGAATTTACTAGGGGTGAGCGCTTTTTTGTTGCTGTGCAGCAAAATGTAATGTGTTACATCTAATTAGTAATTACTAACTACTAATTCACAAGAAAGGTCTGAATAAAAGTGTCCGAAGATAACAAGTACACGTTTGAGAACAAGGAATACCGAGACACCTACCGTCACACGGTATCGCACATTCTCGCGCAGGCAGTAAAGCGCCTGTATCCGGAGGTCAAGCTGGCCATCGGTCCGTCCATCGACAACGGCTTCTACTACGATTTTGATGCGCCGTTTTCCTTCACGCAGGAGCACCTCGATGCTCTCGAGGCAGAGATGCGCAAGATCTGCAAGGAAAAGGAGAAGCTTGAGCGCTTCGAGCTGCCGCGCGCGGAAGCCATCAAGTTCATGGAAGAGCGCGAGGAGCCGTACAAGGTAGAGCTGATTAACGATCTGCCGGAGGACGCTACCATTTCCTTCTACAAGCAGGGCGAGTTCACTGACCTGTGTGCAGGCCCGCATCTGGACTCCACCGGCCGCGTAAAGGGCAACGGCATCAAGCTGATGAACGTTACCGGCGCTTACTGGCGCGGCGATTCCTCCAAGAAGATGCTGCAGCGTATTTACGGCACCGCATTCCCGAAGAAGGACGAACTCGACCAGTACCTCAACATGCTGGAGGAAGCGAAGAAGCGCGACCACCGCAAGCTGGGCAAGGAGCTCGGCCTGTTCATGCTGACCGAGGAAGGCCCTGGTTTCCCGTTCTTCCTGCCGAACGGCATGACCCTCAAGAACACCCTGATCGACTACTGGCGCGAGGTTCACAAGCGCTACGGCTATGTTGAGGTCTCCACTCCGATGATCCTCAACCGTAAGCTGTGGGAGCGCTCCGGTCACTGGGATCACTACAAGCAGAATATGTACACCACCGTCATCGACGACGAGGATTACGCAATCAAGCCGATGAACTGCCCGGGCGGCATGCTGGTCTACAAGGCTCAGCCGCACTCCTACAAGGAGCTGCCGCTGCGTGTCGGCGAGCTGGGTCTTGTACACCGCCACGAGCTGTCCGGCGCACTGCACGGTCTGTTCCGTGTGCGCTGCTTCACGCAGGATGACGCGCACATCTTCATGACCTGGGACCAGATGAAGGACGAGATCAAGAACGTTGTCCGTCTGTTCGATGAGGTTTACTCCACCTTCGGTCTGACCTATCAGATCGAGCTGTCTACCATGCCGGAGGATCACATGGGTGACCTCAAGGACTGGCAGTTTGCGGAAAAGACCCTCGCAGAAGCGATTACTGAGATTGGCAAGGACTACGTTGTCAACGAGGGCGACGGCGCGTTCTACGGCCCGAAGCTGGACTTCCATCTGGCAGACTCCATCGGCCGTACCTGGCAGTGCGGCACCATCCAGCTGGATATGCAGCTGCCCGAGCGTTTCGAGCTTGAGTACACCGGCGCAGACGGCGAGAAGCACCGTCCGGTTATGATCCACCGCGTTGTCCTCGGCTCTATTGAGCGCTTCATCGGCGTTATCACCGAGCATTTTGCAGGCGCATTCCCGACCTGGCTGGCACCGGAGCAGGTTCGCGTTATGCCGATGACCGACCGCAATATTCCGTGCGCACAGGAAGTTGTTAAGCAGCTGACCGATAAGGGCTTCCGCGTAACCATGGACGAGCGTAACGAGAAGATTGGCTATAAGATCCGCGAAGCACAGGTTCACAAGGTTCCGTATATGATCGTCATTGGCGACAAGGACGAGGAAAAGGGTGTTATCTCGGTTCGTACCCGCAAGACCGGCGAGACCACCGCTATGGAGACCGGCGAGTTTATCGAGAAGCTCGCATATGAGGTTGAGAATAAGCTGAAGTAAGCAGCAAAACGGAGAGCGGAAGCAGTATTCCGTTCTCCGTCACAATAGAATAAAGGTACATAGAGTTTTGTCATGTATGCAGGGAGGGTGCAACATGAAAAAATTTGTTTTCGCGTGTCTGATGGCAGGTCTGATGACTTGTGCCGCCGGTGCGGCACAGGTTGGTACGATCAACAACAGCTATCCCGGCGATACCGAAGCGCAGGCGCGGATGCTTTACGATCTCGGGCTGTTTAAAGGCACCGACAAGGGCTTTGCGCTGGAGAAATCCATGACCCGCGCAGAGGCCTCGGTGATGCTGACCCGCCTGCTTGGCGCAGAAAAGACCGCGCTGGCAGGAAACTGGAAGCATCCGTTTACCGATGTACCGCAGTGGGCGGACAAATACGTCGGCTGGCTGTATCAGAATGGTTTGACCAAGGGCGTTTCCGCGACACTGTACGGCTCGCAGCGCAATGTCACCTGCGACCAGTATTGCATTTTTCTGACGCGGGCACATTTGGATGCGGACAGCTATCAGGGTACGGCTTTTGTCGATAACGATGAGGTACGGCAGACGGATGAGGAGGGCTTTATCCGCGGAGATGCGGTTTCGCTCTCGGCGCGGCTGCTCAGTACGAACTACGCGAAAAATGGCGATGAAAGCGACCGCAGTGTGGCGGAAAAGCTGATCGACGACGGCGTTTTCACGGCGGAACAGTTCAAAAATGCGGCATGGGACGTTCTGCCGCGTGATTACAGCAATGATTACCAGTACGATGGCAAATGGAACCTGATTGCTTCGCCATTCGTCTGCCAGATTGCAGATGTGACAGTGGCGCAGTGTCCGATTGATGGCGTGCAGCCTGTCAGCGGTACAGACCGTTATGCGCAGAGTGATATGAGGCAGTCGGACTTGATCCTGTACTTCATGGACAGCAAGACGATGGCGCTGACGCAAGTGCTCTCGCTGCCGAAAGAAAGTTCTGTGGAATATCTCGGCAGCGCCGGAGAAACCGACTATCTGTTGATATTCAACAAGGAAACGGAAACGTATTCGCTGTGCTCGGTACGCAGCGATACGGTCAAAACCGAACTGACTCTGACCGAAGCACAGCAGCAGCGGGCAGAACGCACTGTTTATCAGAGCGCACACGGCTGCATCATCTGCACGGACGAGACGACCAGTTATAAGCTCACTGAAACAGGGGTGGAGCCGTTGGGCGTGGCAGCGGGTATCTGCCGGCTGACGGATGACGGCATGACTGTTACGCAGAAATGTACGGCGGACGAGACCGTGCTGACGGCGTATAACTGGGACGGTCAAAAGACAGACCGCTATACCATCTCGAATGCGTATCAGTCGGATGATGCCGAGGTGCGCAAGCATTTTGCACCGCAGATATTTGGCAGTGACGGTGTGCTGTTCTGGGGCACAGCCGGGCTGTACCGCGAAGAGAACGGCCGTCTGGTACAGGTGACAGACTCTCCGGTCATCGGCGTAAAGCAGGATGCCGATGGGGCTTATTATGCTGTTTCCTGCGATAAATCTGAGCGGACGGAATACTATTCGGATGGTATCGGATACATGGCCGGTGATATGCTCGTGCGTATCGCGCCGGATGGAACGCAGACCACGCTTGCAACACTCGATGACATTCTGATCGACGAGGTAAAGACGGTCAAAAGCGGTGCTGTTCG
>ENA-OQIL01000877-OQIL01000877.1-human-gut-metagenome-genome-assembly--contig:-NODE-877-length-9953-cov-2.688174_pt1 | contig 9953 bp, 10 predicted proteins | sample MGYA00242583_ERZ504748 | MGnify/ENA primary metagenome ERZ504748 (study PRJEB26092, sample SAMD00036191) | human gut metagenome | host: Homo sapiens | study: EMG produced TPA metagenomics assembly of the...
GCTGGCCGCCGTAGCCCCCGTGACCCTGCAAAATCGTCGAGCCGCGATCCGCCACGCGGTCAATTTCCGCGCAGGCGGCCTTGCCGTCATCGGTCACGATCATGGCCAGCATCGAGGACGAGAAGCCGAACATCATCTTGTTGATGACAGCAGACACGATAAAATTAAACATGATACCGTAAATAATGGAATCGACATCCTGGAACACCGCACCGTTGAGCAGGATGACCGCCAGCGCCGCCGCAAACGTGATGTTGCCGAACGGCAGGTGCGGATGCCGTGCCTTGATGCCCATGGTGATGAAGTCAAGGCCGCCGGTGCTCGAGTTGTTCATGTAGATCAGCGCATCGCCGATACCGCCGATCGCGCCGCCGCAAATCGTCGCCAACAGGCGGTCCCCCTGGTAGACCGGCATCAGCGGCAGCAGATAGTCCGTAAAGATTGCAAAGAGCACCATGCAGTAGACACTGCGAATAAAGAACGATCTGCCGAGCAATTTATAGGTGCAGAGGATGATGGGGATGTTGATGAGCACATTGCTCAGGCCCATGGGGATGCCGAACAGGCGGTATAAGATGGCGCAGATGCCCGCAATGCCGGTGACCGGGACCTCGGCGGCCACGGCAAAGCTGTAGATACCGGCGGCGGAGATGAAGCAGCCCAGGGTCTGCAAAAGCAGGTTTGTGTATTTGTTTTTCGTCATGGGGGACCCTCCTCAACAAAAAAGCCGGGAGCAAATCAATGCTGCTCCCGGCTGAATTTTCAGGTTCAGACGTTCTTTTGATCTTGGATGCGCTGTAGGTGTTCATGGCGGCGCTGTTCAGGTTGTGGTCCAGCGCAGCACCGGCAGCGTAGAGCTCATCCTGGATGGCGTCAGATTTCATGCTGGTCAGCAGGTCGTACATGCTGTCCAGATCCTCGACGGTGTAGGTCTTGAACGGGTCGATCTTGCGGGCGACGAGAACCGTCGTGCCCAGGTCGATGGTCGTCCAGTGGTTCATACCGGCGGCATCCAGCGGGTCGGTCAGGTTGTTGTACTCGTCGCTGCCGTAGCTGCTCAGATCGCTGGGCGTGTACAGCTGGGATGCGGCGTAGTAGACGGCCTGGCTGGCGTCCATCGTGCTGCCCATGGCGGCCATTGCCTCGGGCACGTAGGTCATGGCGGCGGTGTACAGGGCACTGCTGGACGCAGTCTCGGCAGTAGCAGTCTCGTTCAGCTCGGCCATGCAGCTCTCTGCCGTGGCCATGATGGCGGCCTTCTGGTCGTCATCTGCCATCGAGTAGGTGGAGTAGTTGACCAGCGGGAACTGGACGGCCTCAATGTAGTAGCAGTCGTTGTTGACGTAGTCGGTGTACTCGGCGTCAGTCACGGGGCTTGTGCCGTCGGGACCGTAAGTCATCTTCAGCAGGACTTTGGCCTTCTGGGCGTTGAGCAGGTAGGCCTCCACGCTGGACTTGCTGATACCGTTGGCGGTGTACAGGTCACCGTTGGAGCTCCACAGGCTGTCCGCAGTCTTGGCGGCTTCGGCGGTGGCAGTGTCGTCCAGCACGCCGTTCTGCTCGGCAAACTGCTTTTCCACGGCAGCATAGTACTCAATGGCGTGGGTCGTCAGCTGGGCAACGTAGTCACTGCCGACGGCGGTGACATCCTCGCCGTTGATCGTGCCGGTGCAGGTGGCCTTCAGCACGGCCTTGACGTCGGACGCGGTCTCGCCGGTGGCCAGCTCCGCAACACCGGAGGCGGTGTTGTAGGAGTTGTACTGGGCCAGCAGATAGATGCCTGCCGGGATCTCGACCCCGCCGATGGAGCCGACGGTGGACGGCGCGGACATGGCACAGCCAGCCAGCGCCAGCACCATGGAAACAGCCATAGCAAGGCTGAACAGTTTGGTTTTAATGGAACGCATGAATTGGTTCTCCCCTTTATGATTGGCTTTGCGGCACAACGCCGCAGCATAAATGCTATTATACCGCATTTTTGCCGCTATTGCAAGCCCCGCGGGGGTGTGATATACTTGTGAAAAATGTGTGGGGCACCTATGCAGGGGCCGCCTATATGCGGCCCGCAGTTTTCCCGTGAAAGGCCGACTGTTTTACACGAGCGGGCCCTACAAAACTACCGAGGAGATCCACTATGCTTTTGACCACTGAACTCGACAAATTATCCGGCACCGATTGGCAGCTGTTTTTTGCGCAGGAGCGCGCAAAGCCGTACTTTGCGGAGCTGGACGCCTTTGTGACGGCGGCTGCGGCGGAAAAAACCGTCTACCCCGCGGCGGAGAACATCTTCGCCGCGTTCCGCGCCTGCCCGGTGTCGGCGGTGCGGGTCGTCATTCTGGGGCAGGACCCCTACCATGAGCCGGGTCAGGCCATGGGGCTGTCCTTCTCGGTGCCGGACGGCTGCAAGGCTCCGCCGAGTCTGCGCAACATTTTTAAGGAGCTGGAGGCAGAGCTTGGCCCCGGTTGTGCCGCACACACCGACCTGACGCTGTGGGCGCGACAGGGTGTGCTGCTGCTGAACACGGTGCTGACCGTGGAGCAGGGCGCGGCCAACGCCCATGCGGGCCGCGGGTGGGAGACGTTTACCCGTGCCGCGCTGGAATACGCCGCCGCCCACGGCACCGCCCCGCTGGCCGCCGTGCTGTGGGGCAAGCCCGCGCAGAAGTACGCGCCGATTTTCAACAGGGCTGCCGCCCATCGCCCGGTGCTGGTGCTGGAATCCGCCCACCCCAGCCCGCTGTCGGCCTACCGCGGGTTCTTCGGCTCGGCACCGTTCGGCAAGGTGAATGCGTTTTTAAAAAACAACGGTGCAGCGGAAATCGACTGGCGTCTGCCCGCAAACGCAACCCACGGTTGACAGATTGACGGGGTAACTGTATGGTGCGCAACCGGGGAATTTGGTAAGATAAGGTCAGAAAATTTTCCGAAAAATCCGTAGGGGGCGGATTCCATATCCGCCCCGCAAGACCGGCAGCCGTTGACGGGCGCATATAGAATGCGCCCCTACGATTGCCATAAGGCTGCCAAGGAGGAGGCACACCATGACATTTTCCGATAAGCTCATTGCCCTGCGCAAAAATGGCGGGCTGGTCGCAGGAGGAGCTGGCCGAGCGGCTGAACGTCAGCCGCCAGTCGGTCTCCAAGTGGGAGAGCGCACAGTCGATGCCCGACATTGACAAAATTTTACAGTTGAGCAGTTTGTCAGTGTGACGACGGACTGCCTTTTAAAAAGACATGCAGGACGACACGCAGCCTGCCGCGGCACAGACGCCCTCTCCCCTGCCCCGGGTGACGCTGGCGCAGGCGGAGGATTACCTGACCAAGGCACAGGTCAACGCGCCGCAGATGGCGCTGGCGGCGGCGCTCTGCATCGTAGCCCCATTCCGCTGCTGCGCTGGGTACGGTGAGTGAGCTCGGGCTGGTTGGTTTGGATGACGATCTGGCGGGCGGCTTGGGGATGATCGCGCTGTTGGTGCTGGTGGCTGTGGCCGTTGTGCTGTTTATGCAGTGCGGCGCGGCGGTGCGGGAATATGAGTTTCTGGAAAAGGAGCCCATCGAGACCGAGCACGGCGTGACAGCGCTGGTGCGGGAGCGCCGCGCCGCCTTTGCGCCGGAGTATGACCGGGCCAACCGCATGGGTGCGGCGCTCTGCATTCTGGCGGCGGTGCCCCTGTTTGCGGCTGTGATGGTCGGTGTGTCGTTTTTGATGTCGATGTCCATCTGTCTGCTGTTGGTGCTGGTCGCCTGCGGTGTGTACGCTTTTGTGCGGGTGGGCACGGTGCAGGACGCCATGGATCGGCTGCTGGAGGACGGGGACTTTACCCGCGGGCACAAGGCCGTGAAAGGGCGGCTGACCGCGCTGACCGCGGCCTACTGGTTGGTGGTGGTTGCCATCTTCCTGTGGTACACCTTCGGCCCCAACGGCAACGGCCAGCCGCAGTACAGCTGGTTCATCTGGGCCATTGCGGGCGTGGTCTACGCCGCGTGTGTGGTTGCGGCAAAGGCGTTTGTGCGGAAAAAAGTGTAAAAGAAACAGCCCCTGACCGAGTGATGGTCAGGGGCTTGCTTTATAGATAGCGGTAGGGGCCGGGCATGCCCGGCCCGCGGCTTTCCCGCAAGAGGTCATCTGCCGTACAGCTGCGGGCCGCATATATGCGGCCCCTGCAGGGCGTCTCCCTTTTGGGGGGGACAATTTATTCAAATCAGCCCAAAATGCGTCAGTGCCTTTGCAAGGCCGTCTGGCGGTAATGTCGTCGGTGACATAATCCGCGGCGGCCCTGGCGGCATCGCAGGCGTTGCCCATGGCGACGCCGATCCCGGCATATTCCAGCATCGTCACATAGCCGTCAAACGGGATGCCGTCCAGCGCGTGCAGGTACGGCAGGTGCACCGGCGGGCGGCCTGTGGCAATAAACGTTTTTACGCCGTTTTTTCGCAGTGCGGCCAGCGCCTGCACGGTGGATTCCGGCAGGGCCTTGGCGTGGAACGGAAGCAGCGTGCCGTCAATATCAAAAAATGCGGCCTTGATTTGTGCCATGGCGGTGCTCCTTATTCGCGCTTGAGGCTGCGGCCCATCAGCGCCACCAGCGCGCTGCGGGCCTCGAGCTTGCCGTCCAGAATGGCCTCCACGGCCTGGACGATGGGCATTTCGACCTTATACTGCTTGGCCAGGCGGCAGGCGGCGGGCAGTGCGTTGATGCCCTCAACGACCTGGCCGACCTCGGTCTTGGCCTCCTCCACCGACTTGCCGCGGCCAATCAGCATACCGGCGTGCAGGTTGCGGCTGTGCATACTCGTGCAGGTGACGATCAGGTCGCCCATACCGGACAGGCCCGCAAAGGTATCGGCCTTGCAGCCCATGGCGATGCCCAGTCGGGACAGCTCGGCGTTGCCGCGGGTGATGAGCGCGGCCTTGGCGTTGTCACCGTAGCCCAGGCCCAGCGCAATGCCGACAGCCAGCGCAATGACGTTCTTGACCGCACCGCCCAGCTCGGTGCCGCGGCGGTCATCGTTGGTGTAGACGCGGAAGGCCGGTGTGGTAAAGACCTTCTGCACGGTTTTGGCGGCGTCCTCGTCGGCACTGGCGGCCACGATGGCGGTGGGCATGTCGCGGGCGACCTCCTCGGCGTGGGTCGGGCCGGACAGTGCCACAACGCGCGCTTTGCGTCCGGCCTTGGCAAGCTCATCCTCGATGATCTCGCTCATCGTCATCAGGGTCTTGTCCTCGACGCCCTTGGCGACGTCAACGATCAGCTGGCCCTCCGGGATGTGCGGCGCGGCCTTTTTTGCGGTGGTACGCACAAACGGGGACGGCACGGCAAAGAGCAGGATGTCGCGGCCCGTGCAGGCCTCGGCAATGTCGGCGGTGTAGTGCATTGCGGCGGGCAGCTCTATACCGGGCAGGTTGGGGTGGCGGTGCGTGGTGCTTAAAGACTTCAGCTCGGCGGGGATGGCGCTCCATACGGTGACGTCGCGCCCGTTGGCGGCCAGCAGCCGCGCCAGCGCAATGCCCCAGGTGCCTGCACCGAATACTGCGATTTTTGTCATGGGAATAGTTCTCCTTGTTTGATGAAGTTAGCCGTGCCGCTTGGTAGGGGCCGGACGTATCCGGCCCTCAGCGTGAAAGGCAGAAGAATGCCCACGGGAAGGCCGAGGGCGAGGCATGCCTCGCCCCCTACCGGACATTCCGTCCCAGCAGCGAAGCGAACAGCCGCGGGCGGGGCTTGGGGGCGGGGCGTCCACGTCCAGATACACCCGCTCATAGCAATTGACGATGCGGGTCGCGCCGTACTGTTGCTCCCGCGGGATGGAGCAGCCGTAGTTCAGATGGATGTGCCCGTGCAGCATCAGCTGCGGATGGTAGCGGTCCAGCAGGACCGAAAACGCTGTGAAGCCGCGGTGCGGCAGGTCGGTCATGTCGCCGTAGCCGTGCAGCGGCGCGTGGGTGACCAGTATGTCAATGCCGCCATGACGGTCGATCTTGCCGCGCAGATGGTTGATACGCTTTTTCATCTCGGCCTCGGTAAACTGCCAGGCGCCGGTGCGGTAGCGGCAGCTGCCGCCCAGCCCGGCAATGCGCAGGCCGTTGTGTACGTACACGTCGTCATCCAGGCAGATGACGCCCTGCGGCGGGCGGGTGTCGTAGCTCTCGTCATGGTTGCCGTGTACGTACAAAAGCGGCACGGGCGCCATGGTGGCAAGGTATTCCAGATAATGGCGGCTCAAATCGCCGCAGGCGATGATGAGTTCGACGCCCTCGAGCTTGTCGGGGGTGAAGTAGTCCCAGAGGGCCTTGCACTCCTCGTCCGCAACGGCCAGGATCTTCATAGCTCGGCCTCCTTCTCGACGGGAAGAAGATCGCGGTGGATGCCCTGCATCCGGTACATCGGCTTCGAGACCTCGGCCAGCTCGTCATATTCGGGGATGTGGCCGTCAACGGCGTCGCACAGCCAGTCCATGTGGGCGATCTGCTCTAGGTCCAGCCCGTGGCGTCCGCTGTTCTTGACGCTGCCGTCCTGCCCGGTGATCCGGCAGTGGAACGGGTCGATCATGCCGGAGGTGACGCCGGTGCGCAGGATCTGCGCCAGATGGGTCACATCGGGCGGCAGCTCGCGGCTGAGCAGCACGTCCATGACGCCGCTGTTCATGCCCCACCAGTAGTTGACGGCGCGGCCATCGGTGCCGGACTTGTCCCGCACCCAGCCGCCGTTCAAAACGGTGCGGATGACGTTTTCATAGAACTGGCCCCAGTGCCAGAACGGCGTGGCCAGGTCCTGCAGCACGCCGCCCGGGCGCACCAGAAACGTGCCGAACTCCCGCTGCGGGCGGTTCGGCATCGGTGCGTCGCGGCCCGAGATGACCGTGATGCCCTTCTGGGTAAAGACGTGCAGCGGGTCAATCTGGTCGGGCAGACAGGTCCATTGCAGGTCAATGCGGACGTTGGGGTTCGTCATCCGCGCGCCGAGCGCGAATGCGTTGATGTTGGCAGGCACGCCGAAGCTGGGGTAGTCGGCCACATAGCCGATGCGGTCCCCGCCCGCCATGGCACCGGCAATCGCGCCGGTGATGAACTTGGCCTCATACACGCGGGTGTAGTAGGTGCGGATGCTGGCGTAGGGCATCTCCATCGAGCAGTTCAGGATGTGTACCTGCGGGTGCTGGACGGCGGCGCGCAGGGACGCGCCTACCAGCTTGGGGCTGGTCGTAAAGACGACATCCGCACCGTCGGTGATGGCCTGCTCGACAAGGGCATCGGCGTTCTTGCCCGGGACGGCGTTGAAGTAGGCTGCCGTCTCGACCTTGCCCTCAAACACAGTGTCCAGCTGGGTACGGCCAAACTCATGCTGGCTTGTCCAGGAGCTGGTGCCGGGGGTGCGCTCATGCACAAAGGCAACCTTCAAATGGCTGGGCGCGGTATGCTTGCCGGGCAGGATAAAATCCAGCAGGCCGGTCTGTTTCGGGGCGGCGGGCTTGTCGCTGACCTGCACGGGGTCCGATTTCTGCAGGGCCAGCACATCGTCCCACAGGGCGTCGAGCTTTTCGCTCAGCTCGCTGGGGCTTAAATTGGCCAGCTCCTCCTTGGTGTAGACGCGCAGCAGAAGCAGCAGCACGTCGCCGACGGTACACTGCAGCCGTGCGCCGCCGTGGGCCAGAAACGCCTTCTTGACCCAGTTGTACAGCGATAAGACCTCGGTTCGATCCTCGCCAGTCCACTTTTCGTCCGGCGCCTTGCCCAGTATTTTTTGCAGGCGGGCATAGCTGCCGGGCTTGGTGAAGGTCAGCAGATAGTTCTGCATGACCGGGTAAAAGTGCATGAACTCGTAGTACATCTGCACGGCGGGGTCGTCGCTGTACTGCGGCACGACGCGGGTGACATTGCCGGTGATGCTGCTGGCGTCAAAATACTTCAGCACGCTGACGCGCTTATTGCCCTCCTGCACGTAGAAGCGGCCCATGTACTCATAGCAGGTGATGGGGTCACGGATGCCCTCATCCACATGGGACACGCACAGGTTGATCCACTTGGTGGCAAACTCGGTCTTGAGACCGAGCAGCGGCATAAAGTTGGACGCAAACGTCGCTGTGCGGCCCGAGGTCTTGGTACCAACGAGCAGGTCCAGCGGGATCTCCACCTGGCCGAGCGGGATCTGGTTCTCCACAGGGACGTTTTGCAGAATATCGTCCAATACGGGCAAAAACGGCGACTGCCCGGCGTTCATCTTCTCGCGGTAATCGCGCTGGCCCTGTCGCAGGGCTTTCTGGTAGCATTCGATTCCATCTGCACGGTTCACGACCCATCGCCTCCTCAAAACTTATACATTAACTACAAAATTATTATAGCACATCTGTGCGGAATATACAAAGAATTTTAAAAGGCTTCCCCATCGGGGGGAAGCTGTCACCGAAGGTGACTGATGAGGGCTGTACCTGCCGATATTGCCCATGAACGGGTTATGATGGCACACTCGCCCCTCATCCGGCCCTGCGGGGCCACCTTCCCCCCAGGGGAAGGCTTAAGAGTTGGTATGCACGGCCTTGGGGTAGACCCGATGCATCCGGTCATTGCCGTAGTGCCCGTCGAGATAGACCTCGACGCTGTTGGACGCAGGTACGCCGTTCAGGCGGTCATTGTACCGCACAAGCGCGGCGGAGCTGACGGCAATGTCCGCCGCCATAAAGATGCACAGTGCCCAGGTCAGCACTCTGCCGCCGCGGGGCGGCAGCTTCTCGATGCAGGCGGAGATCGGCGGGAACAGCACCTTGAACCAGGCAATCGCCGCAAAGCCCCAGAAGAAGCAGTACAGCAGGTTGATGCGCCCGCCCAGGTTGAACGGGATCGCGCTGTAGTCCCAGAACACCGCACCGAAAACGACCTCGGTGAAAACACTGCACAGGTACTCATACGCACCGCCCAGCAGCGTGCCCATGACGAACAGCCAGCTGGCGGGCTTGTCCTTGTAGCGGTAGAGCAGCTGGGTGACCATGGCGATGGCCAGGCCCCACACGATGGAGAACGGCCCCCACACGACGCTGGAGCGGCTCATCCACTCGCCGCCGGTGACGCGGCAGAAGATTGTCTCGGTGATGTCGCCGAGGAACGCGCCGATGAAGAACAGTAAAATAATTTTATACGGGCTGCACCCGGCGGCAAACGTGTCGGTCTGCTGCCGTTTGGGACGCACAAAGGTCAGTGCGGGATGGGCCTTCGCCATACGGCGCTCGACGTGGTCAAGGATCCACATGCCGCCGCGGACGGTCAGGTTTGCCAGACGGTTTTCTACAGCCGCGGCGGCGTGCCAGCGGTAGCGCAGACCGGCCATGGCCAGCAGCGTGCCGACCAGATCGACGCAGAACACGACGAGCGCGGCCAGCAGCACAACAACCCAGATGCCGCGCGGCACAAGGCTGTACAGCGCCAGCAGCAGCGGGTTGCCCCATTTGAGCACGACAACGCCGAGCGCACCCCAGGTCAGCGACGCGCCGAGGCAGACATAGCCGTCCAGATTGAACGGCATGGCGCTGTAATCCCACCACCGGGTATGGGTCGTGTACTCCAGAATGTGCCCGCCGATCCACTCGATGACCGTGGCATAGACGGCGCTGAATACAAGCAGGAAGAACCAGCCCTCACGGATGTCGCCGAGGGCAAAGGTGATGACCAGCCCGCCGACGCCGTACAGAAGGCAGAGCGGACCGCTCAGCACGCCGCGGTCCTGATATTTGCGGTGTACGACGGCGGTAAAGAGGACCTCCCCCCACCCAGCCGAGGAACGAGTAGGCGAAGAAGAGAAAAACAATTTGATAGAAGTTCATAGGGGCTCTCCTGTATGTGAAAAAAGTATCGGGTGGAATGGCTTCCCCCCAGGGGGAAGCTGTCAGCGGCCCCGCCCGCTGACTGATGAGGGGAAAGCCTTGCGGATATTGCCCGTAAATGGGTGGCAGAGGCAGACTCG
>ENA-OQIL01000878-OQIL01000878.1-human-gut-metagenome-genome-assembly--contig:-NODE-878-length-9953-cov-2.629147_pt1 | contig 9953 bp, 6 predicted proteins | sample MGYA00242583_ERZ504748 | MGnify/ENA primary metagenome ERZ504748 (study PRJEB26092, sample SAMD00036191) | human gut metagenome | host: Homo sapiens | study: EMG produced TPA metagenomics assembly of the...
ATCTGCTCCCACCTGACCCGCCGCGGCTACGTGGTGGAGGGCGGCCTGTTCAAGCGCAAGCTACGCATCACCGAGAAGGGCGCCGCTGCGCTTCAGAAGTACGCGTAATTCTCCTGTCTGAATCAATCTTCAGAGGGCGGGGCAGCCTGGCTGCCCCGCCCTCTGTGCAAGAAAAGGAGTGCTTTCCCATGTTTGAGGCGGAATATGCCCGCCGGCGCACCACCGCGGAGGCGGAGGCAGGCCGCATCTGCTCCGGGGATACCGTCTATCTGGCGGGCGGCCCGCTGCTCCCAGTGGACTTTGCCGCCGCCCTCCACCGGCGGGCGGCGGAGCTCCACGGGGTACGGGTGCTCAACTACCTGCCCCTGGAGCCCCTGGCTCTGCTTACCGACCCCGCCTGCGGGGACGCCTTTCAAATAGAGTCGATTTTTTACAACACCTACCAGCAGGAGGCCCAGCGCCTGGGCCGCTGCGCCTTTCTGCCCAACCACCTGCGCAATGCGGCCAGGGACTGGACCCACGGGGCGCCGGAGTACGACTGCCTGGTACTCACGGTCTCCCCTATGGACAAGCATGGCTGCTTTTCCCTGGCGGGCTCGGCCTGCATTGAGCTGGAGGTGCTCCCCCGCGCCCGGCGGGTGGTGGTGGAGGTGGCCTCCCGTGCTCCCCGGATCTTCGGGGACGTGACCCTCCATGTCTCCCAGGTGGACGCCATTGTGGAGTCCGACCGCTACCCCGCCGCCCTTTCACCCCAGCCCCCCGATGAGGTGGACCGCCAGCTTGGCCGGGTGGTGGCGGAGCTGGTGGAGGACGGGGCCACCATCCAGCTCGGCTTTGGGGGTACCATCAACGCCTTGGCCGCCGAGCTCAAGGACAAGCGGGGCCTGGGTATTCACACCGAGGCCATGTCCGACGCGGCCATGGAGCTGCTCCGGTGCGGCGCGGCGGACAACAGCCGCAAGAGCCTCCACCGGGGCAAGACGGTGACGTGCTTTACCATGGGCAGTCATGCCCTCTATGATTTCGTGGATGACAACCCCACCATCCTCCACAAGGCCCTGAGCTACACCAACGATCTGTCTGTTTTGGCGGCCAACCGGGGCATGACCTCCATCAATGCTGCGCTCCAGGTGGATCTCACCGGCCAGTGCGCCTCGGAGAGTGTGGGGCCCCGGCAGATCTCGGGCAGCGGCGGACAGGTGGACACCGCCGTAGGCGCACAGATGGCGCCCGGGGGCAAGTCGGTTATTACCCTGCGCTCCACCTACTCTGCAAAGGACCCGGACACGGGGGAGCGGCGTCTCCAGTCCCGTATACTGCCGGTACTGCCGGAGGGGGCCGTGGTGACCCTTACCCGGAGCAATACCCACTTTGTGGCCACCGAGTATGGCGCGGTCTGTTTGCGGGGGCTGACGGTTCCGCAGCGGGCCAAGGCCCTTATCTCCATCGCCCACCCGGACTTTCGGGATTGGCTGGAGGAGGAGTTTCACCGCATCTACCGCCTGTGACGGTCCGTCCGTATGTGGAACAGAGAGCGGCCCCGGAACCGACGGGTTCCGGGGCCGCTGAGGCTATCGGTAAACCTTCCGGGTGAAGGTTTCGGAGGGAAAGATAGTGTGAAGAAACCGTCAGGGTTGTCTTTTGCGTTTGGTCAACCGACTTTTTGAAACTTCAAAGGTTTCAAAAGTCCCTCAGCCTGTCGAAAGACTTTTCGACAGGCTGAGCGGCCCCGGAACCGACGGGTTCCGGGGCTGCTCTTTTTGTGAAGGTTATTGGTACTGAGCCCAGTTTCCCGCAGGCTGGAGGCCGGTCCAGGTTTCGTGGACAGTGTCAGCCTTGCGCTCGTAGTCGTGGCTGTTGGTGGCCTCCTGGACCGCCAGATAGTACCAGGCATCCGGCGGGTTGTCGGGCCAGGCGATCATGTCGTCCAGCAGATCATCCGCGGTCTCGGGGAGGCGGCCCAGGACGCGGTTGATGGTGGTCATGGCCTCGGCGCGGGTGATGCTGCGGTCGGGGGCGAAGGAACCGTCAGGCTGGCCCTCCACCCAGCCCTTCACCGCCGCCTGGTTGATGTACCCGGCGGCCCAGTGGCCGGAGATGTCGGAGAAGCGGTCGTCGCCGTGGTAGGGGGCGCTGTCAAAGCGGGCGGCGATGGCAGCGAACTCGCCCCGGGTGATGGGCGCCTCGGGATGGAAGGCGGAGGGGCTGCGGCCCTCCACGATGCCCATGGCCTCCATGGTGGCCACGGCGGTGGCGTACCACGCGTCGGAGGCCACGTCGGCAAAGGGACTGGTCTCGGTCAGGTACTCGTCCCGGGCCTCGTCGGTGAGCAGACGGAAGAAGATGGTGGCCACCTCGGCGCGGGTAATGGGGGCCTCAGGGTGAACCAGGCCGTCGTCCCGGCCGATGATGTAGGCGAAATGCTCGTCTCCATTGAGCCGGTCGGGCACGCCGGTCCTTTCCCAGCCGGCGTACACGGTCTTGTTGGAGGTCATGCGGATGTCGTCGATGGGCTCGGTCAGGGCCTTGTCGGCGTACCAGCCGGTGAAGGTGTAGCCCTCCCGGACGGGCTCCTTGTCCAGCTCCACCAGAGTATTGCGGCGGTACCGCTCGTCCTTGTATTTGGTGCCGCCATTGCTCTCATAGCGCAGGGTGTAGTAGGTGGTGCCACCACCGCCGCCGTGGTCCCCGCCGCCGGACTCCTTCTGATAGACCAGCGCGAAGGGGGAGAAGCTGCCGGTGGCAAACTTGATATACTGTTTGCCGTTCAGGGTTACCAGTGTGCCGTCCAGCTTCTCCGCAGGATTCTCCTTCAGTTGTTCGTCCGCCGCGCCCTCGTAGTCGCGGTCGAGCGCGTCAAAGTGGACGATGTAGAAGGGCGCAGAGGTGTCGGCGTCGTCGGGCACCGGCCAGTAGAGATCTATCGTCTGGCCGTCGCCCAGGGTCACATAGGCGTTGCCGTTGCTGCTGTCCACCAGATCCAGGTATTGGAACTCGTAGAGGTAGTCGCCGTTGGGGATGCCGGTATCAGACCCGATGATTTCATTGCTGATGTGATCAATGAGCACCTGGTCGTCCAGCACTTCGTCGGTCAGCAGGTGGACGGCGTTCTTGTCGGTGATTTCCACCTGGCTGTCATTTATGTAATACTTGACGCCCGCCGGGGCCACCGCAGTGATGGCGTCCCCCGTCACATCGTCTGCCTTGTCCTCCACCGGGGCAGTGACGCCCCCCTCTGTCGCACCGCGAATGGTGAGGGCGCCTTCTTCAATCTTGACCGGATAGATAAATGTCTCGTCGGAATGTTCGGGAATATCTTTTGAACACCGCCTGTACGAGGCCCTGATCCACCCCGCCGGAGTAGATGGTCATGGAGTAGGTCCTGTTCTGCTCGATGGCAGAGATGTCGAATTCGTCGCTGATCTTGACTTCCCCGGTCTCTGGATCCGTAAACTGGAGCCGAACGGGATCCTGGCCTTGCCTTTACCGATTCCATCCGGTAGATATAACGGGGCGATTCCGTCCACCGGGTCGGTGGTGCTGGTAGCGCCGTCGCTGTAAAGCTGAATATCCCAGGCCCGGACGGTTTCGCCGGCGCCATAGGTAAAGGTCAGGTGACCGGCGAGGTCAACCGCCTGTCCAGGGCCTTCCAGCATATCGTTAATCTCCTCCGGGACGGTGAGCAGATAGCCTGCCTCAGGCAGGCCGCTGCCGCTGACAATCTGGCCGTTCTCGTCCGTGACGCCGTCATAGCTGTTGCCGCCGGTGTAAACCGTAATGTCCGCCGGGCGGATGGTGACATACTGGGTCTGGTCGACAAACCACTCGTGGGTGATGTCGGACTCGTCTGTTACCGCTCGGTCATCCGTGAAGTATTCCTTGGCCTGACCGGCCTCGGAGACGGCAAAGTCAACCTTTGCAGACGGCTCTGTGTATACTGTTCCCTGCTTGAGGAACACATCGCCCTTGACGTAGTCCGCTTCGGCCGCGCCGTTATCCTTAGTGGGGACATAGGCCGCGCCCTCCTGCACGGTGACATTGCCGCCCGCCGTCAAATAGCAGATATCTGCTTCTGCGCTGATCGGCGCAGGCATTTTCAATGTGCCTGCACAAGTGAAGTTTCCGGAAATCTCGTTGCTTTGCAGCAGATCCAGCGCGCCGCCCTCTTGAATGGTGACAGTCTCCACGCCGTCAAACAGCGTCTCGCCGGAGGCGAGATGCTCGCGCAGGATGCCGCCGTCCTCAATTACAACCTCAGGGAACCCGTGGATTCTGGTAGAGGTGTAATCGCCTTTGACGATGACGCTGGCGCCGTTTCCTGTACGGGTGGGGGTGTTTTTCTCATAGTTATAAAGGTGCTGATCCAGCTCGGAATCACCCCGCACCGCGCCGCTTAGCTCGTCAGTGTCGTCCAGGATAATCGTAACCGTATGGTCGGAGGTCACTTCGCCAAACTTGTCCAGTGTGTATACGTTGGCCCGGCTGCCGTGCAGAGTAATGGAGACATTGCCGTCAACTTGGGCCGGGTTATCCTTGTCCTCCCCTTTACCGGTCGCAAAAATGGTCGGGCAGGCGGATTGGGGGCCACCGGATACTGTGATTACGACATCGCCGATCACGTCCGCACCTTCATTGCCTCCAGCGCGGATCTCACCGATCACCTCACTGCTGTCATCCACGGTGATTGTAACACCACCTGTTATGGTGGAATCTCCGGTTCCGCCGCCCCAGACGGTTTCCTCTGAGATAAGGCTGTTCTCTTTGATATGGATAAAGATGTCTCCTGTTACGTCGCTGTTGTACCCGCCGCCATAGATAGCGGCCGCATTATTGTTCATTTTAGTATTCGAAATGTTAAATCTAATATTTCCTACTACTGGAGCGTTTTTCCCATACCCGCCGCCGTAAATGGGCCTGCCAAAGCCATTATTTAGTCCGGACAGATTTATGCAAAATTGAACCAGTAACCTCCAGCTGAAATAGGACGACCGCGTCAATATCCGCCGCCATAAGATAGGATTATCGGTGACTGAGTTGATAAAGTCCAACGTTATATTTCCGTTGACTTTGGCATTCTTTTTTATTTGCGTAACCACCAGCGCGCACATGCTGAATCTTACCGCAGTTTTCAATGTGCAGATAAACATTGCTCTCCACGGAGCCATTCACTCCGCCGCCGTATACATAGGTAAGCGGCAAGGAGGTATAAATCTCCACATGAGTGCCGCCAGTGATATCCTCGTCCAGACCTCCGCCAATCACATAGCAGACTGGATGTGCTACATGTTTTACCGTCAACAATTGGTGTCTGCGGTATAATAGCTGTACTGCACGCCCGAGGCGATGACCAACGGATAACCGTTGGCAACGATGGTATAGGTACCATAATATCTGCTAAAAAAATAATCCGTATAGTTGCAGTTAAATTTGATGTCATCTATGGTCAGGGCATCTGCCAGACTGATGTTGTACGCTCCATCCGAGGCCGAACAATACTCAAACAGCAGCTCCGCGTTCTCGTCCCCGCCTCGAAGAGTAGTCTCTACAGTGGGGCTAGTCCAGGTATCTACTGATACCTGTCCTAAGACCACGATTTCGACCGGTTTTTTCCCTTCGTTTGCCAATTCGGTTGCACGGGCCAGCGTGGTCGGCGTTTCGGCGGTCGCGCCGTCGTCCTCCTCTGTACCTTCGTTCGAGACATAAATCGTCCGCCGCTCCGCGCCGGCGTCCCTCGGCTTCTCTGCGGGCGCCTCCTGGGGCTGCGCCGGGGTAAGCCCCTCCGTCCGCACGTCTACCTCCGGTAGATTTGCAGCCATAGTTGAAGGAGAAAAAGAAATTATAATACATAGAGCCAAAATAAGGGATAACAATCGCTTTTTCATGTTTTTAAAACTCCTCTCTTATGGATATTGGGGATATCGCGCCTCATGTTTAAAAAATTTCACTTTTTCAGTCCGTAAAATTACTTGTCGAAAAAAGCTAAAATTGACAACAAGAAAGCGTACAGTTCTAGCAAAAGCGCTTGTTATTCCTGGAAAGCTGTGGTATATTATGTAATTACAACGGCGTGTTTGAAAAAGTGAAGGTTTTCAAACACGCCGCCGCTGTTTTTTCAGAGGGATTTTATGCTATAATAAAGAAAACGTTGTGGAATGGTGTTCCATTTTGCCGAAGCCACATAGAGAAAAAGAAAAGGAGGGGAACCAATGGAATGGAAGATCCTATTGTATGCCCGGCGGAAGGAACCGCTGGACATCCCGGACGACCTGTCCAAATACCCGATGAACGACTTTGAGCTGGACTACTGGCGGATTGTCAACAGCGCGCCCTTCCGCCGTCTCCAGGACAAGACCCAGGTGTTTCCCCTGGACAAGAGTGACTTTGTGCGCACCCGGCTGACCCACTCCATGGAGACCTCGGCGCTGGCCAAGCAGCTTGCCACCATGATTACCGCCAATATCCGCAAAAACAAGAGCGGCACCCCCTACGCCATGACGGAGGACGAGGCGCGGGACGCGGCCAACGCCGTCATGTGCGCCGGACTGCTTCACGACATCGGCAATCCGCCCTTCGGCCACTTCGGCGAGGTGGTCATCGGCGACTGGTTCAAGAGCCACCTGGACCGTCTGAGCTACAAGGGCAGGCACCTGTCCCAGTGGCTGGACCGCCAGATGAAGGCCGATCTCTGCCACTTCGAGGGCAACGCCCAGGCCCTGCGCCTGCTGACCAAGGTGTACCGGGTGGACAGCGCCTTCGGTATGGATCTCATGCCTGCCGTGCTTAACACCCTGGTCAAGTACCCGGTGGATTCCACCAGGGTAGACAAGGCCAGCGCCGACGTGAAGCTCCACAAGCTGGGCTACTACAAGGCCGAGGAGGCGCTTTTCGGCGCGCTGGCCTCCGCCACCGGTACCCGGACGGTGGAGGGCTTCTGCCGCCATCCCCTGACCTATATTCTGGAGGCGGCGGACGACATCGCCTATGCCACTGCCGATCTGGAGGACGCCTACAAGAAGGGCCTGTTCACCCTGGACGAGTTCGAGCGGTTCTTCCGGGACACCCTGGAGGCGAAAAAGGACGACTGGGGCCTCAACGGCGGCCAGGTCAAAAAATCCGCCGAGATGATCGACGAGCTGACCCGCCTGCGCGAGCGGGAGAGCAGCTCCATGGCGGCCTTCCAGCGGTGGATCGCCTATGCCCGCCACTGGCTCATGTATACCGCCGCCTTTGGCTTCGTCCCCTACGGCGCCGGACAGACGGACTCCTATTCCGCCATCATGGAGGGGACGTTCCGGCGGGAGATCATGGAGGGCACCTTCCACGGCGGCTCCATCCGTATTTTGAAGGCGGCCATGGGTCGCTTTGCCTACGACTCGGAGGGGATTCTCACCCTGGAGCTGGCGGCCCAGACCATACTCACCACCCTGCTGTCCCGGTTTGTCCCGGCGGTGCTCTACCTGGATGCCGGCGACGACGCCCCCGAGGAATACCGGCCCACGGCGGCGGAGAAAAAGCTGGTCAAGCTGCTCTCCGAAAATCAACTGGCCTGCTACCGGGCCGACGCAGAGGGAAAGGATGAGGGGTACCGCCTCTATCTGCGGCTGCTGCTGGTGACCGACTTCATCAGCGGTATGACTGACTCTTATGCAAAAAATCTCTATCAGGAGCTGACGGGGATCTATTGATTCCTGCGGCGACAAAAGCAAGCGGTACCGCCCATCCGGGCGGTACCGCTTGCTTCAATCTGGAGGGAATTTGAAAGGGAATTGGGGATCAGTCCAGCACGCCGACCTCTTTGTAATAGCGCTCGGCGCCGGGGTGCATGGGGATCAGGGCGCCTTCGATGCCGCGCTCCGGACAGGTGCCGGCGGCGTTCTTATGCACGGCTTCCAGAGCATCGGCGTTCTCCATCATGGTCTTGACCAGGTTGTAGACGGTCTCCTCGGGCACGTCGGCACGGGCGCAGAGAGCGGTGTACTGGGCAAAGGTGGTGATATCCTCATCACAGCCGTCATAGGTGCCGGCGGGGATAACCACTGTGTGGTACCAGGGCTTCTCGGCCATCAGCTTGTCAACGGCCTCCTGGCCGATGTCGACGACCTTGATGCCAAAGGACATGGCCAGGTCGGTAAAGTTGGTGCCGGGGGCGGGAGTGGCGTACAGGAAGGCGTCGATATTGCCGTCCTGGAGGGCGGTGCACAGGTCGGACAGGGACAGGTTTACCACGCTGCCCAGATCATCGGTGGTCATATCGTAGGCCCACAGAACATCGTCCAGGTAACCGGCCATCATGCCGGCAGTGACACCGAATTTGGTGCCGGCCAGGTCGGGAATGCTGTTAATATCGGACTTCGCAGAAGTGATAACGTGGACCGTCGCGCCGGTGCCGGAGTGGGTGGCCACGTGCATGATCTGCTCTGCGGGCAGGCCCTCAAACTCGCCCTCGGCATTGTAGCAGGACAGGGTCATATCCATGCCCATGGTGCCGAAGTCGGTTTCGTCCATAGCCAGCAGGCGGGCATTCTCGGCGGAGCCGGTGGAGGCCTCAATAGCAAAGCTGTACTTGCCGGGGTTGGCTTTGTTCATCATGTCGGCAATGGAATTATACAGGACGTTCTGATAGCCGTTCAGGGGCCCGCAGCTGATGCGCACGGTTTCCGTACCGCCGGAGGAGCCTCCGCCCCCCTCTCCAGCATCACTGCTACAGGAGGCGATTCCCATCAGCATACCGACTGCCAGCAATCAGACACATAAGTTTTGACAGCTTTTTCATAAGCGATATCTCCTTTTCTTTTTCTCTCCAATGGCATTCACCCGGGGGAAAATGTCACGTGGTAGACTGGGAAACGGTAACGGGGACGAACTTCTCCGAACGCTTAAACATGAACTCGGTGACAAACTCCACCACGATGATGGCGATACCTACCAAATCGGTGACCATACCGGGCACAATCAGCATCACAGCGCCCAGTATCATGAGCGGACGCTCGAACCACTTCAGGCTCCAGCGGAAGAAGAAGCCCTCGAAGCCGGAGGCCAGCAGATAGGCGCCAATGAGCGCGGTAACCAGGCTCCAGAGGATGTCCAGCACGCCGCCCTCCATCAGCAGTACCGGATTGTAGACAAACAAGTACGGCATGAGGAAGGAACAGAAGGCCAGACGGAACGCCTTGTAGCCTGTCTTGTTTGGATCGCACCCGGCCAGGCCGGCACCGGCATAGGCGGCCAGCGCCACAGGGGGGGTGATGGAGGAGATGCAGCCGAAGTAGAAGATGAACATGTGGGCGGCCAGCGGGGGAATGCCCAACTGAATCATCGTGGGGGCTACCAGGGAGGCCAGAACCAGATAGGCCGCCGTGGTTGGGACGCCCATGCCCATGATCAGGGAGACAACCATCGTCAGAACGAGCAGCAGCAGCATGCTGGTGCCGGCCACGCTGGTCAGGATGGAGGAGATGCGGTAGCCCAGGCCGCTGCCCATGATCACACCGCTGATAATACCGGCCATGGCGCAGGCAATGCCGACGGAAACGGCGCTCTTTACCGTCTGGACAGGAATCTGGAGCCACTGCTCCTTGGTCATACGGGTCTTGGGGTTGATTTCCACCAGGACGAGAGTGACGATGATGGTCAGCAGGCCAGAGCGCACGATGGTCATATTGAACACGGCCATGCAGAAGATCAGGAAGATCAGGGGGGCAAGCATGTAAATCTGCTTGAGCATGCTACGTACCTTGGGCAGTTGGGAGCGGGGGATCCCCTTCAACCCATGCTTGGCGGCATAGATATCGACGCCAAAGAGGACGGCCAGAAAGTAGAGAATAGCAGGGATCAGGGCGGCCTTTGCCACGGCGGTATAGGGAATGCCCAGCATTTCCGCCATAATAAAGGCGGTGGAGCCCATGATGGGGGGCATGATGGCTCCGCCGGTGGAGGCGGTGGCCTCAACCGCC
>ENA-OQIL01000879-OQIL01000879.1-human-gut-metagenome-genome-assembly--contig:-NODE-879-length-9942-cov-3.132552_pt1 | contig 9942 bp, 8 predicted proteins | sample MGYA00242583_ERZ504748 | MGnify/ENA primary metagenome ERZ504748 (study PRJEB26092, sample SAMD00036191) | human gut metagenome | host: Homo sapiens | study: EMG produced TPA metagenomics assembly of the...
CCAGGGACGCATTCCGCACTACCATCACGGCACGTTGCGCAACATTCCGTATCTGCGCGAGCTGTATCCGGTGCCGCTGGTCAGCATCCATCCCGAGACCGCCGAGAAGTACGGCGTGGAGGACGAGTCGGATCGTTGAAGATGTTCTTCGCGATGGCGTCGATGGCATCGGGCTCGGTGCGCTGGGAAATGCCGATGGCCAGCACCTTGTCGTTGATGTTGAGGATGTCGCCGCCCTCGATGTGGAACGTGTTGTAGCGGCTGTAGTACTCAGGGGTGCCCTTGAGCAGGGGATGGTGCGTGAAGATGTACTCGCCGTAGATGGTCTCGCGGTTGCGGGTCTCGGAGTACATGCGGTTGATGGACACGCCGTTGCCGATCATCGCGAACGGGTCGCGGGTGAAGTACAGGTTCGGCATGGGGGCCACGACCATCTTGGAGGACTCGGAAACCAGGTCCACCAGCGAGTTGGACTTGTCGGTGTGCAGCTCGGTGAGGTTGATGCCCTCCATCGTCTTCAGCACGAAGTCCTTGGCGTCGGGGTAGTTCTCCTGCATGTAGTCGAAGATGATCTTCTGGTAGCGATCCGTGCGGATGCCGGCCTCTTCGATCCACTGCTTGAGGAACTGCTCGCGCAGCTCGGGGTTGGCCTCGAGAACCTCAGCCATGAGGTCTTCCAGGTAAAACACTTCGACGCCGTTGTCGCGCAGAGCCTGCGCGAACGCGTCATGCTCCTCCTGGGCGACCTTCAAGAACGGGATGTCGTCGAACAGCAGCTCTTCGAGCGTGTTCGGCGTCAGGTTCAGAAGCTCTTTTCCCGGGCGGTGCAGCAGGACTTTCTTCAAGGGCTTGATCTCGCTCTTGACGTTCACTCCTGACATGTGCAACCCTCCTTCTTCCTTTACGTCGGTTCCGCAGGGAACCGATCTTCGCCAAGTCGCCGTGCGGTCCTTTATGCCGTTCGGCGCGTTGAGTCCACCATGCACCCCTCGTCGGGCGAATGAAAGATGTAAACAAGATTTAGCGATAGATTGATTGCGGGTGTAGCGGAGCGGCGAACGCGGTAAACCTCCCGTAAACCGCAGGTGGGAAGATGATTCCCTAGCGGCGGCCGCCGGGGTGCGCGGGCGCGTTTTCGGGCGGGGGCAACGCCGTGCGCGATTTCGTGTATCATGGCATATGATGCAAGCCATGAGGTAAACGATAGCGAGGTGCTCGTTCGTGGGGTTCGTGCTGTTTTACTACACGCTGTTCGTGATGCTTGCCTCTATCCTCGCTTCGGCCACGTGCTTGTCGGCCTATCTCGTGTCGCATCGGCGCGAGATGATGTTCGCCGTGTTCGGCTTCCTGTTCTACTTCTTCGATGTCGCCTGGGTGCTGCAGGACGACTTCGCCCTCCTGGGCGATTTGCAGGTGGTGGGCGTGTTCGTCATCGTCCGCTCGCTGGTGTCCGTGGTGACGGGCGGCGGCTGCCTCATGGCGTTCTGGCTGCTGCTGTGCGACTACCTCGGCGGCACGAACCGCGCGCTGCGCGTGGTGCCGGGGGTGGTGTACGTGCTGGGCAGCATCGCGGCGCTCACGTTGCTGCCCGACGGCAACGTGCAGCGGTTCGTGTTCTACACCACGCGTGCCATGCTGCTGTTCTGGATGCTGCTGTACGTCGGGTTCCGTTACTTCTCCAGCAAAGACGAGGTGGAGCGCAATCGTTTGCGCCGTCATCGATGGCTCTACGTGCTGGTGTGGGTGGTGGGGCTGCTCATGGTCCTGGAGGACGCGAGCTTCTTCTTGGTGTGCGAGCCGAACTCCATCGTCATGTGGCCGCGCACGTTCGTGCCCGAGCGCAACTTCATGGAGAACGTGCTGATGCTGAGCCTGGCATTCTTCGCGTGCCGCGACGCGTTCCAGGTGCTGTCGATGCGTTTCGAGCGCCCGCCGATGCACGGCGGCGAGGTGCAGGACGCGCGCATCAGCGAGAACCTCATGGTGTACGGCAAGCGTCACCAGCTGTCCGAGCGCGAGCAGGAGGTGCTGCACCTCGTGCTGCTGGGCAACGACAACCAGAACATCGCGTCCACCATGCACCTGGCCCTGAGCACCGTGAAGGTGCACGTGCACAACATCCTGCAAAAGACGGGCCAGCCCAACCGCCAGGCCCTCACCCAGGACTTCTGGAAGACGTCGTAGCGAAGCGCGCGCCGAGCGGCGCGCGCTTCGTGCTTAGTCGAACTGGCGCAGCGCGGCGCTCAGGCGCTTGAGGCCCTCGCGCAGCGTGGGGTCGGGCGCGCAGTATCCCAGACGGGCGCCGCAGGGCAGCTCGAAGCGGCTTCCCGGCACCAGCAGCACCCCTTGGTCGCGCAGCAGGTCGATGCAGAACCGCTCGTCGTCGATCGGGATATCCAGCTCGATGAACGACGTGGACACGGCCTTCGGGGGCACCCAGGACACGCGCGGCTCGTTGTCCACCCACTCTTGAGCGATGGCCAGGTTGTTCGTGACGATGGCGCGGTTGCGCTCGAGCACCTTGTCGCGGTTGCGCAGCACGTGCACGGCCAACGCGTCGTTGAACACGCCGTCGCAGATCATCGTGTAGTCGCGGTACACGCGGAAGCGGTCGGCCAGCTCCTTGTTCGACACCGTCCACCCGATGCGCGCGCCCGGCACCGAGTACGTCTTCGACAGGCTGTTCGTCACGATGGCCCGGTCGTACAGGTCGGCCATCGACACGTACGATTCCGTGTCGTGCAGGGGCAGGTACACCTCGTCGGACAGGACGTAGGCGCCCACCGATTCGGCGATTTCCGCGATGCGCTTGAGCGTTGCGGCATCGAGCACGGTGCCCAGCGGGTTGCTGGCGTTGTTGATGCAGATGAGCTTCGTGTCGGGGCGCACGAGCTTTTCAAGCTCGGTCACGTCGGGGTTCCAGCCGTGCTCGCGGCGGATGTGCCAATACTCCACGTCGGCCCCCAGCGTGCGGGGGATTTCGTACAGCGGCTGGTAGGTGGGGTATTCGGCGATCACGTGGTCGCCCGGCTCCACGAGGGCCAGCAGCGCCAGCAAGTTGGCGCCGGTCGCGCCGTTGGTTTGCAGCACGTTGTCGGGATCCGCCGAGCGGTAGAGCTTGGCCACCTCCTCTTTGAACGCGGGCGAGCCCTCGATCCAGCCGTAGTTCATCTTCTCCTTGTTCAGCCGCTCGTAGAACGTGGCCCCTTGCTCGTCGTCCAGGGCGAGGATCTCGCCCATCGTCATCGACGAGATGGTGGATTGCGCGATGTCGTAGGTGGCGCTTTTCTCCCAGACGTTCAGCCAGTCTTCAACGCCAATGGTTGCGATATGCATAGGAGTGTTCCTTCCCGGTTGTGACAGGTTGCGATATGCGGTGCTAGAAGCTGATGAATCCCGTGAACAGCAGCACGAGCGACAGCACGCCGAGCGCCGAGATGATGCCCATCCCCGCCTTCTCGGCCGTCGTCAGGCCGCGTCCTTGATCCTTGCGCGCCTTGGCGTACACGAAGAAGCCCGGGATGTAGCCGACGCAGGTGAGCAGCAGGAACGTCCAGCCGTTCAGCAGCACGCCGACAACCTGGAACAGCACCGCGATCGCGCCGATGACCAGCTGTCCCATCTGCCTGTTCTGGGCGGAGTACTTCGCTTGATAGGCCGCTGCCAGGGTCCAGGTGATGACGATGGCCACCGTGCAGAGGGAGAACGCGAAGTTGTACGCGTCTTCGGAGAAGATGAGCGTGAGCATGAACACCTGGGTGCACGCGCCCACGATCAGCAGGCTGAACCGGGGGAGCGTTCTTGGCGTTCATCTTGCCCACGCGGCGGGCAGCAGCTGGCGTTCGCATGTCCGACGTGGTTTCGGCGGGCAGGATGGTGAACGACAGCCTACGACCCCATGACGGAGATGATGATGGCGATGGAGATGAACGCGCCGCCCAGCCGGGGCGATCGAGTCGACACGTAGAGCATGGCCGGGTAGTTCATGGCGGCGATCTCGGTGTAGGGCAGGTAGCCGTACGGCAGCACCGAGGCGCTGATGTAGATGAGCAGCAGGCAGATCAGGCCGATGACGGTCGCCTTGCCCACGTCGCTCTTCTTGCGGGCGCGCGAAGACATGACGGTGGCTCCCTCGATGCCCACGAAGGTCCACATGAGGATGATGAGGCAGTTCTTCACCTGGTCGCCGACGCTTCCGATGGCCACCGCGTCTGCGCCCAGCTCGCCCATGGAGGCCATGTTGTTCTGGAGCGTGCCCCAGAAGTCGGCCGTGAACACGTTGGCGTTGAACAGGAACAGGGTGAACAGGATGAACACGGCGATGGACGCCACCTTGCACACCATGACGATGGCGTTGAGGAACGATGCGCTCTCGACGCCGCGGATGACGAGCAGGGTGAGCAGCCACATGATGACCGACGCGATGAGGATGCAGGGAACGGTGTTGCCCGGCAGGAACGCGGGGAAGAAGTACCCCAGCGTCGACATCATCATCGTGGCGAAGGCGACGTTGCCCAGCCACGCGCTCAGCCAGTACCCCCAGCCCGAGATGAAGCCCGCGAACGGGCCGAAGCCCTCCTCGGCGTACTGGAAGATGCCGTGCAGGTCGGGGCGCTTCGCGCCCAGGTTGGCAAGCGACAGCGCCAGCATCATGAAGCCCACGCCCACGACGCCCCAGGCTATGAGCGCGCTGCCGGGAGACGCGACCTGCGCCAACTGGCCCGTGATGGCGAACACGCCCGAGCCGATGCACGAGCTGATCACCATGCCGATCAGCCCGAACAGGCCGATCCCTTTTCTTTTGTCCATTGACGAACTCCTTTGCGAAGAGGTGCTGCATGACGACGCGTCGATCACACCTTGCCGGGAGGCGACGGCGAAAGAAAGGTCTAAACAGGGTCTATCGAGCGGCCCGCGCGCGTCCGAAATGCGGCGACTGAGAACTACAACCTAGTTAAACCGCAGGTGATCGGATGCATGCACCGCAGGGGCGTACCGTTTCGTATATGATGGGAAACGATTGATTTCCTGCATCGTCGGACGAAGGAGTGTCTGTTGGTGGGGTTCGTGCTCTTCCATTTCACCCTGATCGTGCTGCTGGCTTCCGTCCTCACCTCGGCTGCGTGCCTGTCGGCGTACCTCGTGTCGCGCAAGCGCGTGCTGCTGTTCGCGTTCCTCGCGTTTCTGTTCTACTTCTTCGACGTGGCCTGGGTGTTGCAGGACGAGCTCATGTATCCGGGGCTCGATGCGCAGATGACCAGCGCGTACCTGATGGTGCGCTCGTACGCGTCCATCCTGGCGGGCGCTGGGTTCCTCGTGTCGTTCTGGCTGGTGGTATGCACGGTGCTCGGCGAGAAGAGCCGCGCGCTCATGGCGGTGCCCGGCGTGGTGTTCGTGGTGGCAAGCGCGGTGGTGCTCATCGTGTTTCCCGAGGGGAACGTGCAGCGCTTCACGTTCTACACCCTGCGCGCGCTGCTGCTGTTCTGGATGCTGGGATTCGCCGCGTATCGCTACCGCACGACGGACGACAGCGTGGAGCGCGGGCGACTGCGCCGCCACCTGCGCCTGTACGTGGCGCTGTGGGTGCTCGGCGTGTTGGTGGTGGCCGAGGACGTGCTCTTCTTCCTCGTGGTGGATCCGGCGACGCTTGGCATCGGGCCGTGGGCGTTCACGTCCGAGCGCAACTACGCCGAGAACGCGTTGATGCTCGTCTGCATGTTCGTGGCGTGCCGCGACGCGTTCCGCACGCTCGCGTTGCGCTTCGAGCATCCGCCGGCGCCGGGCGGCGAGCGCCGCGAGGCGGTGCTGAACGACACGCTCATGCGGTACGGCAAGCAGCATCAGCTGTCCGAGCGCGAGCGGGAGGTGCTGTACCTCGTCCTGCAGGGCAACGACAATCAGAACATCGCCTCGTCGTTGCAGCTGTCGCCCAGCACCGTGAAGGTGCACGTGCACAACATCCTGCAAAAATCCGGTCAGGCGAACCGTCAGGAGCTTATCCGGGACTTCTGGAGGATGTCCTAGAAGGGGTTCGGCTCCCTTTGGGGCATCGGGGCGCCGCGCTTGCTACGACGGGCGCTCGGCCAGCGCGAGGTTGCGCTGGAGGACGCCTTCGCCCAGCACGTTGAGGTAGCTGTCGGCGAGGGCGACCATGGTGTCGATGGACTCGCGGCGGTCGCTGGCCAGCCAGCTTTTCAGCATGCTGACGATGCCGCCGGCGATGAAGTCGAACTGGTAGTTGCACAGCGCCATGCCGAGGGCGCGGTCGCGGTTCGGCGTCAGGCCCTGGTCGCGCTCCCGGCGCTCCACGGCCTCGAGGGGCGCGACGGCCGTGAGGCAGCTGTCGCGCACCACGTCGATGACGTCTCCCAGGAAGGCCCCGTCGGCGTTGTCGCCGAACACGATGGCGAACGCGTCTTCGTTCGTTTCGAAGTAGCTGAAAATGTCCTCGAGGAACGGACGGTTCTCGTTGCGCGCCAGCTCTTCGCCATGCGCGTCCACCAGCTCGCGGCAGATGTTGCAGAACTCCTCTTTCACCTGGTCGAACATGTCGTACACGTCCTGGAAGTGCACGTAGAACGTGGCGCGGTTCACGTCGGCCAGCTCGGCCAGCTCAGTGACGGTGATGCTTTTGAGCGGGCGCTCCTTCAAAAGCGCCATGAGCGCCGTCGTCAGCGCGTTGCGCGTGCGCCGAGAACGGCGATCCATTTTTGATGTCGCGACGCCATCCGGGTGTCAAGATTTCTTCCGACACGATTCACCTTCTTCGACGAACAGCCCCCGCGGTGTCGAATAGTCGACGATCGGGCGCTTGATTGCGTATTGCCCTGGTCGAAAGCATATCGCATACTCGTTCATTATTCAACACATGATGTATAACGGTACTAATGTTGAGTATGCATCACCTGTGGTATGAGTGTTTCACGTGAAACATCTGTTCGAAGGGAGCATGATGCTCAAGTTTTGCGAAGCGTTCCTGCGCCACCGCAAGGCGGTGGTTGCGCTGTTCGCGGTGGCGGCAGTGGCGTGCGCGCTGTGCATCCCGGCGGTGAAGGTGAACTACAGCATGACCGATTACCTGCCGGCCGACGCGCCGTCGATACAGGCGCTCGACGACATGGAGCAGTCGTTCGACGGGGGCATCCCGAACGCGCGTCTGTTCGCCGAGGGCATCGACCAGGCCACGGCCGAGCAGCTTTCCCGCGACCTGGCCGCCGTCGACGGCGTGGACGAGGTGATGTGGCTGGGCAGCGTGGCGGACACGAAGAAGCCGCTCGCCGTGCAGGACGAGGACGTGACGGCGTCGTGGGCGACCGACGACGGGTATCTGTTCCAGCTGGTCATCGACGAGGCGAAAGGGGTGACGGCCACCGAGGAGGCGCGCGCGGCCGCCCAGGATACGGGCGCGTCGCAGGTGTCGCTGTCGGGCGATGCCGTGAACACCGCCAGCGCGCAAAGCTCCACGTCGGTGGAGATCGCCTACATCATGGTGCTGGCGGTACTCATCATCATCGTGATCCTGTCGCTGACGTCGCATTCGTGGTTCGAGCCCGTCATCTTCCTGACGGTGATCGGCGTGGCCATCGTGATGAACATGGGGACGAACCTCCTGATCGGCGAGATCTCCTTCATCAGCCAGATATGCGGCGCCATCCTGCAGCTGGCGGTGTCGATGGACTACGCCATCGTGCTGCTGCACACGTTCCGTCGCTGCCAGCGCGAGTACGCCGACCCCTACGTTGCCATGGCGCATGCGATGAAGCGCGGCTTCTCGGTGGTGCTGTCCAGCGCGGCCGTCACGTTCTTCGGCTTCCTCTCGCTCACGGTCATGCAGTTCGGCATCGGCGTGAACATGGGCATCGTGCTGGCGAAGGGCATCCTGTTCAGCTTCCTCACCGTCATGTTCCTCATGCCGTGCCTCACGCTGCTGTGCCTGCGCTGGATCGACAGGTTCGAGCACCGGTTCCTCATGCCCTCGTTCGACGGCTTCGCCCGCGTGTGCCAGCGCATCATGGTGCCGATGGCCGTGGTGGTGATCGTCGTGGCGGTGCCGGCGTACCTGGCGGAGAGCCGCACCGATTTCAGGTACGGCACCTCCGGGTTCGCACCTCCGGGCAGCCAGACCGCGGTTGAGCAGGAGCGCATCGAGGAGGCGTTCGGCGCGTCGGCCACCTGGGTGGTGATGGTGCCCGAGGGCGACACGTCGCGCGAGCAGGCGCTTGCGGACGATCTCGAGGCGCTCGATCACGTGACGGGCGTGACGTCGTACGTGACCGAGGCCGGGCGCGCGCTGCCGGTGGAGGTTGCGCCCGCGTCCACGGTGGAGCAGGTGGTCGCGGGCGGCTGGTCGCGCCTCGTGGTGTCGCTCGACGTGGAAGGCGAGGGCGACGAGGCGTTCGCGCTGGTGGAGCAGGTGCGTGCGACGGCGGAGGCTCAGTACGGGGACGCGTACCGGTTGGCGGGTGCGGAGGTGTCGGTGTACGACCTGCGCGACACGGTGCAGCAGGACGCGGGGCGCGTGAAGCTGTTCTCCATGCTGTCCATCGGCCTCGTGCTGGCGCTCATGTTCCGCAGCCTGTCCATCCCGTTCGTGGTGCTGATCGCCATCGAGGTGGCCATCTGGATCAACTTGGCCGTGCCGTACTTCCTGGGCGACAGTCTGAACTACATCGGCTACCTCGTGATCGACGCGGTGCAGCTGGGCGCGGCCGTGGACTACGCCATCATCTACACGCGCGAGTACTTCGACCGCCGCAGCGAGTACACGCCGCGCGAGGCGGCGCGTTCGGCGGTGAAGCATGCGGCCCTGACCATTCTCACGTCGTCGTCGATCCTCGTGTTCGCGGGGCTGGCGGTGTGGCAGATCGCCTCGAACGGCGTGATCTCCGAGCTGGGCGTGCTCATCGCGCGCGGCGCGTTCACGTCCATGCTCATGATGTTCGTGTTCCTGCCGTGGTTGTTCAAAACGTTCGATGGAGTCATTCGCCGCACCTCGCTCGGCCTGCATGTGTACGAGGGCGAGCCGAAGGGTGCGAGCGCGTTGGAAGGAGAAGGTGCTCATGGAGAAGCGTAAGGAAGCGGGATGTGCGCTGGCGGCCTCGCTGCTGGCCGGCGCGCTGGCGTTGCCGACGGCGGCGTTGGAGGTGAGCCAAGCATGGGGCGTCGAGCCCGAGGCGGCGAAGGACGAGGTGGTGTACGTGAAGGCGGGCGCCGACGGGGCGACGCAAGGGCTGTACGTGGTGAACGTGTTCGACACGGGCTCCGTCCAGACGGTGGACGACCCGGCGCGCTACACGCGGGTGAAGAACCTGACCACCACCGATGCGCTGGTGCAGGAGAACGGCGCCGTGCAGGTGAGCACGTTGGCTGATCAGCCGTTCTATTACGAGGGCGAGATGGACGCCGCGACGCCGCTGCCGTGGGACGTCTCGTTGACGTACTACCTCGACGGGGCGCAGATCGCGCCGGACGAGCTGGCGGGGAAGAGCGGGCGGCTGCGCATCGAGTTCGCGGTGACGGCGCGCGGCGGGGATGCGGAGGCCGCGGGGCTCGCGGACTTCGCCGAAAGCTGCGTCATGCAGGCGCAGGGGACGTTCCCGGAAAGCGCGTTCAAAGTGGAGGAGGCCGAAGGCGCGACCGTCGCCCACGTGGGCGACAACGCCGTGATCAGCTACCTGGTGCTGCCGGGCGAGAGCGCCGTGTACGCCATCGAGGGCGATGCGCGCGCCTTCTCGTACGAGGGATGGCAGATCAGCGCGATGCCGCTCGGCCTGGCCATCGATCTGGCCGAACAGGACACCGCGCAGCTGTCCGACAAGACCGGCGAGCTGGAGGACGCAACTGCGCAGCTGTCCGACGGCGCGGCCTCGCTTGAAAGCGGGCTGGGGTCGCTGGCCAGCGGTTCGGGCGATCTCGCGTACGGCACCGGCGAGGTGGCGGCGG
>ENA-OQIL01000880-OQIL01000880.1-human-gut-metagenome-genome-assembly--contig:-NODE-880-length-9941-cov-2.066334_pt1 | contig 9941 bp, 13 predicted proteins | sample MGYA00242583_ERZ504748 | MGnify/ENA primary metagenome ERZ504748 (study PRJEB26092, sample SAMD00036191) | human gut metagenome | host: Homo sapiens | study: EMG produced TPA metagenomics assembly of the...
TGCTCGCGTTCGTCGTTGCCCGCGATGCCGCTGCCGTCACCGCTTTTTGCCGATGGTGTCGAATCTCGTCGATGAACACGATGCAGGGGGCCTTTTCTTTCGCCTGTTTGAACAGGTCGCGCACACGAGCCGCGCCCTGTCCCACGAACATCTCCACAAACTCGCTGCCCGCGATGGAGAAAAACGGCACATTGGCCTCGCCGGCCACAGCCTTGGCCAGCAGCGTCTTGCCGGTGCCCGGAGGGCCGACCAGCAGCGCGCCCTTGGGGAGCTTCGCGCCGATCTCCGTGTACTTCTGGGGGTTGTGCAGGAAGTCGATGATCTCTGTCAGGGACTCCTTGGCCTCGTCCTGGCCGGCCACATCCTTGAAGGTGACGCCGGTGGACTTCTCCATATACACCTTGGCGTTGGCCTTGCCCACGCCGCCGATGCCGCCCATTCCTCCCATGCCGCCCTTTTTCGCCATCCAGCGCATGACCAGGGAGAACATCAGGAAGATCAGCACAAAGGGCAACACGTAGCTCACCAGCATGGCCAGCACCGGGTTCACCGGGGCCTGATACTCCTTGTCGACGCCCTCCACCCCCATACTCGTTCAGGAAATCAATGACGGCGTCATTGGACTGGATCCGGACAGTGAACAGCTCCAGGTGGGCAGTCTGCTCCTGCCCGGCGGCGTCCATATAAGTGTAGCCGTCCTCCGTCTTGGTGTAGACGGTGCCGTCCTCAGCGGTGTAGGAATACCCCTCCTCAGGGGTTATCAGGAGGATATCCTCCGCGTTGTCGAATTCCACCCGGGCCACCTGGCCACTCTCCACCATCTCCTGGAACTCTCCGTATTCCACGTTGATGGAGGAGGCCTGGCGGCCAGTGCTGCCGATGACGCTGCTGGCATAGCTGAAGATGATCGTCAGCAGAAGGGCCCAGCCCACCAGAGAGGCCACGCCCCGCCAGTTGCCGCCGGGCTTGTTGTTTTTGTTGTTCTTATTGTCGTTTGGGTTCATGTATGGAACTCCTTTCAGGGGAAAACCTGTCAATACCCGAAGGATAAACGGGACCGCCCCGGTCCCGCCTGTGCCGGAGACGGGGGTGCGGTCCGCTGCCCGGGGGCGTCCAGCCCTGTTTTCAAACAGTGCCGAAGCCTTAAAATGATTTATAAAGTATATCACAGAAGCCGCAGGCCTACAAGGACAAGGAACCGGTTTTCTATAAATTTTCTGTGAATTCCACTTTCCAGACTCCCGCCCCTATGCTATACTACCTCTTGAATGCGAAAATACTCAGATTGAGGGAGAAGTTATGGAAGAACGGAGAAAGCAGGACCTGACTGCCGAGGCCGACGGCATCATCGAGGGGCGCAACGCCGTCATTGAGGCCCTGCGGTCAGGGGAGACGATTGACAAAATTTACCTCCAGAAGGGAGAGACGGACAAGACCCTGGAACATATTGCCTCCAAAGCCCGGGCGGCGGGCGTGGTGGTGGTGGAGGCGGACCGGCGGAAGCTGGACGCTATGAGCCGCACCCATGCCCACCAGGGCGTCATCGCCCTGGCGGCGGTCCGGGAGTACGTCAGTGTGGAGAGCATCCTTCAGGCCGCCCGGGACAAGGGCGAGGCCCCCCTGCTGGTGGTGTGCGACGAGATCTCCGACCCCCACAACCTGGGGGCCATCATCCGGACCGCTGAGTGCGCCGGGGCTCACGGCGTGGTGATCCCCAAGCGCCGCAGCGCGGGCCTCACCGCCGTGGTGGCCAAGACCTCCGCGGAGCGGTGGCCACGTGCCGGTGGCCCGGGTGCCCAACATCCCCGCTACTGCTGAAGGATCTGGAAAAAACACGGGGGTGTGGGTCTTCGGCACGGCGGCGGACGGCACCACGGCCCTGTACGACGCGGATCTGAAGGGACCCGCCGCCATCGTCATCGGCAGCGAGGGGGGACGGCATGACCCGTCTGGCCGCCGAGAACTGCGACTTTTGGTGAGTATCCCCATGCGGGGGAAGCTGAATTCCCTGAATGCCTCCGCCGCCGCGGCGATCCTGCTGTATGAGGCGGTGCGCCAGCGGATGGCCTGAAGGGCCGGGGACACAGCGGAGAGGAAAGGGGCAGCATGGCTTCCAAAGACGAGAGAGAGTTTGATAGCGGTCTGACCGGGGGCACGGATGTCCCGGCGTTGGAGGAGGACTTCTCCCTGGAGGAGATCCTGGCGGAATACGGCGCAGGCCGGGAGCAGCGGCTTATGGAGGCCGTGGAGCAGGAGGCCCGCCGGGAGACGGAGCCGGCCGCCCCTCCGGCGGAGGGCGGCGCGAAGAAGCCGCCTCTGCAAACGGAGGCGCGGCCGCGTCCCGCCCCCCAGGTGACGGAAAAAACAGCTCCGCCCCAAAAGCCGCCCGCCCAGCCGGAGGACCTGCTGGAGGAGCTGCGGCAGGATCTGCCGCCCTCTCCCCACCCCATCACGCTGGAGGATGTGGTGGGCAGCACCGTGGACGCGGTGATGGAACGAGGAGGCTCAGGAGCCCCTGCTGCGGCCCCGGCGGGGCCTGTTCTCCCGGAAGCGCCTGATGGAGACGGAGGAGCTCTACGCCCCGCCGGAGCCGGAGGAGGCGCCGGAGGAGATCCCGGAGATCGACACCATCGGTCCGGAGCCGGAGCTAGCTGAGGCGGCGGCGGACTACCGGGCGGAGGCCAAGCGGCGCAAGCACCCTATCCTGGCAGCGGTACTGATCTCGCTGCTGCCGGTGATCCCTATGGGGATCGAGGCCTACGGCTATGAGATCCGCTACTGGACCGGCGACGCAGCCGTCCAGAGCGGCTGTGCTGCCCTGGCGTGCCTTGCGGCGGTGGCCGTCCTGGCCCGGCAAGTATTCGCCAAGGCGTTCGGCTCGCTGCTGCAGAAGCGCTGCACCAGCGAGCAGCTGGCGGTGGTCTCCGCCGTGGTGATGGCGGCGGACTGTGTGGCCCGGCTGGTGCTGCCGGAGCGGAGCGCCGTCCCCTGCTATGCCCCGGTGGGGTGCCTCGCCCTGGTGTTTGCCATGTGGGGCGGAGCCCGGGAGAGCCGGGGACTGTGGGACACCTTCCGCATGGCCGCCACGGATGACGAGCCGCCTTATCTGGTGACGGAGACGGAGAAGGGGGCCTGCAAGCAGGCGGGTTCCGTCCCCGGCTTCTACACCACCGCCCTGCGGGAGAATACCGCCGCCGTGTGGCAGAACGCGCTGATGCCGGTGGTGCTGATGGCCTCCATCGTGTTTGCCGGGCTCAGCTCCCTGGGCCAGGAACGGGGGGACGACTTTTTGCTGAACTGGTCTGCCATCCTGGGGGCAGGCACCACCTTTGCCCTGCCTCTGTGCTGGGGGATGCCCTTCTCCCGGCTGGCCCGGCACTTTCACAAGGCGGGGTGCGCCGTGGCGGGCTGGTGCGGTGCGGAGAAGATCAGCCGCAGGCGGGCCATGATCCTGACGGACGGAGACCTGTTCCCGCCGGGTACGATCCAGCTCAACGGCGTAAAGGTGTTCGGGGAGGACCTGTCCCGGGTTTCCTCCTATGCCGCCTCTATGGCCCGGGCGGCGGACTGCGGCCTTCAGCGGTTGTTTGACGGCCTGCTCCGCAGCGAGGGCGGCCATTATGAGAAAGTGGACGATTTCAGCTTTTATGAGGAGGGCGGCTACTCCGCCACCATCCGGGGGAGTCGGTATTGCTGGGCACGGCCTCCTTCATGCGGAAGATGGAGGTGCGCCTGCCCGGCGGCATCAACCTGCGGACCGGCATCTTCCTGGCCATGGACCGGCAGCTGGCGGCAGTGTTTGCCGTGAAGTACCAGCCCTCGGAGAACGTGGATTTCGCCCTGCGGATGATGCGCCGCAGCCGCATCACGCCGATCCTGGCGTCCCGGGATCCCAACATCACCCCGGCCCTGCTGAAGCGGAAGTTTCACAAGGGCGTGAAGGTGGAGTTCCCCAGTCTGACGGACCGGGTGGCTTTCAGTGAGGCGGAGCTGGACCGGGGGATGCCCCGGGCCCTGCTGTTTCGGGAAGGACTGCTGCCCTATGCGGAAGCGGTGGTAGGCAGCCGCCGCCTGTGCAAGGCTGTGCGCCGGGCCACGGCGCTGTCCGTGCTGGGCAGCGTGGCCGGGACGCTGCTGTCCTTTTATATGGTGTTCCAAGGCGCCTATAATCTGCTGACGCCTCTGGCCCTGCTGGTGTTCCTGCTGCTGTGGGCGCTGCCGGTGTTGCTGCTGGCGGACTGGGCGGGCAGGTATTGAGCGCCGGCCATCTCGTTCGCAGCGGGATAAGATGGCGCTGCGGGCGGAAGTCAACCGCATGAGCGGGGAGACCCACCACATCCGTGTCCCATGCAGGGCATTCCGCGGCATTTACCCCAAAAGACGGCGCCCCGGTCCGGGATTTCCCGGACCGGGCGTCGCTGTATACAGAGGCGCCTGGAGCGCCTCCCGCGGTCAGCTTTGGTTTTCTATGATGTGGACATTCAGGTGGTTGTAGGTCATCTCCACGCCGTACTCCCGGAAGGCGTCCCGCAGGTGCTCCCCCAGAGCCAGATACGCGCCCCACCAGTTCTCCGGCGTAGCCCAGCAGTAGACTGTGTACTCGATAGAGCTCTCCTTGTATGCGGTGAGGTAGACGGTGGGAGCCGGGGTCCTCCAGCAGGTTTTCCGTCTGCTCCAGAGCGCGCCGGCAGGCGGCCTTCACCGTCTCCGTGGGGGCGTCGTAGGAGGCGGTCACCCGCTGCACCACCCGCCGCCGCCCCAATACGGTGTAGTTGGTCATCTGGGAGGAGGCCAGCTCCTTGTTGGGGAGCATCACCAAATGCCCATCCGGGGTCACCAGCTTGGTGTGGTTCAGACTGATCTCATGGACCGTGCCGGCCACGCCGCCGACCTCTACATAGTCCCCGATGGAGAAGGGGTGGGCAGAGAGGATCACCAGCCCGCCGGCCACATTGCCCAGGATGTCCTCCGCCGCTAGGGTGACGCCCAGGGACCCCACGGACAGCAGCGCCACCAGGGAGGTCATGGGAATGTTCAGGCTCTCCGCCACGATCAGCACCGTGACGATATAGAGGATCAGCTTCACCCCGGCCAGCAGGTATTTCTGGATGCGCTCGTCCAGCTTCGTCCTAGCCAGCAGCCGCCGCAGCAGCTTGCCCAGCAGGTGGACGGCCACCAGGCAGATCAGCAGCGTGGCAGCGGCGGAGAGGACCGCCCGGAAGGAGAACTTGGCCAGCGTGTCTGTGAACAGGGAAGTGAGGTCCGGCATGCGCGGCGCCCCCTTTGTATCAGGATAGCAAAAGCATACCGGAAAGCAGCGGAAAAGTCAACGCCGCCGGGGCGCGGCTCCCGGACCCGCTTCAGTCTTTTTCATCTGCAGAAAGGGCGATTTGGCAGCGGGGCAGGATTGCATGCTCAAATGTATACAGTGTCTCCGCCGCAATGGTGCGCACAACGGCTGCCAGTACCTGGTCGATTTCGGCGGTATATATCCGCGTCAGCCCGTCCGGCAGCGGGGCGGCAATCTGCAGGGAATTTGCCGCTCCCCGGCGTAACATAGCCGCCTTTTCGTCCATGCCGGGCTGGACATGGGCGCCGCCCTCCTGGTTTGCCAGCAGACACACTACGCCCTTACGGTTCAAAAAGTGCTGCCGGTCAATCAGGAGAATGTCAATCCCATTCCACCAGGTCTTGAATGCCCGTTTGGCATATCGCTTTCCGGGTTCCAGAGACAGGGGCTGCACCGTCAGAACCGGAGGGACCTCTGGCTGGTGAATCATCTGGTACTGAATGAGCGGGGAGCGGACAAAATCGGTCCTCCCTTTATTGGGCAGCTCGCCCCGCACGGTGCTCAGACTGAGAAAATCCGGACAGCTGAATGCAAAACGCTTTGTAATTTGGGCCCAGCAGGGAATCAGAATATTTTGTCTGGTGGAGCAAAAGCCGGAGCTTGGTCGCAATCTGCGCACCGTAAGACCAGTCTCCTGCATCGTAATGGAGGCATTCCTGCCTTAAAAATTTTAACTGGACGAGCAGATCGCTGAGCAATTCTGTCGGCGTCCGATCAACTTGATACGCTTTTTTATCGTTGTGCATATTTGGTGCACTCCTTTCGGCATGAATAGTTGGGATTCCTGCACTTTAAAACTCTACTTTCTCCGTGCAATAGCGCAGGAAGCGCGTCCGGACCACATTGCACGCGGCTTCATATCGCGTTTTTACCTCACGCTGTGTCAGATTTAATTCCTGCGCAATGGCCCGCAGCGACAGCTTTTCCAAAATCCGAGCCTCCAGAATCCGCTGGCTTGTTTCAGAGATGTCGGAGATGGCTTTCCAGAGACAATAGTACCGCTCTAGACGAATCAGGATCCACAGGGGATCCCAATCCCGCATCCGTCCGGTGGAGACTTCATAGAGCTGCCGGCGATACCGTAGGCCGGTCAACACCTGCCGACAGCGGGTGCGGGTAATGTTTTTGCTGTACCCGCCTACCCAGCCGGAGAACTGGCTGAGCCCCTGATATCGGTCCAGCTGTTCATAACAGAGGGCAAACGCCTCATCGGCAATCTCACAGTAATCATCAGGTCCCAGCACGCGGCAAAAATCCATCCCGTACGCGCACTGGTATACAATTTCATAGGCACTCTCATAAAGCGCCTTCCAAAAGTTTCGGGATCGCCGCTTTTCAGAAATTCCTGAACCTGTTGATAGTCTTGCTCCCGCCGACTGGTTCGATAGGGCTGATATTTCCAAATTTTTTATATTTCATCAAATTCACCTCCTTTCTGCCTCTCACAGTGGCGGCTTTAGGCGATCCTTGTCAAGAAAAAATTTTCGCCCGCCATGCAATAAAAGCCGTTGTCTGCGCGTTATCAGGGCAGAAGACACAAACAGGAACATGAATCCGAAACACAGCAGGAGGAGCGTTTTTTATGAAAAAACATGTCTGTGAAGAAGATCGTCGCCATGATCGTGGGTGCAGCTGCGGTACTGGCCGTCGCGGCCGTGGCCGCTGTGCTGGCGCTGCGGGTGGACAGTGCGGAGGCTCAACAGATCGCGCTGGATACCGTCGGCGGCGGGGAGATCGTCTCACAGGAGGTCAGTAGTGAGGGCCTTTGGAATGAGTACAGCTACGAAATCATCAACGGGGACACGTGGTACGACATCGAAATCAGCGGCTTCGGCTCCGTCACAGAGCTGGAGAGCGTCAGCAGCCAGTATCCCCGGGGCTGAACCGACGGCGGCTCTTGCACCCGGAGGGCGCCTTCTGTATAATGGCAGAGTGAATTGCGGCCCTGGGGCCGCCTGTACAGGAGGAATCACCCTATGACGGAAAAGGAGAAGATGCTGCGGGGAATGCTGTACGCACCCGCCCATGATGAGACCCTGCTGGCGGAGCTGGCTGCCTGCAAGGCTCAGTGCCAGCAGTTCAATCACGGGCCTATCAGGCGGAGGCATCGAATCCGCCCAGATGCTGCTGCGCCGGCTGCTGGGCGCCGCTGGGGAAGGACTGCGGATTGAGCCGCCCTTCTGGTGCGACTACGGCTGGAATATCAGTGTGGGCCGGAACTTCTACATGAACCACGGCGGCGTCATTCTGGACGCCGGCGGCGTGACCTTTGGAGACAACGTGCTGGTCGGCCCCAGTGTGGATTCTACACCTCCGGCCACCCCTTGGACGCGGCAAAGCGGGCCCAGGGGCTGGAGTACGCCTATCCCATCCGTGTGGGCAGCGGCGTCTGGATCGGCGGCGGCGTCCGCGTGATGCCCGGCGTCTCCATCGGAGACGGGGCGGTCATCGCCTCCGGCAGCGTGGTGACGAAGGACATCCCTGCCGGAGTCCTGGCTGCGGGCGTCCCCTGCCGCCCCATCCGCCCCATCACGGCGGCGGACCGGATGCTGCCCTGATCCGGCGGAGCAGCTGCCCTTCCGGAAAATTTCGGCCCGGGGTTGGAAACCTCTGCAGGATGTGCTATCATGGGGGCGCGGCCGGTGATGCTTCGGCCGCAGTGCAATCAAACGCGCCGCCGGCGCGTTGTCTGTGTGAACAGGAGGAAGCCCCATGATATTCTGCATGACCGTGGCAGAGCCGGACCCAGACGCGGATGCCGCCCTGGAGGACTGTATCGCCCGCATCGCCGGGGGAGACAAGGACGCTCTGGCGGATTTGTACAACCGCACCCGTCCTGCCGTCTACGGCTTTGCCCTGTCAATCGTCAAAAACGCCCACGACGCAGAGGATATTCTCCACGACGCCTGTTTGCAGGTGTGGAACGCTGCCGGCGGATACCGCAGGCAGGGCAAGCCTATGGCCTGGGTGCTGACCATCACCCGGAATCTGGCCATCAGCCGCCTGCGGGAGCACGGGCGGACGGAACCCCTGGTTCAGGAGGACTGGCAGGACCGTCTGGCGGACAATCCCGCCGTGACCCATGAGGACCGGATGATGCTGGAGGCCGTGCTCTCCGCCCTGAGTGACGAAGAGCGGCAGATCGTCACCCTCCACGCGCTGACAGGCCTGCGGCACCGGGAGATCGCCGCTCTGCTGGGCCTGCCGCTCCCCACGGTTCTCTCCAAATACAGCCGGGCTTTGAAAAAGCTCCAACTCGCATGGAAGGAGGCAGACTGACTTGGACGAACGTGAACTGGAACAGCGCCTGCGGACCGCCGTGGAGCACGCCGCTCCTGATCCGCTGGACCGCATCCTGGCCGCCTGCGGCCCGCAAGCGGGAACTGTCCTCCCTTTTGAGGCTCCGAAAAAGAAGCGCCGCTGGGCGCCCCTGGCAGTGGCTGCCGCCCTGGTGGTCATGTGCTGTGGTGCTTTCGGCATCAGCAGCTGGCGGGGAGCCAACGCCGTGGACTCCGTGGTGATGCTGGATGTGAACCCCAGCCTGTCCATGACCGTCAGCTCCAAGGAGCGGGTGCTCTCCGTCACCCCCTTCAACCAGGACGCAGAGGTTATCCTGGGCGACATGGATCTGACCGGCACGGACCTGGACGTGGCAGTGAACGCCCTCATCGGCTCCATGCTCCAAAACGGTTATCTCAGCGATATCCAGAACGCCATCCTGGTGTCCGTGGAGAACCAGGACGCCGCAAAATCCGCCCAGCTCCAGCAGCACCTGACGGATACCATCAACAGCGTCTTCCAGGGCGGTTCCCTGGAGGGGGCTGTCCTCAGCCAGACAGTGACGGAGAGCGCGGATCTGAATGCTCTGGCCCAGCAGTACGGCATCTCCGTAGGCAAGGCATCCCTGATCCAGGAGGTGATCGCTCAGGACAGCACACTGACCTTTGCGTCCCTGGCACCCCTGTCGGTGAATGAGATCGCCTTGATCGCCGAGTCCCGGCATCTGACCACCCAGGCCGTCACCCAGACGGGCACCGCCAGCACAAAGGCCTATATCACGGCAGAGGAGGCCCAAAATGCCGCCCTGGCTCATGCGGGCATCGCCGAGAGCAGCGTGGCCCAGCTGGAGATCGAGTTCGACAGCGAGGACGGCCTGATGGTCTACGAGGTGGAGTTCTATGCCGGCGGCACAGAGTATGATTACGACATCAACGCCCGCACCGGTGAGGTGGTGAATTTCTCCCGGGAGGGCGGCATCTCCGGCGGAACAACTGGCAGCTCCGGCTCCTACATCGGCGAGGCGGCCGCCACTGCCGCCGCCCTGACCCACGCGGGCGTCAGCGAAGCGGACACCATCTATCTCCGCTGCTGGGTGGAGCACGACGACGGTCGGGCGGAGTGCTACGAGGTGGAGTTCCTGGCGGGCACCACGGAGTATCAGTATGAGATCGACCTCTATACCGGTGCCGTGCTGAAAAGCGAGCGGGAGAGCCACAGTGTCCCAGCATCCGGCAGCTCCGGCCCCCACATTGGCGAGGCGGCTGCAAAATCCGCTGCCTTGACCCACGCCGGCGTCAGTGAGAGCGACGCC
>ENA-OQIL01000882-OQIL01000882.1-human-gut-metagenome-genome-assembly--contig:-NODE-882-length-9933-cov-14.927697_pt1 | contig 9933 bp, 9 predicted proteins | sample MGYA00242583_ERZ504748 | MGnify/ENA primary metagenome ERZ504748 (study PRJEB26092, sample SAMD00036191) | human gut metagenome | host: Homo sapiens | study: EMG produced TPA metagenomics assembly of the...
ATGACATCGAAACGCCCGTCTATATGAAATGACTTCAAGGCAGTCCTTGCTTCCCTACACTCTTGAATCTCGTCAAGAATAATACAAGTCTTCCCTTCAATGAAACGACTGCCCTGAATCAAAGCAGAGAGGTTGAGAATGATGGTATCCACATCTATATTGCCGGTAAAGGCAGACTTGTTGTCAGGCTCAAGAATGAAATTCATATAGACCACACTTTCATAATTCTCCCTTGCGAATTTCTGAACAATGTATGTCTTTCCACACTGGCGGATACCTTTTATTACAAGAGGCTTTCTGTCCTCAGACCATTTCCAGTCGGCTAAATATGTTTCTATCTTCCTTTTAAGCATGGTGTAATCTTATTTCCCAACGACGAAATTACACTTTTTCCAGCGAATAAACCAACATTCGACACATTTTTTCAAACGAATAACATTCATTACAGCACATTTTCTCAAACGAGTTATACAGATATCGAGCTTCTTTAGACAGAAAAAGGTATAAGGTATATAGTTAAAAGGTAAAAGTTAAAAAGTAAAAGCGGTGAGCGTATCACGTTTTCACTTTTCATCATTATTGAAATTATGTCTTTTTGTTCTTATGTCATAATAAAAAAAACGGAAGAGTCACCCCTCCCGTTCTTCATTATTCACTCTTCATTCTTCATTATTCTCCATTCTTCGCCTTCCGGTTAATCACATGGTCAAACCAGAGGTTCAGCAGCGTCCATACCACCACGTCAATCACGAACACCAGCGTGTTGTTCATATAAAGAATCGCCACGATGGTAAACGCACAGAAGCAGGCCGACATCAGCTGAATCGTTACCAGCGCCCTCCGCGGTGAGAAACCCATGGCCAGGAACTTGTGGTGGATGTGCGTCTTGTCGGGCATGAACAGCGACCGCTTGTTACGCGCACGCCGCAGCACCACACGAATCACATCCAGACACGGCACCATCAGCACGCTGAACGACACCAGCACCGGACTCGTCTTCATCGTGAGCAGCATATCCGGCTCATACATACAGTACTTGATGACAAAGAAGCTCAGAATATACCCCAGCGTCAAGCTGCCGGTATCCCCCATGAAAATCTTCCTTCCCAAATCCGCACTGCCGAACACGTTGTACGAAAAGAACGGGATAATCACACCCACCGTCACGAAAGCCAGCATGGCATAGCTCCACATGCGGAAATGCACGAACAGCACCCCGAACACCAGCAGCGCCACCATACTCAGCCCCGACGCCAGTCCGTCGATACCGTCAATCAGGTTGATGGCATTGGTGATGAACACCACCAGCAGCATGGTCAGCGGAATACCTACCTCTGCAGGAATCAGGTAAATGCCAAAGAGACCATAGAAATTGTTGATATACAAGCCCGACAGCGGAAACATCGCCGCCGAGATAATCTGCACCAGGAACTTCTTCCGGTAGCGCACCCCAATCAAGTCGTCGGCAATGCCCACGATATACAGCAGGGTCAGCCCTCCCGTCAGGAAAAGGAACTCGCACACCAGGTCCGTTGTCGATGTATCCGCAGGTCCGTGGCCCGTCATCAGCCGCACGGCCGTAAACACACACAAGGAAAAAAGAATCACCGGAAAAAAGGTCACTCCCCCGAGGCGAGGTATCGGACGTTTGTGTACTTTCCGTTCATCAGGCACGTCAAACAAGCGTTTGCGCAATGAAATAATCAGAATATTCGGGATAATGATTCTCCCCAGTATCACTGCCGATACAAATGCAGAAATGATAATATACAGATTCGCCATGTCCGTTTGGATTTTGAGTAGTGCAAAGGTAGGATTTTATTTCGAATCCTGAAAACTTTTCAGGCGCCGGACACCTTCTTTTTACGATTTAGAAAACTTTTGTCCCGCTACAGCTCCTTTTTCACGTCAAAACAGGGGCAGGCCTTGGTCCATTCCTCCGGTTCCACCGTTCCGTCGCCGTCCAGATCCGGGCTCAGGTCGCGATGCCCCACCACCTGCGTGATGGCCGGGAAATCCGATTTCAGCACCCTCACCAGAATCCGGAGCGAACGCTTCTGCAGTTCCGTACGCGTATCCGCCGGCTGTCCCTGCGCATCCAGTCCCCCTTCGTAGGCGATGCCGATGCTGTGCTCGTTATACCCCTTGGCATGCGCTCCGGCCCGTTCCACCGGCCGCATTGTACAAATTTCACCATCCGTGCGGACAAAATAGTGATATCCGCAACACTTGAACCCCCGTTTCCGGTGCATCTTCGTCAGTTCGGCAGGCGAGAGCGGGCGGTCTGCTCTCGTTGCCGTACAGTGAATCACAATCATGTCAATTTTTCTCATCACAATCCGGTTTTCTTCCGGTCAGGAGACAGAGAATACACTTCAGCACCCTGACCACAATCCATTTTACTTTCGTCATCTTCTCACGCCTTAGTTCCGATTACACCCCAGCACCGTCGTCCTCTTCTTCTTTCTTATACTTCACCGGCACCCGTTCGAAAGCCAGGTTGTTGATAGCCTCCTGCATCACCGTACCCGGGCGGAACAGCACGCGCACCTTTTCAATCATGCTGTCGGTATACGTATCTTCCGTAGCGGCTCCTTCCCCGCTCAGGCTCAGCTGCAGCGAACCCAGTTCACCCAGGCGTACGATTTCGCCACCCTGCAAGCCTTCCGACACGATATCTTCCAGTCCCGTCAGCACCGCCATCACGTCGGCACGGGTCACGGTACACATCTGGTGAATACGTTCCGCTATTTCACGGATACCCATCTCGCCGCGAGCCTGCGACTGTGCATAATACTTCACTTCACCGCTTTCACGATCGGCCGGGTTCACACGCCCTACAACCGAATAAGTCACTGTTTTCTTCATAAATCCACTTGTTAGTTAAAAATAAAGTTAAAAGTTAAAACCAATTAAATGAAGAATTAAGAATTAAGAATGATGAATCTTAAATCTTGAATGATGAATTAAGAATTAAGAATGATGAATTAAGAATCCAGGAAACGCGCGCCCATTCCTCGTTATTCATTCTTCATTATTCACTCTTCATTCTTCATTATTTGATTGTTCTTCATTATTCACTCTTCATTCTTCATTGTTTCTTACATAGGCAAAGTTACACTCCCCGTTTCCGCCCATGTAGACATTTGAGGACATACGAAGACTTACGAAGACATTCGAGGAAATTTGAAGACTTTTGAAGACATTAGAAAAAGGAAACGCCGCCGCTCACGGCTCTCCAAGGAACCTCACAATCAGTTCCACCTCCGATTTCAGGAAAAACTTGCGGTTTTTCTGGTAGCCCGACCGCTCCAGCTCCCTTTCCAGTTCCGCACACTGCTTGATCCATCGCCCCAGCCCCTGCAGGGCACCTTTCTTACCTGCCTGCGGAAAATACAGGCCCGCCAACTCACTTTTCCGGTAAGCTTTCAGGCAGAAACCCTCCCGTTCCTCCCCGGAAACAACTCCCGGCCCCGTTTTCAATTGCATGTAGTTCATTGTTCCGTTTTATTTTAGTTACCTATAAATTTACACAATTCCGGTCGGATACACAAGTTTTTCCACCCGTTTTTTCCGGTATTTTCCCTTCTTCGGAACATAAAAAGCCACATGAAAATCAAAGCATTACCACCAGCCGGCGACCGGTCGATGAAGACTACTCTTCAGCCGGCGCCTCGGTGAATCGTCCCATGGCACGACGGTTGCGGTTCACCTCTTCGATGGTGTACATCACCACCCGATACCCCCTCTTTCCCGCCACACGAACCTGCTCGAATCCCGCCTTCCGCAAGGCAAGCCCCACCTTGACGGCACTGAGGGGATTCTTCATGCCCCCGTTGATGTGCTGCAGAATCTCGCCCACCGTCAGGAACATACATTCCTCGCCGGGCATCGGCACGCGGAAAAAAGCCAGCAACAAGTCCGTTTCCAGGCTGGCCGTCTCAAACCGCTCGTTGCGTGCGTTCACCTGCGCGATTTCCTCCTCGTCGAACCAATAGCGGAATCCCTTCTTCCACAACATCAGGGCCTGCCCGTACACCCCCGCATAGTCCACGGGATGCGTGTAGGGGTCGTCTATGTGCACCACCGTGAAGGGCAGCCAGCGCCGGCTTCCCGTGGGGTCGTTCAGAAACTCCGGCTGGTTGGTCGTGCCGCAGAAACTCGCGATGTGCGGACGGTTCTCCTTGTAGTGCCCGTACGCCCTCCGCTCGTTCACCGCCGGCAGCGTCACCATCGCCTTGAGCTGGTTGATGTCGCCCAGGCGCAGCTCGTCAATCTCCTCCAGGCAAATCAGCGCAAATTCCGACAGCGCCAGGTTATCATCCTTCGTCAGCCGTCCGCTGTTGGAGCGCACACAAAAATACCGCTGCAGTTCAGGCGGCAGCAGACGCGCCAGCCAGGTCGTCTTGTAGCAACCCTGCCGCCCCACCAGCACCAGAATCTGGTGGTTCGTCACCTCCTTCACCATCAGCGACACCACCACAGCCACCAGCCACTTGCGGAAACAATCATCAAACAGTTTCGCGTCACCCTCCACGTGCACCGTGGCCGCCAGCCGTCCGATGTGGTCGGTCACCCCGTCCCACGGAGGCAGCGAGCGGAAATACTCCGTAAAAGGGTTGAACTCCGGCACAAACTCCGACTCCAGCACCGAGCGCACATCGCACAGGCGTACCGTGTGCCCCTCCTTGGTCATGCGGCTCCACAGCGAGTTCACCAGGCGGTCGGTCAGCTCCACAAACTCCTCAGCCTCGGGATGCCGCATCTCCTCCTTCCCGGTAATTACGTTCTTCCGGAACTCCGCCTGCGTGGCGAGAAACTGCTCAATCTCCTGGGGCGTGGCCAGTTGGGACCGTCCTTCCCCCTTCTTCTCCCTCTTCGCACGAAACAGTTCCGCCTCCCGCCGTCCGTGCGCCTCCGTATCGGCATAGCACGAGCGGAAAATGGCCGCCACGTCGCCGTCGTATTCCGGAAAGCGTCCGTCCGCCCAGCCGATGGCCTGCTCCAGCGGCAGCCCGAACTCGTTCATCAGATACCCCATGCGCATGATGTACTCATTGTGATGATGCGGGGCATACACCACACCCTGCTCGTCCAGCTCCCTGCGGATACGGGCCACCACACGCTCCACCCGTCCCCTGCGCGGCTCATCCGCCTTCTTCATGCGCGAAAGGTCGAAGCGGAAAGGTTCCGCCCCGTCGTGATAATGCACCTGCGCGTCATGCGCCAGTCCGCTCAGTCGCGTGGCATTCTTGCAGGCAGGGTCGAAACTACACCCCGTCAGTTGCCCATAATACTCGTTCACCCTGCGGAATACCCGGCTGTAACATGCCACCCGGTCGGTATCGGGCGTCTCTCCATCCAGACAGTAGCGGCACACCACCCTCACTCCTTGCCCGCTGATGGTGGTATAAGCCAGCACGGTATGCGGGTCGGCACACACCTTTTCGAACACCTCCTCCGCCCGTCCTTCGGGCAGATGGTCAAAGTCCACCATCGAGAGGCCCGTCCAGCCACTGATGTCGGCCTTCCGTTTCCCGTTCTCAAAACGCACCGCCACGGCAAAGCAGGGGCAGGCCGACTTTTCCCGGCCGGCAGCCGTCTTCTGCCCCTGCGAGCGATAGTAACGGTATTTTTCGGTGTGGTCGGCCAACACCTTGTCCTCCCGAATCAGACGGAGCACTTCATCAAGACTCACCGCCACGGGCATCGTGTCGGCATAACCTTTAAAAATACTTAGCATCATTTTGTTCATTTTCTCGTGCTTTATTTAATGATTTATTAAATTTGCAATCCTTTTAGTTTTAATTTTGTGTTTTTCTTTTCAAAACAGCGAAACGAATGTAACACAAGTTTACAGAAAGTACAAACCCACATTGCACGCATGCGTGCAATATTTTAACCAATAATTTACTATAATTTTATTTTTTAAACAAAAATGCGTATGAAACAAGCGAAATTGATTGAACTAGGACAGATGCTGGAAGCGTGGCGCCACCAGGTGCTGTCGCACGGCCGTACCCTCACCGTACAAGAGTTGTGCCGACTGGCGCCGATGAGCGCACACACGTTTCAAAAAGTTAAAAAGGGCTCCTGACGGATCTGACATTCCTCGGCCGCATCCTTGCCGTGTACCACCGCCTGCTTGCCGCCGACCCGCAGAAGCAGGACGAACTGCTCCGCGACTTTTTCCGTTCACTCACCACTGATTTAGAGCGAATTAAATCAAGCCAAGGCATCCAAACCCCTTGCACAAAAGATACAAAACGGTAGTGAAGAACCGGCCTTCCCCGGGCCACCGCTTGACGGGTTGTCGGGGTTGGCACCGGTTTTGCAAACTCTCTATATACAGGTGTGGAAAAATATAAGCGTTGTATTTTTCCACACCCCGCGTATATACATTTTATAAAAATGCCTGCCAACCCCGACAACCCGTCATGATTTCCTTTCCGGAACTCCCCGAAAACGCCCTTGCGTTTTGAATCGAACGCCCTTGCGTTTGAAGTAAAACGTACTTGCGTTTTATCACAAACGCACTTGCGTTTCAGGTAAAACGCCCTTGCGTTTTTCTCACACCCCGCACCTATACCCCATACATTGTTCCAGAATTGTTACAAAATCCGCCGATACGCCCACTTTTTCATTGATTTCCACCCTTTTCACCACGGCTCTTTCATTTAAGCTTAGATAAAGGTACATAATTTCCCCACCCACTTCTTATGGGAAGCAGGATTTTTGTTATAATTGATACCCAATATGTTACGAATCCTCTGAAATTACAAATTATCTCATTTTTGAGCCAGCATCTGCATCATTGCAGTAAAGTTCATGGAAAGTTCTCTGATAAGTTCGGCCGTTCCCTTTGCCTTGTCAGAGAGCTTTTTCCTTTTGCCTTTCCATATCGAAAGTATTGCCAGTACCATCCTTTGTATCGTGTCAAGGTTTCTGGCGGACCTTGCACTTTTCCGTCTGATGAAGTCCTGCCTCAGGTTGCGGTCAAGGTCCCAGTGCATGCTTTCTATCGCCCAATGCATTCTGGCTATCGTGCCCATCCGCCGGGCACTTCCGCGAAAACTGGAGACATAGAACCTTCTTTCGGAAGATTTCTGACCGTCAGATTTTCTTTCCGTCGCAGTCCGTATTTCGATAACCGTCAGATCTCCATCCCACTTTTCCCTGTCCGTAATCAGGTCATTCCCACGAAAGATACGGCATACTCTGGTCTCTATCCTGCCATGTTCAAGGAAAGGTCCTTCCGAGTATACATCCACAGGCTCTGCAAGTTCGACATTGTCCTCAATCCCATATCGCAAAGTCCTCTGGTTCGCCTTCAGTTCGATAAGGAAATCACCGCCTTTTTTCCGGATTTTATCTATGATGGCTTTCTGGAAGGACATGGCGTCCGCTGTAACTATGCGTCCTGACACATCCACCTTGTCCAACAGTTTGGGCACGGAAGTTATCTCATTGCTTTTTTCTTCGCACATGTCCGTGGCAAGGGTGACACCTCCTCCAAGGGAATAGGCGGACACGATGTCGGGGTTGCGTCCGTTTTCAAGTACCGTCCCTCTCATCGCCTTGCCGTCAATACAGAGGATGTCCCCGGCAAAACCGACAAGCTCGTCATGGAAGGCGGAGGTAAATTCAGACATCCGCTCAGACATGGCTTCATCATCAATATGTTTGAATATACGGCAGAGCGTAGGCTCAGAGGGCACGCCGTCCAACAAAATCCCCAAAGAGCGGAAGCGTTTCAGATTACGCCCGCCGAATCTGATTATATCCGGTCTTGTTATACACTTGCTCAGCCGTCCGAGTATTACAAGAAGAAGAATATCTTCCAGCTTGTATTTGTAGTTTCCCTTGTCTGTCCTGCGGTAATCCGGCACTGATTTCACAAATTCTTTCAGATGTTTCATTATGCTGCCACGACGGCAGGCTACATGTTTCTTTTTAATATATTAAACACGCAAAATGTTGCATATCAGCAAAATAAATCGTATTTTCGCATAGCGAAAATTAAGGCGGAAATCAAAAAACGACCTCTGTCGCATTTGATTTCCGCCTACAAAAAATTATTTTAAATGAACGATAAAAAGAAACACCGAAAGCGGTGCTTCATGCATCGCTGTGCGCAAAAATAATGGTTTTTCGGAGAATAACAAGGATTATAGGAATTGTTTTAAATGAAAGAACCGTGATTCCAATATTATTTTGTTAGCATAAGATTTGTTACAACAACAAATTTTTATATCTTCGCTCAGCTACTACATTACAATAACTACATTATTTTTGGAATTATGATGAACAAAAACCAAATCGGAACAAATGCGGGTATCGTGTGGAAACTCCTTTCCGACAATGCCCACTGGGAGTACGACAAGCTTAAACACGCATCCGGCCTGTCAGACAGAGACCTGAATGCGGCTATCGGATGGCTGGCCCGTGAAGACAAAATAGATTTTGACATTGACGAGCAGCACGACCGCTTGTTTTTACATGTCAATGTCTATATCGGCTAACACAAAATACCATCAGAGAAAAGGCTCTGGTGGTATTTTGGTTTTATGTCAGACAATCCGGTTCACCGTCACATCGGGAAACTCATGAAGCATCATCAAGAGCAATCCTTCCTCATTCACTCTTTTTGCCCTGATTACCATTGTGATGCGATAGGCTTCATGGTTGTTCTCATACACCTTGTTCATCTCGTAGGAGGTAATCTGAAAATTCTCGGAACTGAACTTGCCGGAAAGGGCTTTCAAGGCCTCGGAATTCTCTGCCGTAAGCTCGATAATCATACTTCGCATTCCTATACTTTTAAAACAGTAGCTGAGAACCTCCAATCCTGCTAATACCAGGAAAGTAGCCAGAATACCTATCATATACATGCCCGACCCTACCGCGAGTCCGATTCCGGCCGTAGTCCACACACCGGCTGCCGTAGTCAGCCCTCGCACCACCTGCTTCTGCAACAGGATAATGGTACCCGCCCCAATAAAACCGATACCACTGACCACCTGGGCAGCCAGACGGCTCGGATCCAGGCGCACCAAATCCTTCTCCAGCACATCCATAAAGCCGTATTGCGACACAATCATCAGCAACGCACTGCCCAGTGCCACCAGGAAATGCGTGCGATAACCCGCCTCCTTTGCCCGGTATTCCCGCTCAAGCCCGATAAGCACTCCCATCAGGCCGGCCACAAACAACCTTAAAGAAAAATCTACGTAAATATTCATATACTTTCAGCTAAAAGTTCTTTCCGAAAGATACGAAAAAAATAATATCCCTCCAACAATGGCCGACAAATGTCCGGCTTCAATGTAAAATTCAAAGACGATGACATTCTTCCCTTTTTCCGCAAATAAAAAACCAGCCTTATGCTTTCAATTCACAAACGAATAAAGCACAAGGCTGGTCGAAGAGCCTCTAAAGACTACTATTAAAGTTTTTCAGGAATCAATATCCGGGATTCTGCCGCAAATTAGGACAAGACAATAAAGCCGATTCAGGCACAGGCAGGAACCAGTTCTTTGGAGTTTCGAAACCGTTCACTCCAAACTTCATAGAAAGAATTCTGGCATACGGATAAGATTGTCCTGTGCCATACAATTTCGCAACGAATTCTTGCAATGTACCTTCTACTTCATCTATACTTACAGGAGCATATCCATATGAAGCAAGCAGTTCATTTACAAACTGTAAGGCTTTATTTATCGTACCCATTTTAAAGTTTGCATAAGCTGCCATAATCAGCACTTCTTTATACAACAAGGGATGTATGTACTTTTCCGTCCGCATAGAAATCACCATAAATCACTTCTTTACTTTCACTGGATGACACCATAGTATGATCCAACTGAGGTTCAAGGCTGTAAACACCCGAAGCAATCACTTCTTCACAAGAATAAGCCGCTCCCTGCCAGTCCT
>ENA-OQIL01000883-OQIL01000883.1-human-gut-metagenome-genome-assembly--contig:-NODE-883-length-9933-cov-3.750255_pt1 | contig 9933 bp, 8 predicted proteins | sample MGYA00242583_ERZ504748 | MGnify/ENA primary metagenome ERZ504748 (study PRJEB26092, sample SAMD00036191) | human gut metagenome | host: Homo sapiens | study: EMG produced TPA metagenomics assembly of the...
GGACAAGCTGGAGGCTCGCAAGATGAACGCCGAGCTGTTTGAGTCCTTCACCATGCTGCACAAGTACGGTATGCCGCCGCACGGCGGTCTGGGCATTGGTCTGGAGCGACTGACCATGCAGCTGCTGGGGCTGAACAACATCCGCGAGGCTTCTATGTTCCCGCGTGATATGAACCGCCTCGAGCCGTAAAGAGCTTACGCTTCGTTCCAAAGGGCTGTGCCCTTTGGAACGAGGGGACACCCTTGACAGGCTTGCGCCTGTAAGGGATATTGCACCAAAAAGGACTCGGAATTATCGATTTCGGGTCCTTTTTGGTGTTTGTTAAAAAATGACACGGCGGCAGAGCCGCCTGTGTCCCCTTGGTATGCGTCCGGAGAAGAAAATCTTCACTCTCCACTCCTCGCTCTCCGCTCTCTTTTTCAGCTCTTTACGAGGATTTAACATTTTTTTGCCCTCGGTTGGCTCTTGACGTTGGCTGAAATTTTACGCATAATAAGAATGGACAAAAATGATTTCCGGCTATGCTGTTTCAGCATGGGTCGCCTACCGAAAGGAGATCAGCACAATGAACGAAGAATTAGAGCTGCTTCGCGACAAGAAGGGCTTCATTTGCGATATGGACGGTGTTATCTATCACGGCAACCGTCTGCTGCCCGGTGTACCTGAATTTGTAGACTGGCTGCAGCGTGAAAACAAGAGCTTCCTTTTCCTGACCAACTCCTCCGAGCGTTCGCCGCTTGAGCTGCAGCAGAAGCTGGCACGCATGGGTCTGGAGATCGGTGAGGAGCATTTCTACACTTCCGCGCTGGCTACGGCAAAGTTCATCGCCAGCCAGAAGCCGCACGCATCTGCGTATGTTATCGGTGCGCCCGGTCTGGTCGGTGCGCTGTACGAGGCGGGCATCGTGATGAACGATGTTGACCCGGATTACGTTATCGCGGGTGAGACCAACACTTACAACTATCAGACCATTCTCAAGGCGGTCGATCTGATCAACAAGGGCGCACGCCTGATCGCCACCAACTCCGATTTGACCGGCCCGTCCGAACAGGGCATTATTCCGGCATGCCGCGCACTGGTTTCTCCGATTGAGCTGGCCACCGGCAAGACCGCGTACTATGTTGGCAAGCCGAACCCGCTGATGATGCGTACCGGTCTGCGCCTGCTGGGCGTGCATTCGCACGAGGCGGCCATGATCGGCGACCGCATGGACACCGACATCGTTGCCGGCATCGAAACCGGTCTGGACACCGTTCTGGTGCTCTCCGGCTGCACTACCCGCAAGGATGTGGAAAATTACGCATACCGTCCGCACTTTATTCTGGATGGTGTCGGCTGTATTCCGCCGCAGGCGTAAAGAAGCCGTCTAAATCGAACTACACAAAAGCTTCCGAAAAATTTCGGAAAGGCTTTTCATTGGATAAAGAATGGACAATTCTATGCTATACTAAATACAGGAAAAGGATAGACCGATGACAGATAGAGAGGGGGCATTACCCATGGCAGGACACATTCTTTTGGCAGAGGATGACAAGGCGTTATCCGCGCTGATGCAGGATTTCTTTCGGGCGGCAGGCGTGGCGGTAACACCGGCGTATGACGGCGAACAGGCGCTCGTGCTGGCACAGGAGCAGCCGTTCGACCTGCTGGTGCTGGATGTTATGATGCCGCACCTGAACGGGCTGGAGGTCTGCGAAGCGGTGCGGCAGGAGAGCGACGTTCCGGTCATTTTCGTCACGGCACTTGGGCAGGAGGGTGACACGCTGGCAGGATTCCGCGCGGGCGCGGACGATTACATCACGAAGCCGTTTTCGTTTCCGGTGCTGGTGGCAAAGGCGCAGGCGCTCATGCGGCGGGCCCGCGGGCTGCGGCTGGGCGCGAGTGAGCTCGGCTACGCGAATATCCTGATGGATACGGCCTCGGGCACGGTAACGGTGGACGGAAATCCGGTAAATCTGCGTCCCAAGGAGGCGAAGATACTCGAGCTGCTGCTGCGCGAACAGGGACGCACGGTGTCGCGCGACCTGCTCATCGAGCGGGTATGGGGCACGGATTTCGACGGGGACGAGCGCATGATCGACCGGCACATTGCCAGTCTGCGTAAAGCGCTTGGAACAGCCTCGCAGCATATCCGTGCGGTGTACGGCAAGGGCTACCGATTGGGGGGATCGACATGACAAAGCGAATTCACAAAATCGGCATCGCGGCAAGGCTGACCGCGGTTGTGGCGGTGATTCTGGCGGTGTTTCTGGTGCCGTGGGTGTGGCAAGTGGCAAAGCTTGCGCAGGATAAAGCGAGACGGGACGCTAATGCAGTAATGAGCATGAGCACTGACCAGCTGATGCGCGACCTTGAAAATCTGAAAGGCGATGCGGCGCGCTATCCGGCGGCGGGCACAGAGGAATATTATTTGCTGCGCGGCAATCTGTGTAGAGATGGTGTAGATACGCCCTATATCATACGGTATTATGATGAAAATCATAAGCGGGTTCTGATTAGATCGCCGCTGATGCTGAACTATTATCCGGCAACAGGCTGCTGCTATGGCATTGATTTAGGTGATTTCTCCGAGCAATCGCTGCGCGAAATGAACGAGATACTCGGTCACGAGCACGCGCAAGATCGTTTAATTACAGTCTATGGCCAACAGATTAAGACAGATACAGGATTTATCTTTTTCCCGAATCGGCTTCAAATTGGTATTGGTGATGGGGAATGGACGGCACAGACGCCGGTTGAGGAAACCAATCAGTTCCGCTCCGACGAAGGCGACTATATACAGGGGGTATGGCCGTTTCGCACGGACGAAGTGATGGAGGGCTACTTTGATGCGCTGCGCTATCTGGATACCGAACTGCGGGCGATAGACGGCGAAAACATACCGGACGAAGAATGGGCAGAGATACGAGCATCGGAACGGTATGTCGGCACATATCACGGGATGCCGTATGATGACAAGGTGCTCATCGTTACGGCGGCGCTGGTCAATCGAGAAAATGCATACGGTACTTGTTTTCACCTTATGCCGCCTATCACGATTGCGCTGTACCTGATATTTGTGTTCCTCTTTTATAAAATTGTGCGCCGCATGGTGTCCGACCCACTGGTTGACACGGCAAGAGAAGCCAATCGGGTATCCATTCTTGCATTCGATGAGTTCAAGCCCGACCTGAAACGCGGAGATGAAATCGGTGAACTAAACCGTGCGCTGAGCGAAATGGCGGCGACTCTGCACACCCGCTGGGACAGTGAGCGCGATCTTGAGGATAAACGGCAGCAGTTTGTCTCGGCGGCCAGCCACGACCTGAAAACGCCGCTTGCGCTCATCGGCGGGTACGCCGAGGCCATCGCGCAGGACATTTCACCGGAGGAAAACGCGCGCTACCTTGCCGCCATCGAGCAGGAAACGGCGCGGATGAACGGCCTTGTGCGCGAAATGCTGGATTACACCCGTCTGGACCGCACGGACGAGCTGAAAAACCGCAAAACGCTCAATCTGACCGCACTTGTAAATGCTATGCTGACCAGAGTAATGCACCGCTGTTTGAAAAAACGCCGTCTGACCGTCGATATTGCGGACGGTGATGCGCATCCGCAGGCGACGAAAACGTTGCTGCGGCGTGCGGTCGGCTGCCTGCTGGAAGAATGCCGCCAAAGATATTCGCCGGAAAAACGGGGCGCGTGTCCAGTTCGGCTGACGAACAGCCGCAATCACCTACTGACCGTCGAGAACGACTGCGAACCCATTCCGGAGACCGAGCTGCCGCGCCTGTTCGAGATGTTCTACCGCGGCGATAAGGCCCGTGACCGAGCGGGCGGGCACGGACTGGGACTGGCCATTCTGCAGAAAATACTCGCGCTGCACGGCCTGACATGCAAGGCGGAAAAATATAAAGGGCGGCGTGCGGTTCATCGTCTGCAATAAAGATTAAAAACTGAAAAAGGGCATAAAAATACCCCGCAAGAGATTTTCTTGCGGGGTATGCTTTTACTTTGCGTAATCGATCGCACGCGTTTCGCGTACCATGTTGACCTTGATCTGGCCGGGATAATCCAGCTCGTTCTCGATCTTCTTGGCGATTTCGCGGGCGAGAAGCACCATCTTGTCGTCCGAAACCTTCTCCGGATTGACGATAATGCGAATCTCGCGGCCTGCCTGAATGGCAAACGAACCGGAAACACCGGGCGTCTCGTTGGCGATGCTCTCGAGCTTCTCCAGACGCTTGATATAGTTCTCCAGGTTCTCGCGGCGAGCGCCCGGACGTGCAGCGGAGATGGCATCGGCTGCCTGAACCAGACATGCTACGATGGTCTTAGCCTCTACATCGCCGTGGTGTGCCTCGATGGCGTGGATGATCGGCTGGGATTCCTTGTACTTCTTGGCAAGGTCTACGCCAATCTGAACGTGGCTGCCTTCAACCTCGTGGTCGATGGCCTTGCCGATATCATGCAGCAGACCTGCACGGCGTGCCGGAACCGGATCGAGGCCGAGTTCGCTGGCCATCATGCCGGCAATGTGTGCCACCTCGATGGAGTGCTGCAGGACGTTCTGACCATAACTGGTGCGGTAGCGCAGGCGGCCGAGAATCTTGACCAGCTCCGGATGAATGCCGTGGATGCCGGTCTCGAAGGTAGCACGCTCGCCTTCGCTCTTGATGATCTGCTCAACCTCACGGCGAGCCTTGTCAACCATTTCCTCAATGCGAGCCGGATGGATACGACCGTCAACGATCAGCTTTTCAAGGGCCAGACGTGCGATTTCACGGCGAACCGGATCGAACGAGGACAGGGTGATGGCCTCGGGCGTATCGTCGATGATGAGGTCTACGCCGGTAAGGGTTTCCAGCGTGCGGATGTTGCGGCCCTCTCGACCGATAATGCGGCCCTTCATCTCGTCGTTCGGCAGCGGAACGACCGAAACGGTCGCCTCGGATACCTGATCGGCGGCACAGCGCTGAATTGCGGTCGAGATAATCTCGCGGGCAGTCTGCTCGCTCTCGTCCTTCAGGCGCTGATTGATCTCACGCAGCTTGACGGCTGCATCGTGGGTTGCTTCGTTTTCAATGGACTGGACGAGCATGTCGCGTGCTTCGTCGCGGGTCATGCTGGCAATCTGCTCCAGCTTTTCTACCTGCTCGAGCTTGATGCGCTCGAGTTCTTCCTTTTCCTTCTGGCTTGCGTCCAGCTGGCGGTTAAGGTCATCATTTTTGCGGTCGAGCACGTCGCTCTTCTTGTCCAGTGCCTCCTCGCGCTGAATCAGGCGGCGCTCAAGCTGCTGGGTCTCATTGCGGCGTTCCTTCAGCTCGCGGTCGGCTTCGACGCGCTGCTTGTGGATTTCGTCCTTTGCCTCGAGTATGGATTCACGTTTTTTGGTCTCGCCGGCCTTGATCGCTTCGTTGATGATGCGGGTGGCCTCGGTCTCGGCAGAGCCGATCTCTTTTTCCGCAACGCTCTTGCGATACAGGAATCCGATGATTACGCCTACTGCGAGACACACGATACCGGTGATGATCGGTATGATGATGTTGCTCATGTCTGTTGGTGTGTCCTCCTATTTACGAATTTTGGGAGACGGCACAAAACCAAGACAATACCGCAGATCTGCGGTGCTGTTTCTCAATAGAGCGGCAGTTCGGCAGAAAACAAGCTGATTCCACGGTGAAACACGCGCAGCACGCATGAGCACTGCACGAAGAATAAAGGCAGAATACGCCGAAAAAGCGAAGATTCGCTCGAAAAATCAGGGTTTTGCGCTGTCAAAAGAAAAATGCGGTTCCGTCAATCCGCATCGGAATTGGCGGTTCATGATAATGCCTTTGAAAAAAGCCGTGCTCACCATTGGCACCGGCTCTGTTACAGCAGGTATTATACTATGTTTAATTGTAAAGCCTATTCGTCAAACTGTCAAGAAAAAGACAAGCTGACATACGCGGTTTTTGGTGTTTTTTGAAAACGGTCGGTGTGCGCTCTTGTGAACAGCAGGGCGATTTGCTATAATAATTCTGTATTCCCTCATGGAAGAGACGAGGAGGAACGACTATGAACGAGTCTATGTGCCGCGTACAGCGCGGTTCTTTCGTATATTATACCTGCCGACGGATTCCGGTGCGGCATGCCTTCACCACCAAATTCGGCGGTGTGAGCACAGGCGCGTGCGAAAGTCTGAATTTAGGCTTCAACCGCGGTGACGAGTTGGAGAATGTACGCGAAAACTATCGCCTGCTGGGCGAGACGCTCGGCGTGGATGAGACGCGCATGACGCTCACCAAGCAGATCCACGACACGCAGGTGTCGGTCGTGACCGAGGACAAGGTCGGCATGGGGCTGCACCGCCCGATGGAGTGGCAGTCGGACGCGATCGTGACCGCGCTGCCGGATACGCCCATCATCGGCTTTTACGCGGACTGTGTTGTCACCCTATTATATGATCCTGCGACGCACACCGCAGGCGTGTGTCATTCCGGCTGGCGCGGCATGGCGGCAGGCATCCTGCCGAAAACCGTTGATGTGATGGCGGAGCAGCTCGGTACAAAACGCGAAAGCCTGATCGCCGTGCTCGGTCCGTCCATCCGGCAGGAGTGCTTCGAAACTGATGCGGATGTGCCGGAAGCGATGGAAGAGCTGCTCGGTGCACAGGTGCATCCGTTCATCATGGAGAAAGGTCCGAAATTCCATGTGGACCTGCAGGGCATTGGCGTAAAGCTGCTGCAGGATGCCGGACTTTCGGCGGAAAATGTGATCGACAGCGGCATCTGCACCATGTGTCATTCGGATGAGTTCTGGTCGCACCGCGTAACGCACGGCGTGCGCGGCGTGCAGGGCGGCATGATCTGTCTGTAAGCGAAAGGATCAAATGCAATGAAAAGTTGGAAAAAACGTGCGCTGGCGCTGACAATGGCAACTTTGGTCGTGCTCAGCGGCTGCACGTTCCCGTTTGGAAAGGGAAACGACGGCGACGGCGCACCGGTAGACAACGTGGATGTGTCGGACGCGTATTTCGGTCTGGCGTGGTATCGCTCGGGCACAACGCTCAATCCGGTCATGGACGGCACCGAGGTCAACAGCATGCTGCGTGAGGCGCTTTACGAGGGTCTTTTTGAGATAAAAAGCGATTTTACACTCGGAAAACGAGCTGTGCGAGGACTATACGAGCGATGGAACCACGTTCAGCTTTACGATAAAAAAAGGCATCAAGTTCTGGTCGGGTGCGGAGCTGACGGCAAGTGATGTTGCCGAAAGTCTCAAGACTGTGCTGGAAAACGAAAGTTCGCCGTACCACAACCGACTGACCGAGGTTTCCTCGATCGAAGCGGTGACAAAGCGCATGGTCCGCATTACGCTTGCGTCGCCGAACGTCAACTTCCCGAAACTGCTGGATATTCCGATCTATCGGGCGGGTACGACGGACGAAGGAGAGTTCGCCGAGGGCACCGGACCGTACAAGCCGGTTCAGAACGGCGCTGCATGGACGCTGGAGGCCAACGAGAACTGGCACGGCGGCTTTCTCGGCACCATTCGGCACATTACGCTGGTCAAAATGACGCGCGCGGATGCGGCGGACACCAGCTTCCGCACCGGCGATGTATCCATCATGCGCAGCGCCCGTATTGCGCCGGACGACCAGAATATTGCGTTCACCGGCGAGGTCGATACTGTTCCGGTGAGCAGTGCTATGCTGCATTATATCGGTTTGAATTACAATAACAGCCAGTTCGCAAATGCAAAAGTGCGGCAGGCGCTTTCCATGGCGATCAGCCGTCAGGGACTGTGCGCAACCCAGCTGCAGGATTATGCCGATCCGGCGGTGCTGCCGATCAATCCGCAGCCGGCAGATACCGGCGTGTCGTACAGCCTGTCGGCAGATTTGATGACTGCGGCGCAGCTGCTGCGCGAGGCGGCACAGGAAGGTGCATCTTCTGCAGGCAGCAGTGACAGCAGCACCGATTCTTCGGACGGAGGTTCGGATTCTACAGACAGTTCCGATGATGACTCGGACTCTTCTGAGGAGGACGGCTACTACGACGAGGACGGCGACTTTATCTATTATACGAGCGGCCGGGCAAGCGATACCGATTACAAGGTGGATTTTCTGACCGTGCGCACGTCGAAAAACCGAACCGATTCGACGGTTTCGGACGAGGAAGCTGTGCTTCTGGACAATGAGAACACGGACTCCGGTGATTCGACCGATTCTGCAGACAATTCCGGCTCGACCGATACCACAGTAACCGATACGATAGTGACAGACGCGGCGACCGTGCAGCTTTCGTTCCGCCTGCTCGTCAACTCGGACAACGCGTTTAAAGTAGCGGCGGCAAAACAGGTTGCGGCATCGTGGAATTCGCTGAACGGCGTCAATGTCACGGTGGATGAGGAGCCGTATGATACCTATGTTTCCATGCTGCAGAGCGGTTCGTTTGATGCGTACTACGGCGAAACCCAGCTGACGCCGGACTTCGATCTGCGCCCGCTGCTGTCTCCGCAGGGCGGACTGAACTATGGATCGTACTCGAGTGAGGACATGAGCAATGCCATCACGGCGTACCGCAGCGGCGAGAATACGGAGGGTCTGTACACGACGTTCCTGAATGAAATGCCGCTTATTCCGCTGGCATTTGAGCGACAGCAGGTTGTGCTCAGAAGTGGTCTGATCAATCATTTCAATCCGGCACCGTATAACGCATTCGCAGGACAGGAGAACTGGGTCAAGCCGTAACCGCCCGTTTTCGCTGAAAAGGAGAATATCATGCAGGAAAATCACAGAATGCAGGGGCATTTGTTCGGCGCGTTCAGCGTGCTTGTCTGGGGTACGACGTTTGTCTCAACGAAAGTACTGCTGCGCGCCTTCACGCCGCTGGAGATTATGGTAGCGCGGTTCACGCTCGGCTTTCTGGCACTGCTCATCGTGGGCAAGGGCCTCATGCGTCCGCAGAAAAGATGGCATGAGGGATTGTTTGCGCTGGCCGGTCTTTCGGGCGTTACGCTTTATTTTTTGATGGAAAATATCGCGCTGACGTACATCTCTGCGTCACTGGTCGGCGTTATCGTAGCGGCAGCGCCGCTGTTTACCGCACTGATCGCAGCGGCGGTGCTGCACGAAAAACTCAGCAAATGGTTCTTTTTCGGCTTCGTTTGTGCGATGGCGGGTGTCGCGCTTGTGTCGCTTGCGGGCGTCAGCGAGTTGCATTTCAGCCCGGTTGGCGCACTGCTCGGCGTAGGCGCGGCTCTGGTCTGGGGTGTGTACTCGGTGCTCGTGCGCCAGCTTGGTCACATGGGCTACCGTACCATTCCGCTTACCTGCCGCATTTTTGGATACGGTTTGCTGTTTTTGCTCGTTCCTGCGGTGATTGAAGGGTTTCCGTCCGGTTTGAGCGTGTGGACGCAGCCGGTTCATCTGGCAAATCTGCTGTTTCTGGGTCTTTGTGCGTCTGCAACGTGCTTTGTGACGTGGAATCGCGCGGTTTTCCTGCTCGGTCCGGTGAAAACCAGCGTGTACATTTATGCAACGCCGGTTATTACAATAGTAAGCTCAGCGTTGATTCTACACGAAACCATGACGCCGATCATGTGGCTGGGCACGGTTTTGGCGCTCGGCGGTCTGATTTTGTCCGAACATCGGGAGAAAGAGAAAACGACGGCGTGAGCCGCCGTTTTTTGTTTGCAGCAAAATTCTTTGCAAAAAACGAAAAAAAAGTATTTGACAAATGCTCCGGGATTTGGTATTCTATTAAAGCTGTCTCTCAGAGGCAGGCTCAAAACCGAGAAGTTTGGTTTAGAACCGATTGAGGTTCTGAAAAAGAATTTGAAAAAGTTCTTGACAAACGCTTCTGGTTTTGATATACTAAATAAGCTGTTGATGAGCGGTTAAGAACAACGAAAAGTTGTGAAAACTCTTTGAAAACAGCAGATTGTACCTTGTAAATTAAACAACG
>ENA-OQIL01000884-OQIL01000884.1-human-gut-metagenome-genome-assembly--contig:-NODE-884-length-9933-cov-2.732613_pt1 | contig 9933 bp, 7 predicted proteins | sample MGYA00242583_ERZ504748 | MGnify/ENA primary metagenome ERZ504748 (study PRJEB26092, sample SAMD00036191) | human gut metagenome | host: Homo sapiens | study: EMG produced TPA metagenomics assembly of the...
TACCGCATAATTCTAAGTGCCGATACGGCGAGCGAGGTGCGGCAGCTGCTAAGCCAAAAGCGCAGATAATACTTTGTGTATTATCGAGCATTTTTGGCAACGCAGATGCCGTGCCGCAGCCGCCGGAGCGGTGCTTAAGCCGTAAGGCGGGAATTGTGCGGTATTGCCCCTAGGAATTTTTTCAAAAAACAGATGCAGGGGCGGCCTGCGCATCTGCGCCGCAGGGCGCGGGTGCGCGGGCTTGCCCCTGATTTTGTGTGTAACATGACGAAGCAACGAACAAAATCAAATAAGGGCCTCTGGGTGCTGTTGGGCGGTGCCCTGCTGCTGCGCCTGGTGCTGGCCCTTGTGACGGACGGCTACCCCTACGACATGAGCTGCTTTGTGGCCTGGGGCGACAAGCTGGCCGCCGAGGGTCCCGCCGCTTTCTACAGCGAGGGCTACTTTGCCGACTACCCGCCCGGCTACCTCTGGGTGCTGGGGCTGGTGGGGGCCGTCCGCGCGGCGCTGCACATCGCCTACGAATCCAAGTGGACATATTTTCTGCTGGCGCTCGTGCCGTCGCTCTGCGACTGCGGGCTGGCGTGGCTCGTCTACAGAACGGCAAAGCGCAGCAGCCGGGGCGTGAAGGAGCATACCGCGCTGGTGCTGACGGCGTTTACGGCGTTCAACCCGCTGATGCTGTTCGACACCGGTGTCTGGAAGCAGATCGACGGCGCGTTTGCGCTGCCGCTTGTGCTCTGCTTTGTGCTGCTGGAGCAGCGGCGCTACCTGCCCGCCGCCGTGCTGTACGGCGTCGCGCTGGCCATCAAGCCGCAGGCGCTGCTGTTCGGCCCGGTGCTGGCGGTGTGCTATCTGGCGGCAATTACGCTGGAAAAGGATCGCCTGCGCGCCTTTGGCCGCTGCTTTGGCGGCGCGGCGCTGGCACTGCTGCCGCCGCTGCTGACAGCCCTGCCTTTTTTTGGCGTTGTGCAGTTGATCCCGAAGCTGTTCAACAAATACGCCGGCACAATGTCCGGCTACCCCTACGCGACGATCAACGCCTTTAACTGGCTGGCGGCGCTGGGCGGCAACTGGAAGGGGCAGGCTGAACCGGCATTGTTTGGCATCAGCTGGCAGCAGCTTGGGTGCCTCAACATTCTGCTGGTCACGGCGGGACTGGCGTTTTTTGCGGTGCGCAGCGTGCGGGGCGGGTGGTTCTCACCGCTGCTGTTGGCGGCGTACTACGGCATCGGCATTTTACGCTTGCGCACTGTATGCACGAGCGCTACATGGTGCCCGGTGTGCTGCTGACGCTGCTGGCCGCCGCGCACTGGAACGACATCCGCCTGTACGCGGCGGGCGTGGGCCTGTCGCTGACCGGGTTTATCAATCTGGCCACGGTCTACTCGCAGACCGGCACCAGCGATGAATGGCTGACGAGCGCGACCAGCTCGACAGTGGCCGTCCTGACCGGCCTTGGGGAGACGGTCTGCTTTGTGCTGCTGATCTTTGCAGTGTGGGACATTGCCCACCATGGCCACACGCTGGCCCTGCCCGAGACAAAGCCGGAAACTGCCCCGCCCGTGCCCGCACCGCAGCCGAAATGGACCCGCCGCGAGGTGGGCGCGCTGTTGGCGCTGACGGCGGCCACGGCGGTGCTGAGCTTTAGCTATCTCGGCAGCCGCACCGCGCCGCAGGACCCGCTGGACGCGACAGGAACGGCGCTCTCCGAAAGTGTGACGCTGGACGGCAGCGCGGTATCGCTGTGGGTCTACCCGGGCATCTCGTTCGGCGGCAGCATGACGGTGACCGATGCCAACGGCAGCACGGTTTTTGAAAAGGAGCTGAACTACGGCACCTGCTTCAGCTGGACAGCGAACGACGTGCAGCTGGCGGCGGGCACCCAGCTGACGGTCATGGTCGAGAACGCCCAGCTGTTTGAGATGGCGTTCCGCGATGCCAACGGCCGGCTGGTGCCGGTCACGGGCGGCGGCGCGCTGTTTGACGAGCAGACCGCCGTGCCCGACACGATCAGCCAACTGAACAGCATGTATTTTGACGAGATCTACCATGGCCGCACCGGTTATGAGCAGCTGCACAAAATGCCCGTCTACGAGACGACCCATCCGCCGCTGGGCAAGGACCTGATCATGGTCGGCATTGCGCTGTTCGGCATGACGGCGTTCGGCTGGCGGTTCGCGGGTACGCTGTTCGGCGTGCTGCTGGTGCCGCTGGCGTGGTGCTTTGTGCGCCGCCTGACCCGCAAACCGTGGGCGGCAGCCACCGCAGGCGTGCTGCTGGCGCTGGATTTTATGCGCTTTTCCCAAAGCCGTCTGGCAACGATTGACGTTTACGGTACGTTTTTTATCCTGCTGGGAGCCTACTGTATGGTGTGGTACTGCCAGCGGGTGCTGACCGACGGCGTGAACCGCGCTCTGCTGCCGATGGCGCTGGGCGGCGTTGCGTTCGGGCTGGGCTGCGCAGCCAAGTGGACCGGCATCTACGCCGGGGCCGGGCTGGCCGTGCTGTATCTGGGCGTGCTCTATGCGCGCTGGCAGCAGAAAAGGCCCGGCTTCCGGGGCAGAGTTCCGCACCGCGGCGGTGGGCGGCGTGCTGTTTTATGTGCTGCTGCCGCTCTGCCTCTACATTGGGTCCTATTTGCCGTACTGGTGGCGCGATCCGGCGTTCAGCCTCAGCGATTGGTGGCAGTGCCAGGTGTCGATGTTCAGCTACCACGCGACGCTGAAGGCGACCACCCGTTTGAGAGCCGCTGGTACACTTGGCTGCTGGGCCTGCGCCCGGTGTGGTACTACCGCAACGGTTACCTGCCCTACGGCATGAAGGCCAGCATTGCGGGCATGGCCGGGCCGGTCATCTGGCTGGTCGGGCTGGCGGCGCTGGTCGGGCTTTTGTGGCATCAGGTCAGCGCGCGCGGCAGCCGCCAGGGCGCGGGCGTGCTGATTTTGTACGGCACGCAGCTCATCCCGTGGATGCTGGTGACGCGCTGCACCTTCCTGTACCATTATTTCCCCAGCTCGATGTTCTGTCTGGCGGCGCTGGCACTGGTGCTGGCGCGGATGAAGCACGTAGACTGGGCGAAAAAGATCGCCGCGGGTCTCTGCGTGGCGGCGCTCGTCCTGTTTGTGCTCTATTATCCGGCGCTCTCCGGCCTGCCCATTCCCGCCTGGTGGGCTGACGCCCTGAATGCCCTGCCGAGCTTTGGGTTCTATTAACGGGGAACGGGGGAGTTCCTTTCTTATAAGAAAGGAACCGAAAGAATTATAAAACAGCAAAACAAAGAACCACTGCTATGGGAAGGCATAACACATTCCTTAGCAGTGGTTTTTGATTATTTATTTGGAATTTCTTCGGTTCCTTCTTTGTAAAGAAGGAACAAATCTCCCGTACTTACGCCTCGGGCAGATAAATATGGTGCGGCAGACCCTCGACATAGATGGGGGTCAGCTCAGCCTGAACGAGGGGCAGGGCGTAGGCCAGGAACTCGTCGGTCATGGCGGTGTGGTCGGCGTTGACCCACTCCAGCGGGACCTTCTTCTCGAGGTTTGCGACCTCGCTGATCGGGTGCAGGCTCGTGCCGCACTGGTACGGCGCATTGGAGATGCGGTCCAGCGCGACCATCTCGCCGGTGTGGCCCTCAAACGCGGCCTTGGCAGCGGCGCCGCCGACCTGATACGCCTCGGTGATGTCGGTGCGGCTCGTCAGATGGCCCGCGCAGCGCTGCAGCGTCGAAAGCTCGATGCAGCGGGTCTTGGTGTCCAGACGGCGTGCAACGGTGTTTGCCAGGAAGCGCGCCGTGCCGGTCAGAGCCTTGTGGCCGAACGCATCCACCGCGTGGACATCGTCGGCCAGCTCGCAGACATAGCGGCCATCCTCGAGCTTGACGCCCTCGGACACGGCGATGACAATGGACGGCTTCTCCTTCTGCATCCGCTCGACCTTCTCGACGAAGTGATCCACATTGAACGGAACCTCGGGCAGGCAGATCATGTCCACGCCCTCGCAGTCCTCGGCTTTCGCCAGCGCCGCGGCGGCGGTCAGCCAGCCCGCATTGCGGCCCATGATCTCGACGATGGTCACATACTTCGTGCCGTAGACCGTCGCATCGCGGATGATCTCCTTCATCACCACGCCGATGTACTTGGGCCGCACTGCCGTCAGCCGGGGGTGTGGTCGGTGACCATCAGGTCGTTGTCGATGGTCTTGGGCACGCCCATAAAGCGGATGTCGCTGCCGATGTGTGCGCCGTAGTCGGCCAGCTTGCCGATGGTGTCCATCGAGTCATTGCCGCCGATGTAGAAGAAGTAGCCGATGTCCAGCTCCTTCAAAATCTCGAACAGCCGGATGTAGACTCTCTCGCCCTCGGCGGTGTGCCAGTCGGGCAGCTTATAGCGGCAGGAACCCAGATAGCTGGACGGAGTGCGCTTCAAAAGCTCGATGTCCAGCGCGGTTTTCAGCTTGTCGTCCAGCACGCAGGTGCGGCGCTCCAGCAGACCGGCTACGCCGTGCAGCATGCCGTAGACCTTGCCTGCGCCGCGGTGCTTGCAGCTCTCATACACGCCGGCCAGGCTTGCGTTGATGACCGAGGTGGGGCCGCCGGACTGACCAACGATTGCGTTTTTTGCCATGGTTTTCCTCCTTGCAGGCGGGGCCTGCAGCTTGTGGGTGGGTGCTCCCGGCAAAGGGTAGAGGTACCGCGGAGCAAACGAATTTTGTCATCCTCAGTGTATCATGCCGGAGCAGGTTTGACCATTGCGGCAGTTGCCTAAATAGCGGCGCGGCTATCGCAGATTCCCGATTCCGCAGTGCGGAACGGCCATGCGCGGCACAATTCTGTATATGGAAATCTGTTCCGCGGTATGGAATTTTGCGCTGCAAAAAACTGCAAGAATGATTCCGAAACTTTGCAAAAATTGCGAAACGGCAATAACTTGTGCAAGTTGACGAAGGTGTTGGATTTTGACTGCTTGTAGGGGCCGCATATATGCGGCCCGCAACTTTGTGGGGGACACCTGCTTATGAGTAGGCCGCGGGCCGGGCATGCCCGGCCCCTACAGTGGAAGATTGAATTTTTCATGAAAAACATCTTGACACCACCCCTCAACCGTGCTATTCTTTAACCATCAAAAGCGTTGAAGAGGAAAAGTACCGCTCCATATCCGCACAGAGAGCCTGGCGTCTGGTGTAAGCCGGGACGGAGACAGGGCGCGAAAGAACACCTCCGAGCTGCAGCCTGAAATGCAAAAAGTAGGGTGTGCCGCAGGCCGTGCGTTACAGCGGCAGCGTTTCAAAGGTGAACGTGTACGGAAAAGTGACCGTATGCCGTTATTTCGGCTGCGGTAATTTAGGTGGCACCGCGGATCCAAGACAGCGATTCGTCCTAATGCAGGGCGAATGGGCTGTCTTTTTTGTTTACCATTCGGAGGGTGTAAGACGTAAACCGAAAAGGAGAAACAAACAATGTGCTGCATCATGGGTTATGCCGGGCGTGATCTGCCCAAGGAAACTTTCACCGAATATCTGCTGCGTACCACCAGCCGCGGCCCGGACGACCAGCGCGTGGCCGAGACCGAGTTCGGCCTGCTGGGCTTTGGCCGTCTGGCCATCATGGGCCTGACGCCCGAGGGCATGCAGCCCTTCTTCCGCGGTGCGGACTGCGTGGCCTGCAACGGCGAGCTGTACGGCTTCCGCCCCGTCAAGGCCGAGCTGGAGGCCGAGGGCTACACGTTCGAGTCCGACTCCGACTGCGAGATCATCCTGCCGCTCTACTACAAGTACGGCCTTGACATGTTCAGGCACCTCGACGCCGAGTTCGCCATGATCCTGTACGACAGCCGCAAAAAGCTGCTGATCGCCGCACGCGACCCCCATCGGCATCCGCCCGCTGTTTTTAACGGCTACAGTGAGTCGGGGCACATTGCCTTTGCGTCCGAGGCGAAAAACCTCGTGGGCCTGTGCAAAAAAATCTATCCGTTCCCGATTGGCAGCTACTACTGCAACGGTCAGTTTGTGCGCTACTGCGACATTGCCGATACGCCCGCCTACAGCCAGGACGCGCTGCCCGAGATTTTGACGAACATCCGCGAAAAGCTGGTTGCCGGTGTGGACAAGCGCCTTGACGCCGACACGCCGGTTGGTTTCCTGCTGTCGGGCGGTCTTGATTCGAGCCTGGTCTGCGCGATTGCGGCCAAGAAGCTGGGCAAGCCGATCCGCACGTTCGCTATCGGCATGAGCGAGGACGCCATTGACCTGAAATACGCCAAGCAGGTGGCCGACTACCTGCACGCCGACCACACCGAGGTCATCATCAACCGCGACATCGTGCTGGACGCGCTCGATAAGGTCGTCGCCATGCTCGGCACCTGGGATATTACCACCATCCGCGCGTCGGTGGGCATGTATTTGGTCTGCAAGTACATCCACGAGCACACCGACATCCGCGTGCTGCTGACCGGCGAGATCTCCGATGAGCTGTTCGGCTACAAGTACACCGACTACGCGCCGTCCGCCGCCGCATTCCAGACCGAGAGCCAGAAGCGCATCCGGGAGCTGTATATGTACGACGTGCTGCGCGCGGACCGCTCCATCAGCGTGAACAGTCTCGAGGCCCGCGTGCCATTCGGTGATCTGGATTTTGTGCGTTACGTCATGAGCATCGACCCGGCCAAAAAGCTGAACACCTACGGCAAGGGCAAGTATCTGCTGCGCAAGGCCTTTGAGGGCGACTGGCTGCCCGAGGGCATCCTCTGGCGCGAGAAGGCCGCCTTCAGCGATGCCGTCGGCCATTCGATGGTGGATGACCTGAAGGAGTACGCCGAGACGGTCTACACGGACCGCGACTTTGCCGAGAAGTGCGGCAAGTACACCTACGCCCGCCCGTTTACCAAAGAAAGCCTGCTGTACCGCGAAATTTTTGAGAAGTATTATCCCGGTCAGGCCGAGATGATCGTCGATTACTGGATGCCCAACAAGGCATGGCCTCACTGCGATGTCAACGATCCCAGCGCCCGCGTGCTGGCAAACTACGGCGCAAGCGGGCAATAAAGGGAAAGCCCTGAACCCTTCCGGCCATCGCTGACGCTCGGCCACCTCCCCTGATGGGGAGGCTTTCTCGCGGGCGAAGCCCGCGCAAAAAGGCGCCCCATCAGGGGAGCTGGCCGAGTTTACGAGGCCTGAGGGGTACTGCCCGTTGCCCTTTACAAAAAGTTTTCTCTTGCATTTCCCCAAAATCCATGTATAATTAAAATTGTTTTCGCAGAGTAGAAACCTGCGCGTGGGGCTTGGCCCCGAAGTGCCTGACCAACGGGGAGTTGTGGCAGGACGAAGTGACGGAAACGTCCGCGGTGCAGGTTTCGCATCCCACTGCTGCATGATGGTGTGCAACGGCGGATGCGGCGTTGTGCCCATCCGACAAGAATTGCCTCCTCCCTTGTGCGGCAACGCACAAAGGAGGATTTTTTATGTGCGAACAAAAGCTGTCCGTCTTTTCCGCTGACTACTGGCGCGCTGCCCGGCGCGAGCTGAACAACCCGCGGGTGCTGGCCTTTTCGGGGCTGGTCTGCGCCATGGCCATCGTGCTGGAAAGCCTGCCCATCTACCTGCTGGGGCCGAGCCTGAAAATTTACTTCAGCTTCCTCGCCGTCTCGCTGGGCTGCATGTGCTACGGCCCCGTCGTCGGCATGATGGCCGGGGCTATCATTGATACGGTGGGTTTCCTGCTGGCAGGCTACGGCGAGCCGTATTTCCCCGGCTACCTCATTACGGCCATGCTGTCGGGACTGATCTACGGCGTTATGCTGTACCGCCAAAAACCGACGCTGCCGCGCATTATTGTGGCGCGGCTCATCATCAACTACGGCAGCAACGTCCTGCTGGGCAGTGTCTGGAAGGCGATGCTCTACGGCAAGGGCTACCTTTACTATTTCACCTCGGGTCTAGTAAAGAACACGACGATGCTGCCCATCGAGGTGTTCCTGACCTGGGTCGTGCTCAACGCCGCCGTAAAGCAGGGGCTGGACAGAAAGTTTATTCATAAAAGGTAAAAGCCACCCTTCGAGGAGGGCGGACCAAAAAGGTAAAAGTCATACTTTGCACAATAAAGTATGACTTTACTTTTTTCGTTGTGCGTCCTGCCCAGTGTACTGTCTGCACAGGCAAACATTTACCTGTTTTGCTGAACTTTTCACAAAAAGTTTAAAAATTATTGCAAATCGGATCGTAAAGCAGGTCTACAATGGGTCTTGCAAGGCAGCAAAATGCGTCAATTCCCGGTAGATTCCGGCACGAAGCGACGCATTTTTGCCGTTTTCTGTACACACAACAGGGAGGAACAACACACGTGAAGAAACTGATGGGCATTCTGCTGGCCGCCTCTATGGTGTTCAGCCTGGCCGCCTGTGGTTCCACCGCTGACACTGCTGCCAGCAGCGCCGCCGGTACCACCGCTACTGCAGAGGGCAGCAGCAACAACCAGGCCCCCGACGTCAAGGTCGGTGCTATCATTCTGGGCGACGAGACCGAAGGCTACAGCGCCGCGCACATCAACGGCATCAAGGAAGCTGCCGCCGAGCTGGGCATGTCCGATGACCAGATCGTCTGGAAGTACAAGATCGCTGAGGGCGGCGTCACCGCCGACGCAGCCGAGGACCTTGTCGGCCAGGGCTGCAACCTGATCATCTCCAACTCCTACGGCCATCAGACCTACATGGAGGAGGAAGCCGAGAAGTACCCTGACATCAACTTTGTGGCCATGACCGGCGACTTCGCCGCTATCTCCGACCTCGATAACTTCTACAACGCCTTCACCGCCGTCTACCAGAGCCGCTATGTCTCCGGTGTCGTCGCAGGCATGAAGGTCAAGGAGCTGGTCGAGTCCGGCACCCTGACCCCCGAGACCCAGCCCGACAGCTTCACCGCTGACGGCAAGGTCAAGATCGGCTACGTCGGCGCCTACAACTACGCCGAGGTCGTCTCCGGCTACACTGCCTTCTTCCTGGGCGTCCAGAGCGTTTACCCCGATGTCCAGATGGAGGTCATGTACACGAACTCCTGGTTCGACATCGACAAGGAGGGCGCTGCCGCCGAGGCCCTGATCGCCAACGGTGCGGTCATCATCGGCCAGCACGCTGACTCCACCGGTGCCCCCGCTGCCACCCAGAAGCTGAAGGACTCCGGCAAGATCTGCTACTCCATCGGCTACAACATTGACATGCTCGACACCGCCCCCACCGCTGCCCTGACCTCCGCGACGAACGTCTGGAAGGTCTATTACAAGGAGCTGTTCGAGGGTGCGCAGGCCGGCAACATCCCGCAGGATTGGTGCAAGGGCTATGAGGATGGCGCTGTCGCCATCACCGACCTTGGCCCCGAAGTTGCCGACGGCACCGCCGAGAAGGTCGCCGAGGTTGAGGCTGCGCTGAAGGACGGCAGCCTGCACGTCTTTGACACCAGCAAGTTCACCGTTGACGGCGCGGAGGTCACCACCGCCCCCATCGACCTGACCTACTACGATTTCAGCACCGGTTCTCCTGTGGCTGTCTATCAGGGTGAGACCAAGGAGGCTATCTCCGACGGTTACTTCCACGAGGGTGAGCTGCGTGCAGCCCCGACGTTTGCCCTGCGCATCGATGGCATCATCGAGGACGCTGACCCCGTCGCCTGATTCTGACTGAATCTAAAGGGAAGACTGCGGTGGAACCGCAGCCTTCCCTTTTGGTGGTTATAAAAGCAGTTGGTAAAATCTCCTTGGCCCCCTCTGCGAGGGGGCTCCCGCCGCAGCGGGTGGGGGGAGAGAACCTTGCGATAACCCGAAGCATTTCGGGCAATGGAAAGGCTCTCTCCCTCCGGCCCTGCGGGGCCACCTCCCTCGCAGAGGGAGGCAAGGGGGCTGTTGTTCCTACCTACCTATAAAAAAATACCATCCGAAAGGAGCCT